>Ga0265313_10004839_pt1 | contig 10124 bp, 11 predicted proteins | sample 4123metaG_FD_203122 | JGI IMG/M metagenome (GOLD analysis project Ga0265313, IMG submission 203122) | Rhizosphere microbial communities from Carex aquatilis grown in University of Washington, Seatle, WA, United States - 4-1-23 metaG | ecosystem: Host-associated > Plants > Roots > Rhizosphere >...
ACGTCCCCAGATGTGGAACCAGCTTCGCGAAGGTGAATTGCTCACGTGCGACAGTTGCGGGCGGCTGCTTTACTGGGATCCCGCGATGGCGCCTGCTCCCAAGTCGCCGCAACCTGAACCTGCCGCGGGTTCCGGCCGTGCGGTTCGAAAGCCTCAACAAGCCGGAGACTAGCCATGGCACGGATTTGCGTGGACATGGATGAAGTAATGGCCGATACCCTGGTGGAACATCTGCGCCGCTACAACCAGACATTCGATGAAGAAGTGACTCCGGGAGACCTAGCCGGTAAGGGACTTTGGGAAATTACGCCCCTGGATCGCCAGCAGCAACTGCGCGCCTTTCTCGACGCCGAAGACTTTTTCGAAGATCTGCCGCTTATGCCGGATGCGCAGAGAGTGCTCAAGCTGCTTTCGCAGCGCTTTGAGATCTTCATTGCGACGCAAGCGATGACGGTTCCGAATTCGCTGGGGCCGAAATACAGGTGGCTGCAGCGTCACTTCCCCTTCATTCCGCCGACCCATTATGTTTTTTGCGGCAACAAGAGTATTTTGCGCGCCGACTACCTGATCGACGATCTGCCGCGCAACCTGACCCGATTCGAAGGCCAGGGATTGCTCTACACTGCCCCGCACAACACGACGGCGACGGGCTATTTGAGGGTAAACAATTGGCAGGAAGTGGCTGATTATTTTGCCGGCGTGCCGTCCGAGGCATCATCGCCTAGGGATCTTCTTCGACAAAAACACGTATAACTTTTTACGAAGCGTTTCTTCCGGCGGTAAGTCCAACGGAATAAGTCGACATTTGTGTTCAAGGAGGCCCTATGAAGCACTTTGCCGTCATCGCTACGTTAGCATTCTCTTTTTCCGTCAGTACACTCCCCTGCGCTGCCGTCCGAGTGGTTGCACCCGATCCAAGCGCAGCACCGGAATATTCCAAGCACCTTACGGCGCTGAGTCAGTTGTCGATTGCAGTGGCCGAGGCCATGCCAGCCGAGAAATACGGATTCCGTCCGCATTCGGAGTCAATGGACTTTGGGCAATTGATGGCGCATATGGCCACCACGAACTACCAGTTCTGTGCTGGTCTCAAGGATGCCGTCACGCCTGCTTTGCCGTCGCCTTCCGGGAAGGATTCGATCGCCAAGTTCCTGAGCGATTCCTTTCAATATTGCTCGACCGTCATTAACGGACTGTCTGACGTGCAACTGAATGCTACGCACAACTCCCCCGACGGGCGACTACCGGGGCGGGAAGTTTTGCTGGCGATGTACATCCATGTGGCGCATCATCGCGGGCAGGCGGAGATCTATCTTCGCGATAACGGAATCAAGCCACCCGCGTATCGAATTTAAGTAGGACGCCAAGCGTGACGCGAAGCCGACGGTTGCGAGCGGCTCGACGGCTCATGTTGGACGTTTCAATTCAACAGAGACCACGCGCAACTCCGATTCGTCCGCGTGCACAAGGGTGTGAGGAGATGCGGCCCACCGAAAACGCTATAGCTTCAACTTACGGCAGAGCGTATCGAAGAAAGGCTCCTGGCTCTTCAAGATGCGCTTGCGCGCCTCGGCGATGGAGAACCAAGCTCCGCGATCCACTTCGGGAATATCAATCCACCGTTGAGAATGAGGAGGCCATTGAAACTGGCAATGATTGCTGATTAAGGCCGCAGGATCACAATCACCTTCAAAGGCCCACGCGGAGACGATCTTTCCACCGGTGTATCTTACGTCGCCAAGATCAAGATAATTTCCCTTCGCGACAAAGCCTGTTTCCTCTTCGAACTCGCGCTTGGCAGCTTCGAGCGGTGCTTCACCGTTGGAGTATTCACCCTTTGGAATCGTCCATGCACCGAGGTCCTTGCCTTCCCAGAAAGGGCCGCCTGGATGTACCAGGAAGACTTCGAGTTCACTTTCACGCTTTCGATACATCAACAAGCCTGCGCTTCGTTTCGCCACGAAAAAACCACCCGAACCAGTATAAGTTTGCAGACATCGACCGTTGTAGCGCATGTTGGGATTTGTTCTGCGTCCGGCAATTAAATAGGGACAACCGCACCCTTGCAAGGTCACAGCATCGGGGCATTCATTCGGCTTGTGAAACCACGACTCAATTGGCGATACTGAATGAGTTGCTCGCTGCCGCCGCGTCGAAAATCATCCGTAACCCGGCCGTGAGGCTTGATTCGTGCATCCCTATCTAGAGTGAATCTGAGGGCACCTATGGGCATTCCACAAGCTGTCTTAGCTTTAACAATTCTTTGCTGGCCTAATTTTGTGTGCACAGCGCAAACATCAGCGAGCGGCGCATCGACGGTACCGGCGAGCCCAGCCGCGCCTCCAGCATTTTCTCCGACACAAGTGCTGCAGCCACCGCTGGATAATCTGCAACAGACACTGGCGGCAACAAAGCTGGAACGATGGAAGCGGGGCACGGTGCGCGATGAGGCAGGATCGAACATCAGCGAGATCCAGCGTGATTTGCAGGAGACGCTTCCACCGCTTTTAAAAGCGGCAGATGGTGCGCCTGAAACACTCAGCAAGGGGTTGCCCGTGTCGCGCAATGTGGATGCTTTGTATGACGTGCTTGTACACGTTGTCGAAGCATCGCGTGTTTCTGCGCCTCCCGACCAGGTAACGCAATTGCAGCAGGCTATGAATACGTTGGAGAAGGCGCGCGTTGCCTTTGACAACCACTTGCAGAACACGGCAGCTACGCAGGAGAAACAAATCGTCGATCTGCATACAACGATCCAAACGCAGGTTACGGCTCTGCGTGCCGCGGCAGCTCCTCAGCCAACTCCGATATGTATTGCGCCGGTTCCCGCACACAAGCCCAAGCCGAAAGCCAAGGCACCGGCCAAGCCGGGGGCAACCACAAACCCTGCGGCAACCGCTCCTGCTCCGGCGACCCCACCTGCAAAGACACCGTGAGGCAGGAAAAGCGGCGGAATTATCGAAGATCGGAACTTAAATTGTGCCCGTGCTACCGGTGCGGGAAGGCCCCGTGCGCTGAAATACGGATGCGCCGGGAGGCCGCAGGAGCGTGACGGGTTGCGCCGCCGGCGGCTGATGCATGGTGACGATGAGCACGTCGGCCGGCTTTTTTCCGGCACAAATGTAAGAGTGCGGCGTGCTCGCATCGAAGTAGACCGCATCACCGGGCCCGAGTACGCAGTGATGTTCGCCGTGATGCAACTCGAGCTCCCCGTCCAGCACATAGAGGAATTCATATCCGGGATGCATGTGCGCCCGGGATTCACGGGCTTTCTCGAGGGGAATGAACTGGGCGAAATAGGGGTCCATGTGGCGATCGGGCACCATGTAGCCGAGGCTTTCAAAAAAGTAAGTGGGCTCGTCGACGCCGGTTTGAGGTAGACGCACGCGCTCTTTGCGCCTGTGTACACGAAACATGGCCTGGGGTTCGGTTTCAAAGAAATACGAGAGGTCTTTCGAAAACACCATTGCGATGCGGGCGAGGTTACGGAGAGTGGGAACCACGCGCCCCGTCTCTAGCTGAGAAAGAAAGCTCGCGGACAGGCCGGTGTGTTTTCCCAACTCGACAAGCCCCATCGATTTCTTAAGCCGGAGTCGTTTAATGCGCTCGCCGATGTGCTTTTCAGCAATGAATCGCTCGGTGGTTTCGGTGTCAACCTGTGATTTCTGAGTTTCCTCCGTACGCACTGCGGCCAGTTCAGTCATCAGCCCCCTCCAAGGGTAAGAGCCGGGCAGATGTTGTCCGGATCAAAAGCTATTCCCATCCTACTAAACTCAAGTGCCTCGGGCAAACGGGATCAAATTCATCACCGCAAACGGTGCATCCATGCTGTGAATATGGCAGCGAAGGAGATTCAAGCAGGAGTTGTGGTGAGCGGCGCATCGGGAATGCTGGGCACGGCCCTTCGCGGCGCTTTGGCAGACAGGAAGACGCCTGTCATCCAGCTTGTGCGAGGCACTCCAACTTTGGAGGGCCAACTCCAGTGGAATCCGGAGGCCCATCCGCTGAGTGCGCACTTAGCCGCTTTGGACGGTTGCGCCGCCGCGATACACCTGTCGGGCGCGAGTGTGGCCGGACATCGCTGGACGGAGGCTTACCGGCGCGAACTGGCGACCAGCCGCGTTGATTCCACACGCACACTTTCGACTGCCCTGGCAGGTTTGCAACGGCCTCCGCAAAAGCTGTTGGTGGCCTCGGCGGTGGGCATCTACGGTGACCGCAACGACGAGTTGCTGGATGAGGAATCAGCGCCGGGCGCGGGGTTTCTGGCCAGCCTCTGTCAGGAATGGGAAGCGGCAGCGCAACCAGCAGTGCAAGCCGGGATTCGCGTTGCTCATCTTCGCTTTGGGGTGGTTCTCGGTCGGGGACAAGGCGCGTTAGCCAAGATGCTAATCCCGTTTCGTTTGGGAGTGGGAGGGAAGCTTGGCACTGGCCGGCAGTGGATGAGCTGGGTGAGCCTCGCCGATGCGGTGGCGGGCATTCTGTTTGCGATGGATTCGCCATCTCTGAAGGGACAGATCAATCTGACATCGCCTTATCCCGTCACGAATGCAGAATTCACAAGGGCGCTTGCGCGGCAACTGCATCGTCCGGCGGTTTTGCCGGTCCCGGCGTTTGTTTTGCGGCTGGCATTTGGGCAGATGGCCGACGAGGCACTCCTTTCAAGTTCACGCGCCGTTCCAACAAAGCTGCACGAGGCTGGATTCCAGTTCTCGCATTCCACGATCGAGATGGCGCTGGCGGCCGCGATGAAGTGAGCTTGTGCTCGGCTCGCGCGCTTGGACCTGGCATGACAGGACGAAAAAGAGCGCGACCGAAGCCGCGCTCTGCTTGAACAACGAATTGCCTGTGCCTATCGCCGAGCCTGAATGACGCGCGGGCTTGAGTTGCCGCCCGACTTTTTGTTGGCGCGACGAGCAGCGATCTCATGCATTTCTTTGCCGATCTTCGACTGATTGATGAGCAGTTGGATGGCCAGATTGATGAGGTTGCCGGTTACCCAGTAGAGTGCCAGTCCCGATGCAAAATGCCACAGAGTGAAGCCCATGATTGCAGGCATCATGATGGCCATCATGCGGCGCTGGGTGGGGTCCATACCCGGTGACGGCGTAATGAACTGCACGAGGAACATGCTGATGATGATGATGACCGGCAGAATGTGCAGCGGGTCGGCGGACGACAGGTCGGTGAGCCAGAACCAGTGGGCCTGACGAAGCTCAACGGCGTTAAGAAGAACGCGATAATACGCGAAGAAGAGCGGCATCTGCAGCAAGAGAGGCAGGCAGCCGCCGTACATGTTGACGCCCTCATCCTTGTAGAGGGACATCATCTCTGCGTTCATCTCGGCCCGCTTCGGGTCATTCATTTTGAGATGGGCATAGCGCTTTTTGAGCGCCTCAACCTTGGGTTGAATGCGCATCATCTTCAATGAAGACTTCATCATCATGAGCCGCGTGGGGAGCATGAGGAGGTTGAAGATGACGGTGACGATGATGATGGCCCAGCCCCAATTGTTGATGCCAGGGCCGAGCAGGCCACGCAGGTAGCGCAGCGCCAGATAGAGCGGCTTGGCGATAATGCCCCACCATCCGTACTGGATGAGAGACGAGAGCGTTTGGCCGGTGGGCTTGCCGTCCGCACCGATGGCGTGGACCGAGTTGAGCACGTCAAGTTCTTTGGGGCCCGCATAAAGGCGCATGTGCGTGGCGCCGCTCTGATCTCCAACGGCAAGTCCGACAACGTGTGCGGGCTTCTTCTGGCTGTTGGGATCGCTGAGATCGCTGGGTAGATCGATGGTGTTGTGAAAAGTAACCATCGTGGAGCGTGCGGGCGCGTCGGGCAGAAAAGCTGCGGCAAAATAGAGATCGCTGACCGCCGCATATTCGTACGATTGATCGGACGTCGCATTGCCGCTGACCTTGGGTGCGGCGGTTGCGTCCTGCTTGCCGTCAGTCGACCAGTTGATCTGCGAGGCTGTGGTTACAGGACTGCGCGTTTTGGAGGAGGGGAGGAACTCTTCCATGTCACCGAGACCAGCGGGCCAGGATACCAACGCGCGCACCGGCTGACCATTGCGCGTCACATTCGCATCGATCGAGATGACATAGCTGGAATCAAAGCTGAACGACTTGACCACATCAAGACCGGCAGCGGAATAGTGAAAGCTGAGCGTGCCGGGGGAGAGCAACTGTCCCGTGGTCGACGGCTGATAGAGCACCTGATTCAACTGCGAGGTGAGGTCGGCGTCGTAGGTAAAGAGGGAAAGTGGCAAGCCGAAGCGGGCGGAAGTCTGCGCCTGCACCAAGTCAAGTGGCTTGCCGGAAGTGTCGGTGTAGCCCTTCAGAATCCAATGATTTACCTGCGCCCCGCGATTGGTGAAGGTAATTCGATACTTTTCATTTTCGACCGTGGTTTCGGTTTCGGCAGCAGCACTGATTGCCGGAGTCGCGATTGGAACCTGCACGGAGGCAGGGTTGAATGCAGGAGCCTGACTGGACGCGGCCGGTTGCGAGGATTGCTGCGTCGGCGATGGCGCCGGGGGCGTGGGCTGCGTCGGCTTAAAGTACTGAAACGCCAACACGGCCGCAAGCGCCAGGAACGTAAAGATCATAAGGCTGCGGAAATCGCCGCCACCACCACCGCTGGGACCAGATCCGTGCGGTTCAAGATTAGGATTGCGAATTTCGGGCAAAGGGAACTTCCTGTCGTTGAGGAGTGGCGCACCACCAGGCCGCCGCTCTGTCTATGGTAACGGTTCGTGGGGCAAAGAGGTTGTATTAGCTCGAGGGGGAACGGGATCAAGACCTCCGCGGCTGAACGGATGGCAGCGCAGGACTCGACCGATCGCCAAACCGATGCCACGAATGGGGCCGTGTGTTGCGATTGCGACTTCGGCATATTCAGAGCATGTGGGCAGATAGCGGCATCCGCCTGAGCCGAGGGAATGAACGGCGGGCGAGATCCATCGGCGATAAAAAGCGAGACCGGCAAGCAGGAGACGAGTCATAGTGCAGGCTCCGCCTTGGCATTGAGCGGAGCATGCGTTGAGATTGCCCGCGCCGCGTCGGCATTCGCCTGTCGAAGAATACGCAGAATCTCTGCGTCGAGTTTCGTGAATTCGATAGTGAGCACCGACCGATGTGGATGGAGAATGAGGTCGCAGCCCAGCGGCAGAAGATCCACGTGATGCCGCAAACTCTCGCGAACACGGCGCTTGATGCGGTTGCGCTCGTGTGCCTTGCCGATCACCTTCCCCACTGTGAGCCCTACGCGGGACGCGACGGTGGCGTCTGCCTGGGGGGCGAGAAACCAACTCATCAGTGCCGAACGACGTTTGCGGGCGGCCGCATAGGCGCGTTGATAATCCGCGTGTTTGCGCAGGCGCGACGCAGCCAGCGACTGGCGCCGGACGCCATCCGCGGGCGATTTTGAATCAGATTTTGAAGGGGTGCTCATGGCGGTGCCGGAATTTGTCATAGCCGGAATAACGAATGCTGCGTAACCATTCCGGCCGAAACAAAACGGCGGGAAGGAGTTAGTCGCGGAATCCGGCGCTGACAGCAACACGTTTGCGGCCGATGGCACGGCGACGGCTGAGCACCGCGGCACCCGCCTTGGTCTTCATGCGCGCGCGGAATCCGTGCGTCTTGACGCGTTTGCGGCGGTTGGGTTGAAATGTGCGCTTGGGCATGAAAATGCGCTCCTGTTTCTTATTGGAAATCTTAGCCTAGACGGCAGACTATTAGTGTATCGCAGGTTGGGCCAGGAAGCCAGCGAGGGGTACTTTCGGCTATGGGCGAGACTGTGGCGAAGATCTCTTCAGAGAATAGATCATGAGAGTGTCGGCGTTCCTCGTTTGCGGCTAATGTGAGTGACTGCGCAGACGATTTGCTAGCGATTTTTTCAAGTTCGAAAAGGCCAACGCAATTCTCGTGATGAGACTCGTCGTCTGTGCTTGTGATCACGCTCGCATCGATTCAAAACGTGACACTCGTAACTTTTTTTTCGCATGTTTCACCGTCAATGGTGCAACCTGTCGCGGACTGCAAAAACTTATGTGAAAGAGACATTGCATCGACCGTCAAATGTGCTAGTATCGGGACCGTTCAAGAAAGTTTCCCAGCGTCCCACGGAGTGATTTCAACCGTGCCTCGAAGTGTTTTTTCCGAGGCAGACCAACGGCGATCAGGCAAGTCTTTAGCGGCAATTGAGCGGTGGGCCACTGGTCTCACCGATGCGAGAGCTTTGCCTGAAGTTCACGGTTGATGATCACCCGGCAGTAAACAGGCGACGCAGGCAAGGATTCGCTCGATGGCATTCGCAATTTCGCCGGCTTCGGCTCTCAATCCCTGGCTTCAGATTCTGGCAGCCTTAGAAAAAAAGGTGATTCGCCAGTCGTTTGAGACATGGTTGAAACCAACTCGCTACAGTCACGCAGCTGGACGCACACTTTATGTTCGCGTCCCTTCGCCGGAGTTTCAGCACATCGGCGATAAATATGGCGATCTTATTCAGGAAGCAATTGACCTGGGCTCGCTGGAGTTCGACGACGTCTGTTTTGTGACTGCGGAAGAGGACCCGTCGATTCCGCCGCAGCGCAAAGATGGCGGATTCGGTCCGGTGCCGGCACATGCGCCATCGGCGCCCGCGCCACGCTCGCCGGAACAGGCGCGCTTTGACTGGTCGACCGCCGCGCAACTGAATTCGCGTTATACATTCGATGCATTTGTCATCGGCAACGGCAACCAGTTTGCGCGCGCAGCCGCGCTGGCCGTGGCCGAGAGGCCCTCGCGCGCCTACAATCCGCTCTTCCTCTACGGCGGTGTGGGAATGGGCAAAACCCATCTCATGCATGCCATTGGCCACGAAGTGAAGCGCCGTATGGCTGCCTCAAGCATCTGCTACGTTTCAGCGGAAAAGTTCACGAACGAAATGATCACTTCGCTGCGCAACGACCGCATGACGAGTTTTCGCGATCGCTTCCGCACCGTCGACGTGCTTCTCATTGATGACATCCAGTTCATCGCGCAGAAGGAGCGGACGCAGGAAGAGTTCTTCCACACGTTCAATGCGCTGCACGAGAGCATGAAGCAGATCGTGATCGCTTCGGATCGTCCACCCAAGGAACTGGCCGAGATTGAGGATCGTCTTCGTTCACGGTTTGAATGGGGATTGATTGCCGACATTCAGCCGCCCGATCTGGAAACGAAAGTCGCGATCCTGCAGAAGAAGGCTGAGAGCGAGCAGGTGCAGCTACCGATCGATGTGGCGCTTTTCATCGCATCGAATGTACGCACCAACGTGCGCGAATTAGAAGGCGCCATGACGCGGCTGATTGCGTGGTGCAATCTGAACCGCACGGAGATCACGCTGGCGACGACGCAGCAATGCCTGAAGCAGTTCATTGACATGCAGGTGCGCAAAATTACCATCGAGTCGATTCAGCGCGCCGTCTCAGAGCAGTTTGGCATGAAGGTGAGCGACCTGAAGCAAAAGAACAATTCGCGCAATGTCGTGGTACCGCGCCAGATCGCCATGTATCTGGCCAAGCAGATGACCGAGGCGAGCCTGCCAGAAATCGGCCGTCAATTTGGCAACAAGCACCACACAACGGTGATGCACTCCATTGGAAAGATCGACGAGCTGCGCAGAACGGACAAGGACCTGCATCGCACACTCAATAAGCTGCAGGAACTGCTCAACGGTTAGCAATGATTACGTTTGACGTCAAAAAAGGCCGCGCATTGCGCGGCCTTTTGCTGCAGGCGAAACGCGATCCTCATGAGGATCGAGGAAACTCAGTGATGCTGAGAACATTCCCGTCCGGGTCATTGAACCACGCAATGCGGGCGCCACTCGGCGCAGTCCATATGCCATCGGGGCTGTCGGAATTGATTCCCGGAAACCGCAAAAAGAGAACTCCGGCGAGGCCAAGTTCTTTCACAGTATCTTGAATGCTTTCGACCTGCCAACCCAGCACAGTAAAGGGAGCCGGCGTGTGTTGAGGAACGGTTGTCACGCGCAGCATGGTTCCGTTGGCGTCGAACACAAGTGCAAACGGAGCTTCATCGGCCACAAGGCGAAGACCCATTACGTCTGCATAGAAGGCCCGCGCCTTTATTGGA
>Ga0265313_10004844_pt1 | contig 10118 bp, 6 predicted proteins | sample 4123metaG_FD_203122 | JGI IMG/M metagenome (GOLD analysis project Ga0265313, IMG submission 203122) | Rhizosphere microbial communities from Carex aquatilis grown in University of Washington, Seatle, WA, United States - 4-1-23 metaG | ecosystem: Host-associated > Plants > Roots > Rhizosphere >...
ACAGCGGGTCACAAGCCAGACGGGGAACAATTCGGTATTTGGCTACCCGCGAGAACGTCTAAACCACTATGTACCACGAACTGAGCGCAGAATCCAGCAAAATCTTCGCGCACCAGTTCCTTCGGCAGTACTAGTGCCCCGCTTTAGACCGAATTCAGTTCCCGGACGGCTCGCTCGCCCATTTGAGCAGCGCGTTGCAAGGCCTGTTAATCGGATCGTCAAAGTGGTTGGGAGCGATCCGGACCGAAAACCCGAGCCGTCCGGTGGCATAGGGCACGATATCCCGTCCAAACAAAACAGCGTTTCCTTGTTTCCCGAGGGGTTGTTCGCGCGGTTCGAGAACCAGCACCTGGACCTCCTCCAGTTCTCCCTGCGGACCCACTCTGCCGACCAGGGCCTCGACACGCACGTCGTCGGCTTTCAGGCCCGCCAGATCCACTTCGGCCCGGAGAGCCACTGGCCGCCCCGTGGAGACCGTTTCGGCGTCGATGCTGCAGTCGATGAAGCGCACCCGGGGCCACGTCTCCACTACCGTGCGGCTCCACCTGACCCGCTCCCGGACGGCCTGGAAGCGCCCTTCCGAGATGATCTCAAAGGCGCGGTGCGCCGGATCGTACAACTGAGTGCGGTACTCATCCACCATTCGCTGGCAATTGAAATTCGCGCTGAGCACCCGCAGCGATTGCTTGACGCGCCGCATCCACTGCTCCGGCACGCCCTGGTCCCGGTCGTAATATAGCGGCACGATCTCGTTCTCCAGCGCCGAGTAGATTCCAGCCGCATGCGCGTCGTCTCGATCCGCGGAATACGGTTCGCGGTCGCCGATGGCCCAGCCGCCGGCCGCATCGTCGGCTTCATCGAACCAGCCGTCCAGGATGCTCATGTTCAGCGCGCCGTTAATGCCGGCCTTCATGCCGCTGGTACCCGAGGCTTCTTCTCCGCGGCGCGGCGTGTTGAGCCAGATATCCACGCCACCGACCAGCTCGCGGGCGACTTGGATGGAGTAATCCTCCACGAAGATCACCCGCCCGGCGAGTTCCGGATCGCGCGAGAATTCCACGATATCGCGGATCAGGCTCTTGCCCGGTATGTCCTGGGGATGAGCCTTCCCCGCGATCACCAGTTGCACTGGCCGGGTGGGATGCGTCAGGATGCGCTTGAGCCGCCCCAGGTCACGGAAGATCAGCGTGGCCCGTTTGTAGGTGGCGAAGCGGCGCGCGAATCCGATGGTTAGAGCTTCGGGATCCAGAACGTCCTGCAGGCGGCGGATTTCCGGCGCCGACGCATTGCGGGCCACCGCGCTCGAAATCACGCTTTCCCGCACGAACGCCACCATGCCGCGCTTTCTCCGGCGATGCGCCTCCCACAGTTCCGAGTCCGGAATGTCGACGATCTGCTCCCAGACTTTCGGCTCGGCGTGTCCTTCACGCCAATCCGGCTGAAGGTACTGGTCGTAGAGCGTGGCGAAGTCGCCGTTGATCCAGGAGGGCAGATGGACGCCATTGGTGATGGACGTAATGGGGATTTCCCACACCGGAAGTTTCGGCCATAACCCTTCCCACATATGCTGCGAAACGATCCGGTGCAGGCGGCTGACCGCGTTCCGGTACGCGGACGCCTTGATGGCCGCGATGGCCATGGAGAAAGGCTCCTGCTCATCCCGCGGATCGCGGCGACCTAAAGACATCAGTTCGTCGAAGGCGATTCCCGCTTGGCGGCAATACGATTCGAAGTATTGGCGCATCAGGCCCGTGTCGAACAAGTCGATGCCCGCCGGCACGGGAGTATGGGTGGTGAAGACGTTGTTCGTTCGCGTGGCTTCCAGCGCCTCTTCGAGGCTTAGCTGTTCCTCGGCCATCAAAAGGCGGATCCGCTCGACGGCCTGAAAAGCCGAATGGCCTTCGTTCATGTGATAGACGGTCGGCTGAAGTCCAAGTTCCTTCAGCACCCGCAGCCCGCCGATCCCCAGAACGATTTCCTGGCAAATCCGTTTGTGATTGTCGCCGGCATAGAGCTGGCCGGTGATGTCGCGATGAAACGGGTCGGCGTTGTCCGGGATGTTACTGTCCATCAAATACAGGTGGACGCGCCCCAGATCGATGCGCCAGACTTTGAGGTACACCACGGTGTCCCCGGCCAGCACGTCCACAATCAGGTCGCTGCCATCCGCGCGAGTTGCCGGCGTGATGGGCAGGGAGTAGAAGTCGTTGACTGGGGTCCGCTCCTGCTGCCATCCGTTCGGATCGAGCGATTGGCGGAAATACCCGCGCTGGTACAGCAGGCCTAGGCCTACCAGCGGTAGAATCGCGTCACTGGATGCTTTGAGGTGATCGCCCGACAGTACACCCAGACCCCCGGAGTAGATGGGCATGCAATCCAGCAGGCCGTATTCCATCGAAAAATAGGCCACCAGCATGTCCGAGGCGGGCACGCCTTGAGGGGCCATGTAGGTATCCAGAGTTTCGCAGGCGCGGCGATACAGGGCCAGGTACCGGGGATCCCGGGCGGCCCGCTCCAGGGTTTCCTGCGGAACGCGCCCCAGCATCACGACCGGGTTGTGGTTGGACGCCTTCCAGATAACCGGGTCCAGCCGGCGAAATACCGCGCGCTGCGGGTGATGCCAGCTCCACATCAGGTTCAGCCCGAGTTCGGGCAGCCTGCTGAGCGCCGGGGGAAGCGCTGGCTTGACGAGGAATTCCTTGAGGGGACGAATCTGAAACGACATCTTTACAAGAATTTGAGAATAGCAGACGCCGCCATCGCCCACTACCGCCCAGAGCGGATATGCGATATGCCGCCCGCGATTCGCGTTATGCTAAGAGATCTTGGCCATGCTGCGCGTCACTGCCACCGCCTTGCTGTGCACGCTTTTTCTAGCCTCTTGCAACTCGAAAAAGCCCATAGTGGTCGGTTCGAAAAATGAAACCGAGGGAATGCTTCTGGGCGAAATCGTGGCGCAGCATCTGGAGCACCGGCTGGGTCGGCCAGTCGAGCGCCGCTCGGGACTCGGCAATACCGCGATTTTGTACCAGGCTCTGCTCTCCGGTGACGTCGGTGTCTACCCGGAATACACCGGCTTGATCGAATCCGAGATTCTTAAGGAACAGGCCAATTCCGATCCGCAGATCGTGTTGGCGCGCGTGCGGGGCCAGATGGATATGATGCAGATCGAGGTTCTGGACCCGTTGGGATTTGATAACCCCTCTGCCATGGTCGTGCGCGCCCAAGGCACGGAGCAGATCGCCACCTTGAGCGACGCGGCTAAGAGTGCTAAGCGCTGGCGGCTGGGCATCTCCTATGACTTTCAATCCCGCCCCGATGGATTGCAGGCGCTAGCTTCGTACCGTCTGCCGATGGATTCACCGCGCGTTCTGGATCCGAAACAGCTCTTTGTTTTGCTGGCCAACGGCGACGTGGGCATGATCGCTACGCGGGCCACCGACGGCCATCTGACATCCGACTGGAAGGTCCTGGCCGACGACCAAAAGGTGTTTCCGCCCTATGAGGCCTGTCTGCTGGTCCGTAAGGACGTGATGGCGGCCGAGCCCGCCCTGAGGCCCGCCCTGGCGGAGCTATCCGGGAAGATTCAGGCCGATACCATGCACAAGCTAAACGCGGAAGTGGACATGCTGAATCGGCCCGTGGCCATGGTGGCCGCCGCGTTCCTGGAGCGGGCCGGCTTGAAGTAACATTCCGTCAACGTTTTGCCCTCCCCGCACGTTTCATCTGGCAGAGGAATGCTAGAAGCAGCGCTCATGGGCGAGATCCCGCGCGAAACGACTGGGTCGCGGCATTGCATTAATTTTGATCAGGTTGTTCGCCAGCGCGAAGCGCAGGTACTGCGAACGGCATTTCGAATTCTAGGCAATTGGGCGGATGCGGAAGACGTCGCTCAGGATGTGTTCTTGCGTTTGCATCGCCACGGACTCGATTTTGCGAACGACGGGGCGACCGGAGCCTGGCTGTATCGCGTGACCGTAAACCTGTGTTTCGATCGGACCCGTTCGAGGCGGCCATCGCAGGAGCTATCCGATGTACCCAGCCTTGAGCTCTCCGCTGAAGCTGGAGTTTTGATCGAAGAAAAAAAGCAGCGGCTGATGGCCGCGCTCGCGATGCTGCCGGTCAAGGAGCGGGCGGCGGTGGTGCTGCGCGAAATTGAGGGATTGTCGACGGCGGAGGTCGCGGAGGCGCTGGGGTCGTCGGAAGTAACGGTACGGAGCCAGATTTCCAAGGCGCTGGTGCGGCTCCGGGGCATTTTGAATCGAGAGGAAGTATGAACGAGAACGAAATACGGGAACTGTTTCGCGAAATGCGGGATGAGCCGGTTCCGGCGGATTCTCTGGCTCGCGTTAGAGCAGGCGTGGATCAACGAATTCATCGGAGGCCGTGGCTGTCTGCATGGAAGATCGCGGCGGCGCTGGTGATGGCTGGTTGTATCGTGGCCGGCTTCGTGTTGCTCAGACCCGCGAGGAAGCCGGCGCCGATCGAGCGGCCAGTCGCGCCCGAAATCGCCCAGGTGTTGCCGCCGGTTGAGATTCCCGCGCCGCCGGGGGTTCCCGTGCGGACTGCCCCCAGGCCGAAGCGCGCTCAGCCTCGACCGGCTGTGGAAGGCGTTCCGGTGTCGATTCGCATCGAAACCCCGGATCCGGATGTTGTGATTTTGCTGGTGAATTAAAGGAGCTATGACTATGCGTACGATGATGACGATCCTTTTGGCCGCGGGCCTGCTTCAGGCTCAAGACAAGCCTGCCGAAGTGAAGCCCGAGCCGCGGGAAGCCGTGATCATTCCGGTCAAAACGCTCACGGGTGACTCATTCGACAGATTGGTGAAGCTGCTGGGCGTGTTTGGAGCGCAGATGACCGCCGACAAAAACCTGCGTAGCATCGTTGTGTACGCTCCCAAGGACGTGGTCGAGCAGATGCGCAAGGTCGTGGCCGAGCTTGATCGGCCGGGCAGCGAGGCTGCCATCGGGCGGAACATCGAAATGACCATGACATTCCTGAAATGCTCTACCAAGTCCGAATCGGGAACGTCCACTCTTCCTGCGGACCTCGAACCGGTCGCTCGCCAGCTGCGTGCTGCAACGCAGTACAAAGGTATCGAACTGTGGGATATCGTGCCCCTTCGCATGCAGGAGGGTAAGCGCGTGGATCAATCGTTGCGGCTGCCCGGCTCCCCAGGAGCAAGTGTCCGAATTCGACTGGATCCGGAATCAGTCGGTCATAAAGATCAGAGCCGCTTTCTGCGCGTTAATCAGTTGGCGATCAATTTTACGATCGTCGTCCCCAATAGCACGACTCGATTTGATTCCGCGATCGATACAGCTGGCGACTTCGTAGAAGGCCAAAAGACGGTGTTAGGAAAGCTTTCCGGGATGGACGATGACAGCGCAATCTTCGTGGTGATCGCGCTCAAGGTGCTGGACTGAGTTATCCGACGGGCTGCGGCTGAGGTCGCACGCCCAGTTGCCGCAGGCAGCGGTCGATCCACTGCTTGGTCAGCTTTTCCTGCACGCCGTTCTGCGATAGACGAGTGCGCAGGTTGCCCCAATCCACTTGGTCCAGCTGCTGATCCTGATTGAAGCAGGAGAACACCACGGTTTCTTCTCCGGTCTTGGGATCCTTGTGAAGCTGGAGGCACTGCGCGCAGATCTCTTTCATCATGCATTGCATGGGTGAATTGATGCTGCCGATGGCCTTGTGATCGGGCTTGAGGTACGGCGCGAGCACCGTGTGCCGCGCGCGCGCGACCGCGCCCATCATGGCATCCGAGCCTATGACTACGAGCCGGTCAACGGAATGAAGGGAGATATCGGATTCCGCTTCCTCGGCCGGCAGCGCATCCGCACCCGGCGCGAAATCCCCGCGGCCATAGGCCAGAATCGCATCCACAATATTTCCGACGAAGGCTTTGTCCTGCACACGATTCGGCGTGAACCCGGGAGCTTCGTCGCAGCACCAGATCACAATGTCGGCGGCTTTCTCGATCTCCTCGACCTTATAACGGTCGATGATCTTCTTGTAACCGGCAAAGTAAATCGTGCGCGATCCCTGCGCGCGCAGTTGCTGGCCGATCGAAAACAGGACGGCGTTCCCCAGACCGCCGCCGATCAGCAACGCGGTCTCATGGCTCGGCGTTTCCGTCGGGGTGCCGGTGGGACCCATCAGGATCATTGGCTCGCCCGGTTTGAGCAAGGCGCATAGATCCGATGATCCGCCCATTTCGAGCACGATGGTCGAGAGCAGCCCTTTTTCGCGATCGACGGAAGCGCCAGTGAGCGCTAATCCTTCCATCCCGAGAACCGTGCCATCGACGCGCGGCGCGAGCGACTCGTAATTCTGCAGACGATAGAACTGTCCCGGCTGGAACGCCCGCGCCGCCGTGGGCGCTTGCGCGATCACTTCCACGATGTTCGGCGTCAGACGAACGACGTCCTTCACTACGGCACGTAGTTCGTAGTTGAGCTTCTTGAGTAACTCGGCGGGCTGCGGCGCCGAAGGTAGCCTGCGGGCGAGCAGCCGTGACACCACCGGATAACCCTGCTTGGCGCTGGCCATGGCCTTCACCACGTTGCCAGCGAAGGAAGGGTGCAGATCGCCGAAGAAGCTGATCCCTCGGCCGTCTTTGCGGATCGACATCAGCACCGAGACCTGCGCCGGCTTCGCCACGCGCTCGGGTTTCACGGGATTCCCGTCTTCGCCGACAGCCTGGAACCACTTGCCGTCCAGGAAAACGTTGTGCTGGTCTTCGCGGCCGAGCACGGTATTGGGCTGCGTACCCGCAGCCACCAGAATCGATTTCGCAGCCATACGTGTGGAACCGCCAGAGGCGGTTTTAAGGTGAAGTGCGGCGGCGTGGCCGTACTGGTCCAGTTCGACTTCTTGCGGCGTCAGCGATTCCGCGAAGCGGATGCCCTCTTCGAGAGCCAGAGCGACTTCCTCGTGGTTCAGAGTGTAGCTCGGCGCATCGATCAAGCGGCGGCGGTAGGCGATGGTGACTCCACCCCAGGTGTTGAGCAATTGGGCCAGCTTGGGGTTGCGGCCTTCGCGAGCTGCTAAGGCACGCTCCGCCCGAATGGCATACGCGTGTTTCAGGAATTCGCCGGCGGTTTCGGTTTCCTCGGCGGTCCAGCCCGCGCGCACTTCGCGCTCGCCTTTTTCGGCGACCAGAGTCTCGTAACGCTCAAGGAATTTCTCGACCTGTACTGTGTAATACGCGAGCGATTCCGTAGCCGTATCGATGGCGGTCAGTCCGCCGCCGATCACGACGATCGGCAATCGGAGCTGGAGATTCGCAACCGAGTTGGTCTTGGCCGCGCCGGTGAGCTGCAGCGCCATCAGGAAATCGGACGCTTGCCGTACGCCGCGCGCCAGGCCGTTCTTCATGGGGATCACGGTGGGCCGCCCTGCGCCGGCGCACAACGCCACGTGATCGAACCCCATCTCGAAGGTGCTGTCGATGGTCATGGTGCCACCGAAACGCACGCCGCCGAACATGCTGAACTGCGCCCGTCGTTCGAGCAGCAGCCGGATCAGCTTGAGAAAATTCTTGTTCCAGCGAACGGTGATGCCGTACTCGGCTACGCCGCCGAAACCGGCCATCACGCGGTTGTCGAGCGACTCATACAACTCGTTTACATCGTGGATGGGACGGAACGGAACACGTTCGCCTCGGACACTCACTCCGGACACGTCCTCAGGCAGCGGTTCGATCTTCAGCCCGTCGATGCCGACCACGGTGTGGCCATCATTCATCAGATGATGTGCCAGCGTGAATCCGGCCGGGCCCAGCCCGACCACCAGCACCTTGTATCCGGAATCCGGACGCGGAATGGGCCGCGCGAAGTTGAGCGGATTCCAGCGCGTCAGCAGGCTGTAAATCTCGAAGCCCCACGGCAGCTCCAGCACGTCTTTCAACGTGCGCGTTTCCACCTGCGGGATGTCCACCGGATCCTGCTTCTGGAAAATGCAGGACTTCATGCAGTCATTGCAGATGCGGTGACCCGTGCCGGCCGTCATGGGATTGTCGATGGTGACAATCGCCAAGGCGCCGACGGTGTTCCCCTCCTGCTTGACTAAATTCATTTCCGATATTTTTTCTTCGAGCGGGCAGCCGGCCAGCGTGATGCCGAACACGCTCGCCTTGAACGAGCCGTCCTTCTCCTTGAGGCCCGTGGAGCAGCTGTCCTTGCCCTGGTTGTGGCACTTGATGCAATAATTCGCCTGATCGAGCGCCGCGTTCAGGTTCATCCCGGCATCGGTGAGCTTGAACCCTTCGCGATGCCTCCAGTGGTGCTCGGGGAGCGCCAGTGTCGCGATCCCATTGGCCTGCAGCGTCTCCACCGGGATCAGATTCGTCATCTCCAGCTTGTGGGGAACGCGGAACAGCACTCCACGATGGTGCTTCTCGATCCCCGCCGGGCACAGCGCGGCCCACGCGGCGTATTGCGCGGCGGTCTTAAGCTGCGCCTCGTGTTCTTTTTCAGCGTCCAGCCACCGCGAGACGTGGTCCACGAAGCTCGCTTCGGTTAAAGGTTCGTTAAAGAGGGCTTCCAGTTCCGCTGCGACGGCTAGGCCGTTGATCGCGCTGGCTTGCTCCTTGGTGACGCCGCTGATGGCCTTCTTCTGCACGAACCGGCGTTTCAGAGCGTAGATCGGCGCCAGGCTATGATGCTTGGCCTGGAGTGCGCGCAGGTCGGCGGATATGCCGAAAAGCTCACCGATGAAATCCTCGACGTGCGGAGCCAATTCGACGATGAGATCGGACTGCTGTTTGCGCGCTAGAGCGCCGGGATTCGATCGTGCATCCACCAGCCGCTGACCGAGCGACGGGTTGGTTGAGTGCACTTGGTCCAGGAACGTCTGATCCAGACGAGCCAGACCATCCTGCTTATACAGGTCTTCAAACGAGAGTCCAAACCTCAGATCGAGCTGATCAGAACTGGTATGCATCTGTAGGGTCAGCCTGGAAGATCCCGGGCTGAAATTCAACGAGCCGGAAAGAGAGCTTGTGAGCCCATCATATCAACTGCGTTTCAGCTCGCGAAAAAATTCTTATTTCGGGAACAACCTTCGGGGGTGGTGCGTCCGTCTATACAACAAAGCAGCACGCCTCCGCGCGGTTCCTTGCCCCCCAACACAAGACTCCGCGCGGGGGCCCCAAATCCTTTTAAAAACAAGTATACACAGTGTTCCGAAAGCGGTCATTCTGGACGCTATTCGCCGCCGAACAGCATAGAACACTGTCGGTAACGCTATTTCCCAGCCGCCACGGCGTTGACCGCGTTGATGGCGACACCGCGCTGCAAGTACTCCACCACCTGTTCGACGATGCGCACCCCGACGATCTCCTGTGCTTCTCCGGTGGACCCGCCGATGTGCGGCGTCGCCAGTACTGTCTCCAGGGCCAGCAGCGGATCGCCGGCCGGCGGCGGCTCGGTCTCAAATACGTCGATCGCGGCCCCTGCCACTTTGCCGGATTGAATCGCGCGGGCCAGCGCCTGGCCGTCGACCAGTTCTCCGCGAGCGCAGTTGACGATCCGCACGCCGGGCTTCATCTTGGCGAAGGCGGCGTCATTCAGCATCTTGTTGGTCTCTTTGGTGATGGCGACGTGCAGCGTGATGTAGTCGCTTTGCGCGTAGAGCTGGTCCAGGGAAACGAGGGAAACCCCCAGGTCCGCCGCGACCTTCGGATTCGCGTACGGGTCGCTGGCGATGATCTTCATTTCAAACCCACGAGCGCGCTTGACCACTTCCTGGCCGATGTAGCCCAAACCCAGGATGCCTAGCGTCTTGCCGCGCAGCTCGGATCCCATGAATTTTTTCTTTTCCCATTTGCCGGACTTCGTGGACGCGCTCGCCTGGGGAATCGAGCGAGCCATGCACAGCATCAATCCCAGGGTGTGCTCGGCCACGGCCACGGCATTGCCGCCGGGAGTGTTCATCACCAGCACGCCAGCGGCGGTGGCGGCGGGAAGATCCACGTTATCCACGCCCACGCCCGCGCGTCCGATGACGCGCAGCTTGGGTGCCTTCGCCAGAACGTCGGCGTTCACCTTCACCGCGCTGCGCACGAACAGAGCGTCCGCGTCTACCAGGTGCTGCGCGCATTCTTTCGG
>Ga0265313_10004845_pt1 | contig 10116 bp, 12 predicted proteins | sample 4123metaG_FD_203122 | JGI IMG/M metagenome (GOLD analysis project Ga0265313, IMG submission 203122) | Rhizosphere microbial communities from Carex aquatilis grown in University of Washington, Seatle, WA, United States - 4-1-23 metaG | ecosystem: Host-associated > Plants > Roots > Rhizosphere >...
GACAGGCAAAAATCCATCCGTATAAGTGCGCGCCTTTCCGGCATTGCCGGGCACCAAAATATCTCGAGGACCGATGAGCAAGCGCCAAAATTCCAAGTACAAGCTCGACCGCCGGGTCGGCGAAAATCTCTGGGGCCGTCCCAAGAGCCCGGTCAATAAGCGCTCCTATGGCCCCGGCCAGCACGGCCAGCGCCGCGCCAAGAAGCTGAGCGACTACGGCACCCAGCTTCAGGCCAAGCAGAAGCTCAAGGGCTATTACGGCAACATCACCGAGCGGCAGTTCCGCAAATACTATCAGGACGCCGCGCGCCGCCCCGGCGACACCGGCGAGAACATGATCGGCCTGCTCGAGACCCGTCTCGACACCGTGGTCTATCGCGCCAAGTTCGTGCCGACGCCATTCGCCGCCCGCCAGCTGGTCAGCCATGGCCATGTCCGGGTCAATGGCCGGCGCGTCACCATCGCCTCCTATCACGTCAAGGAAGGCGAGTTGCTGGAACTGTCGCCCAAGGCCAAGGAAATGGCGCTAGTGCTGGAAGCCGGCAAGAGCGCCGAGCGCGACACGCCCGACTATCTGGAAGTCAGCGAAGCGCGCAGCGCCAAGCTGCTGCGCACCCCCAAGCTGGCCGACGTGCCTTACGCCGTCCAGATGGAGCCGCATCTGATCGTTGAATTTTATTCGCGCTAGTCCTGCGCGAGACGCAAAAGAAAAGCCCGGCAGCGATGCCGGGCTTTTTCATTTCCGGATTTCGGGTCTCAGGCGCTTTCCAGCGCGATCCCTTTTTCCGCGAGCAGGGTCTTCAGCTCGCCCGACTCATACATCTCGCGCAGGATGTCGCTGCCGCCGACAAACTCGCCTTTGACATAGAGCTGCGGGATGGTCGGCCAGTTGGAGAAGGTCTTGATGCCGTTGCGCACTTCCAGATCGGCCAGCACGTCGCGGGCTTCGAACTTCACGCCCAGATGGGTGAGAATCTGCACCGCCACCGAAGAGAAACCGCATTGCGGGAACGTCGGCGTGCCCTTCATGTAGAGCAGGACGGGATTGTTCTTCACATCTTCGGCGATGCGGGCCTGAACGTCGGACATGGCGGGAACCTCGATAATACGGCCCTGATCTAAGCACGGCCCCCCAAGGGGTCAAGCCTTGAGCGTCAATCCTTGGCGGCAGTGGTGAGTTGCAGGGCATGCAGAACCCCGCCCATGTTCCCCTGCAAGGCGGCATAGACCATCTGGTGCTGCTGCACCCGGCTTTTGCCCGCAAAGGCGGCGGAACGCACCGTGGCGGCCCAGTGATTGTCGTCGCCCGCCAGGTCCTTCATTTCGATCTGCGCGTCCGGAAAGGCCGCGCGGATCATGGCCTCGATTTCAGAACCCTTCATGCCCATCAGAGTTCAGCTTTCATGAAATCGGGGAACCAGGCTTCGTGGGCGGCGCGGAGTTTTGCCACCGCGACCCGCTCCTTGCCGTCAATCGTGATCTCGTTGCCGCCGGTGCGACCCAATTCGGCCACCGGAATATAGGCGGCGCGGGCTTCGGCCACAATTTTCTCTGCTTCGGCGAACGGCGCGGCGATGAGATAGCGTCCCTGGTCCTCGCCGAACCAGAAGGGAATGGCCTCGGCGATGGAAGCCTGGCCGATCTGTGCGCCGATGCCCTTGGGAAGCGCCATCTCGGCCAATGCCACCAGCAATCCGCCATCGGACAGGTCGTGGCAGGTATCGACGCGCCCGGCCTGGATCAGCCCGCGCACGAAGTCACCGTGCTTCTTCTCGGCGGCGAGATCGACCGGTGGCGCGGCGCCTTCTTCCCTGCCCTCGATCTCGCGCAGATAGATGGATTGGCCCAGATGTCCGCGCGTTTCGCCGATCAGGATCACCACATCGCCTTCGCGCTTGAAGGCGATGGTCGCCATCTTCGACGCGTCTTTCAGCAGACCGACGCCGCCGATGGCCGGTGTGGGCAAAATGCCTTCACCATTGGTCTCGTTGTAGAGCGAGCAATTGCCCGAGACGATGGGAAAATCCAGCGCCCGGCAGGCTTCGCCGATGCCGTCAATGGCGGCGACGATCTCGCCCATGATCTCCGGCTTCTGCGGGTTGCCGAAATTGAGATTGTCAGTGGCGGCCAGCGGCAGGGCGCCGACGGCGTTGAGGTTGCGGCAAGTTTCCGCCACCGCCTGCATGCCGCCCTCGAATGGATCGGCCTTGCAATAGCGGGGCGTCACGTCAGTGGTGATGGCCAGCGCCTTCTTCGTGCCATGCACCCGCACCACGGCCGCGTCGCCGCCGGGATGCTGGCGCGTGTCGTTCATCACGCTGTTGTCATACTGCTCCCAGATCCAGCGGCGCGAGGCCATGTCGGGGCAGCCAAGTATCTTTTCCAGCGATGCCAGCACCGGGCGGGATTTGCTGTAAGCTGGCTCGCCCTTTGCCGGCGCGCGATGACTGAAGGGCCGCTCATAGACCGGCGCCGCATCGGACAGGGCGGTGATCGGCATGTCAGCCTGCACCACGCCCTTGTGCTTGATGACCAGCCGGTTGGTGACGGTGGTGATGCCAATGACGGCGAAATCCAGCTCCCACTTTTTGAAGATGCGCTCGGCCTCGGCTTCGCGGCCAGGCTTGAGCACCGCCAGCATGCGCTCCTGGCTTTCCGACAGCAGCATCTCATAGGCGGTCATGTTGGCTTCGCGCTGTGGCACATGGTCGAGGTTCAGCTCGATGCCGCTGCCGCCCTTGTCGCCCATTTCGGCGGAGGAGGAGGTCAGCCCCGCCGCGCCCATATCCTGGATGGCGATGATGGCGTCGGTGGCCATCAGTTCCAGCGTCGCTTCCAGCAGCAGCTTTTCGGCAAAGGGGTCGCCGACCTGCACGGTGGGGCGCTTTTCCTCGGAGGCGTCGTCGAACTCGGCCGACGCCATGGTGGCGCCATGAATCCCGTCGCGCCCGGTCTTGGAGCCGAAATAGACCACCGGATTGCCGGCGCCCTTGGCGGCGGAAAGGAAAATCTTATCCTGCCGCGCCAGGCCCACGCACATGGCGTTGACCAGGATGTTGCCGTTGTAGGAGCGGTGGAAATTGACCTCGCCGCCTACCGTCGGCACGCCCATGCAGTTGCCATAACCGCCAATGCCGCTGACCACGCCCGCCACCAGATGGCGGGTCTTGGGATGCTCCGGCTCGCCGAAGCGCAGCGCATTCATCATGGCGATGGGGCGCGCGCCCATGGTGAAAACGTCGCGCATGATGCCGCCGACGCCGGTGGCCGCGCCCTGATAGGGTTCGATGAAGCTGGGATGGTTGTGGGATTCCATCTTGAAAATGCAGGCGTCGCCATCGCCGATGTCGATGACGCCCGCATTCTCGCCCGGCCCCTGGATCACCCACGGCGCCTTGGTCGGCAGCTTGCGCAAATGGGCGCGGGTGGATTTGTAGGAGCAATGCTCCGACCACATCACCGAGAAGACGCCCAGCTCCACCAGATTGGGGGCTCGGCCGAGCAAGCCCTTGATGCGTTCATATTCGTCAGGGCTGAGGCCATGCTCAGCGACGATTTTGGGCGTGATTTCCGTCATGTCAGCGTTTCGATCAGGCTCTTGAACAGCGCTCGTCCATCGCTGCCGCCGGTGGCCGGATCCACCACCCGTTCGGGATGGGGCATCAGCCCCAGCACATTGCGCTTTTCCGAGAGAATGCCGGCAATATCGCGGGCGCTGCCATTGGGATTGGCCTGGTAGCGGAACACGACGCGGCCTTCGCCTTCCAGCCGGTCCAGCGTCGCGTCATCGGCGACGTAATTGCCTTCGCCATGGGCGATGGGGAAGGTGACGGTCTGGCCATTTTCATAGCCGCGGGTGAAGGCGCTCTGACTTTCTTCCACCGTCAGCGCCACCGGCTTGCAGACGAATTTGAGGCCGGCATTGCGCATCAGCGCGCCGGGCAGGAGGTGGCTTTCGGTCAGCACCTGGAAGCCGTTGCAGATGCCCAGCACCGCGCCGCCCTTGCCGGCATGGGCCGCAACCTCGCGCATCACCGGAGATTGGGAGGCCATGGCGCCGCAGCGCAGATAATCGCCATAAGAGAAGCCGCCGGGAATAATCACCAGATCGACATCGGGCAATTCGCTGTCCTGGTGCCAGACCATGTGCGGGGTCTGGCCGGTCATCTCCTCCAGCGCGACCTTGGCGTCGCGGTCGCAATTGGAAGCGGGGAAGACGATTACCGCAGACTTCATTGCTTCAGTTCGATCTCGTATTTTTCGATCACGGTGTTGGCGAGCAGCTTTTCGCACATCGCCTTGATGTCGGCCTTGGCCTTGTCGGCGTCGTTCCCGGCCAGTTCCAGCTCAATCAGCTTGCCCTGGCGGACTTCGCCAACTTGGCCGAAGCCCAAGCCGTTCAGGGCATGGCCGATGGCCTTGCCCTGGGGATCGAGAACGCCATTTTTCAGGGTGACGAAGACGCGGGCTTTCACGGCGGAAAACTCATTTTACGAGGACGGGACCTTTGTTCTCGCCTTGCACCGATTCGGGCATGATTCCCAAGCGCCGCGCCACTTCGCTGTAGGCCTCGACCACGCCGCCCAGATCGCGGCGGAAGCGGTCCTTGTCCAGTTTCTCGTTGGTGGTGGTGTCCCACAGGCGGCAATTGTCGGGGCTGATCTCGTCGGCCAGGACGATGCGCATGAAGTCATTTTCCCACAGCCGCCCGAATTCCAGTTTGAAGTCGATCAGCTTGATGCCGGCGCCAAGAAAAAGCCCGGATAGGAAGTCGTTGACCCGGATGGTGAGGTTGACCATGTCGTCCAGGTCCTGGGGGCTGGCCCAGCCGAAGGCGGTGATGTGCTCTTCGCTCACCCAGGGATCGTTGAGCGAGTCGTTCTTGTAATAATATTCGATGATCGAGCGGGGCAGGGGCGTACCTTCCTCGATGCCAAGGCGCCGCGACATCGAGCCGGCGGCAACATTGCGCACCACCACTTCGAGCGGGATGATCTCGACTTCCTTGATCAGCTGCTCGCGCATGTTGAGGCGGCGGACAAAATGCGTCGGCACGCCGATGCCGGCCAGCTGGGTCATCAGATATTCGCTGATGCGGTTGTTGAGGACGCCCTTGCCTTCGATCGTGTCCTTCTTGGCGCCGTTTCCGGCCGTGGCGTCGTCCTTGAAGTACTGGATGACGGTGCCTGGCTCGGTGCCTTCGTAAAGGATCTTGGCCTTGCCTTCGTAGATGACGCGGCGGCGCTTCATGGTGATACCCGGCAATCGTGAGACCGCAATTTAAGGGTGGGGGCAGGCGGGGGCAATGACGCTGTGGCCGCAAGGGCCGCAAAGCAGGTTCCCGTCCACAGGATGGAGCGAAAACAACGGCTTACGCGCCGAACACCCGTTTGAAGATCGTGTCCACCTGTTTCAGGTGGTAGCCGAGATCGAACATGGCTTCGAGTTGCTTGGCGGGAAGCGCCTTGATCACGTCGGGATCGGCCTTGAGCAGGTCGAGCAGATTGCCTTCGCCGTTCCAGGCGCGCATGGCGTTTTTCTGCACCAGGCGGTAGCCGTCTTCGCGCGACAATCCTGCCTGGGTCAGCGCGAGCATCACCCGCTGGCTGTGCACCAGGCCATGGGTGGCGTCCAGGTTCTTCTGCATCCGTTCGGGGTAGACCAACAATTTCTCCACCACGCCGGTCATGCGGGCCAGCGCGAAGTCCAGCGTGATGGTGGCGTCGGGGCCGATGTAACGCTCGACCGAGGAGTGAGAAATGTCCCGCTCATGCCACAGCGCCACGTTTTCCAGCGCCGGAATCACGGCGCTGCGCACCATGCGGGCAAGGCCGGTGACATTCTCGGTCAGCACCGGATTGCGCTTGTGCGGCATGGCGCTGGAGCCTTTCTGCCCCGGCGAGAAATATTCCTCGGCCTCCAGCACCTCGGTGCGCTGCAGATGGCGGATCTCCACCGCCAGCCTTTCCAGCGACGAGGCCACCACCGCCAGCGCGGCGAAATAGGCGGCATGGCGGTCGCGCGGAATCACCTGGGTCGAGACCGGTTCGACCGTAAGGCCCATCTTCGCCGCGACATGGTCTTCGACGCGCGGGTCGATGTTGGCGAAGGTGCCGACCGCGCCGGAAATGGCGCAGGTGGCGATCTCGGCGCGCGCCGCGACCAGCCGCGCCCGCGCCCGCGTGAATTCGGCATAGTAGGTCGCCAGCTTGACGCCGAAGGTGGTGGGCTCGGCATGGATGCCGTGGCTGCGCCCGATGGTGGGCGTCATCTTGTATTCAAAGGCTCGCTTTTTCAGCGCTGCCAGCAGGGCATCGACATCCGCGATCAGAATGTCCGCCGCGCGCACCATCTGCACATTCAGACAGGTGTCCAGCACATCGGATGACGTCATGCCCTGATGCACGAAGCGCGCTTCCGGCCCCACGATTTCCGCCAGATGGGTGAGGAAGGCGATGACGTCGTGCTTGACCTCGCGCTCGATCTCGTCGATCCGCGCCACGTCGAACTTTGCGTTGCGGCCATTTGCCCAGACCTTGGCCGCCGCGTCCTTCGGCACCACGCCCAGTTCGGCCAGGGCGTCGGTGGCATGGGCCTCGATTTCGAACCAGATGCGGAACTTGGTCTCGGGCGACCAGATCGCCACCATCGGCTCGCGGGCATAGCGCGGAATCATCAGGCCTCGCACATTTGACAAAGGCTCATAGCGCGGGACGGGGCCTGGCGGAAGGGTGCTTATTTCAAAGCAGATTCAAAGACTTGAACGAGGCATGACCCTTGCGCCCGATCACCAGATGATCATGCACAGTGATGCCCAGCGCCTGCGCCGCCTTTGCGATGTCGCGGGTCAGTTCGATGTCAGCCTTGGAGGGCGTCGGATCGCCGCTGGGATGGTTGTGCACCAGGATGATGGCGCTGGCCGCCAGCTCCAGCGCCCGTTTGACGATTTCGCGCGGATAGACCGGGGTGTGGTCGATGCTGCCGCGCGACTGCACCTCGTCGACGATCAGTACATTCTTGCGGTGGAGTAATAAGGACGCGGAATTCCTCTTTCTGGCCACGCGCCATCGCCGCCGTGCAATAATCCAGCAGCGCCGCCCAGGAAGACAAAGCCGGCTTGCCGATCACGCACTGCGCGCCAGGCGATGAGCTGCCGCCTCCACGATCTTCAGTTGCGCCGCCACGCTTTCGCCCACGCCTGCTACCTCCAGCAGCCATTCGCGCGGCGCGGCGATCACTTCGGCAAAACTGCCGAAACGGGCGAGCAGCGCCTTGGCCAGCGGCTTGGTGTCCCGTCGCGGCAGGGCGGCGAACAGCGTCAGCTCCAGCAGTTCATAGTCCGGCATCGCCTCAGCGCCGCCTTTGAGGAAGCGCGCCCGCAAACGTTCGCGGTGGCCGGAATGCGCGGCTTCTGCCGGGACGAAGAAGGCCCCGGCATCCGCAACGCCAGCAACGCCGTCTGATCTCCCTTGCTGCGGGATGGCGCCATGGCGGCATTGAACACGCTGGAACGTGCTTCGCCAAGCCACTAATCTTCGCCGAACCAAAAGAAGACCGGGGGACCGCGATGAAGACATTTGCGAAATTCGCGGCAGCGGCGCTGACGCTGGCGGCGCTGCCGGCGCTGGCACAGCCGCTCAATCCCTTCATCACCTTCACGCCCTTCCACGCCAACGGCCTTTACAAGGCGGGCGAGCGTTACGGCTGGACGGTGCGCGCGCCCATGGGCATGAGCACCCAGGACCCGCTCGCCTACGACTACACCATCCGTGAGAACAATCTGAATGTGCTCGCCAGCGGCACGGTCGATCTCTCCTCCGGTTCGGCCATCATCAGCGGGGTGCTGGATCATTCCGCCATGATCTATGTCCGGCTGACGCCCAACCGAGCCGGAATGGTGGCGGCGCCGGTCGCGCCTGCGCCCGCTCCAGCAGCGACGCCCGCGCCGGGACGCGGCCCCGCCGGCCCCAGCCCGGCCGATCTCGACAAACTCACCGTCGGCGCCGCCATTGATCCCACCAACTTCAGGCCTTCCATCCCGCGCCCCGCCGATTTCGATTCCTTCTGGGCCGGCAAGCTGGCCGATCTGTCGAAGGTGCCGGTCAATCCGCAACTGACGCCGCTGGCGGCGCCCAAGCCCAACATCGATTTCTTCAAGGTGCAGCTCGACAGCGTCGGCAGCCATGTCCAAGGCTATCTCGCCACGCCCAAGAGCGGCGGCAAGCATCCCGCCATCATCCTCTATCAATATGCCGGTGTTTACGCCCTTGATCCCCGCACCGCCGCCGACCGCGCCGCTGAAGGCTGGCTGGCCTTCAATGTCGATTCCCATGACCAGGACCCGCCCTCGGCGGACGGCGCGCCGCGCAACTACGCCATGGTGGGCGCCGACAATCGCGACGCTTCCTACTTTCTCACCATGTATCTGCGCGACACGCGCGCGATTGATTACATTCGCTCCCGCCCCGACTGGGACGGCAAGACCATCGTAGTGATGGGCACCAGCATGGGCGGGCAGCAGAGCTTCGTCACCGCCGGTCTCAATCCGCAATATGTCACCACCATGGTGGTGAATGTCCCGGCGGGCTTCGACGTCAATGGCGAGAAGGCGGGGCGGCGCACCGGCTATCCCGGCTGGCCGTCCGACAACGCCGCCATCATGCAGGCGGGGCAGTATTTCGACCCGGTCAATTTCGCGTCCCGCATCCGGGCGAAAGCGGTGGTGGCGTTCGGGCTGATCGACACCACCTCGCCGCCGGCGGGCGTCTTCACCGCTTTCAACCAGATTCCGGCGGCGAAGGAAGCCATCCCGATGGTGGAATCCGACCACAACCACCTCACGCCGCAGAAGCAGGAAGCCTATCTGCAGCGGCAGCAGGAAGTTCTGGCGGCGATCCTGAAGAACGGGACCTTCACGCCGAATACGGACTGGATGAAGTGATCAGCCGATGATGTAGGCGGGCTTGTCCAGCCCCATGGGCGAAAGGGTGAAGATTTCCACGCCCGTTTCCGTCACGCCCACAGAGTGTTCGAACTGGGCCGAAAGCGAGCGGTCACGCGTCACCGCCGTCCAGCCGTCGCCCAGCACCTTCACCCCGAAGCCGCCCAGATTGATCATCGGCTCGATGGTGAAGAACATGCCGGGGCGCAGGCCGATGCCGCCGCCGGGCTTGCCGTAATGGACGATGTTGGGCAGGGAATGAAAAATCTTTCCCAGCCCATGGCCGCAGAAGTCGCGCACCACCGAGCATTTCTCCTGGCCCTCGGCATAGGCCTGGATGGCGTGGCCGATATCGCCGGTGGTGGCGCCGGGCTTCACCGCCGCGATGCCGCGCATCATGGATTCATAGGTGATGTCGATCAGCCGCGCCGATTTGCGCTTGATCGGGCCCACCGCATACATGCGGCTGGTGTCGCCGTGCCAGCCGTCCAGGATCACGGTGACGTCGATATTGACGATGTCGCCTTCGCGCAGGGCCTTGTCGGCGGGAATGCCGTGACAGACGACATGGTTGATCGAAGTGCAGACGGTGTGGCGGTAGCCGCGATAACCCAGGCAGGCGGGCAGGCCGCCGTGGTCCGTCACATAGTCGAAGGCCACTTTGTCCAGAGCGGCGGTGGTGACGCCGGGCTGGACCATGGGCTCCAGCAGGTCCAACACCTCGGCCGCCAGCCGGCCGGCGCGGCGCATGCCTTCGAAATCCGCCTGGCCATGTAGGGTGACGGCGAAATGGGCCTGGCGTGCGGCCTCGAAGACGGCATTGTCGGTCATGACGGTCACGACGAACCCATATAGGCTTGGCGCGTCAATTTACACCCCTAAAGCCCGATCCACCATGGAAAAGCCACCCTCTTCAGAGGCTAAGACCGCTGCGGTGCTGGTGATCGGGGACGAAATCCTTTCCGGCCGCACCCAGGACACCAACACCAATTATATCGCCCGCTTCCTTGGCCTGAAGGGCATTGACCTGAAGGAGGTGCGGGTGGTGGGGGATGTCCAAAGCGAGATCGTCGCCGCCTTGAACGCCCTGCGCGCGCGTTACGATTTTGTCTTCACCACCGGCGGCATCGGCCCCACCCATGACGACATCACCGCCGACGCAGTGGCCGTGGCTT
>Ga0265313_10004846_pt1 | contig 10115 bp, 6 predicted proteins | sample 4123metaG_FD_203122 | JGI IMG/M metagenome (GOLD analysis project Ga0265313, IMG submission 203122) | Rhizosphere microbial communities from Carex aquatilis grown in University of Washington, Seatle, WA, United States - 4-1-23 metaG | ecosystem: Host-associated > Plants > Roots > Rhizosphere >...
AAGAGCAATGCCCTGTCCATCATGGGCGAGGCCTCGATGGGGACCGGGATCTCGGATCTCTATACCGGGCTCACGGGGGGCGCGCTGTTCCCGATACTGCCCGATCCGAGCGGCGTGATCACGCCGCCGCCGATCTATCGCCCCAACATCGACAGCGGTATCGTCACCTACGACGCCAACTCGAACCTGAAGACCATTGATTGGCGGTCGCTGGTCGTGGGCCTGCAGTACTACCTGCCGATCGACGGCGGCCGGAGCTGGGTCTCGGCGACCGCCTCACGCGTAGAGTCGACGAACATCTTACAGCTCACGCCGGAGGGCGGCCGTGGGGGAATCTTCACCCGGCAGGATTACCTCGACGGCAACTTGTTCATCATGCTGACGCCGGCCGCCGAGGTGGGGCTGTCCTATCAAGTCACCCAACAGACCTTTGGCGATCTTCCCTTCGCAACGAGCTCTCCGTCCGCGGCCGAGCACCCCAAGCAGCGCAACCAGCGCGCCGAGCTCGGCCTGCGAATGTTCTTCTAGCAGCCCGTGGATAAGGTCGGACCGAGCCGAAACGGCCCGGGCCGCCCGTTCTCGGCGACGGGAGACTTTGTCCACGGGCTGCTAGCGTACGGCTGACAAGCCTGCGGTCCTGCGAGGCGCGACGACGAGGCATACCCGTAGGTATGGTGAGGAGGAGCAACGAATCGGGGGCGCAGGATCGTCGGCCCAGCGTTGCGCCTATTTCGCGAACGGTACACTAGGGTCACCCCGCGCGGAGGTCGGGTCGCTTTCGCTCGATCGCGTCAAGGTGAAAGCAGGCCAAGCATCGGGCGTGGCCAGTCAGTTTGCCTTGATCGTGCGACAGTTGGCGTCGCAGGTCTGGGTGTTCGGAGGATCGCACTCCTCTCCTCGCTCCACCACGTTGTTGCCACAGACGATCCGACCGAGATGCATGGTCGCGACCCCGCTGAGATCCATGATGTCGGTTCCATCGTGCCCCCAAAGCGTCAGGTGGTCGCCGTTCGTGCAAAAGTCGGCCTGCGAGGGGAGCACCATGCTGCCCGCGAAGTGGGTCAGCAGGTTGCCGTTCGTGCTCCACGTACCATTCAGGTTGGACCCCGCTGCATCGCTCTCGACCGTGTAACTGCACAGGCAGCCGTTGGCGCTGTCATGGCATTCCGTGTCCTTCACGCCGCCGAGGCCCGCGCCGTAGATCGCGAAAGCCACGCCGAAGTCGGCGCATCCCGTGAACGTTCCGAAGCGCGACAAGCAGGCGAATGAGAACTCGATGTCGGTGTGCGCGGACTGGGTGACGAAAGCGCTGTACGTGTGGTCCTCCCCGTAGACGACGTAGGCTCCGATGATGCGAGACGTGTCGTGCGGTAGGTTCAGCGCTCCGATGCCGCTAGGCGTGTACTCGAGATCGGCGCACCAATCGCTGGTCGCGGGCTCGGGTGGGTGTGCGCCCGCGGTCTCGATCGGTTGCCCGAGATAGGTCCTCGGCAGCGTCGTGCGAACCGTCGGATCCTGACAGGCGTCGGACAGCGTCCACTGCCCGATGGGGCTGCCGCCGCAGGCGACGCCGGTCTCGGCGCACGGATCATTGGCCTGACAACCCGTCGCGCACGTCCATAGCAGGAAGACGAACGACGCCCATGCACCGCAGCAACGGGCGGCGCTCCGATGAGAGGGCCTCTGGCGATGACGCTCGACCTTCCGCAGGGCGCCCATGGGCGACCCGGTTATCGCGCAGAAAACAACGCCGGTCAAAGCCGGCCCCGCCCGCTCGGTTGGGGCCCGAGGCCCCTCGACCGTGGCTACCGATGTTGGCTGGACCCGCCGTCGTGGGTTGCATCCGTTGCTCCGACGCCGACCTTGTCCGTGCAACGGCGAATGCGATCGTGGAAGACGGCGATCTCGGGCGGCGTCAATTGCTCGCCGTAACGGCGCAGGATCGTGCAGCAGATCTCCTCACACTCGCGCCACTCGCCGCGCTCGAAATGATTCGCCGAGAATCCGTCCCAGACGCGGATCTGCTCGCGCGCCGCCGCCCACACGGAGTCGATCCTGATCGCGGTCTCTCGGGGGCGGTTCCGCTTCAGCACTGCCTCGATTCGCAGCATAAGCTCGCGCATGCTGAACGGCTTTTGCACGTAGTCGTCCGCCCCGTGCTCCAGGCCCGCGATCCGGTCGTCCTCGCCGGCTCGCGCCGTCACCATGATGACGGGTACAGACCGCGTCGCGGGGCTGGCACGCAGGGCGCGACACACCTCGGTCCCGGGACGGTCAGGAAGCATCAAATCCAGCAGCACCAGGTCGGGCCGCCAGGACTCGGCCAAACGGAGCGCGTCGCTCGCGGTGCCCGCCGAGCAGACCACATACCCTGCGTCGCCCAGGTTCTGCTCGAGCGTCAGGCGGATGTCAGGGTCGTCTTCCACAACGAGAATCTGCATCCTGCCTGGACGTTACTCGACGGTCCGCGCCGGGGACCGTGACAAGTTGGCGACGGGCCTGCGCCGCGCCGCGCCCTGGGACTGTCTCCGCCGTGTCACGGAACCGTCACCGAGACGTCGCGCAGGCGTTGCGGCGGGAATACGCCCGGGAGCTCGCCGGGCGCTGGAGAATCGACCAGGCAAACTTGCCACGCATCGGCTGCGCCAATCACCCGTCCCCGCGTTTTCCAGGAAGTTTCTCGCGCGTCACCTGAGCGTCACGCGCGTCCACTAAGGTGCCCGCCGATGATGGCTCAAGGCGGATCGACCGACCGTTCGAGTGACAGGGTGGGTGCGAGTGAGCGCTCGACGGAGCGACCGGGCGACCGAGCCTCCGGTCGCTCGGACGACAGCTCCGACGAGCGGGCGTCCGAGCGCCGTGTGTTGGTGATCGAGGACGAGCCCGACATTCGCGATCTGCTGAGCTACAACCTGCAGACCGGCGGTTTTCAGGTAAAGACGGCCGACACCGCCCAGCGCGGCCTCGTCCTGTTCGAGAGCTTCGCGCCAGACGTGATCCTCCTCGACCTGATGCTGCCTGACCTGCCGGGCACCGAGGTCTGCCGTCGCATTCGCGCGCGAACGACCGGAACCCAACCCGCCATCATCATCCTGACGGCCAAGGGGGAAGAGATCGACCGCGTCGTCGGCTTCGAGGTGGGCGCTGACGACTACGTCGTGAAGCCGTTCAGCGTTCGCGAGCTCCTCTTGCGCGTCAACGCGGTCCTGCGAGGACGGAGCATCGCGGGTGCGGGCCCGCAGGCGCGACAGCTCGCGGGGGCGGCGGCCCTGGCGCCGGCGGAGCCGAGCCGGAAGAAATTCACCGTCGGACCGCTGCGCGTGGATGTCGACGGTCACTACGTGTTCGTGAAGCAGAATGAAATCCACGTGAGCGCGATCGAGATGCGACTGCTCGTCTACTTGATCTCCCATCGCGGTCGTGTCCGGTCGCGGGAGGATCTGCTGGAGGACGTGTGGGGCTACAAGCCGGGGGTCTCCACGCGCACCGTCGACACTCACGTCAAGCGCCTGCGCGACAAGCTGGGCTCGGCCGGCAGCCTCATCGAAACGGTGCGCGGCACGGGCTACCGACTGGCGGATTCCTATCCCGTCCTCGTGGAAGGGGAGGGCTAGCAGCCGTGGATGCTAGGACCCGGTGAGCGAGCCAGCGCGGCTCGCCTCGCTACCGTCCCGGTCCCTCTTCGTCTCGCGACCCGCCCTGCACCAGGCCCGGTAGCCTGGCGTCCCACGACGCCGTCCGGGCTGCCAGCCGATCGCACAGCCAGGCCACGATGTCGTGAAGGTCGAGTAAACCGCGTAGCGCGCCCGAGGGTTGGACGAACGGCAAGGTCCGGGTTCCCAGGTTGCGAAGGCGGCGGAGCGCGTACCCGACGGCGTCGCTCTCCAGCAGCGTGTCCTGGCCCTTGGTCATGGCCATCCACACGGGCGAGCTGCCGGTGAGCGGCGGCGTGGCCAGCAGGCGCGCCAGGAGGTCACGCTCGGTCAGTACGCCCAGCAGCACCCCGTGCGAAGCGACCAGCGCCGCACCCGTCTTGCGGTCCGCCATCAACTGCGAAGCCTCTTGCACCGTCCGTTGCGGAGCGAGGATCAACGCCGGCCGGCGCGGAAGTCCGTCGATGGGCGTCCGCAGGTCGTCCTCCAGCGCGGGAATACGGGCCAGGCTCTCGAGCAGCTCCGACTCGGTGAGGGGGGTGGTGGCGCGCACGTCGAAGTCAAACATGGTCGAATCCTTTCCTGGGCTACGTCAGCTCGTTGTTTGTCGAGCCAGATCGTGAACAGCCCAGGTGGCGCTCGCTTGATCGTTTGGTGACCTTTTTGAAACAAGCGACGGGAGCGCGGGCTACGACCAAAGCCGGCAGTTCGCCGGGCCTCGTGCCTCGGGTGTCTCGTCTACAGGAACACGATCTTGTGGCCGAACCGCTGGCGAAGCGCGTGGGTCGCGCCGCGCGCGTCGACGACCAGTGCCGCCTGCTCCGCGAGGCGCGCATAGTCGACGGCGGTGTGATCGGCCGCGATCACGACGCAGTCGTACCCGCCGATGTCGTCGAGGGGAACGCTCGACAGCGTGTGCACGCCCAGCCGCAGCAGGGGAACGAACGGGTCGGCGTAGGCCACCTCGGCGCCCGCGCGTCGCAGGATATGGATGATCTCGATTGCGGGGGATTCGCGGATGTCCTCGACGTCCCGCTTGTACGTGACGCCGCAGACCAGGACCCGCGAACCGCGCACCGACTGCTTTCGGTCGTTCAGCGCGCCCACGATCATCGTCGCCACGAATTCGGGCATCGAGCTGTTGATCTCGTCGGCGAGGGCGATGAACCGCGCCGTGTAAGCCAGGGTCCGCAACTTCCACGACAGGTAGTGCGGATCGACGGGCAAGCAGTGCCCGCCGAGCCCCGGCCCCGGATGAAAGGGCATGAACCCGAACGGCTTCGTGGCCGCCGCGGCGATCACCTCGTTCGTGTCGAGGCCGAGGCGCGCGCACATCATGGCCACCTCGTTGACGAGGCCGATGTTCACGGCGCGGAAGGTGTTCTCCAGCAGCTTCACCATCTCGGCCGCGTCGGTCGACGTGACCGGCACCAGCCGGTCGATGAACGTGCTGTAAAGGGCGGACGCCAGCGCCAGGCTCGCCGGCGAGATGCCGCCCAGGACCTTCGGCGTGTTGCGGGTCTGGAACTCGCGGTTCCCGGGATCCACCCGCTCGGGAGAGAACGCCAGATAGAAGTCTTCGTCGTGCCGCAGCCCGCGCTGCGCCAGCCGCGGCAGCAACGCCTCGCGCGTGAACCCGGGGAACGTGGTGCTCTCGAGCACGATGAGCTGCTGCGGCCGCATGCGGGGCGCGAGCACGTCCGCCACGCTCATGATGAAGGAGTTGTCGGGGTCCTTCGTCTTGTTGAGCGGCGTCGGGACGCAGATGACGATCACGTCCGCGGCGCCCAGCGCATCGGCGTCGCTGGTGGCGTCGAGCCGCCCTGCGTTCACCAGCGTCGCGACCTGGTCGGAGGACACGTCACCAACGTAGGACAGGCCACGCCGGAGGGCGTCCACCCTTTCGCGGGCCGTGTCGTAGGCGGTGGTCGGAAAGCCGGCGCGCGCGAGCGCGACCGCCAGCGGCAAGCCGACATAGCCGGCGCCCACGACGACCACGCGCGCGCGCCGCGAGACGATGGCGTCCAAGAGCGCACCGCCAGTCCGCGGCGCCGCGATCGCGGATTCGTTCTGAGCCATCGGGGGGCGATCGTTTCATGGGTCGCCTCCCCGGTCAAAAGGCCGGGACGCAACGACGCCGCGAACGCGCGGATATAGTACGCGACGTGACCGGTGCAGCCTCCGAGATGGTTCCGATGCCCCCCGACGAGCCGGAGGACCTCCTGGCGTGGGCGACCGCCCACGGGATCGCCGACCGGCTCGACGACGTGATCATCGGGCTCGGTGCGGTGCCGGGCTCGTCGCTTCCAGGGCGAAGCGGAGAATCGCTCACCTACCGGAAGATCCTGCTGGATCCGGCCCGATCCGCGGCACACCGCCGGTACTTCGACCCCGCCGAGACCGCGCGGGCGTTCTTGCACCGGCTGGCGAGCCTCGCCAGCGCGCAGCGCGCGGCGCGCGCTTTTCTCGAAGCCCACGGCCGCGATCCCGAGGATGAAGCGCTGGCGGCGTTCCTGGCGCGGCTGCAGGACGCGCGCGCGGAGCTCCTGGCGTCGCGCGAGGCCGCGCCCCGGCCGGTCGGCACGTACGAGGTGGTAGCCGTGCGCGTGACGAGCGAACCGGCGCCGATGTTGCTTTACGACGAGGCGCCGCTGACCCAGCCGCGCGCCCACATGGCTGGCCACCTGTACGGGCACCATGGCGCCGTCGCGCTCTTGCTGGTGGGCTGGCGGGAGGAGGCCCTGCGCTTCGTGCACCACGGTGTCCGCTCCTCGCCTCGCGACGACGTGTCAGCGCTCGAACGACTCGGCGCGCTGGACGCGATGATCGACTTCGTGCGCGACCCTCGCCACGAGGCGTCCCACGAGACCCTCGCGGAGCTGTTGCGCTTGCCGGCGTGGCAGTATGCCCTCGGCACGCTGGACGAGAGGCTGGCGCGCCTCGATGCGGCCAGGCGAAGCACCCGGCTGGGGGTGGAGGAACGGATCGCGTTTCGCCTGACCGTGCTCGGGATGGGCGCTCTCAACGTCGAGCCCATGGTTCAGAAGCGCAGCGGCGGGCGTCCGTTCTCGAAGGGCACGAAGTTGCCGTGGTTCGCCCTGCCCGAGCGGCGCGAGCTCACTGCCACCGACCGGCTCGCGTACCAGGCCTACGAGGATCGGTTCGCGCGCCGCTCGAACGCCTGGGGTGGACCGCTGGCGCCGGCGCAGGTCTTCGGCGTGTTGCGCGCGCTGATCGACCACCCCGCGGTGTTTCTCGAGGGCGACCGCGCGGGCGCGCGCGTCGAGATCCGGCAGGGGCGGCTGCGCCTGCGCTTCGTGACCGCGCCCGACGGCAGCTTGTTGCCGCGCTTCGATCTCCTCGATCGAACCATGCTGCCGTCCGACGTGGCGGCCGCGCTGGTCGATGACCAACACCTCATCCACGTGCACCGACCGGAGGCCGTCGACGGCGGGCGACAGGTATTGCTGGCGCGGCTCAGCCCGCAGGCGGCGGCGCTGGTGCAGGCGCTCGCCGTGGCGCCCGCGCACTTTCCGCTCGATGCCCACGATGCCCTCGCCGCCCGCCTCGAGTCCCTGCAGGAGACAGTCGACATAGAGTTTCCGTCGCAGTGGACGCGGTCCATCGGGCCCGCCGACGATCGCCTGGTGGCGCGGCTCGATCTGCTGGCGTCGGGGGCGCTGCAGGTCCGCCTGGCGGTGCGTCCGGTCAAGCTCGGGCCGCTGTTCCCGCCCGGCGAGGGCCCGGGGCTGGTGCTGGAGGGCCAGGGGCGGGATCGCCACGGCGCGCGGCGCGATCGCCAGAACGAGCGGAAGGCGGGACACGCGCTCGTCGAGCGCCTCGGCCTTGGGGGCGACGAGGAGCAGGAGGCGTGGTGCTGGCGGGTGGGCGAGGGGGATCGCGCGCTCGAGGTCGTGGCCACGTTGAAGGACCTCGGCGACGAGGTGGTCGTGGAGTGGGCCGACCACGCGCGCTTGCTGTCGCTCGGCAGCGTGGGGCGGTCCGACATGCGCATGAAGGTGGCCGACCGCCGCGACTGGTTCGCCGTCGAGGGCGGGGTCGAGGCGAAGACCGGCGAGGTGGCGCCGCTGTCGGACCTGCTGGCCGCCATCCGCGAGGATCGCCGCTACGTCCGCGTGGGCGCGAATGGGTTCGTGCGCATCGAAGATGGCCTGCGCGAGGCGCTGGCGCGCGCGGACGCGGCCCTGTTCGAGGTGCGGGGCGTCGTCGAGGTGCCGCAGGTGGCCAGCGACGCGCTGCTGGGCCTCGTCGAGCGAGAGTCGCAGCTCGACGCCACGGCGACGTTTCTCGGCCTGCGCCAGCGAATGAAGGAAGGCGCCGCCGAGACGCCTCGCCTGCCACCCGCCCTGGAGGCGATGCTGCGGCCCTACCAGCTCGCGGGCGTGACCTGGCTCGCGCGACTCGCGCACTGGCAGGCCGGCGCGATCCTCGCCGACGAGATGGGCCTGGGCAAGACGATCCAGACGCTGGCCGTGCTGACGGTGCGGGCCGGGCGGGGGCCGGCGCTGGTCATCGCGCCCACCTCCGTGGTCGCGAACTGGGTCGACGAGGCCGCGCGCTTCGCCCCCGAGCTGAAGGTGCGGGTCCACCGGGGCGCCACCCGCGCGACCGGGCTGCGCGGGCTCGGCCCAGGCGATCTGGTGATCACCAGCTACGCCATCGCCGTCCTCGACACCGAGGCCTTGGCCGGCGTGCGATTCGCGACGCTGGTCATCGACGAGGCGCAGGCGGTGAAGAACGCCACGACCGAGCGCGCGAAGGCCCTGCGCGGTCTCGACGTCGAGTGGCGCCTGGGCCTGACCGGCACGCCGATCGAGAACCACATCGGCGAGCTGTGGAGCCTGATGCGGGTCATCTCGCCTGGGTTGCTGGGGAGCTGGGAGCAGTTCCGCGCGCGCTACGCCGTCCCCATCGAGAAGTTCGGTGATGATCGGCGCCGGAAGGATCTGGCTCTGCTGCTGCGGCCGTTCGTGCTGCGGCGAACCAAGTCCGAGGTGGCGCGCGAGCTGCCGGCGCGCACCGAGATCGTGAAGGTGCTGCGGCTGTCGGCCGAGGAGCAGGTGCTGTACGAGGAGCTGCGCCGCGCGACGATCGCCGAGCTGGCCGCCGCCAAGAAGGACAAGGATCGTGACGCCGGCGAGCTGCGGTTCGTGCTGCTGGCTGCCCTCACGCGGCTGCGCCAGCTCTGCTGTCATCCGCGGCTCGTGTACCCGAAGACGCACGCCGGCTCGTCGAAGGCCGCCTACTTGCTGGATCTGCTGGCGGAGCTTCGGACCGAGGGGCACAAGGCGCTGGTGTTCAGCCAGTTCCGCAGCTTCCTCGACATCCTGGCGCCGCGCCTGCGGATGCAGGGTTTTCGCACGCTGGTGCTGGACGGCACCACGCCCGTCGAGGCGCGCGAGCAGCGCATCGCCGCGTTTCAGGCGGGAGAGGCGGACGTCTTCCTGATCTCGCTGAAGGCGGGAGGGTTCGGCCTGAACTTGACCGCCGCCGACACCGTCATTCATCTGGACCCGTGGTGGAACCCCGCCGTCGAGGATCAGGCCACCGCGCGGGCCCACCGCATCGGACAGACCCGCCCGGTGACGGCCGTTCGCCTGGTGGCGCGCGGCACGATCGAGGAGGCGGTGCTCGGCCTGCACGCCGCCAAGCGCGATCTGGCGGCCGGGGTCCTGGAGGGAACCGACGCCGCCGCCTCGCTGGGGACCGAGGACTTGATGGAGCTCATCCGCCGCGGCCCTGAGACCGGCGCCGGCCGCGACGACGACGTGTGAGCCGAGCGCTTGGTCGGCTCCTTAGTAGGGAATGTAAGGGGGCCGCGGGCGCTCGACGAACGCGCGCACGCTGGGGCGCTGCCATTGCGCCGCCACGAACCCTGCCAGCTTGGGCGGCAGCTCGTAGTCGTTCGCGAGCAGCCGCTGCAGCATCATCGCCAGATCGGCGTCCGCGACGGTGGGCTCGTCGAACAGCGAGGTGCGCCCGTCGGGGATGAACGCGGAGGCGGCGGCGATGAGTTTTCGCGAGGCCGCCTGGCCCGCGTCCGACAGCGGCGCGCGCGCCGGCTCGTAGAAAATGGTCGCGGTGGGCCGCTCCTCGCGGATGGGCATGAGATCGCTGCGCAGCCACGCCATGATCTGGCGTGCGCGGGCGCGGGCCTCGCGCGTCGTCGGCAACACGGCCCGGTATGCGGGAGGCGCGAACGTCTCCTCCAGGTACTCGACGATCGCGCTCGACTCCGAGAGCTGAAACGCCCCGTGCTCGAGCACCGGAACTCGCCCGGTCACTGACAGCGCCTGAAACCCCGGCGTCGTCTGCGCGCGCTCGTGCAGGTTCACCTCGCGCGCCGTGAAGGGCAGCCCCTTCTCCGTGAGCGCCACGAACACCGAGAAGACGTACGGGCTGTTCCAGAAGCCGTCGACGTAGAGGGTCAGCGTGTCCATC
>Ga0265313_10004847_pt1 | contig 10114 bp, 9 predicted proteins | sample 4123metaG_FD_203122 | JGI IMG/M metagenome (GOLD analysis project Ga0265313, IMG submission 203122) | Rhizosphere microbial communities from Carex aquatilis grown in University of Washington, Seatle, WA, United States - 4-1-23 metaG | ecosystem: Host-associated > Plants > Roots > Rhizosphere >...
CGCACAACATTGACCACCATTGTCGCCGCCACCGCGATTTCCGCGGTCGGCATTTCCGACGCAATGGCGGCGGCGGAATGGAGCGGCTTTTACGGCGGCATCCATCTGGGCATGGATTCGCCGCGCAGCAAGGCCAGCGGCACGGACTTCTTTGGCGGCGGCGAAGGCTTTGGCGGCGGCGAAGGCTTTGACGGCGGTGAGGGCACCTCCTTCACCAATCGCGATATGCCCAGCCAATTCATGGGCGGCGTGCAGCTTGGCTACAACTACCAGTTCGACAGATTCATCATCGGCATCGAGGGTGACGCCTCGTGGTTCAACGGCAGCACCTCCCGCACTAGGTTCGATGCTCCCGACGATGCGACCGATGTCCTTACCACCAGCGCCAATGGCCTGGAAACCATCCGCGGGCGCGCCGGCTTCCTGCTCAACGACATCTACATATACGGAACCGGCGGGGCGGCGTTCAGCCTCGCCAAGATCGGTCTCAGCAATGACGACGAAGGCCTCAGCACCATGGTGCGGATGTCCAGCGGCTGGACTGCTGGCGGCGGCGTTGAGACATTCGTCTGCCCCAATGTTTCGCTGGCGGTGAACTTCCTCTATGTCGATCTGGGCTCGAAATCGTCTTCGGCTTCGAACGAGTTCAGCGAGATCACCCTGCACGGATCGTCAGCGCAATATGTCTGGTCGCTGGCCCTGAACTACCATCTTTGAGCGGGATGCGGTCTAGTCTTCGCGCATGAGCGAAGAAGGCTGGAGTGGTTTTCACCGGCGCTGGTCGGCGCTGAAGCCGCCTTTGCGCGCCAACCATGAAGTGGTGGCCGCGCTGGCCGCCATCATCGCGGAGCATCGCGGCATGGCGCTGCTGCTGGGCGTCACACCCGAACTCTGCGACATCGCCGCAGCCACCGTCGCATTGGACAAAAGCGAAACCATGGTCGCCCATGTCTGGCCCGGCGACACCGCGGCCCGCCGCGCCGTGCTGGGCGACTGGCTCGCCAATCCGCTGCCGCGCCAGTTCACCGCCGCGATCGGCGATGGCAGCCTCAACGCCCTGGCCAGCGGCGAATACAGGCAACTCTTCGCGGAGCTTGAGCGTGTGCTGCTGCCGGGCGCGCGCCTGGCGGTGCGGGTCTATGCCAGGCCCGAAGCCTGCGAGAGCCTGGCGCAGTTGCGCGAGGACACGCTGGCGGGCCGGGCGGGCGGCTTTCATGCCTTCAAATGGCGGCTGGCGATGGCGATCGCCGCCGAAAGCGGCGCCGATGTGCCCGTGGCGACCATCCACCGCGTCTTCCAGCGCGAATATCCCAACCGCGCGGCGCTGGCGAAGGCCAGCGGCTGGAGTCCCGAACAGATCGCCGAGATCGACGCCTATGAAGGACTCGCCACCGTCTACAGTTTTCCCACCCGCGCCGAACTGGCGCGGGCGCTGCCGCCGGGCTTCGTCGACCCGCGCTTCCTGCCTTCGGGCAGCTACGCGCTGGCCGAGCGCTGTCCCATCCTGGTGGCGGACTTGCCGCCATGAGGGCGCCCAATCCCGCCTTCGCCAAAATCCATTCCGATCTTTCCGCCGTCCTCTGGCCGCCTGTCTCCACCGGCCGCAGCGCGGTGCTGGTTGCGGCGCTGCGCCAGCTCGAGGACAGCCAATGGCTGCCGCGCGGGGAGATCGCCGCCCGGCAATTGCGTCAGCTTGGCCTGCTGGCCGCCCATTGCGAGAAATTTTCGCCCCACTTCCGCAAGCGGCTGCGGGCGGCCGGCCTGACCGCGGCGGCGCTGACCTCCGCCGAGGCGCTGCAGCGCCTGCCGCTGCTGCGGCGGCGCGACCTGCAGGAGGCGGACGGCCTGTTCTGCGAAGAGGTGCCGGCCGGCCATGCCCCGCTGAGCAAGGTGCGTACTTCCGGCTCGACCGGGGAGCCGGTCGTGGTGCGGCGCACGGCGGTGAGCGATTTCGACTGGAGCCTCTATACCCTGCGCGAATATTTCTGGCAGGGCTGCGACTTCTCCAAGCCCTTTTGCGCGATCCGGGCCAATATCGGCGAACCGGCCCGCCTTCCCCATTGGGGCGGAGTGGTCAGCCAGTTGTTCGATGGCACCGGCCCCTCGCTGGGCCTGCCGATCACCACCGATACCGGCCGGCTGATCGAAATGATCGGCGACTTCGGGCCCGAAAGCCTGCTGGCCTATCCCAGCACCCTGGCCGCCCTGGCGCGGGAAGGCGCGGCGCGCGGGATCGCGCTGCCGGGCCTGCGCCATATCCGCACCGTCGGCGAAACCCTGTCGCCGCAACGGCGCGCGGACATCGCCCGGGTCTTCACGGCAAAAATCTCCGACTGCTATTCCTCCCAGGAAGCCGGCTACATCGCCAGCGAATGTCCCGACGCGCCGCTCTACCACCTGATGGAGACGGTGATCGTCGAGATCGTCGACGAGTCCGGCGCCCCCTGCCGCGAAGGCGAGAGCGGACGGGTCATCGTCACCGACCTGCGCAATTTCGCCACCCCGCTGATCCGCTATGAGATCGGCGATTATGCCGAGGCCGGACCGCCCTGCCCCTGCGGGCGGGGCCTTGCCACTCTCAGCCGCATCTTCGGGCGCGAGCGCAACCTGATCCTGATGCCGGACGGAAGGCGGTTCTGGCCGGTTGTGGGCGGCTATTATTTCCGGGACATCGCGCCCATCCGCCAGTTCCAGGTCGTCCAGCAGGCACGCGACAGCCTGCAAGTCCGGCTGGTCAGCGAAACCCCCGTCACGCCGGAGCAGGAGGACCAATTGCGCGCCGTGATCAACAACGCCCTCGGCTATCCTTTCCGGCTGGAATTTATCTATTTTGACGAGACCATTCCGCCCGGAGCGAACGGCAAATTCGAGGAATTCACTTGTCTGCTGAAACAACCGTGACGTCCGAGCAATGGGCCGCCTTCCACAAACGCTGGCCCCGCATCAAGCCGCCCCAGCGGCCGACCGGCTCGGTTGCGGACGCCATCGCCGGCGCCATCGCCGCACAGGATGCGCGCGTCCTTCTGCTGGGCGTGACGCCGCAGCTCGCCGCCCTGGGGCGCGACCTGACCGCCATCGACAAGAACCCCAGCATGATCGCAATGGCGTGGCCGGGCGACAGCGCCAACCGCCGCGCCCTTTGCGCCGACTGGCGGGCCATGGCGCTGGCGCCGGGTTCGTTCACCAGCGTCATCGGGGACGGCAGCTTCAACTGCCTGGAATATCCTTCCGGCTATCAGGCCGTGTTTGCGCGGCTGATGGCCGGCCTTTGTCGGGGCGCCCGCCTCGCGGTGCGCTTCTTCGTGACGCCGGACCATTGCGAGACCCTGGCGGCGCTGCAGGCGGCGACCCTGGCGGGAAAAGTCGAGAGCATCTATGCCCTGAAGTGGCGCATCGCCATGGCCGATTGCGCCGCCCGCGGCGATCCCCACTCCATGCCGGCGAATATCCTGGCGATCTTCGAAGACCTGTTTGCCGGCCGCGAGGCGCTGGCCGGGGCGACGGGCTGGCCGATCGAGGACATCGCCACCATGGACGATTATCGCGGGGCCAAGGATCTGCTGAGTTTTCCCACCGAGGCGCAGATCAGGGCGGTGATGCCCAGCCAGTTCCGGGATGCGCGCCTGCTGCCTTCCGGCAGCTATGATCTTGCCGGGCGCTGCCCGATCCTGGTGGCGGACCTGCCGCCATGAGGGCGCACAACCGGGCGCTGGCGAATATCCGCACCGATCTTTCCGCCATGCTGTGGCCGCCCGTGTCCCAGGGCCATGCCGCGGCGCTGGCGGTGATGGTCCGCCAGCTCGAGGACAGCCAGTGGCTGGTGCGCGAGGCGCTTGCCGCCCTGCAGTTCCGCCAGCTCGCCCGGCTCGCCGCCCATTGCGAGAAATATTCGCCGCTGTTCCGCCGGCGGTTGCGCCAGGCCGGGCTTGCGGCGGGCGATCTTGCATCTGCCGAAGGCCTGCGCCGGCTGCCGGTGCTGCGCCGCCGCGAGCTGCAGGGCGCGGGCGACCTGTTCTGCGAGGAGGTGCCGGCGGGACATGCCCCGCTCAGCGAGATGCGCACCTCCGGTTCGACCGGCGAGCCGGTGATGGTCCGGCGCACCAGTGTGAGCAATTTCGACTGGCTGGCCATCACCCTGCGCGATTTCTTCTGGGAGGGCTGCGATTTCGCCGGGCGGTTCTGCGCCGTCCGCGGCGCGATCGCGGAGCCGACGAGCCGCAAGGACTGGGGAGTGCCGGTCAGTCTTCTGTTCGACAGCGGGCCGTCGCTGGGCATTCCCGTCACCCTTGCCGTCGAGCGGCAGGCCGCGCTGATCGCGCAATTCGGTCCCGATACTCTTCTGGTCTATCCCAGCACGCTTGCCGCCCTGGCGCAGGCCTGCGCCGCGCGCGGCATCGCGCTGCCGACGCTGCGCCATATCCGTACCTTCGGCGAAACCCTGTCGCCGCAGGTGCGCGCCGACGCCGCCCGCCAGTTCGGCGCCAGGATCCTGGACGGCTATTCCTCGCAGGAAGTGGGCCATGTCGCGTCCGAATGTCCGGACGCGCCGCTCTACCACGTCATGGAGACGGTGCTTGTCGAGATCCTGGACGACAGGGACGCGCCCTGCCCGCCAGGTGAAATCGGCCGCGTCGTCGTCACCGACCTGCGCAATTTCGCCACCCCGCTGATCCGCTATGACATCGGCGATTATGCCGAGGCCGGCGGCGCCTGCCCCTGCGGGCGGGGACTTCCCACCCTGGCGCGCATCCTGGGGCGGGCGCGCAACCTGGTGCGGCTGCCGGACGGGCGGCGCCATTGGCCGCTGATGGGGGCCGATTATTTCCCCCTGCGCGACATCGCGCCGATCCGCCAGTATCAGCTGATCCAGCAGGAGATCGACCTGATCGAGTTCCGGCTGGTGAGCGACGCGCCGCTGTCGCCCGCACAGGAGGAGGAAATCCGCGCCCTGGTCGGAAAGGTCTTCACCTATCCGTTCCGGGTGACCTTCACCTCTTTCGACGGCGAGATTCCCAAAGGCCCCAACGGCAAGTTCGAGATTTTCGTCAGCCGGATCGAATGAGCGCCGGGCTCAGGGCATGTCCTCGCGGAAGGGATGCGCCGGATAGACGCCCATGATGGTGAGAGTCGAAGTGAAGAAGCCCAACTCCTCCAGCGCCCGCGCCACCGGCGGTTCGTCGGGATGGCCCTGGATGTCGGCATAGAACTGGGTGGCGTTGAACGAGCCGCCCAGTTGATAGGATTCCAGCTTGGTCATGTTGACGCCGTTGGTGGCGAAGCCGCCCATTGCCTTGTAGAGCGCGGCGGGCACGTTGCGCACCCGGAACACGAAACTGGTCACGACCTTGCCGCCCAGCGCGGCGCGCTCGGCCGCGCGCGCCATGATGAGGAAGCGGGTCATGTTGTGATGCTCGTCCTCGACATCGGCCTGCAAAATCTTGAGGCCGTAAAATTCCCCCGCCAGGGTCGAGGCGATGGCGGCGGCGCTGACATCGCCCAGTTCCGCGACATGCTTGGCCGAACCCGCCGTGTCGTACCAGTTGTGCGCCACCAGCTTGCGCCCGCGGATGAGGCCGCGGCATTGCGCCAGCGCCGGGCCCTGGCTGTAAACGCTTTTGATGTCTTCAAGTTTGGCGCTCTGCAATGCCAGCAGCTGATGGCGGATGGGCAGGAAATGCTCGCCCACGATATGCAGGCCTGAATCCGGCAGCAGATGGTGGATGTCGGCGATGCGGCCGATCAGCGAATTCTCCACCGGGATGACGACCAGATCGCAGTCGCCGCTCTTGGCCGCCTCGATGGCGTCCTCGAAGGTCGGCTTGGGAATTGCCTGGGCGTGCGGCACCGCCTCGCGCGCCGCCAGATTGGCATAGGCGCCCGGCTCGCCCTGGAAGGCGACACGCTTGGCACTGGCGATGCTCTTGATCATTTGAGAAGTCTGCGGGCGCGTTCAAGGTCGGCGGGAGTATCGACAGACAAAGGCGCGCTGTCCACGCGTGCCACCGCAATGCTCATATTCGCTTCCAGCGCCCGCAACTGCTCCAGCTTTTCGCGCCGCTCCAGCGGCGAAGGCGGCAGGGCGACGAAACAGGCCAAGGCGGCGCGGCGAAAAGCGTAGATGCCGACATGATGGTAAAGCGCCCCCTCGCCGGTGGGGGCGGTGGCCCGGGTGAAGTAAAGCGCCCGGCCCAGGCGCTCCCCGGCGTCCCAGGCGACCACTGCCTTGACCACGGCGGGATTGGTCCGGTCGCCGTCATTGTCGATGGGCGCCGCCAGGGTGGCGATATCGGCCCCCGAATCGGTGAGCGCCCGCACCACGGCCCGGATCTGCAGCGGGTCCAGGGCCGGCAGGTCGCCCTGCAGATTGACCACCACGTCATGGGCGCCGTCCGGGTCGAGCTTGGTCAAGGCGTCGAAGATGCGGTCCGAACCGGACGGCAGGCCGGGATCGGTGAGCACCGCCTGGCCGCCGGCCTTGGCCATCGCCGCCACGATCTCTTCCTCGCCCGCCGCCACCACCGCAGGGCCCAGGCCGGCGGCCACTGCCTGGCGCCACACCCTGACGATCATCGGCTGGCCGGCAATGTCGGCCAGCGGCTTTCCCGGCAACCGCGTCGATGCCATGCGGGCCGGGATCAGGAGGATCGGATTCATGGGGATTGTTTAGGCTGGGATTCCCGCTAAGGCCAGCCAAGGGCTTGAATTTATGCGACGCTTCGCCGCAATGACGGACCGGGGCGGGCGGGTAATGTCGCCCCGTATTCGCCGGTCGCCGGACCCGCTTTCAGGACCGGCTTTGGGAGCAGCCCCGCATGGATTCCTTTGAGTGGAACAAGATCATTGGCGCGGTCCTGGGCAGCGTGCTGTTCATCCTGGTCATCAAGGTGGCGGCGGAAGTCATCTATGAGCCGGAAAAGCCCGCCAAGCCCGGCTATGTCGTCGAAGGCGTGGTCGAAGCGGCGGGCGGCGAAGCGGCGGCGCCAGTGGAAGAGAAGATGCCCGACTGGGGCACCGTGCTGCCCAGCGCCGATGTGGCGGCCGGCAAGACCGTGTCCGTCAAGTGCGAACAGTGCCACGACACCAGCAGCGCCAAGGCGGTCAAGATCGGCCCGCCGCTGTTCGGCGTGGTCGGCCGCGCCCGCGCCTCGGTAGCGGGCTTTGACTATTCCAGCGCGATGAAAGCCAAGGGCGGCAGCTGGACCTTCGACGAGCTGTTCAAATTCATCAAGTCGCCGCAGGGCTATATCACCGGCACCAAGATGAGCTTTGCCGGCGTCCGCAGCGCCAAGGACCGCATCGACCTGATCGCCTTCCTGCGCACCAATGCCGACAGTCCGATTGCGATTCCCGCGCCGGCACCCGCTGCGGCCCCCGCCGCCGCCGCTCCGGCTACCGGCGACAAGCCTGCCGCCGCGCCCAAGCCGGACGGCAAATAGGCATTGGGGTCAAAGCCCAACGTCCTGTTCGGACTGCCGCCGGGCTGGGATGCGCTGAGCAAGGCGCTGTTCGGCAATCCCGATTTCAACAGCTTCCTGCATGGCAAGGACCATTACGTCCCGGCCCAGATCGACTATTTCGTCGGCTTCCGCCCGGCGCATGGTTTCCTGAAAACTCTGCCGCGGCTGAAGGCGATCTTCTCCCTGGGCGCCGGCGTAGACGGTTTCCTGCGCGATCCGGAATTTCCCCGCCATCTGCCGGTGGTGCGCTTTGTCGATGAGACCTTGCAGCGGGAGATGGCGCAGTATGTCACCATGCATGCGCTCATCATCCATCGCCAGCAGCGCGCCTTCGACGCCGCCCAGCGCGAAAGCGCCTGGCGCCAGCGCATGCTGGAGAGGCCCTCGCGCGAATTGCGCATCGGGATTCTGGGCATGGGCGACATCGGCGCGGTGACTGCCGAGCGCCTGTTGCTGTTCGATTTCCAGGTCTTCGGCTGGAGCCGAAGCCGCAAGGAGATTGCCGGCGTCACCAGCTATGCCGGCCAGAAGGAGTTGGGCACCTTCCTCGCCCAATGCGACATCCTGGTCTGCCTGCTGCCGCTGACGCCGGAGACCGAAGGCATTTTGAATGCGGCCCTGTTCGCTGGGCTGCCGCAAGGCGCATGGGTGATCAATGTGGCGCGCGGCGGCCATTGCAACGAGGCCGATCTTCTCGCCGCGCTGGATTCGGGCCAGCTGGCGGGCGCGGTGCTGGACGTCTTCCAGACCGAGCCGCTGCCGCCGGACAGTCCGATCTGGAAACACCCCAGGATCACGGTGACGCCGCACATCGCCGGCATCACCGATCCGCGGAACGCCGCGGCGTTCGTGGCCAATTGCGTGGCGCGGGCGGAGCGGGGCGAACCCTTCGCCAACCGCGTCGATCTGTCCAAGGGTTATTAGAGCCGCTTCACCGCGGTCACCGGACCGACGACCTTGGCGATGCGCGCGATGGCGTCGGCAAGCGGCTCGCTGGCAACCTCCATATGAAACGCATTGGCGTGCAGCAGGGTGGTGGCATCGCGCATCACCCCCATATGGCCCTCCCAGAACACCAGGTCGCCGCGCTTGAGGTCGCCGCCGTCGATCGCCGTGCCCAATCCGGCCTGCATCAGATCGGTATCGCGCGGCGCCGCGATCCCCGCCGCTTCCAGCGACGCCTGGACAAGACCCGAACAATCGCAGCCGGCATGGGTCCTGCCGCCCCACAGATAGGGCGAGCCGAGAAAGCGCTCCGCCACTGCCACCCAGTCGGGCGCCGCGAAGCCAAGCGGCGCCAGATGGCGCGCGGCAACAAATCCTCCGTCAATGCGGACGAAATTGCCGGTTTCCTTTTCCACCTTCAGCTTGGCGTTGAGCGGCAGGAGATCATGGGCGGCGGATTTCACATCCGGCGCGGTGAGCAGCGGCGTTGCCAGCCCGATGACCCGATGGGTCGGCGTCACCACATCGCCCAGCGACGTCATATGGGCATAGCCGACATAGCCGTCGAACGCCGCCTGCCCCCAGCCCCAGCCGTTCTTTTCCTCATAGACGGTGAAGCGTTCGCCGCGCAGAAGCTCGGTCTCCAGGGTGGCATTGCTGTCGGGCGCGGCGCGCCGCGAACAGCGGCCGCGCACCAGGTTGTAGACCGTGCCCTCGACGAATCGCGCCGCCTCGACCTTGCCCTTGAGATGCGCGGCGGCGAGATCGGGCCGCGCCGGGGTCAGCCGTCTATCGGCCATAGCGCGACTTCAGCAGGGCATAGAGCGCCCGGGCGCTGTTGGCTTCGCCGCCCAGGGGGCGGCCGGGCTTGGCACGGTCGGTCCAGGCGGGAATGTCCAGATGCACCCAGCTTTTGGCCTTCTGCACAAAACGGTTCAGGAACAGCGCGGCAGTGATCGCCCCGGCATAGCCATAGGCCGGATTGTTGTTGAGATCGGCGATGCGGCTCAGAAGCGAGAACTCATAACCGCGCCACAGCGGCAGCCGCCACAAGGGATCGTTGGTCTGCCGCGCCGCTTCGGCCAGGTCGGCGGCGAGCTTTTCGTCGTCGGTGAAAAAAGGCGGCAGCTCCATGCCGGTGGCGGCCCGCGCCGCGCCGGTCAAGGTGGCGATGTCGATCAGCAGCGCCGGGGCCTCGTCATCGGCGTCGCTCAGCGCATCGGCCAGGATAAGGCGGCCTTCGGCATCGGTGTTGCCGATCTCCACGGTGAGGCCCTTGCGGCTTTTGAAAATGTCGCCGGGACGCATGGCACGGCCTGACACGGAATTCTCCACCGCCGGGATGAGCACGCGCAGGCGCAGGTTCAATTTCGCGCCCATCGCCATCGCCGCGACCGCCAGCGCCACCGCCGCCCCGCCCATGTCTTTCTTCATCGTGAGCATGCCCGAGGACGGCTTGAGGTCGTAACCGCCAGTGTCGAAGCACACGCCCTTGCCGACCAGCGTCACCTTGGGTGCGCCCGGTTTGCCCCAGACAAGTTCGATCAAGCGCGGCAGACGCTCCGAGCCCTGCCCCACGGCCTGGATAAGGGGATAGTTCTTCGCCAGCGCCGCGCCCGCGGTCACCGTCACTTTGGCGCCATGAGATTTGGCGAGCACCCGAGCCGCCGCCTCCAGTTCGGCGGGGCCGAGGTCATTTGCTGGGGTGTTGA
>Ga0265313_10004848_pt1 | contig 10112 bp, 9 predicted proteins | sample 4123metaG_FD_203122 | JGI IMG/M metagenome (GOLD analysis project Ga0265313, IMG submission 203122) | Rhizosphere microbial communities from Carex aquatilis grown in University of Washington, Seatle, WA, United States - 4-1-23 metaG | ecosystem: Host-associated > Plants > Roots > Rhizosphere >...
GATCCCACGGCACGCCCGAGGCGCGGAGATTGGGGCCCGAGAAGCCCCAGGCCAGGGCCGTCTCAGCCGAGACGATACCAATATCGACAGTGCGCTGCTGGAAGATGCGGTTCTCGTTGAGCAGCGCTTCGATATCGGCCAGCACCTTCAGCCAGCGATCGGTCCAGGCCATAATGTCCTCGGCCAGGCCGGCCGGCATGTCGGCGAACACGCCGCCGACGCGATAGAAGGCGGCGTGGAGGCGCGAACCCGAGATGCGCTCGTAGAACGCCATGAGATGTTCGCGTTCCTCGAACCCATAGAGCAGCGGCGTTGCCGCGCCGACATCCATCGCGAATGACGTGGTGTTGAGGATGTGATTGAGGATGCGGCCGATCTCGTCATAGAGCACGCGGATATATTGCGCGCGCGGCGGCGCGGTCACGCCCAGCAGCTTTTCGGCCGCCATCACGAAAGCGTGTTCCTGGTTCATCGGGCACACGTAATCGAGCCGGTCGAAATAGGGGATCGCCTGGGTGTAGGTCTTGTACTCGATCAGCTTCTCGGTGCCGCGATGGAGCAGGCCGATATGCGGATCGGTACGCTCGACCACTTCGCCACCCATCTCGACCACTAGGCGCAGCACGCCATGCGCGGCCGGGTGCTGCGGTCCGAAATTGACGGTGTAGTTGCGGATTTGCGCCTCGGCCGCGCTCATTGCTTGGTCGCCTTCTCGTCGCCGGGTAGCATGCCTTCCCATGGACTCAAGAAGTCGAAGCTGCGGAAATCCTGGGTCAGCTTGACCGGCTCGTATACCACCCGCTTCTGCTCGTCGTCGTAGCGAACCTCGACGAAGCCGGTCAGCGGGAAATCCTTGCGCAAGGGATGGCCGTCGAACCCATAGTCGGTCAGCAGCCGGCGCATATCGGGGTTTTCGGCAAAGGGCACGCCGTACATGTCCCAGGTCTCGCGCTCATACCAAGCGGCGCAGGGGAAAATCGTCACCACGCTGGGAACCGGCTCATCCTCGCGCACCATCACTTTGACGCGCACGCGCTGGTTATGCTTGAGCGAGAGAAGATTGTAGACGATGTCGAACCGCTCGGGCCGCTCGGGATAATCGACTCCGCAGATATCCATGAGCTGCTGGAACAGGCACTGCGCGTCATCGCGGAGATAGCTGAGCACGCGCCGGATCGAGGCGGCCGGCACAACCAGCACCAACTCGTCCTTGAGCATGGCGACACTGGTGACGTGATCCGCCAACGCGGCGGCGATTCCGTCTCCCAGATCCTTCAACGCCTGATTCATGACCCCCCGGTCAACGGTTAGCGCGCGATCGTGCCGGTACGGCGGATCTTCTTTTGCAGTTGCAGAATGCCGTAGACCAGGGCTTCGGCCGTGGGCGGACAGCCCGGCACGTAGATGTCGACCGGCACGACCCGATCGCAGCCGCGCACCACCGCATAGGAATAGTGGTAATAGCCGCCACCATTGGCGCAGGACCCCATCGAGATCACCCAGCGCGGCTCGGCCATCTGGTCATAGACCTTGCGGAAGGCTGGCGCCATTTTATTGGTCAGCGTGCCCGCCACCAGGATCACGTCGGATTGGCGGGGCGAACCACGCGGGAACGTGCCGAAGCGGTCGAGATCGTAGCGGCTGGCATAGGCGTGGATCATTTCCACCGCGCAACAGGCCAAGCCGAAGGTCATCGGCCATAGCGAGCCGGACCTCGCCCAATTCACCAGACTGTCGACCGAGGACAGGACGAACCCCTTGTCGTTCAACTCCTCGGCAATCGCGCGCGCGGCGGCTTCGTGGCCCGGCTGAATAGCGGGAGCGTCGATCATTCCCATTCCAATGCTCCCCTGCGCCATTCGTAGATGAACCCGACGGTCAGCACCGCAAGGAACAGGATCATCGACCAAAATCCGTACATCCCGATCTTGCCCAACGAGACCGCCCAGGGGAACAGGAATGCGACTTCGAGGTCGAAGATGATGAACAGGATGGCGACGAGATAGTAGCGCACCTCGAATTTGGTGCGGGCGTCGTCGAACGCCTCGAAACCGCATTCATAGGCCGATGATTTCTCGCGATCGGGCTTTTGCCGGGCGGCGAACCATGCGCCGCCGATGAAGACCGTCGATACCAACGCCGCGATTCCCAGAAAGATCAGAATCGGCAGGTATTCGAGGAGCATGGCGTCCATGATCGGGTCCCACAAGGACGGTTGCGCGCCGGGCCTAAACCGCTGCCCAACCGCCTAGTTTGCGGCGCGGCAAAGGATTGAAAGTGGTGTAGTCCCAGGCCGTTGCCGTGTCAACCTTGGCGGCGCCAAGTGCAGGGCCGCAAGGGGCGCGTGTCACACGGTTGGAGGTGGGTTTGTGGGAACGCTGGCCGTAGCATGCCAGTCATAGCTGAGCTGCAGCGCCGGCTCTCGATCAGCACCCGAGTCACGCGACAGTTCTTGGGTGCCAAATAGTTCCAACTCGACGGATCCGACCCAATTTATCGACTGCTCGGAGGCGCGCACCATGGAAACCAGTATATTCATCTTCCGCGCGGCGCCCGTGCTCGTCTTCAATCGTTACGATGAAATGTCCACGATTAACGCTGATCAAATAATTTGCGGTGAGAGTGCGAAATGCGGACACCGGGACCGAGTGCCGGGCACAAAGCCCGATAAGGGCCTCATGATATCTCGAAATGGCGAGCGAGAGCTTGCTAGACACAGCGCTTCCCGAAGATGAGCCAGTCAAAAAGTCGACGAGGATGTGGCCTTCTGGGCCGCGCGCCGCCTCTCCATAGATGTCAGTGAAATGGACTCCGATCGGCAATCCGACGCCACTGCCCAGCGAAGCCGCGATGTTGTGGCCAATCGACTGAAGAACCGCAAACTTCACCGCATAGCCTCATTGGGCAGGATGGTGGGCGGTGAGGGACTCGAACCCCCGACATTCTGCGTGTAAAGCAGACGCTCTACCAACTGAGCTAACCGCCCGCGGTCGATAAATTAGTGCAGAACCCGGAAGGTTGGAACCACTTGATCGTCACTCCCGCGAAAGCGGGAGTCCATCGGGCGGCTGGACCCCTGCTTTCGCGGGGGTGACGGTGTGTTGGTTGCGGCAAATGCCGCTCAGCGGTTGACCGTGTCCTTCAGCCCCTTACCGGCCTTGAACTTGGGCTGTTTCGACGCGGCGATCGTGATCGGATCGCCGGTGCGCGGATTGCGGCCCACCGACTTCGCTCGTTTCGAAACATGGAAGGTGCCGAACCCGACCAGGCGCACCTGCTCGCCGCGCTTGAGCGCGCCACTGATCGCGGCGAACACGCCGTCGACCGCCTTGGTGGATTGCCCTTTGGAAATGCCTGTGGATGTCGCGACAGCGGCGACGAGATCGTTCTTGTTCACGTGAGTAGCCCCCTTCCGTCGGCACCGTCGCAAATGGCCGCCCAACAGCCACCGACCATAACGGAAGAAACCAGTCTAGAACGTGTCTTTCGAGCGCGTCAATCGCGGATGCGGCGCGAAACTCGGGCACGAATCAGTGAGGGGAATCGCGAACGATTCCCCTCACCGCAATCGCTTCGCCGGTGTTGTCGATCAGTGCGTGACGACACCCGATTCGTCGGCCTTCGGTTTGGCCTCGACCGGAACCGTATCGAGCTCGGGCTCCCATTCGATCGGCACCAGTGGACGCACGAGCGCGTTCGCCAGCACTTCATCGACGGTGTCGACAGGCAGGATGGTCATGCCGCGTTTCACGTTGTCGGGAATCTCGGCGAGATCCTTTTCGTTTTCCTTGGGGATCAACACCGTCTTCATCCCGCCGCGCAACGCCGCCAGCAGTTTTTCCTTCAACCCGCCGATCGGCAGCACGCGACCGCGCAGCGTGATCTCCCCGGTCATCGCGACATCCTTGCGCACGGGAATGCCGGTCAGCACCGAGACGATCGACGTGCACATCGCCACGCCCGCCGAAGGGCCGTCCTTCGGTGTCGCGCCCTCGGGCACGTGGACGTGAATGTCGCGCTTCGCGAACAGGTTCTGCTTGATGCCGAAATGCTGCGAGCGGGCCCGCACATAGGACACGGCCGCCTGTACCGATTCCTGCATCACGTCGCCGAGCTTGCCGGTATAGGTGCTCTTGCCCGTGCCGGGCATGATTACCGATTCGATCGACAGAAGCTCGCCGCCGACTTCGGTCCAGGCCAGGCCGGTGACGACACCGACCATGTCGACCAGTTCGGCCTCGCCGTAACGGAAGCGATGGACGCCCGCATACTTTTCGAGATTGCGGCGGGTGACCGCGACCTTCTTGACGCCCTTGGAGAGGATTTCCTTGATCCCCTTGCGCGCCAGATTGGCGATCTCGCGTTCGAGCGAGCGCACGCCGGCCTCGCGCGTGTAGTAGCGGATCAGGTCGCGCAGCGCGTCATCGGACACCGACCACTCGCCTTTCTTCAAACCGGCCTGTTTGACCTGCTTGCTGACGAGATGGCGCTTGGCGATCTCGACCTTCTCGTCCTCGGTGTAACCGGCCAAACGGATGATCTCCATACGGTCGAGCAACGGCTGCGGCATGCGCAGCGTGTTGGCCGTGGTGACGAACATCACGTCGGACAGGTCGTAATCGACTTCGAGATAATGATCGTTGAAGGTGCTGTTCTGCTCGGGATCGAGCACTTCGAGCAGCGCCGAGGTCGGATCGCCGCGCCAGTCCTGGCCCAGCTTGTCGACCTCGTCGAGCAGGAACAGCGGGTTCGACGTCTTGGCCTTCTTCATGCCCTGCACGATCTTGCCAGGCATCGAGCCGATATAGGTGCGGCGATGGCCGCGCACCTCGGATTCGTCGCGTACGCCGCCCAGACTCATGCGGACGAAGTTGCGACCCGTGGCGCGCGCGATCGAGCGGCCGAGGGAGGTTTTGCCAACGCCGGGCGGGCCGACCAGGCACAGGATCGGGCCTTTGACTTTGGTCGTGCGCTGCTGCACGGCTAGGTACTCGAGGATGCGCTCTTTGACCTTCTCGAGACCATAGTGATCGGCATCGAGAATCTTCTCGGCGGCCTTGATGTCCTTTTTGACCTTGGTGCGCTGCTTCCACGGAATCGAGAGCAGCCAATCGAGGTAGTTGCGCACCACCGTCGCCTCGGCCGACATCGGGCTCATGGTGCGCAGCTTCTTCAGCTCGCCCAGCGCCTTATCCTTGGCTTCCTTGGTGAACTTGGTCTTGTTGATGCGCTCTTCGAGTTCGGCGGCCTCGTCGCGGCCGTCCTCGCTCTCGCCCAATTCCTTCTGGATCGCCTTGAGCTGCTCGTTGAGATAGTACTCGCGCTGCGACTTCTCCATCTGCCGCTTGACGCGATTACGAATCTTTTTCTCGACCTGCAGCACGCCGATCTCGGATTCCATCACGGAGTAAATGCGCTCGAGCCGCTCGGAGACGGTCGGCAATTCCAGCAACTCCTGCTTGTCGGCGATCTTGAGCTGGAGATGCGACGCGACCGTGTCGGCGAGCTTGCCGGAGTCCTCGATCTGATTGACCGAGACCAGCACTTCGGGCGGGATCTTCTTGTTGAGCTTAATGTACTGCTCGAACTGGGCCACCACCGAGCGCGCCAGAGCTTCGAGCTCCTGCGACTGGCCGAGATCTTCCGGCATGGTCTCGGCCATCACCTGGAAGAAGGCCTGGTTATCGGTGAATGAGGTGATGCGCGCGCGCGCACCGCCCTCGACCAGCACCTTTACGGTGCCATCAGGCAGCTTGAGCAGCTGGAGCACGGTGCTGACCGTGCCGACGCGGTAGATGTCGGCGGCGGCCGGATCGTCCTGCGCGGCGTTCTTCTGGGTGACGAGCAGAATCTGCTTGTCCTCGCGCATCACGTCTTCGAGGGCGCGAACAGACTTCTCGCGGCCGACGAACAGCGGAACGATCATATGGGGGAAGACGACGATGTCGCGAAGCGGCAGAACCGGATAGACGTCGCCGCGAGTTACCTCAGACATAGGACCTCGTTTTCACGAACCCAGCCGGGGCCGCGGGACGATCTGCGGCACGGTCGGTTCCAGATTGATTTCGGTGCGGAAATTGCTTTCGTCAAGAGGCGGTTCAAGGGGCGACGGCGATGCCTGCATTGCGCCCCTCGCCGCGGTCAGGCCGTCGACCCGATGTCTTCGCGCCGGTCGGAATAGATGTACAGCGGCTTGGCCCGGTTGTCCGCGACCTCGCCGTTGATCACCACTTCCTCGACACGATCCAGGCCGGGCAGATCGAACATGGTGTCGAGCAGGATGCTCTCCATGATCGAACGCAATCCGCGCGCGCCGGTCTTGCGCTTGATCGCCCGCTTGGCGATAGCCCTGAGCGCGTCCTCGGCGAAGGACAGGCGCACGTCCTCCATCTCGAACAGCCGCTCGTACTGTTTGACCAACGCGTTCTTCGGCTTGGTCAGGATGTCGACCAACGCGCCCTCGTCGAGATCGTGCAGCGTGGCGATGACCGGCAGACGGCCGACGAATTCGGGGATCAGGCCAAATTTCAGCAAATCCTCGGGCTCGACCTCGCGCAGCACGTCACCCGTGGAACGCTCGTCCGGGCCGCGCACTTCGGCGCCGAAACCAATCGAGGTGCCCCGGCCGCGCGCCGAGATGATCTTTTCCAACCCGGCGAAGGCGCCGCCGCATACGAACAGAATGTTGGTCGTGTCGACCTGGAGGAATTCCTGCTGCGGATGCTTGCGCCCGCCTTGGGGCGGCACCGAGGCGATCGTGCCTTCCATGATCTTGAGCAGCGCCTGCTGGACGCCCTCGCCCGACACGTCGCGGGTGATCGAGGGGTTGTCCGATTTGCGGCTGATCTTGTCGACCTCGTCGATATAGACGATGCCGCGCTGGGCCCGCTCGACATTGTAATCGGCGGCCTGCAACAGCTTGAGGATGATGTTCTCGACGTCCTCGCCGACATAGCCGGCTTCGGTCAGCGTCGTGGCATCGGCCATCGTAAACGGCACGTCGAGGATGCGCGCCAGCGTCTGGGCCAGCAGCGTCTTGCCGCAGCCGGTTGGGCCGACCAACAGTATGTTGGACTTTGCGATCTCGATATCGGCGTTCTTGCCGCCGTTCGAGAGGCGCTTGTAATGGTTGTGCACGGCCACCGCGAGCACGCGCTTGGCATGTTCCTGGCCGATCACGTAATCGTCGAGCACCGAACAGATATCGCGCGGAGTCGGCACGCCATCCCTAGAGCGGACCACATGGGCCTTGTGCTCTTCGCGGATGATATCCATGCACAATTCGACGCATTCGTCGCAGATGAACACGGTCGGACCGGCAATAAGCTTCCGCACCTCGTGCTGGCTCTTCCCGCAAAATGAGCAGTACAGGGTGTTCTTGGAATCGCCGCTGATGGACTTGGTCATCGTTACTCCACGCCGCGGAGCCGGCAGCTATCGGTCATCCTAGACCGCCGCGCATCCGCCACACAATGGCAAAACTATTGCCATTCCTGGACTTTTGCACCCCCGGGCGACCCATTTCGCCCCTCTCCGATTGGGATGCTGACACGTCATTCACCAACAAAACGTTACCGCCCGCCGACGCCCCCGACGTGGGGCCCCGGCGAACCGATCCTTAGGCCGCGGCGCTGGTTTCGGCCAGCGGCGGACGGTCGACCACGACTTCGTCGATCAGGCCGAATTCCTTGGCGTCCTGGGCCGAAAGGAACTTATCGCGTTCCATCGCCCGCTCGATGACGTCGAGACTCTGCCCGGTATGGCGGACATAGATGTCATTGAGCCGTGCACGCGTGGCGAGAATGTCGCGGGCGTGAATTTCGATGTCCGAGGCCTGGCCTTGGAAACCGCCCGAGGGCTGATGGATCATGATGCGCGCGTTGGGCAGCGAAAACCGCTTGCCCTTATGTCCCGCCGCCAGCAGCAGCGAGCCCATCGAGGCGGCCTGGCCGATGCACACGGTCGACACGTTCGGGCGGATGTATTGCATGGTGTCGTAAACCGCCATTCCCGAGGTAACGACGCCGCCGGGCGAGTTGATATAGAACGATATATCCTTGTTGGGGTTGTCGGCTTCCAGGAACAGGAGCTGGGCGCAGATCAGGCTCGCAACCTCGTCGCCGATGCCACCGGTGAGGAAGATGATGCGCTCCTTCAACAGGCGGGAATAAATGTCGAACGCGCGCTCGCCCCGGTTGGTCTGCTCGACCACCATGGGAACCAGGTTGTTCATATAGTAGTCGACGGGGTCGCGGTCTCTCATCGTCGTTATCCTTATCTCTACATCTCTACGGTGTGCGCGGCGCGAGACGATCCCGGGCCGGCCACCGCGGCAATCACTCCGTGTCCGCTGCCTTTTTCTTGCGTTTCGGCTTGGCGTCGTCCGTATCGCCGGCAGCGGCGGCATCCTTGGTCTCGGGCGAAGCGTCGGGGTCCTTGCGCAACTCGTCCATGGTCACGGTCTTGTCGGTGACCTTGGCAAGCTCAAGGATGAAATCGACCACCTTGTCCTCGAAGATCGGCGCGCGCAGCCCGTCGACGGCCTGCTGGTTCTTCTGGAAATACTGGATCACCAGATGTTCCTGGCCGGGGAAACGGCGCGCTTCCTCGATCATCGCCTTGTTGAGGTCCTGCTGCGCCACGGTGATGTTGTTCGTCTTGCCGATCTCGGCGATCAACAGGCCGAGCCGCACGCGGCGCTCGGCGATCGCACGATACTCGGCCTTGAGCTCGTCCTCGCTCTTGCCGGCATCGTCGGGATCGGCCTTGCCCGCTTGACGATCCTGCTCGATGGTCTTCCAGATACCGTCGAATTCCATGTCGAGCATGCCTGGCGGCACGGCGAAATCGTGCCGCGCGGCCAATTCGTCGAGCAGATGCCGCTTGGCATGGGCGCGCGATAGCGAGGCATGGCGCTTTTCGATCTCGCCCTTGATCGCCTCCCGCAACGTCGCCAGCGACTCTTGTCCGACCGTCTTGGCCAGAGCATCGTCGACCGCGGCTTCCTTCACGCGACGCACCTCTTTAGCGGTCACGTCGAATTCGGCGTCCTTGCCGTTCAAGGGCGGGCTGTAATCGTCGGGGAACTTGACCTTAACCAACCGCGACTCGCCGGCTTTGATGCCGATCAATTGGTCCTCGAAGCCGGGGATGAAACTACCCGAGCCAAGATTGAGCGGATAGGCTTCGCCCTTGCCGCCCTCGAAGGGAACGCCATCGACCTTGCCGAGGAAGTCGATCACGACCACCTCGCCGCTGGCAGCGGCATGACCGGCATCGGCTTCCTCGGTGCTGTTCTGCTGCGCCGCGATCGACTTGAGCGCTTCCTCGATCTCGTCGTCGACGACCGGCGCGATCGGGCGCTCGATGGCGATAGCGCCGAGATCGCCCACCTCGACATCGGGCAAAGCTTCGACCGCCACGGTGAATTCGAGATCCTTGCCCTCGTCGAAGGCCGTGATGTTGATGCGCGGCTGCAGCGCCGGACGCAGCTTGTGCTCGTCCATCGCAGTGCGGGCGCCATCATTGACGGCCGCCTCGACCACTTCCGATATCACCGAACTGCCGAAACGCTTTTTCAGCATCGGCATCGGCACTTTGCCCGGCCGGAAGCCCGGCATCGACGCGGTCTTGCCGACCTCGGTAAGGCGCGACAGCACCTTTTCCGCGATCTGGCCGGCCGGGACGACGACCTTGAATTCGTGCTTAAGACCTTCGGTGCTTGTCTGGGTGACGTTCATGGAACTTTCCGTGGTCCGAGGGAATGAATATCGGTAGGTGCGACCGAGGATGCAAGTCGTTGACCTACCCGGGTGAATGGCGGGTTCGCTGACGGGTGGTGCGGGCGGAGGGATTTGAACCCCCATGGCTTGCGCCGCTGGAACCTAAATCCAGTGTGTCTACCAGTTCCACCACGCCCGCCCGGCGTCCCCACCAAAGGCGATGCTCATAGCATGCCCTTTCCCGGCGTAACAAGCAGCGTTGGGACCCAGGCCGAAGTTGACGCCTTCGGGCCGCCCCGTCATCCTGCGGCCCTTCAGGGGGAGTGTCAGCCAGCATGAAGGTCGCGGTACTGATTCCTTGCCACAACGAGGAACAGGCGATCGCGCCCG
>Ga0265313_10004849_pt1 | contig 10111 bp, 6 predicted proteins | sample 4123metaG_FD_203122 | JGI IMG/M metagenome (GOLD analysis project Ga0265313, IMG submission 203122) | Rhizosphere microbial communities from Carex aquatilis grown in University of Washington, Seatle, WA, United States - 4-1-23 metaG | ecosystem: Host-associated > Plants > Roots > Rhizosphere >...
CGGCCGTGTCCCCGCAGATCGAGGTTGAAGACGTCGAATCCGGCCTCGGCCAGATGATTCGCGAAGCTGCGGGCCGGCAGGTGCCAAGCGTAACGATTCTGGCCGAACCCGTGCACGAGAAGCACGGGCGCGCGCGTTCCTCCCTTTCCGCTCTCCGCCCGTTTCCGCACCATGGCAAGCGGGACTCGGCTGCCGGTCAGGACGATTTCCTTCACGAACGAGCCGATCTCGCCCCTATCGATGACCTGCTGGACGATTCTTCCGTGGAGGATCACTGGGTGCCCTGCGGCCGAGGCGTCTCCCCGCGCAGCGCTCGTCTAGTGTAGCATCGCGCCGGCCCGCCACCGCCTGAGTTTGCCTGGCCTTCTTGCGTCGAGGACCGTCATGAATATCCGCCCCCACTGCCTCGCTCTTACGCTCGCTCTCGCCGCCCTCAGCAGCTCTGCCTTGGCGCGTGGAGCTGACACGGAGGACGCGGAGACGCCGTCCGCGAAGCCAGCCGCGGCGCCCGTGGCGACGGCCAAGGACACCGAGGTGCCCATCACGGACACCCGCGAAGATCCGAACCGTCGCTACTACTTCATCGGGGTTCGGTACCGCGGAACGGTCATTCCGCAGTTCCTCATGGACTTGTTCGTGGACGAAGGAACGACGGTTTACTCGAACAACATCGGGATCGAGTTCGACATGCGAAAGCAGGGCCAGTCGACCATCCCGTGGATCGTCTACTCGGACTACAGCATGGGCGACACGCTGTTTCATCAAAAGGGGCAGCCCACGATCCCGAGCAACTACACCGTGGTAAACAGCAGCCTCAAGGCGCTGTATCTCGGTCTCGACCAGCTTTGGTCGGTGCCCATCGACGAGAGCCACCACTGGGACTTCGAGTTTGGCTTCGGCGTCGGCGTCGGGCTTCTCTTCGGCGATCTCCAGAACAACTGGGTGTTCGACACGCCGAACGGCCCGCTCGTGGCCAGCACGGGCGTTCACTTCGCCGAGTGCGTCAACACGGGCCCGGCGAGCTGCCAGCCTGGAAACCACACGGGCAACCCACAGATCGCGAAGGTAAACGGATACAAGGAGCCCTTCTGGTTCAGCGGCGGATCGGTACCCAATATTTTTCCTTACATCTCGTTTCCCCAGTTGGGGGTCCGTTACAAGCCGATCAAACAGCTGGAGACGCGGCTCGGCGTAGGGTTTTCGCTGACCGGCTTTTGGTTCGGGCTGAGCGCTGACTACGGTCTCGAGACCCCCGACAAGTCCCCCAAGGCAAGCAGCAGCCTCGGCCGGATGCACGATATGCTGTAGTGGATGACAGACGCTCCTGAGGTTGCGCGGTCCCTCTCCCCCCCGGGGCGAGGGGACGGCCTACCCGCCCGCTACGAAAAGATCCGCCGGCTCGGCGCGGGCGGCGGCGGTGAAGTTTGGTCGGTGCGCGACCGAACGAGCACCCGGGTGCTCGCCTTGAAGGTTCTGTCGGAAACCGCCGGCGAGGCGGAAATCGAAGCCCTCGTGCGAGAGGCGATCGCCCTCAGCGGACTCGAAGGGCTCGGCGTGCCGAGAATCATGGCGTTCGGCGCTCTCCGCGACGGCCGGCGATACATGGTGCGCGAGCTCGTCGAGGGACGGAGCCTCGACGAGGTGCTGACGCAGCGAGAGGGTCTCTGGCTCGAGCCCATCGCGAGCGCGTGCGACACGCTCACCGTCGTCCACCGCGCAGGGCTCCTTCACGGCGACGTGAAGCCAGCGAACATCATCGTCGGGGCCGATGGGCGGGGGACGTTGGTGGACCTGGGATTGGCGGCTCCTTGGAAGGAAGGGGGCACCGAAGCCAAAGGGCTGACACCCAGGTACGCGGCCCCGGAACTCCTCGAGGGCGAGCCGCTGACGGTTCGCGCCGAAGTCTACGCGATCGGTGCGACGCTGCGGGAGGCGCTTACGCGCCGAGGCGGCGAGCTCTCGGCGGAGGTTCGCGCCGCGCTTGCCGAAGTGGCGGGTCGCGCCACGCAGCTCTCCTCGGCCGCAAGATGGCCGAGCGTCGACGAACTGGCGAGCGCGCTTCGACGCGCCGCGGGGCTGGCTCACGGTGCGGAGCTGGGTGAGCCGCCGTGGCCTGTGCTGGGGTTGGACGCCACGGCCCGGTCGCTCCTCGACAAGACACGTGCGCTTCAGCCGAAGGGCGCGATTGCCATCGAGGGACCTCGGGGCGCCGGGAGGACCACCCTGGCTCGGCGGCTCGCCTGGACCTTGGGGATGGCCGGCCGGATGGTCGCGATGATCGAGGCGCCCGACAGCCCGACGCCGATGCGCGACTTGGTCGACAGCGAGCTGGCGCAGCTTGACGGCGCCCCTAAGGCCTCGCCGCCGGTCGTCATCGTCGACGACGGACAGCGACTCGACAAAGCGTCCGTCGCGGCCCTGCGCAGAGCGTCCGACGCGGGTGCTCTCCTCGTCGTAGTCGCACCCCGCGCGGTCGTGCGGCGCCTGGTGACGGGCGATTGCACGGCATTCGTCGTTCCCCCGCTCGACGCCGCCTCGGCAGCGGAGCTCGTGCAGCGGTCGGTACCTTCGCTGCCAGACGGTCTTCGCACAAACCTGATCATGCGGGTTCGGGGGCGCCCTGGCGCGCTTCGAGCCGCGGTGCGGCGGCTTTCGGGCAAGGCGATTGTCTCCGAGCAAGACGTGGAGTCGGCCCTCGCCCAGCCCAACTCACCGTCCACGCCACCGGTCGGGCACGCTCTGCAAGCCGTCGAGCGAGCGCTCGAGATGGGGCGCTTCGACGACGCCGAGCGCGATCTCGACGCGCTGCGCGACGACGTGTCGCTTCCGAAGGACCCCGTCCGTGTCGGGCTTGCGCGCGCGCGCATCGCCGTGGGGCGAGGGGATTCCCAGCGGGCCCTGACGGAGCTGGAGGGTATCGAGCAGGAAGCGCTCTCCGGCAGCGAGAGCCGCGCGTGGCACGCCGTGCGTGCCCGAGTTTGTCTGCGTGCCGGGCAGTACGCCGAGGCCGCGAAGCTTGCCCAGGCGGTCGTCGACGCGGGCGCTTCGGATGCTCTCGCCGCCGACGCGTTGAGCGTGCGAGGCGTCGCCCTTGCGTTCACCGGCGAAGACGAACGGGCCGGCGAAGCCCTTCACGAGGCCGTGCGCGTCGCGCGGGGGACCGGCGAGCCACGGGCCGAGGCGGTGGCGCTCGGGTCGGCCGCCATCGCGCATCAGCGGGCCGGTCGTACGAGCGACGCTCGCAGCGCCTACGAGGCCTCCCTTGCCGCCGCGGAGAGGGCCGGCGACGCGGCGACGGTGGCTGCGATGCGTCTCAATCTTGCGGGTTTGGCGCAGGCAGAGGGCGACCTCGCCCAAGCCCTCTCGAACCTCGAGGCCGCGGTCGACATGGGACGGCGCGCCGGCAACGGCGCGACGGTCACGCAAGCCCTACTCAATTTGGCCAATCTGGACCTTTATCTCGGCCGGTGGTCGCGGGCCCGTTCGTCGATCGACCTCTTGCTGGCGCGACGCGACGAGCTCTCGCCGGCGGCTCGCGCCCAGCTCCTCGGCCTCGAGGCGGAGCATGCGATTTGCACGGGCGACGTCGCGGGTGGAGCCCGCCTGTACGAGGAGACCGCGCGCGCGTGGGAGGCTCAAAAGAGAACCCACGACGCGGTGGAATCGCGACTCGAAGGACTCCTGTCGCGCACCCGCGAGCGCGACGCCGATCCGCGCGGGCTCGGGCGGGAACTCGAGGAGGTGTGCGGGGCCCTCGGCGAGGAGGGGCTGGGGGAGCACGCGGCCCTGGCCGAGCTCGTCCGCGGCTCGATCGCGCACGCGGCGGGCGACGAGGAGGCAGCCCGTCGCTCGCTCGATGCGGCGACCGATTTGGCGCGGAAGGCCGGGCGGCGGGAGTGGGCCTGGCGCGCCCTCGACGCGCGAGCGCGTCTGGCCACCTCCCAGGGAGCGGTCGCCACCGCCCGCCGCGATAGCGAACAGGCGCTCGCGATGCTCGAGGAGACGGCGGCCAAACTGCCGCGTGATCTTCGAGAGGTCTTCTGGAACGATCCGCGGCGCCGCGCGCTCAGGCAGGCCCACTCGGGTACGGTCGTGGCGCCCGTGTTTTCGCAACTCGGTCCGAGCGCGACTACCCGTTCTTCGTTGGGAAGCGCCTCGCAGCACGATGCCACGGAAGACCGTCTGGCGCGCATCCTCGAGATCACCCGGGAGCTCGCGAGCGAGCACGACGTGCCCCGCCTCCTCCTCCGCGTGACCGATCATGCGGTCGCCCTCCTCGGTGCGGAGCGCGGCTTCGTCGTGTTGACGAACGAGCATGGCGAGCTCGAGGCGCATGCGGCGCGAGGGCGCGCGGGCGAGGACGACCCACACGCCAAGTTCTCTCGCTCGGTCGCCGAGCGCGTCGTCGCGCGCGGGGAGCCCGTCGTCACGATAAGCGCGCGCGACGACGAACGCCTCGCGGAGGCGGTCAGCGTGCACCAGCTGATGATCCAATCGATCGCCTGCGTACCGATTCGCGGAGCGCCGCCGCTCGGGCGCACGATCGGTGCGCTGTACGTCGAGACCCGCCTGCGCCCAGGCGTACGCTTCGCGCGCGAGCTTCCGACGCTTTCGGCGTTCGCGGATCAAGCCGCGATTGCGATCGAGAATGCGCGTTTGCTCGCCGAGAACCGCGAACGTGCCGACCAGCTCGCGCGCGCCAACGGCGACCTTGCCGTGGCGCACGACGAGGTCGCTCGTCTGCTCGGCAAGCGCACGGAGCAGCTCGCCGAAGCTCGGCGCGACCTGAAACAAGTGCGCGCCGAGCTCCGCAGCCATTTCGGATACGCAGGGCTCATCGGGACGAGCGCCGCGATGCGCCGGGTTTATGCCCTGATCGAGCGCTTGAAAGATACCGACGTTCCCGTCCTCGTCACCGGTGAGAGCGGCACGGGCAAGGAGATGGTAGCGCGCGCCATCCACCAGGCGGGACCCCGCGCCAAGAGGCCGTTCGTCGGAGTCAACTGTGCCGCAATTCCTGCGAACTTGCTCGAATCGGAGCTTTTCGGCAGCGTCCGCGGGGCGTTCACCGGCGCGGATAGGGACCGTTCCGGTCTCTTTCAGGAGGCCAGCGGGGGCACGCTCTTGCTCGACGAAATCGGTGAGATGCCGCTCAAGATGCAGTCTGGGATTCTTCGCGCTCTCCAGGAGAAGTGCGTGCGTCCGGTCGGCGGGACGAAAGAAGAAGCGGTCGACGTCCGGATCGTCGCTGCCACCAATCGCGACCTTACACAAATGGTCGCAGCGCGCACGTTTCGAGAAGATCTGTACTATCGACTGCACGTCGTCGAGGTGCACGTCCCGCCGCTGCGCGACCGCGTCGAAGACATCCCGCCGCTCATGGACCATCTCCTGTCGCTCTTCGCGGCCAGATACCGGCGCGAACGAAGGGCGTTCTCGCGCGACGCGGTGCGCAAAATATGCGCCTATCCGTGGCCCGGAAACGTCCGCCAGCTCGAGCATGCGCTGCTCAGCGCGTGGCTGATGAGTGAGCGAGCCGAGATCGAAGCCGATGACGTCGAGCTACCGACGCCCCCCGCGCCGCCGCGTCTCCCCTCGAAGTCGACCCCGGGGCGCGCAGCATCCTCTTCGCGCCATACCTCGGCCAAATCGCGAGCGGGGAGCACTTCGGACTTCAAGTCGGCGGAGCGCGAACGGATACTGGCGGCGCTGACGGCGTGCAATTGGAACCGCGCTCAGGCCGCGAAGATGATCGGCGTACCACGGCGCACGTTCTATCGTCGGTTGAGGGAATTCGGGATTCTGTGAGTCCGCAATGCCCGGCCGTGCCGGTGGCACGGCCGATGCTGCCAAAGGCCGAAATGGCGCAGCCTCCCCAAAGCCAGAACGACGAAGCGCGAATCGACGAGGCGACGGCCGAGTCGTTTCCGGCGAGCGATGCGCCCGCGTGGACGGCGACGCACGCCGGGTCCCCCTCCCATCCACCATGGACGCTCGAACACGGCCTCGAGCTACGCGCCTCCCTCCGAACAGACCTCGAGCGTTTGGTCCACGCGTCTCGCACCGATGACGCAAGGCGACGGAGCGCCCTCGAAGACGCCGTCACTCGGTCGATGCTCGACGCCGGTAAGGCCGTCGTTCGGTCGCCCGTCGACGAGACGCTTCGCGCCCACAACGTCGAGACCGAATTCGTCGGCGCTTCCCGCGACGCCCCGAGCGTGGTCGTGGGCGCCCGTTACGACGCGGATGACCCGAGCGGGGCCGTCGTAGCGCTCGCGCTCCTGCGCGCCCTGTCCGGTCAGCGCTGGTATCGCCCGCTGCATTTCGTCGCATTCGCGGAGCTGGGTGGGAGCGAGCGCTACGTCGAACGGTTGCACCGGGAGGGAAAGCACGTCCACGCGATGCTCTCATTCGCCCGAATGGACCTCGCCCCCGGGGGGGGAGGGCTGGTGTTCTTGGGCGACCTGCGCTCGCGGGCGCTCGCTCTCGCCGCCCGGGCGGCCTTTCGGGCTTCGTCGCGCGTCCCGGCGCGAGCGCTCGTTCTCCCGTCGTGGCTCCCCGGCGCCGCTTCGTCCGACGAAGCGTCGTTCCGTCGGCGGGGCTGGCCGGGCGTGATGGTTGCGGATCGTACCCGATGGGTTTCGATGGGGGGCCGACCTTCGGAACCGAACGTCGACGGCATGGCGGCGGCGATTCCGGGGTTGGTGGCGGTGCTCATGCGTCTCGGTCGCGCTCAAGGCTGAGCGACCGTCGGCATCGCGGGTGCTCTGTCGTGACCTCATGGACGCGACCCAAGCGGAAACGTCATGGATTGCCGAGGCCGTACGCCGCCGAGAGGCAGACCTCGCCGACGCGTGTGCAACCGCCGCGGTGTACATTCGCGACGCGCTCGTGGCCGGCCGATTGGCCGAACTCGTCTACGAACATCTTCGCCACGCCCGCTCCACCTTCGAGTGCTCGAGCGCCTGTTCGTCTCCGGTCGACACGGCGACGCTTCGGGCTCGGGTGCATCGACCCTACGCCCTGTCGGACGCCTGGCTGGAGGCGGCCGTGGACGGAGCGCTCGCTGGGGCAATTGCACGCGCACATGCGGAGATCGCTCTGTTCATCGACGACGCGTGCGCTTCGCTCCTGGTTGCCCCCGCAGAACGAGAGTCACTCCTTCGGGTCGCATTTTGCACCGCGGCGATGGGGCAATCGATGGCGGAGCACCCTTCGCTCAGGGTTTGAAGACGTAGAGGTGACCCGGCGCCGCAGTCCCGACGACGATCCGTCCGCCCGCGTCGATTGGCGAATTGAAATGGTGCATTCCGCCCGACATCACGTCCGTTCCCGAGTAGATCGTAGTCCCCGTATCACCGTCGTAGCCGTAAAGCCGTGTGCTGGCGCTCCAAACGATGACGTCGCCGTTTCCGGCTTTCGTGACGATCGGTGAACCGAGGTCCGTTTCCGATGTGCACCAAACGACGTGGGGGGTCGGGGGGCTTCCGGTGAGCTTTGCGACGCCTATGCTCTTCGGCGCGCCGCCGGTCGGACAACCCGTCCCGGCCGGTCCGCTGTTGATGCGATAGGCGACGTACGTCCCCTGGCTCGTCGTGTAGGCAGCAGGCGCGCCATTCAACGCGCCCTTGCCTCCCGCGTTCTGGGGCCCGACGGTGGACCTCGACAACTCCGCTCCCATCCCGCCGAGGTTGTCTCGATCCAGCACGTAGAGGTAGCCGTCCTTGCCGGGCACGACGACGAGATGTTGCACGTCATCGGCCTCCGGAATGTCCAAGACGACCGGATTGGCGCCGCCCAAGTCCTGATCCGTCTGGTCGTCCATCATCCATTCGGTCGGATAGAACTCGTCGGCGCTCCGATCGGTGAACTTGGGCCCGCCGGTAAGCCGGAGCACCGCCTCGCCGCCAGCCCACGTGGAAGCGCCTCCGGTGTTGCCCGTGGTCACGAAGAGCGACGTCCCGTCGGTCGTACTCGCAACGCCGCCGACCGCCCAGATGCCGCCTTGCGTCGAGCCTTTGCCGATTGTGCCGGTGGAGAAAGCCGTCACCGAGCGAGGTGCCGCCACTGGAATGCCCAAGACCCAACCGTAATATGGGTTCGCGGCGCTGCTGCAGTCGCCGTTGTGTCCTCCGTACGGCACGTAGACGACGCCGTCGATGAGAGCGAGGGCACCGCGCTGATTCTGCGAGAACGAATCGAACCCGCTGACGCTCGCGTCGACGTCGACCGGCCACCCCGCCGAGCTCTCGGTTCCGTCATCGAGGGAAACGGCGTGGACGAAATGCTTTGGATGATCGGCGGGACCGGCCCCGAGCGGAAGCGTCATCGCGTCGAAGTAAATCGTACGCGACGCCAAGTCGATCACGGGAGTGCCGGTGATTCCGAGCGGGTTGATGTTGCCGCACGGGGAGGGAAGGTTGGTCAGCGCGGCGGGGGTGCCAAAAGTCTGGTCCCAAATCACGGCCCCCGCTCCACCGATTGCGGTGACATGATTGCTTTCGGTTGCCACGATGAACGCCTCCTTCGCGCCGGGCCCGTCCGCCACGTAGAGGGGTTGCGCGTACACGTCGCCGGTGACCGTCGGTACGAACGTCGGGTCGAGGCGGAGCGTCGCGGCGAACGCCTTCGTCATGGTCGGGTCCGTATAGAGCCCGTCGCGCGTGGGACTCATGTGGTGCTGAAGAACGGAGATCGCCCCGACAGGCGCCGCGCCGCCTCCCAGGCTGGCGCTCGCGACAATCCCGGGCTTTGGGCTCTTCCCGCAGGCAAGCGCCCCGACGGCGAGAACAACCACCGGTCCACGCCACAGCGGGCGCAGACAAGGCGAGAGGCCCCAGGCAGCCACGAACTTGGGATTCGCCTACTTGCCGGCGGGCTTCGACGTTGTCTTGACGAACTTGAGTGTCATCCGATCGCTCTCGCCAATCGCGGCGTATTTCTCACGGTCTTTGTCGCCCAACCGAAAGGTCGGCGACAGCGTCCAAACGCCTTCCGGGTAGTCCTTCGTGTCTTTCGGATTCGCGTTGATTTCGGACTTCCCGGCAAGTTTGAAACCCGCACCTTCGACCTGCTCGATGAGCCATTTCTCGGGCACGTACCCCTTCTTCGCGCTCTCGGCCGGGTCGGCTCCTGCCGCCGCCCGGTGCTCCTCGATCCCGAGAACTCCCCCGGGCTTGAGCGATCGATGAATCTCTTCGAGCCACACGTCCATGGTTCCGTTGTTCTTCATCCCATGCACGCCGCGCATGATGACGACCAAGTCGAACGCTGCCTCCTTGCCGATCTTCGGCGCCTTGGGATCGACGACGATGGTCTGCGCCTTACCGTAGATCTCCGGCGATCTATCGAGGAATGCCTTGAATCGCTGGCCGTAAAACGTCGCCCTCAGATCCGCCGGTCCATTCGGGTCGTTCGTCGTGGCGACGTATTGCCCGGATTTCGCCAGCGCGGGCGCCAGGAGCGCCGTGTACCAGCCTTCCCCGGGACCGATGTCGAGCACCGTCATCGTCGGCTTGAATCCGAAGAACTCGAGCGTCTCGGCCGGGTGCCGGTACTTGTCGCGCTCCGCATCCCCCGCGGCTCGGTGCTTACCCTTCATGGCGGTCTGGATGGCCGCTTTTCCGCTCGGAAACGCCTTTTCGGCGAGCGCCTTTGCCTCGTCATGCATCTCCGGCGTCCAGCGCGAGACTTCGGCAGCGTCTTGGGCCTCCCACTTCGCGCGATCTTCTTTGAGCTGTCGGGCCTCCTCCGATTTCTTCTTCTCCTCCGGCGTCGGTTCGACGGGTGGAGGCGGTGCGGCCTGGGGCGGCGGTGCCGTCGCGACGGGTGCCGCCGTGGGTGGGGGCGGCGCAGCAGGCGCGACCGGCGGCGGCTCGGCGGCGCAAGCCGTGAGAATCGACAACAAGAGAAGCGTCGTCATCCGGCCGAGGTGCATGCGCGCGCTCTTAGCGTGCCGGACTAGCTCTGACAAGCCGGCCCGACAGTGAGTCGATGCGACTTTGTCGCGAGTCGAGCGGACTCGGTCATGAGTTGTGCGGACCGGGTGGCGAGTCGAGCGAACTCAGTCGCGAGTCCAGCGGACCGGACCCAGAAGCCTGCGTGATTTCCG
>Ga0265313_10004851_pt1 | contig 10107 bp, 6 predicted proteins | sample 4123metaG_FD_203122 | JGI IMG/M metagenome (GOLD analysis project Ga0265313, IMG submission 203122) | Rhizosphere microbial communities from Carex aquatilis grown in University of Washington, Seatle, WA, United States - 4-1-23 metaG | ecosystem: Host-associated > Plants > Roots > Rhizosphere >...
AGGTGCGCCACCTCGGCATGTCCGAGGCGGCGCCCGCCACCCTGCGGCGGGCCGCGGCCGTCCACCCGATCGCGGCCCTGCAGACCGAGTACTCGCTCTGGAGCCGCGACCCGGAGGACGGGCTCCTCGGGACCGTCCGCGAGCTCGGCATCGGCTTTGTCGCCTACAGCCCGCTCGGGCGGGGGTTCCTGACCGGGCGGTTCCGCAGGCCCGAGGACCTGCCGGAGGGCGACTACCGTCGCGGCTCGCCGCGCTTCCAGGGGGAGAACTTCCAGAAGAACCTGGACCTCGTCGCGAGCGTCGTTGAGCTGGCCGAGTCCAGGCGGTGCACGCCGAGCCAGCTCGCGCTCGCCTGGGTCCTCGCCCAGGGTTCGGACGTCGTCCCGATACCGGGCATGAAGCGGCTGCGCTACCTGGAGGAGAACCTGGGCGCGCTCGACGTCCGACTCTCGCACGGCGACCTTTCCCGCATCGACGGCGTGCTCCCGGCGGGGTCCACGTCCGGGGACCGCTACCCGGCCCAGAGCATGCAGGCCGTCAACCGGTAGCGTCACTCCTCCGGCATCGGCGCCGACCCCTCCAGGAGGGACTCCTCGTGGTCGAGGAGCTGCTGCAGCGGCCTATAGACGTCGTCGATGATCGTGCCGGCGCGCCAGAGCCTGTCGAGCGCCTGGCGCTCCGCCCGGAGGGCGGCCAAGCGGTAGTGGTGCCCCGCGTGCCTGCGTCGGCGTGCGCTCTTCTGCGTCTCCCCCTCCGCGGTCAGGACCGACAGCCGCTGCTCGTACTCCGCGATGACGAGCCCGAGCGCCGCGTTCTGGTCGGCCGTGGCCGCCGACGGCTCCAGGTCCCGAAGCGCGCCGAGGCCCGCCTCGACCGCCGCCATGCGCGCCAGCCGCTCCTCCCTCGGCCGGTCCTTGTCCTCCCCGATCTTGAGCGCGCGGATGAGCGCCTCGAGGGTCGTGCCCTGGACGGCGAGGGTCGCCGCGATGACCCCGAAGGCCAGGAAGATGACGATGTCGCGCCCGGGAAACGGCGAGCCGTCGGGCATGAGGAGGGGGATGGAGAGCGCGGCCGCGAGCGTCACGGTGCCGCGCATGCCGGCCCAGCCGACCACGAAGACCGCGGCCGGGTGCGCGGGGGTCTCGGACCTGCGCACGCTCCTCAGGCAGAAGGGCAGGTACGTGCCCGGGTACACCCAGACCATGCGCGCGACCATCGCCGTTGCGGCCACGGCCGCCGTCAGGCCCAGGAGGCGGGGCACCGTGAACTGGTGGTTCACGGCCGCGAAGAGGCTCGGGAACTGGAGCCCCAGGAGCACGAAGGCGATGCCGTTCAACCAGAAGATGACCAGCGACCAGACCCCGAACGCGGCCTGGCGCGTCTCGGCGTCCATGCGGACCGGGTCCCGCCAGCCCGAGTAGAGGCCCGCGGCGACGACGGAAAGGACGCCCGACACGCCCAGGTGCTCGGCCAGAAGGAAGGCCGCGTAGGGCGTCATGAGGGAGAGCGTGACCTCCACGGGGGTGTCGCCGACGCGAAGGCTGCGCAGGAGGTCGCGCAGCCGGCCGACCGCATAGCCGACCGCGAGCCCGACCGCGAAGCCGCCGAGCGACAGGAGCGAGAACTCCGCCAGCATCCTGCCGGGCGAGAAGCCTCCCGTGAGGACGGCCGCCAGGGCGAACTTGAAGGCCACAAGCCCCGTCGCGTCGTTCATCAGGCTCTCTCCGTTCAGGATCGTGGTCATGCGCGCCGGCACCCGCAGGTTTTCCGTGGCCGAGCCGACCGCGACCGCGTCCGTGGGCGACACGATGGCGCCGAGCGCGAACGCCATCGCAAGGGGCAGGCCGGGGACGAGCGCGTGCGCCACGAGCCCCACCGCGACGGTCGTGAAGGTGACGAGGCCTATCGCCAGCATGAGGATCGGCCGCTTGGCGCGCAGGAGCTCGCGGATCGGCATCAGCCAGCCGTCCGAGAAGAGGAGCGGCGGCAGGAAGCAGAGGAAGAAGAAGGCCGGGTCCAGCTGGAAGCGCGGAAGCCACGGCAGGAAGGCGGCCCCCACCCCGCCCAGCAGGTACGTGATGAGCGGCGGCCACGGCAGCCAGCGCCCGGCCACGCTCAGGCCCGCGACCAGCAGGAGAAGGAGGAGGGCGTGCTCGAAGTCCGTCATGGCGCGCGGCTCGATCCTCCCCCCAAGGGCCCCGGCCTAGGCCGGGGCCGCGCCCTGCGCCTTGCGCTTCTTGCGCTCCCAGTACCAGGCGATCCAGATGCAGACCTCGTAGAGGAGGTACAGCGGGACCGCCATCGCGACCTGGGTCACCACCTCGGGGGTCGTCAGGACCGCGCCGAGGACGAGCGAGAGCACGGCGACATGCCTCCGGAACTTGGTGAGGTGGGCGTGGGTCAGGACGCCGATCTTGACGAGAAACAGCACGACCAGCGGGAACTGGAACCCGAGGCCCATCCCGAAGATGAACCTGCAGACGAAGTTGATGTACTCCTCGGCCCTCCAGTCCGACGCGGAGAACCCGAGGACCCGGGAGTACTGCACCGCCGCCCGGAGCGCCACCGGCAGGAGCAGGAAGTAGGTGGAGAGGACCCCCGCGACGAACAGGGCGGCCGACCAGCCGAGCCAGCTGAAGATCACGCTGCGCTCCTTCAGGTTGAGCGCCGGCAGGATGAACCCCCCCATGAAGAAGATCCAGAAGGGCGAGGAGACCGCGAGGGCCGCGAAAAGCGCGACATGGAACGCCACCATGAACGACTCGGCGGGGCTGAAGTTGTGGAGCCTGATGTCGATCAGGTCGGCGCCGGTGGCGCCGGGCTCCATCGTGAGCGTGGCGACCTGCTCCTTGCCGACCTGCGCCGCGCCGATCCGGAACACGACGTTCGGGGCCTCGCCCGCGGGGAGCCCCGGGAACTGCTCCCGGGTGACCTCGAACGGGCCTATCTTCGTGTCGCCGATCTTGAGGGTCACCGTCGGCTTCGGCTTCTCGAAGAGGTGCATGTGGCGCAAAGGGCCCATCAGCACGGCCACGATCCAGGGGCTGGCGAACAGGCACACCACGAGGGCGATGCCAATCGCGATCGCCGAGCGGATGAGCGCGTTCCGGAGGTCGTTCAGGTGGCCCCAGAACGACTTCTTGGGGCCCGTGTCCTCCGTCTCGGCTGGCACCGTTGGAATCAGGTCGGCCACGGGTCGGCGGGGCTACAGGCGCAGGCTCCCCGACTTCTTTTCCTCGAGGAAGGCCTGGTAGGTGGCGGCGATCCCGTCGCGCAGGCCGATCCGGGCCTTCCAGCCGATTGCGGAGAGCTTTGAGACGTCGAGAAGCTTGCGCGGCGCGCCGTCGGGCTTCGACGCATCCCACTTCACCTTGCCCCTGAAGCCGGTCACCTCGGTCACGATCTCCGTCAGCTCGCGGATCGTGACGTCGGTGCCCGTGCCCACGTTGACCCAGTCGGGCGGATTCGCCAGCCCGAGCAGGAAGGCGCAGGCGTCGGCCAGGTCGTCCACGTGCAGGAACTCCCGCCGCGGCGTGCCCGATCCCCAGGCGACCACCTCGCGCGTCCGTGACTCCCTCGCCTCGTGGAAGCGCCGGATGAGCGCCGGCAGCACGTGGGAATTCTCCGGGTGGTAGTTGTCCCCCGGGCCGTAGAGGTTGGTCGGCATCGCGGAGTGGTACGCCACCCCGTACTGCCTGCGGTAGTACTGGCAGAGCTTGAGTCCCGCGATCTTGGCGACCGCGTAGGCCTCGTTCGTGGGCTCGAGCGCGCCGGTGAGGAGGCACTCCTCGGCCATCGGCTGCGCGGCGTGCTTGGGGTAGATGCACGAGCTCCCGAGGAAGAGCAGGCGCTCCACCCCGGCGGACCAGGCGCCGTGGATCGTGCCGGACGCGATGGCCAGGTTCACGTGGAGGAATTCCGCCGGATACGTGCTGTTCGCGTGGATGCCCCCCACCTTCGCGGCGGCGATCACCACGGCGTCGGGCTTCTCGGCGGCGAGGAAGGCCGTCACCGCGGACTGGCTCGTCAGGTCGAGCTGGTCGCGGTCCCTCAGGATGAGCTTGAAGCCGGGCTCCTTCTGGAACCGGCGCACCAGCGCCGAGCCCACCATCCCGCGGTGTCCTGCGATGAAGAGCTTGGTCACGGACGGGGGAGCTTTGCGATCTGCGACTCGCGCTTCGCCAGCTCAAGGTCGTGGTCCACCATGATCCTGACGAGCTCCTTGAAGCGCACCTTGGGCTTCCAGCCGAGCTGCCGGGCCGCCTTGGCGGCGTCCCCGATCAGCAAGTCGACCTCGGCCGGGCGCTCGTAGCGCGGGTCGTGCCGGACATACCGCTGCCAGTCGAGGCCGAGGAGCCCAAACGCCTCCGCGCAGAAGTCCTTCACGCTGTGGGTCTCGTTCGTCGCGACGACGTAGTCGTCCGGCTTCTCCTGCTGGAGCATGATCCACATCATGTCGACGTACTCCTTGGCGTAGCCCCAGTCCCTCTGCGCGTCCAGGTTGCCGAGGTAGAGCGACTCCTGAAGCCCCACCTTGATCCGGGTCGCGGCCCTCGTGATCTTGCGGGTGACGAAGGTCTCGCCGCGGCGCGGGGACTCGTGGTTGAAGAGGATCCCGTTGCTCGCGTGGATCCCGTAGCTCTCGCGGTAGTTAACCGTGAGGAAATAGGCGTAGGCCTTCGCGCAGCCGTACGGGGAGCGCGGCCAGAAGCGCGTCCGCTCGGTCTGCGGCACCTCCTGGACCTTGCCGTACATCTCCGAGGACGACGCCTGGTAGTACCGGACCTTCTTCACGAGGTCGGCCTCGCGGATCGCCTCCAGGATCCTCTGGGCGCCCAGGGCGTCGACGTCGCCGGTGTACTCGGGGATGTCGAACGACACGCGGACGTGGGACTGCGCGCCCAGGTTGTAGATCTCGTCCGGCTGAAGCTCGTAGAGGAGCTTCACCATCTGCACCGAGTCGGCCAGGTCCCCGTAGTGCAGGAACAGCCGCACGCCGTTCACGTGGGGGTCGCTGTACAGGTGGTCGATCCGGCTCGTGTTGAAGGTGGACGCCCTGCGGATGATCCCGTGCACCTCGTAGCCCTTTTCGAGCAGGAGCTCCGCGAGATAGGAGCCGTCCTGGCCCGTGATGCCGGTGATGAGGGCTTTCTTCATGGACTGTTGAGTAAAGGGGATGCGCCACCCGTCGGGCAAGCCCGCAGACGGCGGGCCGCGGCGCCCGGTCACGCCGACAGGCGGGCGCAGGCCTGGGCGAGCTTCGCCATGAGCGCCTCCACGGACTTCTGCACGCGCGCCTCGACGAGGCGCCCGTCGGCACCGAACCCCCGGGCGGCGTTGGGAAGGAAGCACTGCCCGGGCACGACGTCGCAGCCCAGCTTCAGGAGGAGCTGCTGCGCCATCTGGAGCGACCGGACGCCGCCGAGGGCCCCCGGCGAGGCCGAGATGACGGCGGCGGCCTTGCCCTCGAACGGGTTCGTGTCGGCGCGGCTGCACCAGTCGATCGTGTTCTTCAGGAGCGGCGTCACCATCGAGTTGTACTCAGGGGACGCGACGAGGAGGCCCTGGTGCGCGCCGATCAGCTCGATCAGCCTCACGGCGTTCGCCGGCAGGCCCTGCGCGTCCTCCAGGTCCCCGTGGTAGAGGGGCAGGCTGAGCTCGTTCAGGTCCGCCACGGTGACCTCGCTGCCGGCCCCCCGCAGGGCCTCGACCGCGACGGCGAGGAACTTGCGGTTGAGCGACTCGCGCCGCGCGCTGCCGGCGAAAGCAAGGATGGTGGCGGGGGAGGCCATGGGCGGCTCCGGGGCCTAGCCGAGCGCCTTGAGCAGGCGCTCGAGCTCGGCCCGCTTGGCCCGCTGGTCCTCGAGCTGCTTGCGCGCGCCGTCGAGCACCGGCGCCGGCGCCTTGCTGACGAAGGCGGGGTTCGCGAGCCGGGCCTCGGTGGCGGCCGTGTGCTTGGCGAGGGCCTCGATCTCGCGCGTGATGCGGGCCTTCTCCGCCGCGGCGTCGACGGTGCTCGCCAGGTCGAGGTAGAGGGTCCCTAGCGCCGTCACCGAGGCGGGCGCCCCGTCGACCTCCTCGCGGCGGGCGATGGCCGCGGCGCCGGCCATGCGCGTCAGCTTCGCGTGGTTCGCCTCGACGGTCGCCCACGCGGCGTCGCTGGCGATCAGGAGGAAGTTCACGTCCCGGCGGCCGGCCTGGCCGTGCTCGGCCTTCAGCGCGCGCGCCTGGTTGACAAAGAGCTTCATCCGCTCCACGGAGGCGGCCTGCTCGCGGTCGGGCTTCGCCCCGAGGACCCCCAGGGCGGCGGCGCAGCGCGAGGCGTCCTCGAGGACGCCGTCCAGGATCGACCCGCCGCGCGGCCCCGAATACCCGAGGAGCGACCAGAGCTCCTCCGTGATGAACGGGATGACGGGGTGGAGAAGCAGGAGGGTCTGGCGGAGCACCAGGTCCTGGATCGCCAGGCAGTTCGCCCGCGTGTCCTCCGCCTGGAGCTTCGTCTTCGACACCTCGACGTACCAGTCGCAGAAGTCGTTCCAGAAGAATCCGTAGAGCGCCTGGGCCGCCGCGCTGAACTCGAAGTAGCTGAAGAAGCGGTCGACCTCCCGGGTGGTCGCCAGCAGCCGCTCGAGGATCGCGTGGTCGTCGGCGTCGAACTTCGCCGGGTCGATGCGCGAGAGGATGGCCTTGGTCGAGGAGTTGTCGCCGGCCGGACCGCTCATCTGCCGGAACCGGCACGCGTTCCAGAGCTTGTTGCAGAAGTTCTTCCCGCCCTCGATCCGCTCCTCCTGGAAGCGGATGTCCTGGCCCTGGGGCGCCGTGGAGACGATCCCGAAGCGCAGCCCGTCGGCCCCGTACGTGTCGATCAGGTCGAGGGGGTCGGGCGAGTTTCCCAGCGACTTGGACATCTTGCGGCCCTGTGCGTCGCGGATGATCCCGGTGAAGTAGACATTCCGGAAGGGTATCCTGCGCTCCAGGGCCTCGCCGGGCCGCACGAACTCGAGGCCGGCCATGATCATGCGCGCCACCCAGAAGAAGATGATGTCCGGGCCCGTGACCAGCGTGCTCGTCGGGTAGAACTGATCGAAGCCCGCCTTGGCCATCTCGCCCTCGTCGGGCCAGCCCATCGTGGCGAAGGGCCAGAGCCAGGACGACGCCCACGTGTCGAGCACGTCCTCCTCCTGCTCCCAGTTCTGCGGGTCGCCGGGGCCGTCCGTGGAGACGTGGACCTTGTCGGGGTCCCGCAGGTCCGCCTCGGTGAGGCTGTCGCGGTCGAGTCCCTTGCGGTACCAGACCGGGATCCGGTGGCCCCACCAGAGCTGGCGGCTGATGCACCAGTCCTGGATGTTCTCGAGCCAGTGCAGGTAGACCTTCGTCCAGCGCTCGGGGTGGAACTGGATGAGCCCCTGGCCGACGGCCGCCTTGGCCTCCTCGACCCTGGGATAGCGCAGCCACCACTGCCAGGTGAGGCGGGGCTCGACCGGAACGTCGGCCCGCTCGGAGTACCCCACGCTGTTCTGGTAGGCCTCCTCCCCGACCAGGGCCCCGGACGCGGCCAGGAGCTCAGCCGCCTTCTTTCGGGCGGCGAACCGCTCCATCCCGGCGAGCTCGGGCCCGGCCAGGTCGTTCAGGGTCGCGTCGGCGTTCAGGATATCCAGGACCGGGAGCCGGTGGCGCAGGCCGATCTCATGGTCGACCCTGTCGTGGGCGGGCGTGATCTTGAGCGCGCCCGAGCCGAACTTCGGGTCCACCGCGGCATCGGCGATGACGGCGATCTCGGCCCGGTTGAGCGGGCGCCAGACCCTGCGCCCGACCATCCCCGCATAGCGCAGGTCGTCGGGGTGGACCGCGATCGCCACGTCGCCCGGAATGGTCTCGGGCCGGGTGGTCGCCACCTGGATGAACTGGCCCGGGGCGTCGACGAGCTCGTAGCGCACCCGGTAGAGGGTGCCGTTCACGGGCTTCATGATCACCTCCTCGTCGGAGAGCGCGGTCAGCGAGGCCGGGCACCAGTTGACCATGCGCTTGCCGCGGTAGATGTGCCCGCGCCTGAACATGTCGGTGAACACCCTGAAGACGGCCCGCGAGTACGCCGAATCCATGGTGAACTGGGTCCGGCTCCAGTCGCACGAGGCGCCGAGGCGCTGGAGCTGCTCGAGGATCTTGCCGCCCTTCTCCCGGCGCCAGTCCCAGACCCGCTCGACGAACTTCTCGCGGCCGTAGTCGCGGCGGGTCTTCTTCTGCCTGCGCATCTCGCGCTCGACGACCGTCTGGGTGGCGATGCCCGCGTGGTCGAGGCCCGGGATCCAGAGCGTCGAGAGGCCCTCCAGCCGGGCCCGCCGTATCAGGATGTCCTGGAGAGTGTTGTTGAGCACGTGGCCCATCGTGAGGACGCCCGTGACGTTGGGCGGCGGCATCACGATGCAGTACGTGTCCTTGCCCGCGGCCGGCCTCCCGGCGAAGGCGCCGGCCGCCAGCCAGGCGGCGTACCACCTCTTTTCGACCTCGCGCGGCTCGTAGCTCTTTGTGATCTCGGGCATGAAGGCCCGCTAGCAAACCCGCTGGCCCTGCGGCAGGCAAGTCCGGGGTGCGCGGCATCGGGGATTGAATCCGGCCGCGCGCGCCCTTCAATGGGCCCCCTAGATGCCCAAAACCCTTGATGAGCAGGCGCGCTCCCAACTCGCCTTCACGCGGGAGACGAGCGGCGCCGACCGGATCGCCGCCTGCAAGGGTTTCCTGAGGGAAGCCATGGCCGACCTGCGCGCCCGGCACGACCAGGGCGCCTCGGGCCTCGAGGTCGAGCACGGCCGCTCGGCGATCATCGACGCGCTGATCTCCCGGCTCTTCGACCACGCGGTCGCGCGCTTCGCGAGCACCAAGGGCCCGACGCCGGCCGCGGTCTCGATGCTGGCGCTCGGGGGGTACGGCCGCGCGGAGCTGGCGCCCTGGAGCGACGTCGACGTCATGTTCCTCTACCCCACCAAGTCGAGGCCCGCGGTCGTCGAGCCCTTCCAGGCTCATCTCACCCAGGAGGTCCTCTACCCGCTCTGGGACTGCGGGCTCAAGGTCGGCCACTCCACGCGCAAGGTCGACGAGGTGTTCGCGCAGGCCGAGAAGGAGATCCAGACGATGACCGCGCTCCTCGAGTCGCGGTACGTCGCCGGCTCCGCCGCGCTCTGCGACTCGTTCCAGCAGGCGTACCGGACCTTCTACACGTCGGACGACCCGAAGGGGTACATCCTGGCGAGGCTCGAGGACCAGTCGGCCCGGCGCGCCAAGTTCGGCAACACGGTCTTCAACCAGGAGCCCGACATCAAGAACGGGGTCGGCGGGCTTCGGGACTACCAGAACACGCTCTGGATGGCCCGGGTGAAGCTCGGGATCACGAGGATGGACGAGCTCGCCACGCAGGGCCACCTGAGCGCCGCCGAGGTGGGCGAGTTCATCCGGTCGTACGACTTCCTGCTGCGCGTGCGCAACGACCTGCACTTCCAGAGCGCCCGCCCGACGGACATCCTCAACCTGGACTCGCAGCCCCGGGTCGCCCTCAACCTGGGCTACACCCAGGAGGCCCTCCTCGCCCGCGTGGAGGCGTTCATGCAGGACTATTACCGGAGCGCCCAGGCGATCTTCCAGACCTCCAAGACCGTGGAGAGCCGGCTTGCCCTGGCCATTGGCAGGACCTCGAGCGGGGCAAAGGTCCCGATCCGCGAGGCCCTGAAGATCGCCCGCCTTCGCCGGTCGCGGCGGGTGGACGGGTTCGTGGTCAGGGGCAGCGAGCTCGCGGCGGAGGACCCGGGCGTCTTCCAGGAGGATCCGGCGAGGCTGATCCGGGTCTTCCGGCACTGCCAGCAGCTGGACTGCACGCTCGACTTCCATCTGGCCCAGCTGATCCGGGAGTCGCTCCCCCTCATGGCCGGCATCCTCCACTCCCCGGACGCGTCGATGGCGTTCCGGGCGATCCTGTCCGAGTCGGGCGCAGTCTCCGAGGTGCTCCAGAAGATGCACGAGCTGGGGGTCCTGGGGGGGTACATCCCCGAGTTCGCGGCGCTCACCTGCCTCGTGCAGCACGAGTTCTACCATCGCTATACAGCTGACATCCATACA
>Ga0265313_10004852_pt1 | contig 10107 bp, 7 predicted proteins | sample 4123metaG_FD_203122 | JGI IMG/M metagenome (GOLD analysis project Ga0265313, IMG submission 203122) | Rhizosphere microbial communities from Carex aquatilis grown in University of Washington, Seatle, WA, United States - 4-1-23 metaG | ecosystem: Host-associated > Plants > Roots > Rhizosphere >...
AGACGCTCGCGACCATCAGCTACCAGAACTATTTCCGCCTCTACAGGAAACTGGGCGGCATGACCGGCACCGCCGACACCGAGGCGGAAGAGTTCCACAAGATCTACAAGCTCGATGTCACGGTGATCCCCACCAACAAGCCCATGATGCGCAAGGATCACCACGACCTCGTGTACAAGAACGAGCGTGGCAAGTTCCGCGCGGTGCTCGCCGAGCTCGAGGACTGCCACAGCCGCGGCCAGCCCGTGCTGGTCGGCACGGTCAGCGTCGAAAAGTCAGAGGTGGTGGCGTCGCTCTTGCGCAAGAAGGGCATCCCCCACAGCGTCCTCAATGCCAAGCAGCACGAGCGCGAGGCGCACGTGGTCGCGCAGGCCGGCCGCAAGGGCGCGATCACCATCTCGACCAACATGGCCGGCCGTGGAACCGACATCATCTTGGGCGGCAACGCCGAATTCATGGCCCGCGCCGAGGTCGATCCCGAGGCCGCCGGTCAGCCCGGCGCCGAGGTCGATCCCGAAAAGTTCAAGATCGCCTTCGCCAAGTTCAAACCCCAGTGCGATGCCGAACGACTAGAAGTCCTGGCCGCCGGCGGTCTGCACATCCTCGGCACCGAACGGCACGAATCGCGGCGTATCGACAACCAGTTGCGCGGCCGCGCCGGTCGCCAAGGCGATCCCGGCAGCTCGCGTTTCTTCCTATCGCTCGAAGACGATCTGATGCGCATCTTCGGCGCCGAGCGCATCACCGGCCTCATGGAACGGCTGGGGATGGAGGAAGACACGCCCATCGAGCACCCGCTCATCAATCGCTCGATCGAGCGCGCGCAAAAGCAGGTCGAAGGCCACAACTTCGATATCCGCAAGAGCTTGCTCGAATACGACGACGTCATGAGCCAGCAGCGCAAGACCATCTATGCCTTGCGCCGGCAGGTTCTCGAGGGTCGCTACGCGCCGATGCTGAGCGAGGCCGAAGTCAAGGCGGGCAAGCAGCCCGAGGTGGCGCAGGCGTCGGGCAAGCACACGATCGCGTCGCTGACCGAGGTCGTGCGGCCCACGCTGGCGCGCATTCTAGATGCGCTCACCCAGCCGCAGCCGGGACCGGACGGCACGGTTCCGCCGCCGGTGCCGCTCAATCCGGTGCAATTCCGCTCGGCGATTTACCGCCAGTTCGGCACCTATCCCGAGGTCACCGGCATCGTCGAGGACCGCACGGCGACCCTCGATCATCTGGCCGGAGAAATCGCCAAGCTGCTCGTGCAGCAGCGCGAACGCATTCTCGACCTGGCCGAGGAGGTCCTCTCCGAGCTGCTCGATAGCACCTGTCCCGAGGGTACCCACGCCGAGGACTGGGACATCGATGCCCTGCGCGCGGGCATGAAAGAGCGCTTCGCCTTCGAGCCGACGATCAACACCAAGGGCCTCATGGAACGCGCCAATCTCGCGGATGCCATGTGGCAGGAGCTGGAAAAGGTCATCGATGCGCGCGAGCAGGAATTCGGCCTGCCGTTTTTCCTCTACTTCAGCCGGCACTTCATGCTCGAGGAGATCGACCAGCGGTGGATCGAGCACCTGCGCAACATGGAGGCGCTGCGCGAGGGCATCCACCTGCGCGGCTACGGCCAGAAGGATCCCAAGCAGGAATACAAGAAGGAAGGCTTCGCCATCTTCGGCGTCATGATGGGCAACATCAGCCGCAACGTGTGCGAGAAGCTGTTCCACATCCAGGTCCGCCGCGAAGAAAGCGAAAGCACGGCCCAGCATCTAGCCGAGGCCAAGCAGAAGCCGCGCAAGGTGATCGAATCCGGCGGGGGCACGGCGCAAGCGCAACCGGCCCAGGCTTCCGAAGAGCCGCAGCCGGTTCGCCGAGCCGAGCCCAAGGTCGGGCGCAACGATCCCTGTCCCTGCGGCAGCGGCAAGAAATACAAGAAGTGCCACGGGGCGTAGGGATTTCGTCCAGCTTCATCGCCGGCCTTGGCGGAATAGCGGATCCCCTTTAAGATCCGGGCATGTTTAGGACTGGCGTCGGGATCTGTTCCGTTTTGGGCTTGCTTGCGTGTAGTTCGGACGCGCCTCCGGGCGCTAGCACTGCGAAGGACGTCAACCTGACCGATTCCGATCTTGCTCGTCTGAGCAAGGTGTCCCTGCTTCGTGCGGGTGACAGCTTCACGCTCGCGGGCTACGACTCCGACAAGGGACTGGTTCGCTGGGGGCGACTAACTCTCGACGGCGTCTTGACCGAGCAGGCGGCTTTCGCGCTGCCCGCCACGCTCGTCGGGCCGGCGCCGGTGTTTGCGGCGACCAAGCAGACGATGCCAGGAGACCAAGTCGTCGCGATTGCCCTTACCCCCAGCGCGACGGCAGGTGCGTACGATCTCGTTGCGGTTGTCGAAACGGTTGGTGCAGCCCTTCCCGCACCGCCGCTGGTGCTTGCGACGCTCAAGGCTGGCACCGATCCCAGCGCCGTTCAAATCGCCGCCGGCGCCGCGACCTCGGGTAACGTGGGGTTCGTCGCGTGGGGCGTGCGCGAGGCAGGCGCGAACGTGCAATATCTTCTTCTGCCTGCCGATGCCGCGACCGCCGCCGCGCCTGGCTCTTTTTTCGATCCGGCCAACATTCCGGCGTGGGACTGTTTGCAAACCACGAATGGCCGCACCGGGCTTGGCTTCAGCGTGGTCAACGCCGATGCGGCTGCGCCGCAAACCTCGGACTTTCAGACTGCCGAGATCGACGAAGCCGGGGGGCCCACACTCATGAGCTATCAGCTCATCGTGACCATCACGAACTGCCGTGTCGTGGCCGCGCCAGGGCCCAACGGCAGCTACGTGATGGCGTTCGATACCAGCCGTGCCATCGATGCGGCTTTGTACAGCCCGCCGGTCAAGTCGCTGCTGGATTCTGGGGCCGGCGACGGCTCCGGATCTGTCACGACGCTCGATCCGCTCATGGCGAACGCCACTTTCGGCGGGCCACTCGACAAGCCCGTTCCGGCCTGGGTCAGCTCGCCCGGGGGCGACATCTCGATTGGATTGCAGCGAAACGGCGCTCCGCAGGTCGTTCGCTTCACCTACGACGGCGCGCCCCACGGATCTGCCCTGACATTGCGCAGCGACCACGGGCAGACCGGCCCGCTTGCGTCGTGGGTCGGCACGGACGCCGTCTATGTGACCTATACGGACGCCATTAAGGGCTCCGCCAGCACGACCACGACCAAACGCTACTTCATGCGCATCGATAGCCCCGCGACCTTGCCATAATGTGGGAATAGGCCGGCGGGGCGGCCGGTTCTACGCACAGGAAGATGTTGTTCAAACGCCGCACAGTGCAAGCCGACTTCGAGCGCGAGGTGATGCCGCACTTGCAAGCGCTCTATGGCGTCGCGCTTCGCATGACGAAGTCCGAGGGCGACGCTGAAGACCTGGTGCAGGACACGATGCTGCGAGCCTACCGTTTCTGGGATGGGTTCGAGGCGGGCTCCAACTGCCGCGCTTGGCTCATGCGCATCCTCACCAACGTCTTTCGCAACCGTTACCGCGAGCGCGCCCGCGAACAGGAAATCCTGGGGGAGGCGGAGACCAGTGCAGCCAACCTCGGACAGTTCCAGGGTGCAGCTCCCCGCGACGCCGAAAGCGCTCTGTTCGGACGCATGCTTTCCCGCGATGTGGAAACGGCGCTGGCCACCTTGCCGGCCGAGTTTCGTTTGCCGGTGATTCTCGCCGATTTGGAAGATCTTTCTTACAAGGAGATCGCGGACATCATGGAATGCCCGGCGGGAACCGTGATGAGTCGCCTTTACCGGGGGCGGCGCATGTTGCAGAAACAGCTTTCCGACTACGCACGCCAGGCGAGCCAGGCCGATGCCACCGGTGCCGCTGCGTCAGCGGCCGACCCCGTCGCCGAGGACGAAAGCAAGCTCGTGGATTTCGACAGCTTTCGCCGCAAGAAGGAAGGAGGGCGGACATGACCGCGACCTGCGCTGAAGCGGATACCGCTCTTCATGCTTACATCGACGGCGAGCTGACCGGTGCCGATCGCGAGGCCTACGAATCGCACCTGCGCGTTTGCGATGCTTGCACGGACGCGCGGCGTTTCCAGTCCCGCTTCAAAGCCGCCATTCGTGGGCACCTGCCGCGGCCGGCCTTGCCGGTGGGATTGCGTGCACGGATCGAGACCGCGCTGGCGGCGGCACCTGCTCCCCGTCGTCGCTTTCCTTGGCAAGCCTACCCGCGCGTTTTCACTGTCGGTATGGCAATGGCGGCGGCCTTGGTGTTGATGGTGTTCAACCTGCAGCGGCCAACGCGCTCGGCCGTTCTCGAGCAAGCCATCTCGACCTTCCATCACGACGTTCCCATGGACGTGCTTTCGGAAAGCTGTGCCACGGTTTCGGATTGGTTCCGCGGCAAGGTCGACTTTGCATTTCAGCCAGCGTCGTCTCGGGCGACCGCGCGTTGCCAAGGCGGCCGACTGGTGAACGTTCGCGACCGCTTCGGTGCCTACGTCGTGTATCAGATCCAGGCCGGCCATCGCTTGGGTGTCATGGTCGTGCCGTCGGACAACGAGCCTTTGGCGGGCAGCCATCAGCGGCTGCTGCAGGGCCGCCGCGCTTTCGTCGACAGCCGTCGGGGCGTTTCCACCGTCGTATTCCGCGAGCCCGACGGGCTCGACTACGTGTTCACTGCGGATTTGGACGAGGACGCTCTCGCGAATTGGGTTGATACGGTCTACCTGGGACGATGACACGCAGGCGTTTTAACTCGCCGCGCTTTTCGCTGCTGCGCTTGGTACCGACACGCTATCCGTAGTAACGTCCGGGCCTCATGGCGACGAGAACGCTTTTATGTGTCGAGCCCGACGAGGCCACCCTGGCCGTCATCAAGAGCACGCTGGAGCCCTACGGGTTCGAGATCGAAAACATCACCAACGGCGACCAGGTCGTTGAATCGGCCAAAGCGAATCGGCCCTCGCTGATGATGGTCTCGGTCGAGCCCAAGAAGGTCGGCTACGCTATCTGCAACAAGATCAAGCGTAGTCCCGAGCTCAAGGATATCCCGCTCATTCTGACCTCGTCGGAAGAGTCGCGGGAAAAGTTCGAGCAGCACAAAACGTTCAAGCTGCGCGCGGATGAGTACATGTTCAAGCCGCTCGACCGCCACGAGCTCATGCGCAACGTGAACGTGCTTATCGGTCTCGACGAGCCCGAAGGCGCCAAGGCGACGGCCTCGTCCGAGATGTTCCTGGGTACAGATATCTCGTCCGAAATCGCCATCGACGCCGACGACATCGTGGACGAGTCGAAGCTCGGCACGCCTCCGCTCGAATCGGTCGGAGAGGCTGGCAAGGGCCTGCTAGGCGGTGCGAATCCGGTGCTCGACGCTATGTTCGACAAGGAAGCCGAGGCTGCCTTCGACGCCTTGGAGATACCCGCGCCCGACCCAACCCAAGCTGGACCTTCGGCACCTGACGCACTTGACCTCCTCAGCGTTCCCACGCCCCCACCGGTGGATCCGCGAGCGGCAGCGCCCATCGCGGAGACCGCCGCCGAGCCCGTGGCCGAGCCGCCTGTCGCGGAGGACGACGGTTGGACCGACGGGGTTGCGACTCGCGTGGCGCCATCGTCGTGGAACCCTGACGAGCCAGCCGTCGAGCCGCCGTCTCCCGTCGATCTGGGCGGCATTCCCGAGGCGTTCACCTCGGCCGAGCCGGCGACCGCTGAAGTGCGCACGGCTCCCGCCGAGATCGAAGGCGATCCCGAGCTCTTGCGGCAGAACGCTCCGGTCGAGGACGACGTGCCACCGCTGCCGGACGAGGTCCGCAACACGTCGATCACGGCCTACGCGGGAGCCACCGCCAACGACGCCGCTTTTAGCGACTTGCAAAAGCGCATTCATGAGCTGGAGGACGAGAAGCGCGAGCTGGCGTCGGTCATCGACGACCTGCGGACGCATCTCCAATCGCAGCCGCTGCACAAGGAGAAGGACCTTCTCGGTTTGCGGGAAACCATCAACCGCAAAGAAAAAGACCTTCTCGACCTGCGCGACGCGCTGGACGCCAAAGAGCGCCAGATTCTCGATCACAAGGATCGCATGCGCGAGCAGGAGCGGGCGAGCCGCGACCTCGAAGAGAAGATGCTGATCTTTGAAAAGAACCTGATGCACGCCAATGAAAAGGTGATGGCGCTTGCACAGGACAAAGAAAAAGGCATCGAGCGCGAGCGCGGCCTCAAGGTGCGTCTCGACGACGCGCACACCGAGATCAACAAGGCCCACGACGAGCTCGACGTGCTCAAGAAGCGGCTCGCGACGCTCGAGGAGCGCGCCAAGCTGGAGGTCGAGCGTGTGCGCAACGACCTCGGCGCTCGCATCGCCGAAGACGAGGAAGCGCACAAAGCAGAGATGGCGCGGCTGCGCGACGATCGCGATGCGGAGAAAGTCGCGCGGGAGACGGAGGTCCAGGCCGAAATCGGTCGCCTCAACGCGAATCACGCGGCCGAGATCGAGAGCCTCAACAAGCGGCAGAGCGAAGAGAAAGAAGGGCTCGAGGAGGCGCGTGAAATCGAGCTCGGGCGCGTGCGCCGCGAGCACGAAAAGGTGTTGCAGACCGTGCGCGAAGAGCACGCGGCCGTTCTTGAGAACGAGAAGCAGGCCGGCAAGACCGCGCTCGAAGCCAAGGATCGCGACTTCAAGAACGAGCTCGCCGATTTGCGCCGCGCCCACGAAAGCGAGTTGGCCACCGCCGAGGACAAGCGACGCGTCGAGCTGGAAGAAGCAGAGGTGCGCCGGGCGACCGATCTCGACGCGGCGGATGCGCGCCGACGAAGCGAGTTGCAGGCGCGCGACGAACAGCACCATGCCGCCACCGCCGAGCTGGAGCGGCGGGTGCTCTCCGAAAAGAACGAAACCGCCGAGCGTCACCGCGTGGAGCTGGAGCAGGCGAAAGCACGTACAGCCGAGATCGAGGCCGAGCTGGTAGCCCGCAGCGACGAGCTGGCGGACGCCCACCGCCGTATGCTGCGGGTCGAGGGCGAGCTGGATACCGCACGCACCGACGTGCGCGATCGCGAGGTGAAGTTGGGGCAAGCGCGCGACCGCATCACCGAGCTGGAAAGCAAAGTCGCCGACCTGGAAGATCAGACCCTGCGAGCCTACAAGCGCATCAAGGACGACGAGAAGGCCATCGACAAGGCCAAGCGCGCCGTCAGCGTGGCGCTGACCGTGCTCGACGAGCGCAGCAGCCCGGTTTCGGCATCCATTTCCCGCTCCGGGGATGAGAACGCCTCTGGCTAGATTCAATGCATGAGGTGACCGGCAATCGGGCCGGGCTCAAGCCCTCCGAAATCTCGGCTCTCGAACGCATTTACCGCCGGCGAGTCGCTCCGAACGAGATCGTCTCGGCCGAGCTCGCCGGATTTCTGTGCGAAGTCTCGCGCGGGCTAGCTCGGCAGATAGGCATTCTGATTTCACGCCAGGGCACGGTCGAGCACGTCATCGTCGGCGATGCTTCAGGCCTGGTCCTACCCGAGGTCGGCCGTCTGCGCGCCGGCCACGGGCGTTTTCGTGGCTTGCGGTTGGTGCACACGCATCTGCGCAACGAAGCTCTGTCGCGCGACGATCTCGTCGACCTGGCCTTGTTGCGCCTCGATCTCGTCGCGGCGGTAGGCGTGAACCACGAAGGCCGACCGGCCGACTTGCACGTCGCGCATCTGCTGCCGCCGCGCGAAGGAAAGTCGCCGTGGGTTCTCTTGGCGCCCACGCCGTTTTTCCGCAGCGACATCGACTTTGCCCAAACCATCGAAGCGCTGGAAGAAGAGTTCGATCGCATGGTGCCGTCAGGCCGGGCGACCCGCGACGGCGAGCGCGCCCTGTTGGTCGTGGCCGAGATCGGCAAGATGCGCGGACACAGCGAGAGCCGCGTGCGGAGCCTGCCGCCCTCGGCGGCAGCGGAGCATCGCGGGAGGGTTTGGGAACCTTCCCAAGGTTCCCAAGTTCGTATCCATGAGCTGCGCGAGTTGTGCCGAACCGCCGGCATCGAAGTCGTCGACGTGGCGGTCCAGCGCCGTCCCGAGCCGGATCCGCGCTACCTCATCGGCCGAGGCAAATTGGAAGACGTGCTCGTGCGCGCCATGCAGTACGACGCTGGCGTGCTGATCTTCGATCCCGATCTGACGCCTGGCCAGGCGCACTCCATCGCTTCGTTTACGGACCTCAAGGTCCTCGATCGAACGATTCTGATTCTCGACATCTTTGCGCAGCGGGCGCGCAGCCGCGATGCCAAGCTGCAGGTCGAGCTGGCGCAGCTTCGCTATCGTCTGCCGCGCCTCCAAGAAGAGAACACCATGATGAGCCGCCTGGTGGGAGGCATCGGCGGTCGCGGTCCAGGCGAAACCAAGCTGGAAATCGGTCGTCGCCGGGCGCGCGAGCGCCTGCATCGCCTCGAAAAGGAAATCGAGCAAACCCGGCGGCAACGCGCCGGTCGCCGTTCGGCGCGCAAAGAACGCGGCTTGCCCGTAGTGGCCATCGTCGGCTACACCAATGCCGGCAAGTCCACCTTGCTCAACAGTCTCACGGGTAGCGACGTTCTCGTCGAGGACAAGCTCTTTGCTACGTTGGATCCGACCACCCGCCGCCTACGCTTTCCCCGCGAGCGCGAGCTCATCTTGGCCGACACGGTGGGCTTCATTCGTGACTTGCCCAAGGATCTGGCCCAGGCCTTCCACGCCACGCTCGAAGAGCTGGACGACGCCGACTTGCTCTTGCAAGTGGTGGACGCGTCCGATGCCGATCGCGACGCGCAGATCACGGCGGTGGAGCGCATTTTGAAGGATCTCGACTTGGCCGAGACGCCGCGCTTGCTGGTCTACAACAAGGTGGATCGTCTGCTGCCCGAACAGAAATCGATCTTGGAAGATGGCGGCCGGAATCTGGTGATCAGCGCGCTCGAGCGCAAATCCGTGTTGCCGTTGCTTGCGGCGATGGAGGAGGCGCTTTGGCGCGAGGGCCACGAGGTGCGCAGCAACTACGAGCTGCCGAGCACCGACGACTCGGAGCTGCCTACGGACTGAGCTCTACGCCCGCCTGCTCGCGGGCTAGGCGCGCGATCAGGCTCACCAATTCTTCGCCCGCGCCTTTGTCGTCGAGCCAGTGACCAGTCGCAGGGTCCAGGCTGAAGTGCCAGGCGCGATCGCGAAAAGCCGCCCAAATCTGCCGTAGCGGTGTCTGCGTCGACAGGATCAGCTTTTGCGCTTGATGGAACGTGATGACGAGCGTTCCCTGCGAATACTCGGATTCGGCCAAATCGGGATCGACGTTTTCAAAGCGATTGTCGAGGCGGCTTAGAAGCTCGTCGACCTGCTTGCGGTAGATGCTCTCGTCCATCGATCTTCTCTAGCTCCTCTAGGGCTTCTCCAACCCGTGGCCGATGATTCCGCGCAGCTCCTTGCGGTCTTTGCTCGGGAGCTCTTCCAGCGGCGACTCGTCGCTCTTTTCGCCATGGGCCGTGGGCGAAGGTCCATTCTTGGTCACCTCGTGCACGACTTTGCTCGAGCCTCGGTCGATCAAGCCGCCGACTTTCTCTTTCGTGCCGCGCACCAAATCTTGCGATTCGTGCGTCTTCCAGATGGCCTGGACGTGCTCGAAAAATGTGCGGTCGCCCAGGCGCACGGTGGCACCGAACCAGATGAAGGCAGCAAGCCCGCCAAGCACGAAGATTAGGCGCAGCAAACGAAACACCCAATCTCTGTTAGCACCGACGAAAGGCCGCCGCCAGTTTCGTGGTAGCTAGCGCCGCGGGTCGCCAACGCGGAAGCTATCGGCTCGCAGAAGTAGCTTGGTCAGACGCTCGCGGTTGTCTTCATCGACGGGGTCGATGGTCGCGCCGAAGCCCGGTGGACGCTTGCCGGGATTGCCGACGTCGATGCGAATGATGCGCGCATGGCAGGTGATGTTGAACTCGGGATCGTCGCCCAGGCCTTCTTCCGAGCCGAAGATGACGAGGCCCAGGTCCTTGCCCGCCGCGAGCTCCGGATACTCCTCGGGCGTGCCGACCAAGTAAATGCCGCCGGCCGAAACGTTGCGCACTTCCATGATCTGCACGTCGTGCGCTTTGACCTCCGCCT
>Ga0265313_10004853_pt1 | contig 10107 bp, 9 predicted proteins | sample 4123metaG_FD_203122 | JGI IMG/M metagenome (GOLD analysis project Ga0265313, IMG submission 203122) | Rhizosphere microbial communities from Carex aquatilis grown in University of Washington, Seatle, WA, United States - 4-1-23 metaG | ecosystem: Host-associated > Plants > Roots > Rhizosphere >...
TAGAAGACCTGAAGAAAGCCGGTGACACTGCTTACAATCAAAACGATGGTGATTTAGCGCCAGTTCAAAAGGCTCTGCAAGATCAAGCCGATTTGCAAGGCACAAATCCGGACGGTTCTCCGAAAGTCCAAATTCATGCCTATCAAACTACCGACCAGACTCCCCTGACTTCCTTCTATGCCAGCTTTGGCAATAATAGAAACGAGCATGAGGTTACTAAAGAATTGATAGATGGTTCCAGGCGCTATGGAACTGAGTTCCCATCGAATAAAGCCGGCTATATAGGCACTGTTCCTGGCGGCAACGGACCGCGCGTCTAGGTTGACGTGTGCAGTACGCGGCATCAAATCAAAACCAACATTCAGCCAGTCGTTTGAGTGTTCCCTGCTTAGCAGCTACCGCGGGGTAAGCCAGCCTTACTAGCTGCAAACAAGACTTATTTGTGTAATTGCATAGGAAAAGAAGGTACCGGCCACTTATGGTGAAGTCCCTCGCTTCTCTATCCTTTTCCATTTTGAATTAACACTCTCTACCTCCCTTCCATCCATACAGACCGGCTTTCCGCCACTCCGCGTGCTTGCATGCAGAGATGGCCCCTGTCGGGTGGATGACTTCACAAGCAGCGAGAAGAAGAAAGGTCAGTAATATGAAACCTCGTAAGAATGAGAACACTATCATCAACGTAAGTGTGGAGCGCCTTGGCATAGTTGCTTCACCAAAGGGTTTCTTCCAAGAGGAAGGCGTCCTTAATCCAGCCGTTTACCAGGACCGCCAGGGTAATCTGGTCGTAATGATGCGATCTGTGGCGAAGGGCAATCAGTCCCGCCTCGAGATCATTCGACAACTCTGGGAAAACGGCAAACCGCGCACCGATGCTCAATGCAAAGAATTTGCTTTCGAGAGAGTCGGTTTTGCGCTTGTCCCGCAAGCTTCATTCGAACGTCGGCGTCGCTTAGGCGCCTCCGGCAAGAGTGAAACAATCGGCGGCGAAGGCTGCGAAGACCCGCGCGTAACCTTCATCCCCGCACTCGACCGTTACGTCATGTGCTACACCGCGTTTGGTCTGGATGGACCGCGCATTGCACTGGCCTGGTCCAAGGACGGTTACAAGTGGCATCGCCTCGGGCTTTTGAACATTCCTGCCCAGTTTGGTTTGCATCCGGACGACAAGGACGCTGCCTTCTTCCCTGAAGCAGTCGTCTCTCCGACCGGCGTTGCCAGCTTGGCTCTCTATCATCGCCCAATGGTCAACATCGCCGCCCGAGACGGTATGGATGTTGTGCAGTCAACCCTGGCTGCAAAGCCCAGCGAGAGACAGTGCATTCGCATCGCCTATGTGCCTGTGGATGCTGTTCTCAAAGACATTCGCAACCTCACCAAGGTAGCTGAATCGCACCTGATTTTCGAACCACTGACCAACTGGGGTTCGTTCAAGTGCGGCGCCGGAACCGCGCCTGTCCGCATCAAAAGCGGCTGGCTCGAAGTTTTCCACGGGGTCGATCAGTTTCCCTCGGCTGCCAAAACATCCGGATATCAGGGGCGTTATGCCGGTGGCATTATCGTTCACGATATCGATGAACCGCACAAGATCCTTTTCGTTTCTCAGCAGCCCGTCATCAAGCCGGAGACGAAAGACGAACTGGAAGGCATCGTCAACAACGTAGTCTTTCCGACTGGAATCGTCGAGCGCGTCGACTTGCGAAAGTCTCATGCCAATGGTCATGAAGACCGCGTCTTCGATGTCTTTTACGGCATGGCGGATCGTCTGATTGGGCGCTTCCGTCTGACAATTACCGAAGGGCTGAAGAACTAAATCACCCAACAAAATCGGATCGGTAAATGCCGCGGACCCTTATGGTTCGTTGGATTTGCCGGTCTGATTTTGTTGGATGGTAATATATGATAGAGAATAGTAAGTTTTGGCGAGAGCAAAAAAGAGGGCAGCAACTTTCACGTGATCCTTACGAATTCTGCTCTACGCTCCTGGTGCAACAAAGACGGTGGAATCCATCCTGTCCGCAATAGGAGCTAGAGTAATGAGTGAATACGTGGGCTTCAACATAGGAACAATTCCCGACTTCTCTTTTGCAGATTTGCAAATTCCAGTCACAAAAGAGTTTGCAGTTAGTGATGGAAATAAGGCTAGTGCCGAGCTTCAGCAAAAATTTGGAAAATCGGATTTGCGCACGGTCGATGCTGAAAAACGACCTTTTCCTGGTGTGGATGGCTTGGTTGTTTCTTATCGTCCCCAGTTCAACGATCTGTACATCTCAGGATTTACCGCCAAAGAACCCGGCCGGTCCATGCTCTTGAAGCTTGACGATCAAGGGTTGCCGCGGGCTGGGCGCCTAATCGATGATCCGGCAGGCAGCCTGGCGGAAATCTTCAAAGCAAATGGACTGCCTTTTCTTGCTCAGCAAATGGCGACAGTCGACCAGTGCTGAGGACATCGACGCAAAGAGTGTCAGGCTCAGCATTGAGACGATGGGAAGTTGCAAGTCTGACACGAAACCCCAGACAACCTGGGTGACTATTGCCGACAGTGCTCCATAAATTCCCAGAATTGGAAAGAACAGCAGAGCCTTTTCAAAAGTGCACAGCGGAACCAGGAAAGGCAGTACTAAAGCAAGCAGCATGCCAGAGCTTATAAAAGAGATTGCCACTGACGCGAAAGAGCTGTAGACCTTCCAATCTTGCTTGTACTGATTCTGCAGTCGTTCATACGCTCTGTATGGATCGAGGTGATAGAGTGCGTCTGGCCCAGCGTTTTCCAACAGCCGTTGCCTTGCCTCTTGCAAGTTTTCCCTTTCTCTCGTTTGCATCGCAACAGTCTACTATGACTGGTGCGCCGTTTTAATAACTGCCATAGTCACGGTAAGCATCATTGGCAGCGCTTCTTCTGTGGTGATGATAGGCGCAAAGCAGCAACAACGACAATGAGAGCCCCTTAGCAAAAAGGGCTCTCAGAGAAGATTTTCAATTCGAATTCTTGGCTAACGATCCAGGAACAACTCAGGACTCATGCCAATCTTGCAAGTGTTCCTGATGTGCCGGAGTAATTCCAGTCGTTATCTATTTTCGTTGCGGTTGTAGTGCGCGAATCCACGGAAGGTTGCCCAAACCGGCTTGTCTTCGAAATAGCTTGGCTCGGACATAACTTGTTCGATTTCGTCAACTTGCTGTTGTTTTTGTTGTTCGACGTTTTGGTTGGCGAGGATTTGATATTCAGGCATGAGAAAGAGACCTCGGGGTGGGAGGGAAGATCGACTGGGTTAGTGGAGGGGGCGGGGCGTCAAAATTGCTTTCGACAAACACAATGTAAATGCCTGTGCGTGAAAAGTACGTGAATCACGTATTGAATTTGAAAAATCCCCATTCTCTGGGAAAAACTGAGGGTGGCTGGGCGGCAAAAATGGTTATATAAGGAAAAAAGCAGGGGGTAATTAAGGTTGAACGTGAAAAATGAGACCCAGGAAAAAGCCGGATTTAAGGAATTGATTGCCCAGATTGGACCTTTTTCGGCAGCCGGCCGCCCTGCTGAGCTATTTGCCGCCACGATCGCCCAGTCAGTTGGCTATCTGGATTCCCAGGCGGCGGTCGATAGTCTTCATGCCGACCCCTATTGGCCCAAATGGAACAGTCCCTGGTGGCATATGACGCTTCTGCTTGAGATGGGCATGGCTGAGAAGATTCCCGCCGGCGCCCGAACGGCTTTCCAATCGGTGGCGCGCGAACACTATATAAGTGTCTTTCCGTTAAGGGAAGAAGAGATTCCACCGGGCTGCGATACGACGCGCAATATCTATTGTCACTGCGCGCTGGGGACGGCGCTGCAAATCTTGGAGGCGGGCGGCTCACGCTCAGACGAGGTGATTGCCTGGGTGCGTCCGTGGTTCGCCCGCTATCAGATTGCCGACGGCGGCTACAATTGCACCGAATCAGTCTATTTAAAGGAGACGCCCCGCTCCTCTATCGTCTCCACTCTACCGATGCTGGAGGCGCTTCTGAAGCTGTCTGAGCGAGGTCTTGCCGGCGCGGAAGAGGAGCTCTTGAATCGCGGCGTTCAATATCTATTAAATCGTCGCCTGTTCAAATCGCTGAGCAAGAAAGATGCAGTCATCGATCCCGATTTCCTCATGCTCACTTTCCCGCGCTTCTATGAATATGATGTTTTGCGCGGCTTAAGACTGGTCACGGACTGGGCGGTGAAGCGCAAGAAAAACTTGCCGTTTGCTGCCATTGAAGAGGCGTTTCAATTAATTGCCGCCAAGGTGAAAGGCGGACAACTTCATATAGAGCGGCAATTTTACGCAGGCAAGCGCACATTGGCACAGGAAAAATATGGGCAATGGTCGCGCGGGCACGATGTTTCTCTCTTCCCCCTGCTCGAAGCTGCCGGCGCTCTCGGTGCACCATCACCGTTTCTTACTCAATCATTTGCTCAGGTGGTGGAAAACCTGCAGGTGCTGGACGATAGCGGGCTAATCGAGTTTTAGCATCGCCACTCCACGAAAACTCCACAAATACTCCACACAAACTACACGTGCTTGCCCTACATTGTGTTCAAGCGAAACGGCGGCGTGAGTTAATCCACCCCACTCACCTGCCCTAGCCCATTCCCTTCCGACCTTTATACTCCCCCTTTCCGAATCAAGCGCAACACCGGCGGCACACGAAAGTACGTGCCGAGCGAATGTGCGCGCAAAAGGAGCAAATTATGCCGACAGGATTCGATGCAAAAAGCGATGCAGCGGAAATCAGCAATGCCGCTAAGCAAAAAGGTGTCGACGGTGCGTCGCAGGTCTTTCAGCAAGATCTGGACAAAGTTAAGAATGCCGATCCATCAGTCGATAAAAATCAATATCTGACAGCCTTAAACAAGGAGTTGGAAACACGCGGCTTGTTGCCGGAGATGTCCATCAATTGGGCGAAGAAAAACTTCGACAAACTCGATCGTGATGACAACGGTGCACTCGGTCTGGACGAAATCAATTTCGCTCATCAAACTTCCGCTTCTGGAAGCATTGAGAAAGCTTATCTTGAGAGTCTTGGCAATAACTATAAAACGCTCAGTAAAGAAGTTAATTACGAGACAGATCGCAACGGCACGCCAGTCAAAGGGATAAGCACGAAGGATGTGGATTCGTTTCTGGCCAAGAAAACCGATGCCAGAAGCAATATGGACATCGCTTCGATGCTCACAGGCAACAAGGATTTTCTTTTCAACGCTCTCGATGTGGCGCACAATGGTTTAAACGGTAAGGACGGCAAAATAAGCAGGTCTGACATTGAATCCTTTGCCAAGCAAATCCATGCCGGCAAGAGCGGCAAACTCAGTGACGATGATTTAGACAACGAACAGCTTCTTTCCGGCGTCGATAAAGCAGACCGTCGCAAAGTTGTTGACACATTGGACTTCCTCTCTCAGCAGAAGAATTGGGATTCCCAGCAAATTCAACGCATTCGAGACGGCGGAGTGATATCCATGCAAAGTCTGGCCGAAGGGTTGGGATTCAACCAGGAAGGCGGCAAGGATGCCGAGATCAAAGCGATGAAGGATGCCGTCAAAGCGCAGGCAGACGATCAATCAAATCAAGATAAAACAGCCAACGCAGCCAGTCCAGAAAGCATTCCAACTATACCGACTCCGGGAAGCGACTCAGTGTTAGGTGCAAATAGTAACAATGCACCGGTTACCGATGCACCTGACACTTACGTCGTTAAATCCGGAGACTACCTGTGGTCAATAGCGCAGTCGAAATTGGGAGCACAAGCGACCAACCAGCAGATATTGGACTGGGTCAATGCAGTTGCAGCTGCCAATCAGCTGGCAGACCCCAACTTGATCAATCCGGACCAAAAGCTGGTCATCCCGAAAGAGGCCGGATCAGCTTCAATGCCACTGGTTAATCCCGAAAACGATTCCGATCAGTGACAGCTACGCCAGAGAAGACGGTTGACCCGGCTGATTTGATAGATACGCCTAAGTAATTAGAAAGTTTTTTTGCAGGAACGAGAAGTGAAAATCCCTTTTATCAGCTCAAGGAGGTGGTCGATGTAAGTTCAAGCCCCTTCGAGGTAAGTTAGAGCGCAAACAGCCATTCGGGGGCAAGCCGGGTGGCTGTTTCTTTTGTGGTCTGCAAATAGGGTATATTTCCATCCAGCGAGTGAATCGGCATGAAGGTAATGGCGAAAATTCTGGTGGTTGAAGACGACAAGCAGATTTCACAGTTTGTCTGTGACAGTCTTATCTTTGAACACCACACAGTAGAAGCGGCATTCGACGGCGAGGATGGCTGTGAGCGGCTGGCGGTCAACGAATACGATCTGGTCATTCTCGATCTTTCCTTGCCGGGTATGGACGGCATTGATATTTGCAAAACATACAGAGCCCGCGGCGGGCAAGCGCCTGTGCTGATGCTGACTGGCAAAGCGAGAATCTCGGAACGCGCCGAGGGGCTGGATTCCGGTGCTGACGATTATTTGACGAAACCTTTTCACATCTCGGAATTGCAGGCCCGCGTGCGAGCGCTTCTCCGCCGGAGCGGCAACCAGTTGGCGACTGATATTCTTCAGCTTGGACATGTTTCTCTGGATACGCGCTCTTTTAAGGTCATAGCCGATGGCACTGCTGTCAAGCTCGTGCCCAAAGAGTTTGCTCTGTTGGAGCTCTTGATGCGAAATCCCGGTCAGGTCTTCAGCGCCGACGCGATTGTGTCGCGCGTCTGGACTTCAGACGAGGAAACATCGCCGGAGACCATACGGACATACATCAAAAACATTCGCAAAAAACTGGAATCCCCATCTCATCAGTCCATCATCCACACCGTTCACGGAGTCGGTTACAAGGCAGACGTAGAGTAAGGAGCAGGCGCCCTAAGCGTTGGTTTATTTTCATTCGTTTTAACTTGAAACAAGAGACCATCTTCAAAAAGGGGCTCGCATTGGCAGCCTTCGTGCTCACATTCGAGCTGATTTTGATGTTTCTTGCCGGATTGATGATTGTTCACACCGATGAAGTCGTGAGAAGTGAGCGCAAGGCAACCGAAACCGTCGCCCAGATCAATCGCTTGTTCTCGCTCATACAGAGAGCGTCTTCGGGGCTGATAGAGCAAATTCACGACCTTCATGCTCCGAATTCGAAAGAATTCGACGATACATATGGAAGGTTTTTGAGGACCCTGCCCGATGAGCTCGGCAAACTCAAAGCGCTGACGGATGACAATGCGGAGTTTCGCACGGCGGTGAGGGAAATCTCGGACAACCTATTGGAAGGGCGCCGCATGATGGAGCGCGTGCGCCTCGCCTATTCATATGGTGATCCGGGAAGAGATCATCTTCTGTTTGAACTCAATGATATTTCGCATACAGCCAACCGCCAGATTGAAAACCTGCTCCAGAATTGCGAGGCAGTGCAGCGCCGACAATTGGTCGAAACGACACAGACGCGCGAAATGTTGTCGCTTCTTTTGATTGCCTTTGCTGTCGTCAATATTGTCGTGGTGGTCGGGTTGGTGGTTACGTTTGCTCATCGAGTCGCATTGCGCCTGGCTGCTGTGCGTGATAACAGTATGCGATTTGCGGCAGGGGTAGAACTGCTGCCGGCAGAGAAATCCAAAGACGAGATCGGCGATCTGGATAGAGCCCTGCATGAGATGGCGGAAGTTTTGCAAGATGCGATGCGCAGAGAGCGAGCGGTTTTGGAAAATGCGTCCGATTTGATCTGCAGCATTTCACCGGATGGCATTTTTGCCTCCAGCAACCCTGCCTCGGAGAAGGTTCTCGACTATTCTGCCGACGAATTGCTTGGCAAGCGCTTTATCGACATTATCGATGACGAGGACAAAGAGCATACACGAGACAGCTTTGACGAAGCAATGAAAAGCCGCAGTCATGCTGAAATCGAGAATCGTCTGCTGCGTAAAGACGGAGGTGTCATTGACGCCGCCTGGTCCGTCCAGTGGTCGGAGCCAGATCGGGCGCTGTTTTGCGTGGTGCGCGACATCACCCAGCGCAAGGAAGTGGAAAGGCTAAAACGGGCATTCTTGGAGATGGTCAGCCACGATTTGCGCTCGCCTCTCACTTCTATTCAGGCATCGGTGGACATGGTCTCTGCCGGCATGTACGGCGAATTGCCTGAGCGCAGCAAACAAGCGCTGTCGCAAGTGAATTCGAATGTCGGTCGCCTGATTGCTTTGGTGAATGGGTTGCTCAGCCTCGAAAAGATGGAAAGCGGGCATATGCAGCTCGATTGCGAGATGATACCCGCATCAACCATTGTCGATCCGTCCGTTCACTCCATTCAAGGAATGGCGCAGAAAAGGCGTGTTGAGCTGGCTGTCGTCAATGAGAAAGACCCACAGTTTTACGGCGATCAAGACAGATTGGTACAGGTGTTGGTCAATCTGCTCTCCAATGCCATCAAGTTTTCCCCCGACAAAACCACAATCACAATTGCTGTGGTAGAACACGACGACAGCGTGGAAATACAAGTAAACGATCAGGGGCAGGGCATTCCAGAGGACAAGCGGGAAACTGTTTTTGAGCGGTTTAAACAAATAGATCGCACCGATGAAACCAAAAAAGGCGGTATTGGTCTTGGTCTGCCAATTTGCAAGGCGATTGTGGAACAGCACGGCGGCTCCATTGGAGTCGCCACCGCTGACGGTGGCGGATGCCGAATCTGGTTTCGTCTTCCTAAATCCGCCCCTTAATGGCGATGACGCGCCCTCAAGAAATGTTCTATAATCGCGCTTCCATTTGGAGTTGGATATGAAAGCGCTAGAGCGCTACACGCACGAAGACAGGCAGAAAATCATCGATCGGCTCACGCCGGTCGTGCAGGCGCAGTTCGGCGAAAATTTTCTTGGCTTCGCCGCCATCGCCTCCTTTGCACGCAATGAAGACTCGCATTATTCGGATTTGGAGTTGGTCGTTTTCGTCAAGGAGATGTCCGATCCGCTTAAATCCTATGGGGTAGGTAAGATCATCGACGGCATGCTGATCGAAATTTATTGCCACACTCCGCAAGGATATTTGACAGACGTGAAGTTGATGAACAAAAATTGGTTTATCTCTGCATCAGACCGCTTGGCACCGATTGTCAACGAAGAACTTGCAGATGAATTGAACAAATATTCGGTGCCTGGAATTGAAGAGCAGTGCCTGAAACAGGCTGTTCTTCACTGGCATGAGGTGCAAGAGGCGACCGGCAAGGTGTTGAACGCCATCGCGGGCGACAATCGAGAAGGTCTTCTTTTGTTGTCTGCAGACATGGTCGAGCACATGCTGGAGTCGCTGTCTCTCTTGAACGCTGTGCCTTTTGTAACGTTCGGGCGTTTTGTTGCTCAGGCGAAAAACTTTGCCGTCAAGCCAAAAAACTGGGACCTTTTCGTCTCACAATTCAATGCCGGAATACCTGATGCTTCGGTCTTTGCCGGGCTTGTCGACGAAGTAATAACAGAGTTTGAGCGGATTTTCGAATCTCGCGGTTGCACCTTGTATGATTGCCGGGACCCTGTCGACATGATTGCTGCGCTGAAATCTCAGGTCGAGAATGAGCAATCCTTGAATTGACCGGATTTGTGGAAGGAGTAAAGCATTGTCTGAGCAAGCACAATTTGACGTGATTGTAGTCGGTCTGGGCGCGGCCGGAAGTGCTTCGCTTTATCAGCTCGCTAAGCGCGGCATGAAGGTACTGGGCATAGACCAGTACGAGCCACCTCACACTCTCGGTTCTACTCATGGAGAGACGAGAATCACTCGTCAAGCTATTGGCGAAGGCGATCATTACACACCCCTTTCTTTGCGCTCGTATGAGATTTTCCGTGAAATCGAAAAGCAAACCGGGGAAAAGCTGTTGGATATTACCGGGGGCTTGATGATTTCCAGTTCCGAAGGTGCCGGCATAAATAACGTTTCCAATTTTTTTGAGACCACATTGGCCGCCGCAAAAAAATACGCAATTCCGCATGAAGTCCTGGATGCAGGTCAGATGCGCAAGAGATTTCCTCAGTTTCAAGTGCAAGAAAACGAGAACGGCTACTATGAATACGAGTCAGGCATTCTTCGCCCGGAAGCGTGTGTTCGTGCCAATTTGTCGTTGGC
>Ga0265313_10004854_pt1 | contig 10103 bp, 10 predicted proteins | sample 4123metaG_FD_203122 | JGI IMG/M metagenome (GOLD analysis project Ga0265313, IMG submission 203122) | Rhizosphere microbial communities from Carex aquatilis grown in University of Washington, Seatle, WA, United States - 4-1-23 metaG | ecosystem: Host-associated > Plants > Roots > Rhizosphere >...
CATGAGAAAGGCCGATCCGACCGGCCGCCACTGCCTGGCCTCGCCGGATTGCTGCACCACGCCTTCGCCCGCTCACGCGACCTGCTACCGGGCGCAGATATTCGCCACCACCCGGGCCTTCGCGGAGCGCGCCCGGCTCGAGCCTGGAAAATACTCGGTGTCGTTTCAGTCGCGTCTGGCCGGGGAGCCCTGGCTCGAACCGTACACAGACGTGGAGTTCCAGCGGCTGGCCGCAACCGGGATCAGGCGCCTGCTCGTGATCTGCCCGGCGTTCGTGACCGACTGCCTGGAGACCCTGGAGGAAATCTCCGTCCGCGGCCGCGAGACCTTCCTCTCAGCCGGGGGCGAATCGTTCGAGCAGATTCCCTGCCTCAACGACCAGCAGCCCTACATCGACTTCCTCGCCGGCCGGGCGAGGAGGTGGCTCAGCGCTTAAGGTTGAGGACGATAAAGTAAATCGCTGTGAGGGTGAGCCCGGCAAGGCTCAGACCAAATTTCATCATGCTATTGAGCAGGCGCTTTTCCATCTCGGAAACATCGAGTCTCAACTGCGTGATTCCAACATCGAAGCTGGCTTTTGTCACATAGTTGCGCAGATCCAGCCTCTCATCAAGTCCGGGCACCGTGACCAAATTAGATCCCTTGATTTCTCCTTCGATGGCCTGAGCCAGGGCCCTCGCCTGTTTCGGCGAAAAATCCGCGGCTTCCAGGATTCCGAGTGTGCTCGCCTGCATGCTAATAGTGTGGGTTGGGTTGAGGTTGCGGTCAACCGGTATGATAGCAACCCGCGCCACGGGCCTATTCCCTCCACGTGAAGGCGTGGCAGAGGGCGACGCCGGCCGCATCCGCCTCGTCCGGCGCCAGGACCCTGCCGTGGCCCAGCATCGCCATCACCGTCCGGGCCATCTGCTCCTTGCTCGCCCTGCCGGCCCCCACGACGGCCTGTTTGACCCGCAGCGGCGCATATTCGAAAACGGTAAGGCCGCCCAGGGCGGCGGCCGCCATCGCGGCGCCACGAGCCGCGCCGAGGATCTGCGCCGTCTGGAAATTCTGGACGTAGATCGTCTGTTCGATGGCCACGTGCCGCACCGTCCCCAGAGCGAGCGCCGCCGCCACCTCGCGGTGGATCTCGCCCAGCGCCTCGGCCATCGGCCGGCGCGCGGCCACCTTCACGGTCCGGCAATGCAGCAGGACGGGGGCCCGCCCAGGCGCGAATTCAACGAGAGCGAGCCCGGTGCCGCGAAGCGAGGGATCGATCCCAAGAACGCATCCGCGGAATGCAGGGCGGCTCAGGGTGAACGCGCTGCCGCCGGCCGCGGAGCGCGCGGGCATGGGCCGTCCCTCGAGCTTCGCTTTCCACATCTCCCTGACGGACATTCGGGACACAGCCCACTCCCGTAAAAATTTCTGTCGCGGGCAAGCGCTCATCCTCCTTTACTGCGCGGAATGACCTTCGACGACTCGCTCGCCGAGACCACGCGGACCCTGCAGGCGCTGACGGAAATCCGCCCGGCGATCGACCGGGCGGGCCAGCTGATCCTGGAGACCCTGCGCGGCGGCGGGAAGCTTCTCGTCGGCGGAAACGGCGGCAGCGCGGCCGAGGCCGGGCATTTCGCGACAGAGCTCGTCGGCCGCTACGCCAAAACCCGGAGGCCCCTGCCCGCGGTCGCCCTCTCCTCGGACAGCGCACTCCTCTCCTGCATCGGCAACGACTTTGGCTTCGAGCAGATTCTGGCCCGCCAGGTGACGGCCCTCGCAAAACCCGGCGACCTGGTCGTCGTCCTCACCTCCAGCGGCAATTCGCCGAACGTCGTGGCCGCTCTCAACGAGGCCAGAAAGCTCGGCGTCTCCAGCCTCGCCTTCCTCGGCCGCGGCGGCGGCGCAGCCAGGGGACTCGCGACCTGCGAACTCGTCGTCCCGGGAAAAAGCGGCGCCGCCGCCCAGGAGGCGCACCTCTTTCTGATCCACCACTTCTGCGAATTGATTGATACCGCTTTTTGACATGGAAACCCCCGTTTTTCTGACCGAACTCCTCCACGCGCGCTCGCCCTCGGGCTTCGAGACGGAGGCCCAGGCTGTCTGGGACCGCCACGTGAAGCCCGCGGCCGACGAGTACCGCAACGATGCCCTCGGCAACCGCCTGGCGACGCTCAATCCCGGCGGCGATCCCGTCCTCATGCTCGCCGGCCACATCGACGAGCTCGGCCTGATGATCACATTCGTCAACAAGGACGGATTCCTCTATTTCGAGACGATCGGCGGCCACGACCGCACCGTTATTTCCGGCCGCCGGGTGATCATCCAGACGGCGGGCGGCACGGTCAAGGGCGTCACCGGCAAGCGAGCGATCCACCTCATGGACGAGGCCGACCGGAAGAAGGTCCCCGAGATTCACGAGATCTGGATCGATATCGGGGCCAAGACGAAGAAGGAGGCGCTCTCCCGCGTGGCGATGGGCGACGTGGCCACCTACGACCATGAATTCGACCTGATCCACGGCTCGATCGGCGTCGCCCGCGCCTTCGACGACAAGGCCGGCGCGTACATCGTCGGCGAAACCCTGATCCGGCTCGCCAAGCAGAGGAAGAAGCTGGCCGCGAAGATCGTCGCCGTGGCCACGACGCAGGAGGAGATCGGCGTCCGCGGCGCGACCACTTCGGGCTACATCGCCGATCCGCACATCGCGGTCGCGGTCGACGTTGGCCATGCGACCGACCACCCGGATTGCGACCAGCGCAAGTACGGCGAGACGAAGCTCGGCGGCGGCCCGATCATCTGCAGGGGGCCGAACATCAATCCGAAGATTTACGACCGGCTGGTCGCCGCCGCGAAGAAGCTGAAGATACCCTACCAGCTCGAGGGTGCCCCTCGGCCGACCGGCACCGACGCGCGGGCCATCCAGGTGGGCCGCGGCGGCGTCGCGACCGGGCTGATCAGCATTCCCCTGCGCTACATGCACACGCCGAGCGAGGTGGTGGACCTGGCCGACGTGGAGCGCTGCGTCCAGCTCCTCGTCGAATTCGCCAAGGGCCTCGAAAAAGGCGACTACGGACACTGGTGAAGCGCCTGCTCGCGCTCGACGACGGTCGGATGCGAGTGGAAGAAGGCGCCGAACCAGGGATGGGGCGTGAGATTTGCCAGATTTTTCTCCGCCAGAAGGTGCAGGGCTCGCACCAGGGGCGCCGGCCCGCCTGTCGCCTGCCGGGCAAACGCGTCGGCCTGGTACTCATGCCGGCGCGAGAGCAGGTTGCTCAATGGGGAAATCCAAAAGGTGAGAAGCCCGCTCAGGAGTCCGAACAGCAGAAAGGACGGAGCGAGGGCGGCCGGCGGAAATCCGAAGGCCGGGTTGAACCATGCGCGACCGGCGAGCCACGCGATCAGCGCGAATCCGACGAGGAGCGAGACGGCGCCGATTGCGAGCCTCTGGGGTATGTGGCCCCTGCGATAGTGGCCGATCTCGTGCGCGAGCACGGCCTCGAGCTCCGCGGGCCCGAGCTGCGCGATCAGGGTGTCGAAGAGGACGATCCGGCGAAACCGGCCAAAGCCCGTGAAATAGGCGTTCGCATGCGCGGAGCGCTTGCTGCCATCGATCACCTGGATCGTGGACGCGCGAAACCCCGTCCGATCCGCGAACGCAAGAAGGCGCGAGCGCAGCTCCCCTTCCGGGAGCGGCGAAAGCTTGTTGAAGAGCGGCAGGATCAGACGGGGATAGAGGACGAGCGCGGCCAGCTGGAATCCGAACACGAGGGCGAAGCCCCACAGCCACCAGAGGGGGCCAACCCGGCGCACGAGGGCAAGCAGGGCCCACAGCAGCGGAAATCCGATCGCGAAGCCAACGGCCAGGCCCTTCAGCCGGTCCGCAAGCCAGAGTGTCAGCGTCGATCGGTTGAAGCCGAACCTGGCCTCAATCCTGAATTGCTGCCACCATTCGAACGGCGCGGAGGGAAGCGCCAGGGCAACGCCTGCCGCGATGATGAAAAGGGCGCCGCTCCAGGCCGCGCCGGGGGCGCCCCACTCTCCGACCCGGGCATAAAGCCGCGGCAGGAATCCGCTGAAGAGCGCCACCGCGAGAACGATGGCATCGAACGAGGCGGCAACCGAGCCGAAGCGCGACTTCTCAAGGGTGTACTCCGATGCCCGGGCGTGGGTCGCCGCATCCTGGATCGCGGCGACCCCCGGCGGCGGCGATTGCGAGCGCCGCCGCACCTCCGCCCGGTTGAGAGCGGAAAGCGCGAGCTCGGCCGTCAGGCGGACAAGGATCAGCGCGGCGACCGCGAGTCGAACGATCATGGCTCGAAACCGATGGGTCTCACTCCCTGCTGGCGCGCCAGCGCGATGTCGACCTCGGAAAATCCGGGCGATCCCAGGTTCGGCAGCGTGCTCTGGAGTTCCTGGGCCCCGTACGAGAGGGCCGCGGCGAAGGGGGCACCGCTCAGGAGAGTCGTCTCGAGAGCCATCAGTTGTCCGCCTGAGGGTGCGTCGTAGACCGCGATAAAGCAATGCCCTGGCCGAAACATGAGCACCGGGCGCAGGCCTATCCGGCGGAAGACGGAGGCCAGGAGCACAGCCCCGTCCACGCAGTTGGCTCCCTGGTCGCGCACGGACTGGTCCAGGAATCGCACATACTGGGTCGAAACGTCCGACACTCCGCCGCTTACGGTGGCGAGATCCACGTAGCTCAGGCTCCGGGCCGCCAATGCCTCCCAGATCGCCTGCATCTGCTGGACGACCGCGCCGGGCCCCAGCCCATAGCCCGCGAACCGCTCGATGCCGCCGCGCGCGGCGGCCTCCTGGAGAAGCGTGTTGATCCAGGGGTGGTCCTCATTGACGAACGCTGCGTAACAGATGCTGGTATCCTGCCAGGAAGCCAGATCCTGGTCATAGACCCGCGAGACGGCCTCGTTCACCGAGTGAACCAGGCACGTCAGGGTCGTCTGCACGGTTCGGCCGCCGGCCGCCACCGATATGGCGAACAATTCCGGCTGGCTCTGGGAGAAGCCGCGGAGCGCCGCGTAGTTCCAGGGAATGTCCGGCGTCAGGATCCAGGTATCCGACGACGCGCTGGCCGTCGTGACGAAGGGCTCCTGGAAGAGGCTCGATTCGATCCGGATCTCGCAGGGCCTCCCCACGGGAGCGTGATGGATCGTAAGCGTGAGGCAGCGGGCGTATTCGGGATGGGCGGCTCCCAGGGAGAGCACGAGGGACGGGTAGACATTGTCGTGGAAGGACGCGACAGCCTCGCAGGCGAGCGCGGGCCTGGGCGGGCTGGGGGCGGCCGCGGTCTCGACGGGAGCCGGCTCCGGCGCCGCCGGCTGCGGGGCGGGCGGCCCGCGGTGTCCGATCCAAATTCCGATTCCCAATCCGACGGCCAGAAGCAGAGCCGCCCGGAATGCGCTCTTCACCGACGACGGTTCGAAAGCAGGCTGAGCAGGACGTAGAGGGCGCTTATGAAGGCCGCGACATAGGTCAGGGCGGCGGCGTCGAGCGTCTCGTTCACTCCGGCCATCTCATCCCGGCCGACGATGCCCAGGGTGACGAGCTGGGCCTTCGCCCGGCGGCTCGCGTCAAATTCAACGGGGAGCGTCACCAGCTGGAAGAGCGTGATGACGGCGTAGCAGATGATCGCGATATCGAGCACCATCCCGGTGAGGCCGCGGAGAAGAAACCAGCTCGCCAGAAAGAGGAAGGGCACGATCCGGGAGACAAACTGCGTCGCCGGCACGAGGGCCATCCGGGCATAGAGCATCTTGTAGCCGACCTTCTGCTGGATCGCGTGTCCGGACTCGTGGGCCGCGACGCCGAGCGCGGCGAGGCTCGTGCCTCGGTAGTTCTCCGAGGAAAGCACGAGTTCCTTCCTCATTGGGTCGAAATGGTCCGTCAGGTGGCCTCCCGTCTCGACAATCGTCACATCCGTGATGCCCGCCTGCGCCATCACGGCCTCGGCGGCCTCGCGGCCGGTGATGCCGTTGCGGGAAAGGATCCGGGCGTTCTTGTTGTACGCGCTCGAGACCCGGATCTGCGCGTAGATCGAAAAGATCAGCACGAAGACGAAAAGGAGCATGAACACTCCGGAGGACATGAAGCCGGAGCCTGAGGAAAGGAAGGTGACTGGCATGGGTGATTAGAGGCCCGAGGGTACCAAAGGTTTCACCTTTCGTCAAACCAGCGGGGGGACGTCCAGCCACCGGCGCTCGGCCCAGGATTTGAGGCCGAGCTCCGCAAGCTGAACGCCCTTGGCGCCCTCGAGAAGGGTCCAGCGGAACGGGTCCCCGCGGACAACGTGCTTCAGAAAGAGCTCCCACTGGACCTTGAACGCGTTGTCGCAGGTTTCGCCGGCCGATGCGGTGCTCCAGCCCTCGAAATACTTGATGGGGCTGTCTATGTCGGGATTCCAGGTACAACGCGGAGTTGCGGAAAGCGGCTGAGCCAGGCAGTCGCGGAGTCCCGCCACGGCGGAGCCGTCGGTCCCGTCCACCTGAAGCGTGAGGAGATCGTCCCGCCGCACCCGGACCGCCCAGGACGAGTTGAAATTGCAGACGACCCCGTTCCTGAGCTCGAAGGTGGCATAGGCGGAGTCATCCGCCGTGCACGCGTACGGCTTGCCCGACTCGTCATAGCGCTCCGGGATGTGGGTCGCCCCCAGGCATGAGAGAGCGCTCACCTCGCCGAAGAGATTGTCGATCACGTAGCGCCAATGGCAGAGCATGTCGACGATGATGCCGCCGTCGTCCTCCTTTCGATAGTTCCACGAAGGGCGCTGGAGCTTGTCCTGCCTGCCCGTGAAGACCCAGTAGCCGAACTCGCCGCGGACGGAGAGGATCCGGCCGAAGAACCCCGCGTCTATCAGGTGCCTGAGCTTGAGGAGACCCGGAAGCCAGAGCTTGTCCTGAACGACGCCGTTCTTGACGCCTGCGGCGACGGCCTCCCGGTAGAGGGCCAGCGCCTCCGCCGAGGTCGTGGCGGTCGGCTTTTCGCAATAGACGTGCTTCTTCGCGGCCAGCGCCTTCCGGACCCCGATCGGCCGATGGCCGGTCAGCGTCGCGTCGAAATAGACCGGATTCGCCGGATCGGCCAGCGCCCGGTCGATATCCGTCGTGAAGCGCTTCACGCCCGCGCGGGCGGCCAGCTCCCCGAGCTTTCCCTCGCTCCGCCCGACGAGGATCGGGTCTGGCATGATGACATCCCCGTTGCCGAGGGGGACGCCGCCCTGCGCGATGATCGCGACGATCGAGCGCAGCAGGTGCTGGTTCGTGCCCATGCGCCCCGTGACGCCGTTCATGATGATGCCGACCTTGTGAACGCTCATCGTCCTTTGCCCCCCGTTTTCCGATTTCCGCTTTCCGCTTTGCCTTCCCCGCCCTTCGCTTTCCGTTTTCCGCTTTGCCTTCCCCGCTTTCCGCTTTTCTGCGTGCATTGCGGCTGCGCGCCGGCCGGAAGCGGCGGCACCGCTCCGACGCCCGCCTGCGGAAGCGTGCCGTCGAGCTCCTGGCGCCAATGAGCCACGTCCCCGCCAGGACAGTAGATGTACATCATGTGCAGGGGCTGATCGCCTGTGTTGGTGAGCTGATGGAAAACGGTCGGCGGGAGGTAGACGGCCTGGCCGCCGACGATTTCACTCCGCTCGGCGCCGACGCAGATCTCCCCGCGGCCCTGGAGCACCATATAGACCTCCTCCTGCTCCTGGTTGTGCCAGGGCACCTGGCCGCCCTCCGGCTCGAGGACCACGTAGCCCATCGCAAAACCCGTTGCCGGTATAGGCTGGCCGGCCTGCCCCACCATCCCGCGCGTCCAGCGCCGGGCTGGAAACGTGCGGCCTGCGATCGTTGCGATGTCGGCGAGCGTCATTTGCTTGGAAAATGGAGGTTGGACCGCCCGGCGGAAGGACAAAACCGAAAAGCTACCCGGCCAGTCCGGAACGGATGAGCAGCGCCTGCAAGTCCGGATCGCGGCCCATGAAGTCGCGGAACAGCTCCGCGGGATCCGCGCCGTTGCCGCGGCTGAGGATCTTCGAGACGAATTCCGCGCCCACCTTGGGGCTGAAGAGCCCCTCGCGGCGGAACCGGGTGAATGCGTCCGCCTCGAGCACCTCCGCCCACTTGTACGAATAGTATCCGGCCGCATAGCCGACGGGATCGGAGAAGAGGTGGGTGAAGCGCTTGACGATCGTCGGGGCGGGCGGCTGCGTCGGAATAAGGCAATCGGCGATCGCCGCCCTCGCCTTCGGCTCGACGTCGGCCTCTGACGCGAATTCCCGGGCCCGCACGTGCAGCAGGAGATCCATCTTCGCCAGGGCTATCTGCCGCATGGTCCCGCTTGCCGAGCGGAAGTTCCTGGCCGCCGTCATCCGGGCGAACAGCTCCGCGGGAATCGCCCCCCCAGTTTCGAAATGCCTCGCGAAGAGATCGAGGCTGTCCCGCTCCCAGCACCAGTTTTCCATGATCTGGGACGGGAGTTCGACGAAATCCCAGGCCACGTTGACGCCGTTCATCGACTTGATCTCCACCTCGCCCAGGAGGTGGTGCAGCAGGTGGCCGAATTCATGAAAGATCGTCTCGACCTCGTGATGGGTCAGAAGCGCGGGACGGCCGGGCGACGGCGGCGTCAGGTTGCCGCAGATCAGGCCCAGGTGAGGACTGCGGGTGCCGTCCGGGCGCGGGCCGCCCGTTATCAGGTAATTCATCCACGCCCCGCCTCGCTTGGACTCCCGCGGATGCCAGTCGGCGTAGAACGAGCCCACGTGGCGTCTCGCGGCATCCCAAACCTCGTAGAACTTGACCTCGGGATGCCACGTCTCGACGCCGGGCTTCTCGGAGATCCGGAGGCCGAAGACACGTCCGGCCAGGTCGAACAGGCCGGCCACGACCCGCTCGAGGGGAAAATAGGGCCGCAGGGCCTCCGCGTCGAAGTCGTAGCGGGCCCGCCTGATCTTCTCGGCGCGGTAGGCCAGCTCCCAGGGGGCGAGCGGACCGGGGCTGGGCCGACCGGGCGCCGCCTCGAGTTCCCCGCATTCGCGTTTGAAAGCGACGGCGCAGCGCCGCTGCAGGTCCTCGAGGAAGGCAATCGCGCGGGCCCCCGACTTGGCCATCCGACGCTCAAGAACCAGATCTGCAAAATGCTCGCGGCCGAGGAGCGCCGCCTTCTCGGCCCGAAGTGCAAGAATGCGGGAAAGAAGGGCTGTATTGTCGTGGGGCGCCCGGGCCCCGACCGCGACCGCCGACGACCACAGCTCGCGCCGGAGGCCGTCGTCGTCGAGATAGGTCAGAAACGGCTCCTGGGATGGGCCATGAAGTGTGAAGCGCCAGGCGGGCTTCTCCTCGCTGCCAAGGCCCTTCGCGGCGGCATTTTGCCCGGCGGCGCCCTTCGCGTTCGCGGGCAGGCCGGCGAGCCGGGCCTCGTCCTCGATCACGAGCTGCCAGGCATTGGTCGCATCGAGGACATTCTCCGAGAACTTTTGCGTGAGCTGCGCAAGTTCGCTCTGAAGCGCCTCGAGCCGGGCACGCTGATCCGGAGGGAGGTCCGCGCCCGCCTGCCGGAAATCAGCTGCGGTCTCCTCGAGAAACCTGCGCCGTACGCCCTGAAGGCCGGAGGCTTCCGGCGACGCGGCGAACGCCTTGAGCCTGCGCCAGAGCTCCGGATTGAGGGGGATTCGCGCGTAGAAGGCCGTGACCTTTGGCAGCATCGCATTGTGCGCGGCGCGCAGCGCCGGCGAATCCGCCACGGACTGGAGATGCGAAACCTTGGCCCAGGCTTCATTGAGCCCCTCCGTGGACCGCTCAAGCGCCAGGAAGGTGCTCTCGAAGGTCAGCCTCCCCAGGTCCTGGGCCGCGACGGCGTCGACCGCCGCCTGCGCACGCTCTAGGGCGAGGCCGATGTCGGGCTCGACATGCTCGGCATCAAGCTGGGACCAGGGAATCTCAAAGGTTGAGGCAAGAAAGGGATGCGACATCGCGTGAAATACTGAATCTATGCCCTTCGTCCCGGAATTAACCAGCCGGAACAGGAGTTGTTATTATTAGCGCATGACCCAATCGACCTCTCCCGAAAAGTCGCCGCAGGCCCTTGACGTCGCTCTCAGCGGCGGCAGAATCATGCGCATGATGCGC
>Ga0265313_10004856_pt1 | contig 10101 bp, 9 predicted proteins | sample 4123metaG_FD_203122 | JGI IMG/M metagenome (GOLD analysis project Ga0265313, IMG submission 203122) | Rhizosphere microbial communities from Carex aquatilis grown in University of Washington, Seatle, WA, United States - 4-1-23 metaG | ecosystem: Host-associated > Plants > Roots > Rhizosphere >...
CCGCGAGATCAAGGAAGGCCAGACCGTCAAGCGCACCGGCGACATCGTCGACGTGCCGGTCGGCAAGGGCCTGCTCGGCCGCGTCGTCGACGCGCTCGGCAATCCGATCGACGGCAAGGGCGCGATCCAGGCCACCGAGCGCCGCCGCGTCGACGTCAAGGCGCCCGGCATAATTCCGCGCAAGTCAGTGCATGAGCCGATGGCGACCGGCCTCAAGGCGATCGACGCGCTGATCCCGATCGGCCGCGGCCAGCGTGAGCTGATCATCGGCGACCGCCAGACCGGCAAGACCGCGATCGCGCTCGACACTATCCTCAACCAGAAGCCGCTCAACGCCCAGCCCGACGAGAAGATCAAGCTGTATTGCGTCTATGTCGCGATCGGGCAGAAGCGCTCGACCGTCGCGCAATTCGTCAAGGTGCTCGAAGAGCAGGGTGCGCTGGACTATTCGATCATCATCGCCGCCACCGCCTCCGACCCGGCGCCGATGCAGTTCCTGGCGCCGTTCTCCGGCTGCGCCATGGGTGAATACTTCCGCGACAACGGCATGCACGCCGTCATCATCTATGACGATCTGTCGAAGCAGGCCGTCGCCTACCGCCAGATGTCGCTGCTGCTGCGCCGCCCGCCGGGCCGCGAAGCCTATCCCGGCGACGTGTTCTATCTGCACTCGCGGCTGCTCGAGCGCGCCGCCAAGATGAACGACGAGATGAAGGCCGGCTCGCTGACCGCGCTGCCGATCATCGAGACCCAGGCCAACGACGTCTCTGCCTACATTCCGACCAACGTCATTTCGATCACCGACGGCCAGATCTTCCTGGAAACCGACCTGTTCTATCAGGGCATCCGCCCGGCCGTGAACGTCGGCCTGTCGGTGTCGCGCGTCGGCTCGGCGGCGCAGACCAAGGCGATGAAAAAGGTCGCCGGCAAGATCAAGGGCGAACTGGCGCAATACCGCGAAATGGCGGCGTTCGCGCAGTTCGGCTCCGACCTCGACGCTACCACGCAGCGCCTGCTGGCGCGCGGCGCCCGCCTGACCGAATTGCTCAAGCAGGGGCAATTCTCGCCGCTGAAGATGGAAGAGCAGGTCGCGGTGATCTATGCCGGCGTCAACGGCTATCTCGACAAGCTCGAAGTGGCGCAGGTGAAAAAGTTCGAGAACGGCCTGTTGTCGCTGCTGCGGAACAAGCACATCGAGATTCTCGACGACGTGCGCAAGACCAGCGACCTGTCGGCCGACACCGAGAAGAAGCTCAAGGCCGTGGTCGACGATTACGCCAAGACGTTTGCCTAAGTTTCTTTAACCTCTCCCGCTTGCGGGGGAGGTCGACCGGCCGCAGGCCGGTCGGGAGGGGGAAATCTCCAGGAAGCAAATCGCCCCCTCCCTAACCCTCCCCCGCAGGCGGGGGAGGGGACAAAGCCGAGCAAGACGATAGACAGAGCTAAGTATGCCCTCACTCAAAGACATGCGCGTGCGCATCGCCGCCACCAAGGCGACGCAGAAGATCACCAAGGCGATGCAGATGGTGGCGGCCTCAAAGCTGCGCCGCGCGCAGGCCGCGGCGGAAGCCGCGCGGCCTTACGCCGAGCGCATGGATGCAATGCTGCGCAACATCGCGTCCGGCATGACCGGGTCCGATGGCGCGCCGAAGCTTCTAGCCGGCACCGGCAGCGACCGGGTTCATCTTCTGGTGGTCGCGACCGGCGAGCGCGGGCTGGCCGGCGCGTTCAATTCGTCGATCGTGCGCCTCGCCCGCGAGCATATCGCGCGGCTGCAGTCCGAGGGCAAGGAGGTGAAAATCCTCACCGTCGGCCGCAAGGGCTACGAGCAGCTGCGCCGGCTTTATGAGAAGCAGATCGTCGATCGCACCGATCTGCGCGGCGTGCGCAGCATCGGTTACGGCAACGCCTCGGAGATTGCGAAGAAGGTGCTGGCGATGTTCGAGCGCGGCGAATTCGACGTCGCCACATTGTTCTATTCGCGATTCAGGTCGGTGATTTCGCAGATTCCGACCGCGCAGCAGATCATTCCGCCCAAGCTCGACGCGGCGCCTGGCGAAGGCCCCAGCGCGGCCTATGATTATGAGCCGGAAGAGGACGAGATTCTCGCCGACCTGTTGCCGCGCTATGTGGCGACGCAGATTTTCCGCGGCCTGCTCGAGAACAACGCCTCGTTCTACGGCTCGCAAATGTCGGCGATGGACAACGCCACCCGCAATGCCGGCGACATGATCCGCAAGCAGACCATCAAATATAACCGCACCCGCCAGGCGATGATCACCAAGGAACTGATCGAGATCATCTCCGGCGCCGAGGCTCTGTAGGACAATGGCATACACAATCTCAGCGACGACCAAAGGCGGCCGCAACGGCCGCGCCATCCTCGAAAATGGCGGCCTGGCATTGGCCATGGGGCTGCAGAAGGAATTCGGCGGCAGCGGCGAAGGCCACAATCCCGAGCAACTGTTCGCGCTCGGCTGGTCGGCCTGCTTCGGCCAGGCCATCCTCGTGCTGGCCAAGAAGCACGGGCTCGACGGCCAGGATGCCCGGGTCACCTGCACGCTCGGCATGGACAAGGATGAGGTCAGCTTCGGCTTCAAGGCCGAGATCAAGCTTGCGCTGCCCGGCGCCGACAAGGCCAAGCTTCAGGCCCTGATCGAGGACGCCCACAAGATTTGCCCCTATTCCAGAGCAACCCGCGGCAACGTGCCGGTCACGTTGACTGTCGTCTAGCGTTTCAAGGAGATCGTCATGGCCACACCACAGGCAACCACAAACCAGTCGGGCAAGGTCACGCAGGTGATCGGCGCCGTCGTCGACGTCCAGTTCGAAGGCAATCTGCCGGCGATCCTGAACGCGCTGGAAACCAAAAACGGCGGCAATCGGCTGGTGCTCGAAGTGGCGCAGCATCTCGGCGAATCGACGGTTCGCACCATCGCGATGGACGTCACCGAAGGTCTGGTCCGCGGCCAGCAGGTCACCGACACCGGCCTGGCGATCGCGGTTCCGGTCGGCCCCGGCCTGCTCGGCCGCATCATCAACGTCATCGGCGAGCCGATCGACGAAGCCGGCCCGGTCAAGTTCGAAGAGACCCGGCCGATTCACGCCGAGGCGCCGAAATATACCGACCAGTCGACGGAAGCGCAGATCCTGGTCACCGGCATCAAGGTCGTCGATCTCTTGGCGCCCTACGCCAAGGGCGGCAAGATCGGCCTGTTCGGCGGCGCCGGCGTCGGCAAAACCGTGCTGATTCAGGAGCTGATCAACAACGTCGCCAAGGCTCACGGCGGCTATTCGGTGTTCGCCGGCGTCGGCGAGCGAACCCGCGAGGGCAACGACCTCTATCACGAGTTCATCGAATCCGGCGTCAACAAGGACCCGCACAAGGGCTCGACCGAGGGCTCGAAATGCGCGCTGGTGTTCGGCCAGATGAACGAGCCGCCGGGCGCCCGCGCCCGCGTCGGCCTCACCGGCCTGACGCTGTCGGAATTCTTCCGCGACCAGGGCCAGGATGTGCTGTTCTTCGTCGATAACATCTTCCGCTTCACTCAGGCCGGCTCCGAAGTGTCGGCGCTGCTCGGCCGCATTCCTTCGGCGGTGGGCTATCAGCCGACGCTCGCCACCGACATGGGCGCGCTGCAGGAGCGCATCACCACCACCACCAAGGGCTCGATCACCTCGGTGCAGGCGATTTACGTCCCGGCCGACGACTTGACCGACCCGGCGCCGGCGACCTCGTTCGCGCATCTGGACGCCACCACCGTGCTGTCGCGCGATATCGCCGCCAAGGGCATTTATCCGGCGGTCGATCCGCTCGACTCGACCTCGCGGATGCTGTCGCCGCTGGTCGTCGGCGAGGAGCACTACGCCGTCGCGCGCCAGGTGCAGCAGATTCTCCAGCGCTACAAGGCGCTGCAGGACATCATCGCCATTCTCGGCATGGACGAGCTGTCAGAAGAGGACAAGCTCACCGTGTCGCGCGCCCGCAAGATCGAGCGCTTCCTGTCGCAGCCGTTCCACGTCGCCGAAGTGTTCACCGGCGCGGCCGGCAAGCTGGTCAGCCTCGAGGACACCATCAAGGGCTTCAAGGGACTGGTCGACGGCAAATACGACCATCTCCCGGAAGCGGCGTTCTACATGGTCGGCACCATCGAGGAGGCGGTCGATAAAGGCCGCAAGCTGGCCGCGGAAGCGGCGTAAGATAGACCCGCGGATCAAGCCCGCGGGTGACGACAGAAAGAAACGGATCCCGATTTATGCCCCTTCACTTCGAACTGGTATCGCCTGAAAAGCTGCTGTTCTCCGGCGACGTCGAGCAGGTCGATGTCCCCGGCGTCGAGGGCGATTTCGGCGTGCTTGAGGGTCATGCGCCGCTGGTGGCGACGTTGCGGCCGGGCGTCGTGACGGTGTTTGTCGGCGGCAATCAGGAGCGGATCGTCGTGCTCGGCGGCTTTGCCGAAGTCTCGGCCAAGGGCCTCACGGTGGTCGCCGATCTCGCCGATTCGGTTGAGGATTTCGACAAGACCGTGCTGGCCTCGCACATCAGCGACGTCCAGTCGAAGATCGAAAAGACCGAGCCCGGCTCCGCGCTCGACAAGCTGCTGGCGCGGCTCGATCACTTCAAGGACGTCGACCGCCATCTCGACGGCACGGCAATGCACTGACGCGGGGGCGTCAGCGCAGAATCTCGACCAGCAGCACCCACGTCACTTGGACGCCGACCACGAGCGAAATCAGCACGCCGGCCGCAATCCAATAGGCGCCGGCGTCGGCGCCCGCCAACATCAGCACGCCGCCGATCAGGAACGGTAAGCCGGTAAAGCCGACCGGGATACGGGCGAGCCACCAACTGGTCTGCATTCGCTTTAGCTTACGCAGGACCGAATAGGCTTTGATCTGATTGTAGATCGACGCGAAGCAGACTGCCGCGCCGACGCACACAATTTCAAATCCGAACGTGCTCAGCCGCTGATGCGGAATCAGCGCAAGGCCCGCCGCGGACATCGCGCCGGCCAGGATGCAGAGCGCCTCGGCGGCACGGCCGGGCAATTGCTTGAATCGCAAGATCTGCTTGAGATTGATCGAGATGGCAACGATGACCAATCCGGTCAGGGCCGCCGCCGCGCCCATCGTCGCGACGAAGAAGTCCGCCCAGCCGTTTTCGCCCATGACCATTCCCTCGGCAGCGAGCATAGCTATTGAGGATCGGCTTTTACTAGTAGATCGTGCGCCTCGGAACGCCATTCCTTACTCCGGGGAAAACCTATGTCTCCCGCGGCTGCAAACGCCCCCCTCACTCTGACGATCGCGCACACCTTGCCCGACGATGCCGACAAGGCGGTGTTGGCCGGCCGGGTGTGGCGGCCCGATCGCGAGGGGCCGTCCGTGGTGGCGATTCGCGGCAGCGATGTCATCGACATTACCGCCGATTTCCCGACCATGGCGGAGCTGTGCGAGGCGGCGAATCCGGCTTCGGCCGTTCCAAACGCCGAGGGTGACACGTTCGTCTCGCTCGGCGATCTGCTCGCCAACAGCACCAGCGCAAGCCGCGATCCGCGCCAGCCCTGGCTGCTGACGCCGATCGATCTGCAGGCGATCAAGGCGGCGGGCGTGACTTTCGCAGTGTCGATGCTGGAGCGCGTCATAGAGGAGAAGGCGCGCGGCAATCCCGCGGCGGCGGCCTCGATCCGCGAGGAAATCGTGCGGCTGGTCGGCGACGACTTCGCCAAGCTCAAGCCCGGCTCGCCGGAGGCGATGCGGCTGAAACAGGTTCTGATCGAGCAGGGCTCCTGGAGCCAGTACCTCGAAGTCGGCATCGGGCCCGACGCGGAGATTTTCACCAAGGCGCAGCCGCTGTCTGCGGTCGGCACCGGCGCCGATGCCGGGCTGCATCCGGGCTCGTCATGGAATAATCCGGAGCCGGAAGTCGTGCTCGTCGTTGCCTCGGATGGGCGGATCGTCGGCGCCACGCTTGGCAATGACGTCAATCTCCGCGACGTCGAGGGCCGCTCGGCGCTGCTGCTGTCCGAGGCCAAGGACAATACCGCGAGCTGCGCGATCGGGCCGTTCATCCGCTTCTTCGACAGGAATTTTTCGCTCGACGATGTGCGGCGCATGACCATCAGCCTCACGGTCGAGGGCGCCGACCATTACCGCCTTGAAGGCTCGTCATCGATCGCGCGGATCAGCCGCGACCCGGCCGACCTGGTCGCGCAGATGATCGGTCCGCATCACCAATATCCCGACGGCGCGGTGCTGTTCCTCGGCACCCTGTTCGCGCCGATCGAGGACCGCAAGCATCCTGGCGGTGGATTTACCCACGACATCGGAGATGTGGTGACGATCTCGGCGCCGCAGCTCGGGTCGCTGGTCAACACGATGAAGCACACCGACCAATGCGAGCCTTGGATTTTCGGCGCGTCGGATTTGATGCGCAATCTGGCGAAACGCGGATTGCTGTAAAGCAATGAATCAAACCCGCTCGTCCCCGCGAAAGCGGGGACCCAGGAACCACATGTTCGGAGGCAAAGACTGGATTCCCGCTTTCGCGGGAATGAGCGGTGTGTGTGGCAACGCTCAGGAGCGCCGTCCTAAACAAAGCGCGAAAACTCCCGCACCACGTGCTCATAGATCGGCCGCTTGAACGGCACCACCAGTTCCGGAAGCTTCGCCATCTTCTCCCAGCGCCAGTCGATGAATTCCGCCTCGTGGTCGCCGCCACCGGGAGTGAGGATGTTGATCTCGCTGTCCGCCCCGGTGAAGCGCAGCGCGTACCATTTCTGCTTTTGCCCGCGATATTTGCCGTGCCAGGCGGCGCCGACGATGTCGCGCGGAATGTCGTAGGTCAGCCATTCACCGATGCCGCCGAGCTTGTCGACCGAGCGGATGGTGGTCTCCTCGTAAAGCTCGCGCAACGCCGCCTTGTAGGGGTCCTCGTCCTCGTCGATGCCGCCCTGCGGCATCTGCCAGACATGGGTGTCGTCAATGTGCTCGGGGCCGCTGGAGCGGCGGCCGATGAACACCAGGCCGTCGCGGTTGACGACGCACATCCCGGCGCAGGGCCGATAGGGGAGGGTTTCGAAAGGCGGCATGTCACTCTCGCTGTCATGCCCCGCGCAAGCGGGGCATCCAGTAAACACCGGATCGGCGGTGAATACCGGATCATCCGCCTTCGCGGATGATGACACAATAAAATTTTGGCGACGGCGAAGGCTAGCTCGACTTCGCCTTGACCACCACCATGCTGATCGGGACCAGCACGAAGCCGCGGCTTGCGACGTTCTTGGCCCAGTCGGCGATCCGCGCGACCGACGCCGGCGACGCGGTGGCGTAGCCGACCGCACTGCCGCGCTCGCGCGCTGCTAGTTCGAGCCGCGCCAGCGCGTGATCGATCTCGACCGGCGCCGGCACCGCATCGAGCACGATGTCGGCCTTGGCGAAAGGCAGGTTCTGCGCGCCGGCGATCTGCGAGGCGACGCTGCGGGACGACGAGCCGTCGTCGACGAAAATCAGCCCGCGCCTGGCGATCTCCTTCAGCACCGGATTGAGGGCCTGGTCGGATGCGGTGAAGCGCGCGCCCATCAGGCTCGCTATGCCGACATAGCCCTGCATCCGCGACATCAGCCATTGCAGCCGGTCGATGTTCTGGTCCGCCGACAGCGAGGTCAGCAGCGTCTGTGGGCCGGGATCGTTGTCGGGATAATCGAACGGCTCCATCGGCGCCTGCAGCAGCACTTCATGGTTGCGGGCGCGCGCATTGGCGGCGGCGGCGTCGAGATTGGCGCTATAGGGCGCGTAAGCCAAAGTCACCGGCCCCGGCAATTTCTCCAGCGCCTCGGCGGTTGCCGATGCGCTCACGCCAAGCCCGCCGACGACGATTGCGATGCGCGGCGCGTCGACCTTGCCCGGCGGCAAATTGACCGGGATCGCGTAGGTGAGCGCGGGGCGGCGGCCATCCGCGGCGATCTTGGGCAGGTTGCCGTGCCGGGATTCCTCGAACAGCTGCGGATCGAGCGCCGCCTTCTTGTCGGGCTTGGCATCCGCCTTGGCATCGGCTTTGGTGTCGCCGCGCGGCGGCACCACGACCTGCTGCGACTTGCCGTTGGAGCCGTCGGTGATGGTGATGATCTTGCTGCCCGGCGGCGGCGCCGGGGCGGCCTCGGTCGCCGCCATCTTGGCTGCGGGCGTCACTGGCGCCCGCGCCGCGGCGGCGACGCTCTGGTCGGTGGCCTTGGCTTCGGAGCCGGCATTGGCTGCGACCACAGCGACCGGCTCGCCGCCATACGGATCGCTCGCCAGCACCGTCCACAGTCCGGCCGCGGCGATCGTCAATCCAAGGACGCCGGCGACGAGCTGCGGCAGCGCGACCGGCAGCGTCAGGCCTTTGCGTTTTTTGGTCTTGCCAAGAGGGGCGTCGAGGTCATCCGCCGCCACGGTCTAGATCCCCGCCAAATCCGCGCGAATCATCGCGCGCCGAATCCTAGCACCTCGATAAAGCCGGACCGGTTAACGAGTTGGAAAGCAAAAGGGGCAGCCTTTCGGCCGCCCCTCGCGATCTCATCGATGAAACCGGCCTAGTTCGGGACCGGGGTCTTGGCGCTGGGCGGGAATGCCGAGTTCACCTGGGTGCCCCGCAGCAGGTCGACCGCCATGCTCAGCGCCTTGTCGTCCTTGGCTTCCGGCGGGACATAGGACTGCGAGCCGGTCTGTTCCTTGCCCTCGTCGCCCTTGAGGTGGCCGCGCAGCGAAGCCTCGCCCTTGGTGTCGGTGCGGTCCTTGAGCTCGTCGGGCACGTTCTGCAGCACCTCGATATCGGGGGTGATGCCCTTGGCCTGGATCGAGCGGCCGGACGGCGTGAAATAGCGCGCCGTGGTCAGCCGCAGCGCGCCGTTGCCGGAGCCGAGCGGGATGATGGTCTGCACCGAGCCCTTGCCGAACGAGCGGGTGCCGATGACGGTCGCGCGCCGGTGGTCCTGCAGGGCGCCGGCCACGATTTCGGAGGCCGAGGCCGAGCCGCCATTGATCAGCACGATGACCGGCTTGTGGTTGGTCAGGTCGCCGGGCCGCGCGTTGAAGCGCTGGGTTTCTTCGGCATTGCGGCCGCGGGTCGACACCACCTCGCCCTTTTCGAGGAAGGCGTCGGACACCGAGATCGCCTGGTCGAGCAGGCCGCCCGGATTGTTGCGCAGATCGAGCACATAGCCCTTGAGCTTGTCGTCGCTGATCTTGGCGTTGATGTCGGCGATCGCCTTCTTCAGGCCGTCGGTGGTCTGTTCGTTGAACTGCGACAGGCGGATGTAACCAACGTCTTCGCCTTCGGTCCTCGATCGCACCGAGCGGACGCGGATCACGTCGCGCGTGATCGATACCTCGATCGGCTTGTCCTGGCCCTTGCGCATGATGGTGAGCTTGATCTTGGTGTTGACCGGGCCGCGCATCTTCTCGACCGCCTGGTTGAGGGTCAGACCCTGCACCTGGTCGTCGTCGAGCTTGGTGATGATGTCGTTCGCCATCACGCCGGCCTTGGACGCCGGCGTGTCGTCGATCGGCGACACCACCTTGATCAGGCCGTCCTCCATCGTCACTTCGATGCCGAGGCCGCCGAATTCGCCGCGGGTCTGCACCTGCATGTCGCGGAAGCTCTTGGGGTCCATGTAGCTCGAATGCGGGTCGAGCCCGGCCAGCATGCCGTTGATCGCGGATTCCACCAGCTTGGCGTCATCCGGCTTTTCGACGTAGTCGGCGCGCACGCGCTCGAACACGTCGCCGAACAGATTGAGCTGCCGGTAGGTGTCGGCCGCGGCGGCCTTGGCGCTCGCGCCCAGCAAGGTGAGATGCGGCTGGGTGGCGAACAGCGTCATCGCCGCACCGGCGGCGGCGCCGAGAAGAATGAGTGAGGTCTTGCGCATTATCCGCGAACCTTTTCGACTTCGCCAGCCGCCCACCATGGGCCTGGATCGATGGGAGTCCCGTCTTTTCGGAACTCGATATACAGCACCGGTTGGCTGGAACCAGTCGCGAGAATGGCGGCAATATGGGAGCCACTTCCCATTACCGCAACGGGTTCCCCGGTCAGCACGAACTGCCCGAGATCAACAGAAA
>Ga0265313_10004857_pt1 | contig 10100 bp, 8 predicted proteins | sample 4123metaG_FD_203122 | JGI IMG/M metagenome (GOLD analysis project Ga0265313, IMG submission 203122) | Rhizosphere microbial communities from Carex aquatilis grown in University of Washington, Seatle, WA, United States - 4-1-23 metaG | ecosystem: Host-associated > Plants > Roots > Rhizosphere >...
TGGGCAGGTAGCCGATCCACCCGTTGACGAGCGAGACCGTCCACAGCCTCTCGCCCAGCGTGCTGGCCCGCAGGCGGAACGAGGTGCCGACGCAGGGCTCGCTCGGGACCCCGGCAAGGACGATGTCGCCAAGCCGCAGGAGCCCCATGTCCAGGGTCACCTGCCTCGACCGGAGCGCGCCGGCCGGCAGCGAGCGGATGTCGAGGGCCTCGAGTCCCAGCTGCTGCACCCGGTCCGCGAGCGACCGGATCTCCCAGGGCGAGGCTCGCTCCGCACCCTTGGCCCTCCGGAGCTTGATGAGGCGCCTGGCTTCGGCGTCACGGGAGGATGCCGCGGCCGCCGATGATGCCGCGTAGTCCTCCCGGATCGGCACCGTGAGGCTTACCGTCCTTGCGAGGACCGGGGCGGGCTTCCACGGCGGGGTCGCCCAGGCGCCCCGCGGACGGCGGCGAGCCTGCCCCGTCAGCCGAGCCAAGACCGCCGAGGCGAGGTCTTCCCCGATGTCCCTCGCCACGCGCAGGCAATCGCCGGGCACGGCCTCCTTGTGCCAGTAGCTGGGCCCCAGGTTCCCCTTCGTTTCCGCAGGGCGTTCGCCCGCCGGCGGCATCCTGAACGCCATCTCCTCCCTGGGGACAAGGTCGCCGCACGGGCCGGTCAGGTAGATGCACATTCCCCCGAGCTCGCGTTCCACGGCGTTCCTGGCGAAGCCCGGGAAATCGGGATGATACCGCAGGTCGTGGACATGGGAGGTCGTATGCGGGTGGGCGGAGAAGCGGATCAGGCTTCCGATGGCCGCGCCGTCGCCGCCCACGAAGACGAGCCCCTGCACCAGGGGATCGACCGGGTCGTCAAACCAGATCGGGCCCGCAAGCCCCGGGATCCGGGGAGAGCGGCGCCCAAACACGCGTTCCGCCTGCTCCCGCACGAGGGGCCCGCCGTCCGCGCGGCCCCTGTTGAAACGATAGCCGTACCAGACGGTGTAGGCGCCGATTCCCGGCAGGAATTTCCGCCGAAGGATGCTGAGGCGGTTCCCGATGTCGGCCGTGGCCTCGATCAGCGTGAAGGGCCGCATGCGGGCCCGGGCCTCGCGTGCGGCGGCGACGGCCCGCTCCACCAGCACCTCCGCGGGGAATGAGAGGAAGTGGTCCGGGACGGAATGCGTGTGCGTGGTATGGACGACAACCGCCCCGGGCCCGCAGCCGAGCGCCGCCGCGACGGCCGCCCGGATCGCCGTGCACGGCCCGGGGAACAGGCAGGTGAGGTCGTACACGGCCCAGCACGCCAGGCCCGAGTCGGTTTCCACGACGAAACAGCGCACCTCAAGGGGCGCCAGGAACTTCCGGGCGGGCAGGGCTCCGCCCTCGTTCAGCTCGCGCCGGGCAAAGCCGGCTCTGTGGGATCGCTTCATGGATGGGGTTCGTTTCGGCGGCTAGTTAGCCCGTTCCACGAAGAACAGGGGATCCCCCTTCATGGCCCGGTGCGCCTCCCGCCAAAGCGCCGGTGCCTCCAGGAGAAGACAGTCCGCGGAAAGGACCCGGCCCGCCCTGACGCCCTCCCCGGCCATCACGGCCTCGATCCGTTCGTACCTCTGGTGCCAGCCCTTGAAGCCGTGGCTCCTGACCCGCATCGAGGCGTCGCTGCCGTCCGCCAGCCTGATCCTGTAATCCACCCAGGCGCCATACAGGTAGGGGGGCTCGACGAGCTCCTCGACGCCGTGCATCGACGTGTTGGGCCTAAGGCCGCAGCCGATGAAGAGGATCTGGCCGGCCTCCTCCCTGAGCCTGGAATAGGGCGAATTCCCCCCGCAGGGCGTCGTGTCCCGGAAGTGCCCGCCCAGCAGGTCCCTGGCGCGGGGTCCGACCCCGCATGCCGAATGGGTGGGGTGGACGCTCCGCATCGTCCCGGCCCGCTTCCTGAAGAACTCGGGCAGCGCGCCGACGCAGGACCGCGTGTTCAAGACGTCGAACACGGGGTTCTCCGCATTGACCGTCTCGTAGGAGAGCGCGGGCAAGAGGAGGGTCCCCTCGCTCCCAAGCGCCTCGAGCAGGCCCTGGGTCGCGGTCTCGGGCCCGTCGGGCAGCGTCCCGAGCGACTTGAGGGACGAATGGACGAGGAGAATGCCGGCCTTCCTCACGCCCAACCCGGCCAGGTCGTGGGCCATCCGGCGGACCACGTCGCTCATGGCCTCGGCGAGCTCGACGCCTCCGGGGTAGCTGGACGGGCAGCAGCGGCTGCGGACGGAACGGGTTCCGATCGGCGGGGTGACAAGGGGTCTTGGACGACGGGGGGGGTGCCCATATCTTCGGGCCGGCCCCGGGTTCGAAAGGGACGGTTGGCCGATGTTGATACGGATGGCGCCGGTTGTCTATCCCTCGCTCGGGGGACGGCGCTGCGTTGCGGGCCGGAGCCTGCCGCCCAGCCCGCGGCGATGCCTCACAGGCCGGCGATCGTGTTTCCCTGGCCCAGGCCCACCATCTTCACAAAGGCCTCCGCCGCCCTGACGCCTATCTGCATGCCGCGGTATTCCTCCATGATCGCGTGATTTCCCGGGGTCCCGGGCCGGTAGATCTCGGCGGGGTTCTGGCTCGCGTGGCAGAACACGGCCCTGTGCTTCACATCCAGGACATCGGTGATGTCCACGTAGTCGGTGGGATGGAACACCATCGTCTGGGCCCCGGTGCAGACCTCGAAGAAATAGAGATCGAACCGGGCCTTGGCCCGCATCCAGACCTGGAGGGTCAGCAGGCTCGCGCACTGGTGGTCCTTGTGCGAGTCGATCGGCCAATGGGTGAACACAAGGTCGGGCTTCTCGCCCTCAAGCAGCCGCTCCATCGTGGACACCCATTCGTTGCTGATGACGGAGGAGCCGTCGATCTGGCCTGCGAAGACGGGCTTCGCGCCCAGTATCCTGCAGGCGGCAATGGCCTCGTTCGTGCGGATCTCCGCCGCCTTGTCGGGCGGGGTGCCCGCAATGCCGGCCTCCCCGCGGGTGAAATAGATGATCGTGACCGAGTGGCCGGCGGCGGCAAACTTGGCCAGAGTGCCTCCCGGGCCGGACTCCGGGTCGTCCGGGTGCGCGCCGACACAGACGATCTTGAGCGGCCTCGCGCCACGTGTGGCTTCGGCGCTAAGCGAAGTCGACGGCACGGACAGCATGCCAAGACCGACGGCGGCCTGCTGGAAGAACGTTCTGCGCGAGGAGGAGCTCATGATGGGAAATCTGTCAGCGTGTTCAACGGGCTGGGGACGGGCCGGTGCGGGGCCGCCCGCAAGGAGCCTACACGGTCCGTCCGGGATCTGCAATCGTCTTGGGAGGATCGTGGGGACGCGGCGCCGTGCGCTCGCGCAGTCCCCCCGGTTGCGGCGTCCCTGCGCGGGCCTATTCCCCGGCAATTTCCCGCGGGCGGCGCGTCAGGTGAGGCCCTGGTCCAGCATGGCCTCGGCCACCTTGCGGAAGCCGCCAATGTTGGCGCCATCCACATAGTTGATCCATCCCTCCCGTTCGCCGAAGCGGACGCACTGGTTGTGGATCGCCTTCATGATGTCGCTCAGCCGCTTGTCGACCTCGTTGCTGGTCCACTGCAGCCGGATGCTGTTCTGGCTCATCTCGAGGCCGCTGACGGACACGCCGCCGGCGTTCGCAGCCTTGCCCGGGCCGAAAAGGATCTTGTGGCCAAGGAAGACATCGACGGCCTCCAGGGTTGACGGCATGTTGGCCCCCTCCGCGACGCAGATGCAGCCGTTCTGGACGAGGGTCTTCGCCTCCGCCTCGTTCAGCTCATTCTGGGTGGCGCAGGGCAGCGCGACGTCGCAGGCGACGCCCCACGGGCGCTTGCCGGCGTGGAAGGCGCACTTGAACTGCTTGGCGTACTCCGAGATGCGGCCGCGCCGCACGTTCTTCAGGTCCTTGAGATAGGCGAGCTTCTCGGCGGTGAGCCCCTCGGGGTCGTGCACGAACCCGTCGGAGTCGGAGAACGTCACGACCTTTCCCCCCATCAGCAGGGCCTTCTCCGCGGCAAACTGGGCGACGTTGCCCGAGCCGGAGACGGTCACGATCTTGCCGCTCATGCTGTTGCTGCGCGTGTGGAGCATCTCCTCGACGAAGTACACCAGGCCGTAGCCCGTGGCCTCCTCGCGGATGCGGCTGCCGCTCCAGTTGATGCCCTTGCCCGTGAGGACCCCGGTGAACTCATTGGACAGCTTCTTGTAGTAGCCGAAGAGGTAGCCGATCTCGCGGCCGCCGACCCCGATGTCGCCCGCGGGCACGTCCGTGTCATGGCCGATATGCCGGAAGAGCTCGCTCATGAAGGCCTGGCAGAAGCGCATCACCTCCTCGTCGGTCTTGCCCTTCGGGTCGAAGTCCGCGCCGCCCTTGCCCCCGCCCATGGGGAGCGTCGTGAGCGAGTTCTTGAACACCTGCTCAAAGGCGAGGAACTTGAGCATGCCGAGCGTGACACTGGGGTGGAAGCGCAGGCCGCCCTTGTAGGGCCCGATCGCGCTGTTCATCTGCACGCGGTAGCCGCGGTTGATCTGCACCTCGCCGTTGCGGTCCATCCAGTTGACGCGGAAGATGATCACGCGCTCCGGCTCGACGATGCGCTCGAGAATCTTCGCCTTCTGGTACCTCGGGTTCTTCTCGATGAAGGGCCACAAGGACTTGGTCACCTCCGTGACCGCCTGATGGAATTCGGTCTCGGCGGGGTGGCGCGCCTTAAGCTCTGCGAGAAATTGGGTGTGTTCCTGGGACATGGCGGTGTGGGTTTGAAGTGGGCGTTGGGAACGCGGGTGATGCGCGGCCGGTCAGGAAAGCGCGGCGTCGCCGGCCTCCTCGGTGCGTATGCGGACGGCGTACTCGATCGGCAGGACGAAGACCTTCCCGTCGCCGATCTTGCCCGTCCGTGCAGCCTTGACGATGACCTCGACCGCACGCGCGACCAGGTCATCGGGGACGGCGACCTCGATCTGCGCCTTCGGGAGAAAGTCGACGGTGTACTCACTGCCGCGATAGATCTCCGAGTGGCCCTTCTGGCGGCCGAAGCCCTTGACCTCGGTGACGGTCATGCCGCCGGCTCCGATTTCGGTAAGGGCCGACTTCACCTCCTCAAGCTTGAACGGCTTAACGATAGCGAATATCAGTTTCATGGGTTTTGGGGATGACCCATTTTATTGAGGCGGCCCACCGCGGGCAATGGGGACGGGGCCCCGCCCCGCGATATGACGGCGATTACTGCACCCGATTATGGCGTGTTAATTCCGCTCCGGACCTGCCCGGAGGTGAAGTCGCCTCACGGGATCCGCCACCCCCTTTGATGGGGAGGGAGCGTCATGACCGCCGGGGTCATGCCCGCATCGCGGGCCCCGGGGTCTGGTCCCCGGAAGGGGTTTCGTTGCTCCCCGCCGTCGAACGTGGCGCCAGGCAGCAGGACCAAAGGAAGACGGGGGCCGCCATTGTGCATGAAGTGACCGGCTTTGCTGTGCTTCTTGAACCCTAGGTCGCAAGTATCCTATGATGAACCGAACGGCCCATTTCACATTGAACCAACCGCCGCCTTCCATCCCAGCTTGAGTCATCGCAATCCAGTCCCCATCAGCCCATTGCCGTCTGTGATCGACGGCCGCGGGTTGGTCTATTCATAGTTCGGCATCACAGGATCTTTTGATGACGCAGCCCGAAAAAGATTCGAAACCGCGATCTCCGCTCAAGGTGCTTTTCCGTCGCATCTTCCCGTCAATTGGCGTGGTGGGTCTATTGATCACGGTTGCAATGAATCTCGTCGCGTTGTTCGTCTTCAGGAAGGCTCAGGCGGAGTTCTTCTCCCGGGGGTGGTGGACATCCTGGTTCGTGTGCTACCTTGTTTGGCTGGTGTTCACCGTAATAGGCGTAGCGGGCATCTTCATGAAGCGGGAGTAGCATCCGAACGATGCCGAACCCGCTACCGGATCCGACGTCTCCGCCTGTCACGCGCCCTGCTGGTGCTGCCGGCGCGCCATCCGTCGCCGCGGATCATTGGGACACTCGGCAAGTCAGAGATATATGAGCCAATTCGATTTTCTCTCCGTCCTGGTCTCAATAATCATCGCGCTTGGGTTGTCACATATCCTGGCAAGCGCGGCGCAGTTGATCCGACGTCGGCGTCGAGTGCAGATGCATTACACGACCTTGATTTGGATGGCGGTACTCTTCTTGCTCCTAGTCCAAATCTGGTGGGTGGCATTTCACCGGCGCGAGATAATGCATTGGAGCTTTTTCGGGTTTCTCCTCTATTTGCTGATTCCGACATTAGTCTCCGTGCTTGGGTATCTCCTCGTTTCCGAAATCGAGTTGGAGCTTGAGCCAGAATTCAATCTTGAACGGGAATACTACGACAATCGAAGATGGTTCTTCGGGATACTCGGAGCGGTAGTGGTGCTAAGCCTTGTTGAGGACGCCGTGCGTTCTAGAACTCTGAGCCTGGATCTGAATTCGGCGATCAGGTTTGTATTTCTTCTCTTGAGTGTTGCGGGTTTTGGCATCCAGGCGAAGCGAGCCCAATTCAGCATCGCTTTGACGTTTCTCGTTGTTCTGCTGTGCTACATCGGGTTTGTCTTCGGGCGCCTCTAATCGACGTGCCGAACCAACGACCGGATCCGACGTCTCCGTCTGTCACGCCGCCTGCCGGTGCAGGAGGCGCGCCATCCGTTGCCGCGGATAATCGGGACGTTAGGCGACTGAGCGCCCTTGCCAGAACACTCCGGCGGCAGGAACGAACAGATGACTAAACTCCGTGTAGAGAGCTTCACCATTTCGATCGATGGCTTCGGCGCAGGCCCGAATCAGGACCTGGAGAACCCGCTCGGCGTCGGCGGACCTACCCTTCATGGATGGGCGATGGCGACTCGTACCTTTCGGGAGAAAGTGTTCGGAAAAGTAGGCGGAGAGGCCGGGATCGACGACGACTTTGCCCAGCGCGGCTTCCACAATGTGGGCGCGTGGATCATGGGCAGAAATATGTTCGGGCCGGTGCGCGGTGCCTGGCCGGATGAGAGCTGGCGAGGGTGGTGGGGTGAGAACCCGGTTTACCATACGCAAGTTTTCGTGCTCACTCATCATCCTCGTGCGCCTCTCGTAATGGAAGGAGGCACGACTTTTCATTTCGTTACCGACGGGATTCGCGTCGCACTTGAACGAGCGCGCGAGGCCGCCAACGGAAAGGATGTCCGCATCGGAGGCGGAGCGGCGACAATCAGGCAATACCTTCGGGAGCGATTGATCGATGAACTACATATCGCAATCTCACCCGTCTTACTAGGCGCGGGTGAGCGGTTATTCGACGGTATCAATCTAGTAGATTTGGGATACACATGCACCCAGCATGTCCCAACGCAGCGAGCAACTCACATCGTGCTAACCCGCACATGAACCCAGCGTCGCCCAGCCAACCGCCTGCCTCCGGCCCCGGTGGCCGAACTCAACGTACCTTGGGGTCGTAGCGGTTGTCGTGGGCGATGTAGAAGTCTAGGTGATCCTGTATCCCGCGAAGGCACGTGCTGGCCGACCACCTGCGCCGCGCCTTGCGGGAAAGGTCAGCCCGGAGCGTGGCGCAAGTGTGGTTGAGCCGGAACAGCGGATCCCGTGCCCCACGAACAGCCACGAGGCTCACGTGAGGCTTGTGAACGGCGAGCGATATCGCGCGGCGGAAATGCTGCCGAACCCCCAAGCCCGGCCATTCCGCCCACGGGCGAGGCTGGGGGCCAATCCGGGCCGGCCGGAATCCGCAATTTCCTTTTCAGCCACGCCGGGGAAGCCTTTCATGGGACATGCAAAAGCCAATCACGGTCCAAGAGGCGCTCGCGAGCGCGGCTCCGCGGGATAACGCGACCGTCCAGGGCTGGGTGCGAACCCGGCGGGACGCCAAGACGTTTTCGTTCCTGGAGGTGAACGACGGATCCTGCCTGCGCAACCTGCAGGTGATCGCCCCGTCGACCCTGGGCAACTACGCGGAGGTGCAGCACATCATCACCGGGGCCTCGGTCGAGGTGCGCGGGAAGCTGGTGGCCTCCCAGGGCCAGGGGCAGAAGTGGGAGCTCAGCGCCGAGGAGGTCGCGATCGTCGGGCCGTCGGATGCGGCCTATCCGCTCCAGAAGAAGGGGCATACCCCGGAATTCCTGCGGGAAATCGCCCACATCCGCCCGCGCTCAAACCTCTTCGGGGCCGTCTTCCGGATGAGGAGCCGCCTCGCGTTCGCCGTCCACAGGTTCTTCAACGAGAGGGGATTCATCTACCTGCACGCGCCGATCATCACCGGGAGCGACTGCGAGGGCGCGGGGGAGATGTTCCGGGTGACGACCCTCGATCCCGCGGCGGCGCCGAAGACGCCCGAGGGGGCCGTCGACTATTCGAAGGATTTCTTCGGGCGCCCGACGTACCTGACCGTGAGCGGGCAACTGGAGGCCGAGGCGTTCGCATGCGCGCTGTCCAAGGTCTACACGTTCGGGCCCACGTTCCGCGCGGAGAACTCGAACACCTCGCGCCACGCGAGCGAGTTCTGGATGATCGAGCCGGAGATGGCGTTCTGCGACCTCACGGGCGACATGGACCTGGCCGAGGAGTTCGTGAAGGCGCTGATCCGCGAGGCCCGCACCGGGGGAGCGGATGACCTCGAGCTCTTCGCGAAGTTCGTGGACAAGGAGCTCCTCGCCCGCCTCGACTTCGTCCTCGAGCGCCCGTTCCAGCGGGTGAGCTACACGGAGGCGGTGAAGCTCCTCGTCGAGAGCGGAAAGCCCTTCGAGCACCCGGTCGCCTACGGGACCAACCTCCAGTCGGAGCACGAGCGCTACCTGACCGAGACCGTGTTCAAGTGCCCGGTGACCGTCTACAACTACCCGAAGGAGATAAAGCCCTTCTACATGAGGCTCAACGACGATGAAAAGACGGTGACCGCGATGGACGTCCTCGTGCCCGGGATCGGCGAGATCGTGGGCGGAAGCCAGCGCGAGGAGCGGCCGGCCGTCCTCGAGGCCAGCATCAGGCGGCACGGCCTCGACCCCAGGGACTACGGCTGGTACATGGACCTGCGCCGGTGGGGCACCGTGCCGCACGCGGGGTTCGGCCTCGGGTTCGAGCGCATGCTCATGTTCGCCACGGGTGTCTCGAACATCCGGGACGTGATCCCGTTTGCCCGGACCCCGGGCAATGCGGCCTTCTGAGCCCGGCCCTCAACCCCCTTCCCGCCCCATGAAACCCCAATCCCCGGAACAGGCCCCGATCATCCTGCGCACGACAGGCCAGCAGCTGCACCGCCGCTCGTGGGCCGAGCCGTGGAAGATCAAGATGGTCGAGCCGATCAAGAAGACGACGAGGAGGCAGCGCGAGGCGGCGCTCGGCGCCGCGGGCCACAACACCTTCCTCCTGCGCTCGGAGGACGTGTACATCGACCTCCTCACGGATTCCGGGACAAGCGCCATGAGCGACTGGCAGTGGGCCGGCCTCATGCTGGGCGACGAGGCCTACGCCGGCTCGAAGAACTTCTACCACCTCGAGGAGGCCGTCCATCGGCGCTACGGCTTCAAGCACCTGATCCCGACCCACCAGGGCCGCGGCGCCGAACACATCCTGAGCCAGATCATGATCCGCCCGGGCGACACCGTGCCGGGCAACATGTACTTCACGACGACGCGCTACCACCAGGAGCACGCCGGGGCGAAGTTCGTGGATGTCATCATCGACGAGGCGCACGACCCGGAGAGCCTGCATCCCTTCAAGGGCAATTTCGACCTCGCGAAGCTGGAGCGGGTGCTCAAGGAGGCCGCGCACGTGCCCTATGTGAGCCTGGCCGCCACGGTCAACATGGCCGGCGGCCAGCCGGTCAGCATGGCGAACGCCCGGGCGGTGCGGGAGCTCTGCACGCGCTACGAGGTGCCGGTCATGCTGGACGCGACCCGGGCGGTCGAGAACGCCTGGTTCATCAAGTCGCGGGAGCCCGGCTTCGAGGGAAGGACCTGCGCCGAGATCCTCAAGGAGTTCTGCTCGTACACCGACGGCTGCACCATGAGCGGGAAGAAGGACGCCCTCGTGAACATCGGGGGCTGGCTGTCGCTCAACGACAACGCGCTGGCCGACA
>Ga0265313_10004858_pt1 | contig 10098 bp, 7 predicted proteins | sample 4123metaG_FD_203122 | JGI IMG/M metagenome (GOLD analysis project Ga0265313, IMG submission 203122) | Rhizosphere microbial communities from Carex aquatilis grown in University of Washington, Seatle, WA, United States - 4-1-23 metaG | ecosystem: Host-associated > Plants > Roots > Rhizosphere >...
ACTGGTACTCCTCGCGGAAGTGGCCGCCGCAGCTCTCCTCGCGCGCGAGCGCGTCGCGGCACATGAGTTCGCCGAGCTCGAGAAAGTCGGCCACGCGGCCGGCGCGCTCGAGGGACTGGTTGAGCGACCCGCCCGAGCCCGGAACGTTCACGTTCGCCCAGAATTCCTCGCGCAGGGCCGGGATCTCGCGCAGGGCCTCCTCCAGGCCGGCCCGGGTGCGCGCCATCCCGCAATGGCTCCACATGAGCCGGCCGAGCCGCTTGTGGAAATGGTCGACGGGCTCGCGGCCCTTGACGCCGAGCAGCCGGGACGTGAGCGATCGGACGGAGTCCTCCGCCTGCCGAAAGTCCGGGCCGTCGGCCGGCGGGCGCGAGCCGGGCTTCTGCGTGGCGAGGTAGTCGCCGATCGTGTAGGGAATGACGAAGTAGCCGTCCGCCAGGCCCTGCATCAGCGCGGAGGCCCCGAGGCGGTTCGCGCCCTGGTCCGCGAAATTCGCCTCGCCGAGGACAAAGAGCCCCGGGATATTCGACATCAGGTTGTAGTCCACCCACAGGCCGCCCATCGTGTAATGGACCGCCGGGTAGATCCGCATCGGCGTCCGGTAAGCGTTCTCCGCGGTGATCTCGTGATAGATGTCGAAGAGGTTGCCATAGCGCTCGCGGACGCCGGATTCGCCGAGGCGCCTGATCGCGTCCGCAAAGTCGAGGTACACGCTGAGCCCGGTCTCCCCCACTCCCCGGCCCTCGTCGCACATGCGCTTGGCCGCGCGCGAGGCGACGTCCCGCGGGCAGAGGTTCCCGAAGCTGGGATAGATCCGCTCCAGGAAATAGTCGCGGTCGCCCTCCGGGATGGCCCCCGGGGCCTTGCGGCAATCCTCCGCCCTCTTCGGAACCCAGATGCGGCCGTCGTTGCGGAGCGACTCGGACATCAGCGTGAGCTTCGACTGGTAGTCGCCCGTGACCGGGATGCAGGTCGGGTGGATCTGGGTGTAGCAGGGATTGGCGAAACAGGCGCCGCGCTTGTACGCGCGCCAGATCGCGGTCGCGTTCGACCCGCGCGCGTAGGTCGTCAGGTTGAAGACGTTCCCGTAGCCGCCCGTCGCGAGCACGACCGCGTCGCCCGCATGGCTCGAGATCTCCCCGGTCACGAGGTTGCGGACGACGATGCCCTTGGCGTGGCCGTCCACGACAACGAGGTCGAGCATTTCGGACTGGGTGAAAAGCTCCACTCCCCCGGCGGCCGCCTGGCGCAGGAGCGCGGAGTAGGCCCCGAGGAGCAGCTGCTGGCCGGTCTGCCCGCGGGCATAGAACGTCCTCGACACCTGGGCGCCGCCGAACGAGCGGTTGGCGAGAAGGCCGCCGTATTCCCGGGCGAAGGGAACGCCCTGGGCGACGCACTGGTCGATGATGTCAGCCGAGACCTCGGCGAGACGGTGCACGTTCGCCTCGCGCGAACGGTAGTCGCCGCCCTTGATCGTGTCGTAAAAGAGCCGGTGCACGCTGTCGCCGTCGTTCTGGTAATTCTTGGCGGCATTGATGCCTCCCTGAGCTGCGATCGAATGCGCCCGCCGGGGGCTGTCGTGGAAGACGAAGCACTTCACCTTGTAGCCGAGCTCGGCGAGGGACGAGGCGGCCGAGGCGCCCGCGAGGCCGGCGCCGACTACGATGACCTGGTACTTCCTCTTGTTCGCGGGATTGACGAGCCGGATGTCAGCTTTGTGCCTGCGCCACTTGTCCTCGAGCGGACCGGGGGGAATCTTTGCCTCGAGTCGGGCCATGGCGGTCAATGCTGCGAAACCGCGGCGGCCGCGCCGCCGGGGTTGAGGACGCCGGCGAGCACCGCGCCGGGAATGGCCAGGTTGCCGAGGAAGTAGGCCGCGCAGGCGATCGTCACGGCCGCCCTGAGGCCGCCCGACCAGCGCCCGTTGCGCCAGCCGAACGTCTGGAAGAGGCTTTCGGCGCCGTGCAGCAGGTGCAGCGAGAGAAGGCCGACGGCCACGATATAGAACAGCGCGACGAGCCTGTTCTCAAACCCGAGGATCACCATGCTGCGAACGTCGGCCACTTCCGTTCCCGACCTCACGGTCACGAAACCCATGACCTTGTAGTCGGCCTGCATCGTGTAGGCCGGGAGGTTTCCCTTGAAGGTCGCGGGCTGGGCCGCGCCGATCGTGAAATGGGCGATATGATACAAAATGAAGGCGAGGACGACGTAGCCCGTCCAGCGCATGTACCGCGACGCAAGCGTGGCCTGGAGCCAGGTGTTGACCCTGTAGGGGTGGTCGCCCCGGGCGCGCCTGTCGGCGATCGCAAGGACGGTCGCCGCCCAGATGTGAATGGCGACGCAGCCGAGGAGGACGGCCCTTGCGATCCAAAGAGCCGGGCCGAGCGTCTGGAGAAAGTGGGCGTACCCGTTGAGCTTGTCCGGGTGCTCGAACACCTGGAGGTTCCCGATCAGGTGGCCGATGACGAAAATAATCAAAACGGTCCCCGTTGCGGCCATGAGCAATTTGCGGCCGATCGTGGTGCAAAACAGTCTTCCGGCTAGGTTCATCTGGAATCGGAAGGGATAAGGGGCGCGTGCAGCCTCAGGGCGGCCGCCCGCGAAGTAAAGGGGCGCGAGGAGGGACGAGCCCCTTATTAGCGAGCCTAACCCGCTAAATAACTCACCGTTCGGCTGTTACCGTTGGCCATTCCTGACGCGCGCTTCCTGCAAAAGCGCGCTTTCCTCGGGCAGAAGAATCGGCCCGGACCCGGCGATGGCAAGGGCCTGCCCGCTTTCGGCCGGTTGGCCGCGATCGGCCAGAAGCAGGCCTCGCACAAGCGCGACATGAGGATCGTTTTGAGCAATTGCCGGCAGCCGGGTCAGAAGGTCCCATGCCTGGTCGCCGCGGCCGCTGGTCCGCAGGGTCAGCGCGCGCGCGGCGGCAAACGCGGGTGCGTCGAGATACTTTCCGTTGGAGGCGCCCTCGGGCGTCGCGCGGCCGAGAAGCGCCGCGACCCAGACCTGGCTCGACCGCGCCGCAGCCTCGTCCGGGCGGGCCTTCGCCCAGGCGGTGTCGATCTCGAGAAGTTTTTCGGTCGCGCCAGTTCCCATCGCTATCGCGGCCAGCGCCTGCCAGGCCCCGGGCATGCGGGGGTTGACCTGGACGACGCGCTGCAGGGTCGCCTCGGCTTCCGCGGGCCAGTTCAGCTCCTCGGCCAGCCGCAGCAGCGCCCGCAGGGTCTCGAACGAGCCATTGGCGACCTCGAGGGCGTCGTTCCAGGTCTGCCGAGCGTGATCGGCGTATCCCCGGTCGCGCTGCAGCCTCGCCGCCATCGCAAGATTGACCGCGTCGTCGGACATGCGGCCCCAGGCCCCCTGCCGCAGCGCATTCGAAAGGCCGCGCCAGTCGTGCGTCTGGACAAAGCAGCTCGCACGGACCGAGACGACTGCCGGATCGGCGAGGGTCGATGCGTTCAGTGTCCCCAGCCAGAAGGCGGCCTCGGGCGCAAGGCCCTGGCGCCTCAGCCAGTCGGCCAGCACGACGGCATCCTCCGGCTCGGGATTCTCCTGGGACTGCATGTAGACGATGAGGTCGAAGAAGCCCCGCGGCGCCATGGCCCAGGCGACAAAGGCGGAGACGCCCGGGCGCGCGGGAAGTATCTTTTCGGCAAGGGCTGCAAAGGGCGTGCCCTCGCGCTGGGCCGCGCGCATCAATTCGAGGGTCGCCCGAATGCGAAGGGGCTTGCCCCGGGCAAGCTCCACGAGCTCCTTGCGCGCGCCATCGGCGGCCGCCGGGCTGCCGCCGGTCAACTGTATCGCGGCATGATTGAACTGGGCGCGGGCATTGTCGGGCTCCAGGGTTGCGAGTTCCGCGATTTCACTGTCGAGCACAGCCTGGTTTCCCGCGCGAAGCGCGATGCCCGCGGCGAGCTGGTGATACTCGACGGTGCCCCGGCCCGCCGCGCTGACGGCTTCGGCCGCTTCCCGCGCCGTCGCGAGGTCGCCGAGCCGGACCGCGCAGAGCCCGAGTCCGAGCTGGTTGGCGTCATCGCCGGGAGCCAGTTGGGCGAGGGTCTTCCAGGTCGGAAGCGCGCGCGCCGAGCCGACCTCCTCGTAGAATTTTGCGAGCTGGCGCCGGGTCTCCGAATCGCCCGGATTCGTCTGCACGGCCTGCTCGAGCATGAGCTGGGCGCGCCGGTAGTCCTGCTGCCGCATCATCTCCTGGGCTTCGCGCAAGGAGCGCATTGCGAGCTGCCTCTCGAATTTGGGGGCCAGCCAGACGGCTGCGGCGACCAGGATCGCCAGCACCACTGCGCCTGCGCCAAGCCATGCCCGCCAGCGCGACCGGGCCGGCACTACGTCCGTCTCGACAGCGAGATCGGGAAAACGAGACCAAGGCCAATGAAACCGGGGCATGAAAGACTAAGAAGGCGCGGACAGAACTTTAACAACAAGTTCTAGCTCAGTAGATTTACCCACTGGATAAGATTGGCAAAAGTGACGTTATGCAAGATAGTTCGATTCAGTCCCGTGCCCCGTTTTACAAAGAATCGCACCCCAGGCCGGCTCCTTTTGGCCGGCGTCGGCTTGCTTTTGTCCGTTCCGTCCGGCCTGCGCGCCCAGACGGCGGTTTCGTCCATCACAACGACTCTCTCAACGGAAAGCGGGGGCACGTACCAAACCGGGACGATATCCTCCACGGGGGGCGGCGCCACTGCATCCTTTGCCACCACCAGCAACGATCTCGTGGTTTCCACGTTCAAGGACTCGAACAACAACACCTATACGTACACGGCTGGCAGCTCAGCCAATGCCTCCGCCGCGATCATCCGCCGCAACACCGCCCCGGCGGGATCCGGCACGGACACGGACGCCAACGAAAACGGCATGTCCGTCTGGTACGCCTATACGGGCGCATCCTCGACCAGCCTGGCCGGAGCCTACAATACGAACGCGAACAACGTTCTGCTCGGAAACAATCTCTACGTCGGCTCGGACAATCTGTTCGTCAACAACAACGCCCAGAGCTCGACGCCCAATCAGAGCGACATCGAGCGCATCGACTTCCTGCTCGGAAACACGAGCACCGTCGGGACGAACACGGTGAGCGCCGGCATCCTCGGCGGCACGTCGCTCGCCTTCGCGGTTTTTGACCGCGGCGTCGTCAACGCCCATGATTCGTTCAACATCGCCCTCATCACGGGATACGACACGAACGGGAATCCCATCTACACCGACGCCGCGCTTTCCGGGCTGAAGGCCGACAAGATCACCTCAACGAACTACGGCACCGCAAACGTCGACACGAGTTTCAACTACACGCTCTTCCGCTACGACAACAACCAGGGAAACAACCTCAACGACAACTGGAATGCGGACAGCGAAACGAGCAACCAGGGCATCGGCGGCGTCGTGCTTACGCTCGCGGACTTCGGCATCACAACCGCGCAGATCCAGGCGGGCCTGACCATCTACGGTTACTCCGTCATGGCCGCGGACGACACGACCACCCTGGCAAATCTTGGCGGCAGCAATTATACGAATTCGACCGACTATCCCACGAACACGACGGACAGCGGCGCGGATCCGGGCGGGCTCGATCTCGTCGCGGTCAACGGCATCGGATTCGCCGAAAGCTCCCCCGCCCCCGAGCCATCCACCTACGGGGCGATCCTGGCCGGCATGGGCGTCCTTGCGGTCGTCGTGAGGCGGCTGAGGCACACCGCGCTCACCGTTTTGACAAATTATTGATTGTCATTATATTGCGGACTATGAAATCCGCAGGCCGAGCAAACCGGGCGATGGCCCGGATGGGTAATACTGCTGAGGAGATCGCGCTCGGCAACGGAGGCGGCGCCGCACAGGCTGAACCTGTGAATCCCCGGCACACCAGCGCCCGATTGGCACATGCGTGCCGTTCCGCCGCGGCTGTTCTCGCCGCTTTCGGCCTCTCGGCGGCGGGCCTTCGCGCCCAAGCTGCAATCTCTTCCATCGGCACGGCGATGGTCACGGGGACGGCGACCAGCGTCACGACCGACAGCGAGACGGTCACCTTCGACAACAATGCGGAGAAGGTCGTGAATTTCACCACGACGACCGGCAAGACTTACTACACTGTGACGAGCGCGCAGACGGCGCTCATCCAGCGGGATCCGACGCACGACACCTATGCGCCGAATGAAATCTCGATCTGGTATGCCTACACGGGAAGCGCCACCAGTCCGACCTACGAGGGACAGTACCAGACCGATGCCAACACAGCCCTGCTGGGAAACAACCTGCTCGAGGGATCCGACAACCTCCTGACCAATCAAAACGGCAACACGCAGTCGAGCGGCGACGTGGAGCGGCTGGATTTCATACTCAACTCGAGCGGCGAGAGCGCGACGACCGACCAGGCCTTTGCGGTCTTCGATCGCGGCAACACGACCAACCACGATTCCTTCAAGATCGCCGTGATCACCGGCGTCGACACAAACGGCAATCCCACCACCTACGCCGGAAATCTCGTGACGGTGACGCCTTCCAACTACGACACGGCCGCCAACCCGGTCGCAAACCAGAACTACACGGTGTTCCGCTACGACACTGGCAACGATCTCAGCTCCTCGGACAACAGCGTCACCGGCACGAACATCCTTTCGACGGACCAGGGCACCCAAGGCGTCGGCGGCGTCGTCCTTTCGCTGGCAAATCTCGGCATAAGCGCCGGGACGAGGATCTACGGCTACTCGATCATGGCGGCGGACGTCTACTCGACGAGCACGGCCCCGGTTGCCATAACCACGGCGATCAGCACCGACCTGGTGAACTACATGAACACGACGTATTATCCGAGCGACACGTCGGACAACACGACGACCGGGGACGGCAATTACGGCGGCATCGACCTGATGGGCGTCAACGGCCTCGAATTTTCGTCCAACAAGCCCGCGCCCGAACCCGCGTTCTACGGCGCCGTCATGGCGGCGATGGCGCTCGCCTTCTTCATCGTGCGCCGGCGCGGCCTGATGCCGCAGCACTCCTGACTAACGAGCCTGAAGCGGCTTCAGGAGGATGAACTTCCCGCTTGAGGCGGGTGCAATCGACTTGCGACGAAAGGCGCTCACCCGGGCGCCGCCGCCGAGCGCGCCGGCCAGGGCGGCCTCGATTTCCCGGTGCGGGCCCGTCTCGTCCGCCACGTAATGAAAATCCCAGCGATCCTCCCCGGTCTGTATGAGAGAATAGTTCCAGCAGGCGAAATCCCCGGGCAGCGCGGCGTCGATGTCCTCCACTGACATGAAACCGCCGTCGGACCGGAAGTAGAGCCCGCTCTCGCGGCCGAGGACGCGGAAGCCGGAGGGCATCCGCCGCACGACATCTCCCGTATGGTAGCGGAGAAGCGGCATCGCCTCGCGGCCCCGGGTCGTCACGTAGATCTGCGACACGCCCGGCTTCCAGGGCGCCAGTTCGACGAAGGCGTTCGCGTCTATGACCCGGGAGTCGTCCGCGAAGGCGGCGCCCACGAACAGGTAGCCCGCCTCGGTCGAGCCGTACAGGTCCACCTGCGGCGCGGGAAACGCCTCTGCGATCCTTGCTCCGTGCTGACGGCTCGCCTTGCCATAGGTGAGGATGATCGCCCGGATGCTGGGAACGCGCACGTTGCGGCGCAGGACCGCCCGGGCGAGGAGCGACAGATAGGTCGGCTCGCCCTCGAGGATGTCCGGCCGGGTCGCCTGCAATTCGAGGACGATTCGGTCCCATTCCGTCTCCGGAAAGGCAAAGGGATCGCTCGTCAGGTTCAGGTAGACCGTGCCGTCGAAATAACGGTGGGGAAACGGGTGGTCCTCGTAGGGGCAGAGGTTGCTCGAGCAGCCAACCGGGGCGAGGACGCACTTCCGATGGGGCCGGTCGGCAAATTCCCGGAGCAGGGGCGATGCCCGGTAGGCCTGCCCCGTCTGGGACTGCCACCAGCCGTCCTCCATGATGACGGTCATCGGCCCGGCGGTCGTGCCCGAGGTGCTCTCGTACTCGTAGCGCTTCTCGGTCAGGCCCCGCTCGATCTCGCCGTAATCGGCAAAAAAGGCCTGGTGCCCGCGCTCGACGATGTCCCGCTTTGCCAGAACGGGGATCTCCCCATAACAGGACCACTGAAGCGGCTCCGGATGGAGCGGAAACCGGCTCGGATAGAGGGGACTTCGGGCGTAGATGCGGCGGATCTCCTCCTCCAGCGGGGCCGGCACCATCCCGGGCCGCGGGGAACCCAGGACGGCAGGGTCGTTGGCGAAGGCGGGCTGGGTCATGGGTATGGGGGTAGAGACGCCCAGTTAACGCCGTCGTTACAGGACTGTCAAACTGCGGGCTTCAGCCGGCGGGCCGACGTTTCCGCGAATCCCTCCACCATTGCTCGAAATAAAACAGGCCGCAGAGGACGAGGCTGTGGCTGATGCGCCCCGAGCGGGCCCAGGAAAGGACCTCGTCGACGGGCGCGGCGGAGACCTCGATCTCCTCGTCGGGGTCCCAGGACGTCTCGCCGCGGCGCGCCGCATCCTCGACAAGGACGAGATGGCAGCGGTTGTTCTGGATCGCCGGATTCGGGTGCACGCTGCCGAGAAGGCGCGCCCGGGCTCCGGCGTATCCGGTCTCCTCCCGCAATTCCCGGACGCCGGCCTCCACCGGATCCTCGCCGGCCTCGATCACGCCGCCGGGAATCTCCAGCGAGAAATCGTCGACCCCGTACCGGAACTGCCGGACGAGGACGAGGAGCCCGTCCGGCGTGAGGGCGATCACGTTCACCCAGTCCGGCGCGGCGATCACCGTGAAGTCGCGCTCGGTGCCGCGCACCGGATGGCGGAAGCTGACATGCCGGAGCTCGAGGATGCGGGTCTTCGCCAGCACGCGGCCCTTTCCCCTGACCAGGCGCGGCAATCCCGGCGATGGTGTATTCATTTTACAGATATAGAAACGAAAATGCCTCCCGGCCACGAGGGCGGGGAGGCATCGAAAGAGGCGCCCTTGGGGCGGATCACTGAGCCGCGGGCGCGGGCGCGGCGGCCGGAGCGGCCGAACCCTTCTCGGGCACCTTGAGCTTCTGGCCGACCTTGAGATGCTTGGAGTCCACGCCGGCGTTGACGGACTCGAGGTCGGCGCGCGAAACGCCGTTGGCCCGCGCGATCTTCGAAAGGGTGTCTCCAGGCTTCACGATGTATTCGCCGGGGCCCGCGACCGCGGGGCCGTGCGATCCGCCCTTGGCGGCGGGCTTGCGTCCCTCTTCAAGCTTCGCGATCTGGGCCTGGATCGTGCCGATCGTCGTCGCGACGCTCGTGAAGGCGGTGTTCGTCTCGTTGGCGACTTTGGTGAGGTCGGTCCTGAGGCTGTCGGCCTTGGAGTTGGCCGAGCTCGCCTGCGAGGCGATGTCATCGAGGTGCGAAAGCTTCTCTTCGTGCGCGGCCACGGTGGTTTTCACCTTCGAGAGCGCTAAGGCGGAGTATCCGGCCAGAATCAGCGCCACGGCGCCGACCGCCACGCCGATCGCAGGAAGGAGACTGTTATTTTCGCGGGAAATGGTGTCCATATTTAAAGAATTGACGGGTGAGCAGAGCGAGAATCCCAAGGCGATGCAAGCAGAGATTATGAACAAGTTACGGCAGCGCAGGCGCTTGATTTTCAGCCGGTTCCCGGACCGTCCGGGCGGCGGAAATCGAGCTTGGAACCGCAGCCCCGCCGGATACCGTGAAACCTGAGTTTGTGTCCGGGGTGTAGCTTAGCCTGGTAGAGCGCCTGGTTTGGGACCAGGAGGTCGCAGGTTCGAATCCTGTCGCCCCGACACGTGCCCGCCTACGGGGCAGCGCGCAACGCTTCAAGGGCCCTCCTGGCCTCGTCGTCGCCCGGCCTGAGGCCCAGGCAGGCCTCGAGTTGCTCGATCGCCTCCGCCCTCCGGCCGACCCGGGCCAGCGCGACGGCAAGGTTGAATCGCAGTCCGGCATCGCCCAGCCCGAGCCGCAGCGCTTCCCTGTAGTGCCCTATGGCCTCGTCGGTGCGGCCAATTTGGGCAAGCGCGTTGGCCAGGTTGATGTGCTCGGCGCCAAAGGCGGGATCGAGCCTCAAGGCCTCCTCGTCGTGCGCCACGGCCTC
>Ga0265313_10004859_pt1 | contig 10097 bp, 7 predicted proteins | sample 4123metaG_FD_203122 | JGI IMG/M metagenome (GOLD analysis project Ga0265313, IMG submission 203122) | Rhizosphere microbial communities from Carex aquatilis grown in University of Washington, Seatle, WA, United States - 4-1-23 metaG | ecosystem: Host-associated > Plants > Roots > Rhizosphere >...
CAACCAACGTTTCGTCCACGGTCGAAGTTGAAATGCTCCCGGACTTGGTGCTAGGAGGGTGCACCCCACCGCCGGGGCGACGACATTCATGGGCCGGGTCATCGCAGTTGCGAACCAGAAGGGTGGCGTCGGCAAGACGACCACCGCAGTCAACTTAGCGGCGTCACTTGCCGTGGCGGAGAAGCGTGTGCTCATCGTGGACATGGATCCGCAGGGCAACGCAACCTCCGGGCTGGGACACGCGCGCCAGTCGGCGGGTGCGGAAGGCGGCAGCGTGTACGACGTGCTCATCGGCGGCAAGACCATGGCCGACGTCACGCGCGCCACCGAGCTGCCCTTCCTCAAGCTGGTACCTTCGGGGCAGGATTTGGCGGGTGCCGAAATCGAGCTGGTGGCCCTGCCGGATCGGGAGATGAAGCTCCGCGATCCGCTGCGCCTCGTCGCGCCCGACTACGACTTCATCATCATCGATACGCCGCCGTCGCTGGGTCTGCTGACGCTCAACGCGCTCTGCGCAGCCGACGGTGTGCTGGTGCCGCTTCAGTGCGAATACTACGCGCTCGAAGGGCTCTCCGATCTGCGCGCCACCGTCGGTCTCGTGGGGCGCTCGCTCAATCCTGGCCTCGACATCGAAGGCATTCTGCTGTGCATGGTCGACCTTCGGCAGAACCTGACCGAGCAGGTGTCGAACGAAGTGCGCAAACACTTCGGCGGCAAAGTCTACGAAACGCCCATTCCACGCAACGTGCGTCTTTCGGAAGCACCGTCGTTCGGCAAGCCGATCTTGCTCTACGATGTGGCCTCGAAAGGCGCAAAAAGCTACATGGACGCGGCTCGCGAGTTTCTGACCCGACACACCCGCGCGCTCGAAGGGAGCACGCCGGCATGACGTCGGGAACCAAGCGCCAGGCGCTCGGTCGTGGCCTCGCCGCCCTCATCCCGACGGGCGGAGAGCCGGCAGCCGACGCAGCTCCGCGCGCGCCGGCTGGCAATGGCCTGCGCATTCTCGATATCGAAAGCATTCACCCGTCGAGCAAGCAGCCGCGTAAGCACTTCGACGATTCCCGCCTCGACGAGCTGGCCGAATCGATTCGCAGCCAAGGCATCATTCAGCCGCTCGTCGTGCGCGGTCGCGAGGGTGGCGGCTTCGAGCTAGTGGCCGGCGAGCGACGCTGGCGAGCCGCCCAACGCGCGGGACTGCATCAGGTTCCCGCCGTGGTTCGCGAGGTGGCCGAGTCCCAGGCCTTCGAAATGGCGCTGGTCGAAAACCTGCAGCGCGAGGATCTCAATCCCATCGAGGAAGCCGAAGGCTACCAGCGACTCGTCGCCGAATTCGGCTACACGCAAGAGTCGCTCTCGGCTCGCGTCGGCAAGGATCGCAGCACGGTGGCCAATGCTTTGCGGCTGCTCAAGCTGCCACCAGCCGTGCGCAGCATGGTCGTCGACGGCCATCTCAACATGGGCCATGCTCGTGCGTTGCTTGGCCTCGAAAGCGATCCCGCCATCGAGCGACTGGCTCGCCAAGCTGCCAGTCGCGGACTTTCCGTTCGTCAGGTCGAGGCGCTGGTCAAGCGCGAACGCGACACCGACGATCGCGCTTCCCCGCCGCCCGCCCAACAATCGCCGGCAGCGCGAGATCTGGTGCATCGCCTGGAACAGGCGCTCGCCACGCGCGTGAAGCTCGTCGAATCCAGCCCCAAGAGCGGACGGCTCGAGGTCCATTACTCGTCGCTGGACGAGCTGGACGCCATCCTGGCAAAAATTCTGCGCTAGCTTCCTTGCTTGCGCGCTGGTTTCTTTTGTCCGGTCCTGCCACAATCAGACCTGTTCGACCCCAAACACTCCTGCGATGAAGCTCGGCGAAATACTCGTTCAACTGGGAATGCTAACGCCCGAACAGGTGAAGAGTGTCCTCAATGATCGCAACGCAGTCCAAGGCAAGCTAGGCACGCAACTCGTCGAGCGCGGCATGCTGGAGGCAGATCAGGTCTCCGAAGCGCTCGGCCGACAGATGCGACTGCCAGCGGCGCTACAGCGCCACTTCGACAAGGCGGATCCGAACGTGATCTCCTTGCTCAAGCCCAACCTGGCTGCACGCTACATGGCTATTCCGCTCGTAGCCGCGCGCACTAGTAACAAGCGCATCGTCGTGGCCATGGCGTCGCCGCAAGATGTCCTGGTCGTCGACGACGTGTCCTTTGCGCTCGGCGCGCGTGTCGAGCCCATGATTGCTTGCGAGCTGTCCATCGTTCGCAACCTCAAGCGCTACTACAATCTCGAGGTCAAGCTGTCGCGCGCCTCGAAGCCCGAGTCGGGAGGCGCCGAGCCCGGGTCGGCGCTTTCACGTGAAATCCCGTCGCTCGCGGGAACAGCGCAGCTCTCGACGCCCGACGGATTGGCACGCACGGCCGTTAGCCTCGAAGACGCGGTTCACCGCCTGTCGGTGTGCGAGCACCGCGAACAGATTGCTGACATTCTCCTCGATTTCATGATGCCCCACTTCGGGTGCGGGCTCATCCTGCGGGTGCGCGGCCCGCGAACCCAGGTGTGGCGAGGCTATGCGCCAAGCGTCGACGCCCGCGCCGTCGAGACCATCGCTTTTCCCACGTCCATGCCCTCCATGTTTCGCACGGCCAAGGATCGGGCCGTCTCTTTCCGTGGAGCGCCGCCGGAAGAAGGCGCGCATCTGCACCAGCAGATCTGGAAGTACATGCGCTGCCCGCCGCCCGCGGACGTGCTGGTGATTCCGATCGCCATTGGCCAGCGAGTCGTGACCATCCTTTACGCGCACGGGAGCGGCGGCGGACGCATGCCGGACGTGGCCGTGCAGGAGTTGCGCGCGCTGTCGGCTGCCGTGGGTAGCACGTTCATCCGCTTGATCCAGCGGGCCAAAGAAAACCAGCGGTAAAGCTGAGAACCAGCGGTCAGCTTCCGGCGCGCAAGATCAGGATGTGCTCGCGCCGCGGCCGTCCGGCGAAGATCGCCGTGAGCCGGCGGTCGCGCGCCGGGCGGGACTGAAAGGCGCCCGCCACCAGCGCAAGACCCGCACGGGGCGCATCCAAGCGGACGGACTCGGCAGCGTCCTCGGGCCGGTTTCCCACCACGCCGTCGCCCAGGATGAGCACCGCAACAGCTCCCGGACGCAAAACGCGCCCCATCTCGCCCAGCCACTTGCGCCGATCTTTCATCCAGCGCGCTTCCGATGAGCCCATCGCCTCGCTCCGAGCACCAACCTGCCGTCGGTCGAAATCGTCACGCGGCATCCCCAGCCACAAGAACCGCACGTCGTGTTGATCGGCATAGTCGTAGGTTCCCGCGTACGGCGGCGAAGACAGCACCAAATCGAAGTAACGGTCGGACAGATGCGTGAGTTTGCGAGCATCGCCGAGCCGAATCTCGGGAGCAGGCGTGTCCGCCGGCGTCTTTAAAGCCAAGGCCGCCAAGGAACGCGCCAGCTCTTCCGCACGGCCCGCAAAGAAGCGCGACGGAACACCACGGCCGATGCGCTGACCAGGCTCGCCCTCGGCGGGCACTTCCGTCTGACGCATGAACTTGACCAAGATCGACGAAAAGCAGGCGCGTAGGGCGTAGCCGACGGGATCTTCGCCGGTCTTGCCGAGTAGCTCGCGCAAGCCAAGGAGCTCGAGCGCCACGTGCGGCGAAAAGCGACCGGTCTCATGACGTGCCCAGGCTGGAATTTCAGGGCGAATGCGCTTGCGGGCACGCTCGGCCGCTTCGTCCGAAATCTCTCGCGCCGACGTCACCAGCCGCTCCCGAGCGTCTTCATCGAGCAGAGTCGAGCGGACTTTGGCGATAAGAATTGCGAGCGGGCTCGCGTCCACGCCCACCGCAACTCGACCCGCAGCCATGGATTCGACGAGGACCGTGCCGCTGCCGCAGAACGGATCCAGCACGCGCTGGCCGGGCTTGGTCAGCTCGGCGATCGCCGTGCGCGCCGTCGACGGATGCATCCGCCCGGCATAGCTGTGAAAGCCGTGCGTAAGCGCGCGCGCCAAGGCTGGGTCCGCACTGAAAAGAGCACCTGCGAGGCGAGCCAGGTCCGGCTCGCCCCACGTTTCGACCGGTCCACCGAGAACCGAGAAAGCCTGACGCCGCCGAGGTTTCAGCGACTACTCCCCTTCCGAAGATGGGTCAGAAGACGGTTCCGGAGGCGAATCCGAAGACGGCGCGGCTTCATTGCTCGGGCCCGGGCCTTCGCCCTCCCCTTCGCCTTCGCCCTCTTCAACCGCCTGCGCTGGGCCCGCCCTGCCACCAAACGCAAGCTGCGCCGACGCCCAGCCTTCAAGCATGGCGCCGAAGCTCGGAACGCCCATCAAGACACGACCATCGACAGCCAAAGCGAAGTGACGAGAGATGTGATACGTGAAGCCAGCGCTCACGCCGGCCAGTCCCGTACCGATCAAACGGGTGTCGGTCTTGTAGATGGTCGAGCCGGGATCGAGATGGGTGCCCTGGTCGTCGGTAACGGTCTTTCCCTTGAGTGGCGCGACGGGAATCCGCAAGTAACCAGCGCCAGCCTCGCCGGCAAACGAGAACTGGAAATTACCGCTGCCGAGATCGGTCAGGAAGATCGCCCGCCCCAAAAGCGCCCAACCAAAATTCGCCGGTGCGCCCGAGTACGTCGGGCCGCTGTCGCCTTGCAGCTGATCTTGCCTGATGAACTCGATGATTCCCTGTGCCGCCAGCGCGAAGTTCTCCGACCAAAGGAAGCCGACCTCGGGCAGCAGGTGGAACATGCCGACCGGCGCGGTTACCGCGCTAACCTGAATCTTGCGCCATTCGAGCTTGCCGGCCGGCGCATAGCCAAAGCCCGAGCCGAAGCCCACGCCTACCCAGACCGCGCCTTGCCGGCGGCGGTGCAGACCAGCTTCGTACTCTGCGTCTCGTTGTTCGTCGCGGATCCGCTTCATCGGATCGTCCTCGTCCCCACCACGCCCGCCGCCCGAGCCCTTCTGGCGAACCGCAATGATAGACGGGCTATCGACTTGCCCGTTGGTCGCCAGCTCTTTGTCGGCGCTGCTGCGCGCATCAAAATAGATCTGAAGGGTGCCCGCTTTCATCACGTGCCCCGGCAGTACGCCCACCCACCAGCCCACCGGCGTCTTCTTCATCTGCGTGACCTGGTAAGCTTCTTCGCCCGGCACACGGTAGTGCAACTGAACTACCTTCGCGTTGATTCCCGGCTTGAGCGCGCAGCGGATGGACATGTCCTTGCCAGGCGGAACCGCCTCCGGAACCCCGCACATGAGAGGAGCGGACATGGTCGACGGCAAGGCCGGTTCGTCGTCCCCCTCGCCCGTCGACTCCACAGGTACCGCAGCGGCACGCGGCTGCGGATGGGACGAGGACTTCGACGAGGCAGTCTTGACTGGCGCCGGAGCCGGTGCCGTCTCGACCTCGGCCGAGGCCGAGTCGAAGATCGACTTCAAGTCGGGCGTCTCGATGGAAGGCGTCAGTTGAATGTCTGGCCGGATCTTCTTGGCGAGCGAGAAGTTCTGCGACGCCTGCCCACGATCCTGAAATCCGGTCCAATACACGGCGCCCAAATGCAGATACGTTCGCGCCGTCATCTTGTCATCATCGAGCCCGGCTTGTTTGGCCTCTTTGAGGGCCTTGTTCAGAAGACTCTTCGCCGTCTCGAAATCCTTCGCTTCGTACGAAACGAGCGCCTGCTGGTTGTACTCGACGACTTTATCGCGCGTCTTCTTGGCATCGACGGCGTTCGCCGCATGCGCAAGTGGCGCGACCGCCGCGGTGGAAACACTCAGTGCGAGTGCGAGAAATCGAACCGCACTGAACTTCGCGGCCGACCACCCTAGTTCCTTTGTGCCCATGGTAGCGATTCCCTTCCTATTGCTGCGTAATCATGAACTCAACACGACGATTGCGCTCGCGACCAGCCGCCGTCTTGTTGTTGTCAATTGGCTGATCGGGACCATACCCTTTTGCTTCCATCCGATCACTAGAGATTCCTTTGCCGACCAGGTATGCCTTCACAGAATCCGCGCGGGACTGCGACAGTCGCAAGTTATAAGCGTGGCCACCGCGAATGTCCGTGTGGCCCTCGATGCGAACGTGCATGCTCGGCCGCGCGCTCAACGCCGCCGCCACTTCGTCGAGCAAACCGAAGCTCTTCGGCAGGATAACCGCCTTGGCCGTCCGAAAGAAAATGGCTTGCTTGAGCTCGATCTTCTCTTGCGTGACGTTGATGAGCTCGAACTTAGGCGGACAACCTTGGTTCGAGGCTGGGCCGGGCTCGTTGGGACACTTGTCACTCGCGTCGAGCACGCCGTCTTGGTCGTTGTCCGGATCAGGGCAGCCGTCGTCATCCTGAAAACCATCCACGTCTTCGGGCTCGTTCGGGCACTTGTCGGCGGTGTCGGGAATCCCGTCCTGGTCGTTGTCGGGATCAGGGCAGCCGTCGTCGTCTTGAAAACCGTCCACGTCTTCGGGCTCGTCCGGGCACTTGTCGCGAATGTCGGGAATGCCGTCTCCATCGCGATCGGCAATTGGATCCGGCACTGGCTCCTTGCGCCGCAGCGGCTGCGGCTTGGGCTTGGGACAGGTCCGTTCGTCGGATGACAAGCGCAGAGCCTCCTTGGTCGCCGCCTGCGCAGTTTCCAGGTGGTCCTTCGCCAGGAAATACTCGCCCTTGCCGAACTCGCGCTCGGCAAACTCGGCGTTGGCCTCGCCGATAGCGAGCTGTCGAGGAGCGCATCGGTACGCGCCTTTGGTGCGCGCCTGCCCGAGCTGCTGACGAACGTCGTCCACGCGCACCGCCAGATCTTCGCCGGCGCAACCGAGCACCGAGAGGACGGCCAAGAAGAACATCGCCTGAGCGTGGAGCCCGCGGCGCACGTCAGATCTCCCCGCAAGTCTGATTCGGGCGCGCATCGTTCCGATGCACGGACTGCTCGGATCGGGACAGTGATGATGCGCGTTCGGAGCAATCCTGGCTCCGCCGTCCCCAGTCGATAGCGTCCTGAAAATGCGCCCGGCCGGCGTCGCTCCGCGACTTCTCGTAGTAGAGCTCGGCCTTCGTATATTCGTAGGGCGCATCTTTGTCTGCCCCATCGGCTCGCGCCTGGCCAAGGGCCGCGGTCGTGCGGGTGCTAACTTCTTTCAAATACAGGACAGGCCCGCAGCCGGAAAGGAGAAAGAAACCCAGCGCGAGCGCCCATGACTTGCGACGGGGCGGCACGTGCCAGACGGTAAGAAAAACCTAGGAGTCAGTCAAGAAGTCCCGGCGAGCGGCCTCGTTGTCTGGCGCTGCTTCCACCCACCGCGCTTCCGCCCACCGACGGAGAAATTGTTGCGGGAGCGTATCTACCCATGCCGCGCCGGCACAGCAAGGTAGTCAAATGTCGTCCTACGGAGCACAAATCGTCTTACCGAAAGAGCAAAACCCTTGATTTGTGCTGCGTTTACGAGCTATTAGCAGGGTTTCGCTTTCTCCATTCATGCTACCGGGAGGTCCCCTGTGAAACAACTCATCGCCTATCTCCTTGACCACGCGATGCTCGACTTTTCGGGCGAGCTCACGATTGACATGGTCAAGGAATTCCTCCGCGATGAGGAAGGCCCCGCTGCCCGCGCCTTGCTGAACAAGATAATGCAAGATGGCGGTGTGGAGGAGATGCAAATTGCTCTCGCGGATTGTCTGCAGGATTCCCTTCGCACCGGCCTGACCGAGGGCGCCGTCGGCGAGCAACTCAAGCTCTACTCCGAGAGCTGAGACGACGCCTCCGACGAGGCCTCAGACGATGATCGACAGCCGAGTGCGCAGCTCGTTGTGATCTGGCCCGAGTTGTCCACCATCACGCGAACAGCGCCGTTTTGATCGGTGCGCAGGAGTGGAATGCCCCGGTGTTCATAGCGCCGAATGGCTACAGGATTCGGCAACCCGAAACGATTGAACCTTCCCGCCGAGGCCACTGCCAAGGTGGGCGACACCGCCTCTAGGAGGCGATCGCTCGAAGCATAGCGGCTTCCGTGATGGGGAACTTTGAGCACGTCGCTGGGGAGGTCCGCCGCGCAGGTCGCCCCTTCGAAAAGCTCCGCTTCACCCTCGCTACCAATATCGCCAGTGAACAAGATCCGGCGACCGGCAAACGCGAGCTGAACCACCAGCGAGCCGTCGTTCGTGTCCAGTCCCGGCGGAACACCGATGGCTCCGTCGAGCCATGGACCCAACAGCTTGATGCCGATGCCGTTGACGGTTAGGTCGGCCGGCCGCTCGATGCGCACGTTCTTCTGCCTCGCCAACGCCAACAGCTCGACGTACCGGCGATTTCGGCCGTCGTCACCGTTCGTCCACAATGTCCGAACCGGAAAGCGCTGGAGGATGCGAACCAGCCCATTCATGTGGTCGGGATGCGGGTGAGACAGAATCACCAGATCCAGCGACACGATACCGCGTGCACGAAGAACCGGCTCGACGATGCGTGCGCCGGTGTCGAAGGAGTCGTCGTAGCGACCACCTCCATCGACGAGCGCTACAAAACCGCGGGGGCCTTCCACGATGGCTGCGTCACCCTGACCGACGTCGAGAAAGGTCACACGCAGGTCGTCGCGGCCCCTGCGGAGCACGTCCCGGGCCACCATGCTTCCCCAAGCGGAGAACCCCGCGATCATGCCAAGCAACAGCCAAGGGCGCCAATGCGTCGATCTCCGTAGGAAGGCAGACAAGAGAAGCCCAGCGCTAGCGACGAGCAGCAGGGTTTCTCCCCACGTCGGGTAGCGGACCAGAACAATCGGAGCGAAACGGCGAAAAAGATCGGCCGCCGCAAGGGCCGTTTGCGAAGCGAATGCCGCCAGCCAAAGTGGCAGAGCGCCCAGCCACCCGTGCGCCAGCCCGAGCAAGGAACCGACCAAGCCGCACGGCAAAACGACGAGTTCGACGATGGGGACGAGCACCAGGTTCCCGAGAGGTGCGGCCGGGGTAATTTCACCGAAATGATGTGCGACGAGTGGAGCGGTAACGAGGCAGGCCGCGAGACTTGCCGATAGAGAACGCATGAGCCAGGCAAGGGTTCGTCTGGGTAAGGAGCGCGTCTGCGAGCCATGCGCGGGCAGCATCCAGCGCGCGAAAAGCCCGAGACCGATGACCGAGGCGAACGAAAGCTGAAACGACACGTCCAGAATTGCCAAGGGCGACCGTGCCAGGAGCAGGAGCGCGGCCGCCGCGATGCTGGTGGTAAGGCACAAGGGCCGGTTCACGATGCTGGCCAGGAGAACGATGGTGGCCATCACCGCCGAGCGCAGCGTCGCCACGGCCTCGCCCGTGAGCAACGCATAGAACGCGCACGCCGGGAGCGACAGGAGCGAAGCGACGACCTTCGGAGGCACCCGGAGCGACAGCGCTGGAAGCGCGGCGAAAATCCGGTGCAGGGTGTGAAAAAATAGGGCGACGACTACGGCGAGATGCAGCCCAGACACCGAGAGCACGTGCGTCGCTCCGGCCGCACGGAAACCGTCCTCGACGTTGGTAGGCACATCGGTGCGCTCGCCAAGCACCATCGTGCGCACGAATCCGGCCGCGGGCTCCGAGACGCGTCGGTTGATGACATCGGCCATCGCTCGCCTGAGACGAAACGCCCAGCGTCGCAGGCGCGACAAAAAGCCAGTGGTGCGAAAGACCACGCGGATGGCATCTGCCGAGCGCACCGTCGCCAAGACATCCGTGCCTTGAGCCCGCGCCAACAGTCGCGCATCGGACAACTCGGGGTTGGCAAATCCGCGCGGAACGAAAACCCGCGCTGAGAACTCGACGACATCACCGGGTGCCGCTGCTGGAACCCCGGTCAGAACCAACAGCGATAGAAGCACATCCACGGCTTTATCGCCGATGCGACGGACGTGGATTCGCAGGTGGCAACGGGACGTTGCCGACGGATCGGCGACGCCGCCCACCGCACCTTCGCCTGGAAGGACAGACGCCGCCACATCGGCGCCGGCGACTACTTCACCGCGAATCGGAAGCTCGCTGTTCTCGGCAAAGACCGGCTCGGCAGTTGCCACCACGACCTCGTGGTGACCAAGCCCGAGGCCACAGCCGAACGCCAACGCGGCCAGTG
>Ga0265313_10004861_pt1 | contig 10093 bp, 5 predicted proteins | sample 4123metaG_FD_203122 | JGI IMG/M metagenome (GOLD analysis project Ga0265313, IMG submission 203122) | Rhizosphere microbial communities from Carex aquatilis grown in University of Washington, Seatle, WA, United States - 4-1-23 metaG | ecosystem: Host-associated > Plants > Roots > Rhizosphere >...
TGTTCCGCTGGCCGTCGTGGCGCTCGTGATCACCGGCGCTTGCGTCGCGGCGGTGACGGTAATCGTAAGTGTGGCTTTCCCGGTGCCGCCGCTGTTGGTCGCGCTCAGCGTCACGGTCGAGGCCCCTGCCGCCGTCGGCGTCCCTGTAATCAACCCTGTCGCAGTGTTCAGAGTCGACCATGCCGGCAAACCCGTCGCCCCATAACTGGTCGGCGAATTTGTCGCCGTGATCTGATAAGTGAATGCGCTTCCCGCGGTCCCGCTGGCCGTTGAGGCGCTCGTGATCGCCGGCGCTTGCGTGGCAATCCTGGCGTTTCCGCCGCAGCCACAAAGTCCGATGGCAAAAAGCGCTCCACCACTCAGAGACACGCGAAGGAATTTCATGAAAACCCTCGTTGGTCTGAAGCTGCTGAGAAAACTCTGCACGCTCCCGAGATCTAAATCGCTGAAAAAGACAAAGCGTCTGGCGTGTGTGTGCGTCTTCCCAGCGGGATCAAATGGCGTCAAGCACTGCTTCGCTGATCCAAAGCCCATAAGCTCGTAGTTTACCGGCAAATCTGATATCGGGAGGCCAAATCTTGTTAACAATCCAGTGGACTCAATTGTCATTCCATATAATTCCGATTCGGGATTCCAGGCGAGCGCCTGCTGAAGCAGAGTCCGCCGGTCCGCGCCTTTCCGGCCCGATCCGAGGTAACCCGTGGCCCTTTTATGAGCGAATGTGGCTCTCCGCCAGAGCCTGCATCTGAAATGTCCGGGAAAGGATCCAGACCAGTTCCAGAGCGATCGGCCAAACGATGACCATCGCAACGAACCAGCCGGTTCGTGACGAGACACTTCCCGGCGCCCCGGCATAGACAACCAGAATCAACGACGTATTGGCGAGATATGCAGTATCCAGCCCAGCGATGCACGCGTGCGTGGGCGCAATCTGACGTCGCCTCAGGAGCAGCAGAGCACCGCTTGCGGTCATGACGCCAAAACCAAGGCCCAGCACAGCGAAACGCTGCCAGTCGCTCGTTCCCGCCAGGTGCAGCAGGAACGGCGTCTCCACCAGCATTGTCCCGCAAGCAGACAGGCCAACCACAATCCAGATCGCCCGTCTGCCTGCCGCGGTCGAAGGCCGCTCTGCAAAAAGCGCACGCAGCCGCAGCCAGATCATCGGAAATGCCAGGAACGCTGGAGCGCCGGCGAGAAAGTGCCACCAGTTACCCTGATTGCCTGGAACCCGCAACGTCACCGCATCCCACGGCGATGTGTCGAATGCGAAGGGCAGAAAGGCGACTGCACCAGCAGCCAACCAGATCGCTAGCAAAACGGCGTTCACCCACGCCGGACCTCGTTCGTTTTCAAGCCGCAAAGCTCCGCTGCTGTGCGCAACGCTTGAAAGAATTGCCACGGTGACCCCTACCTCTTCTACGCAGAAGCTCTCAATCGGGTTCCTGCGGGCGTCGGGGAGCGCCGCTTGTCTGCTAGCGCGGAGGGGCCTGGTCTTTTCCTGCGAGTGGCTCGACGATCGGATTTTCGCTCGTCATTGCTTCCAAAGGAATGAAAAGCCGGAAAACCGTGCCGCGATTCCGCCCGCTTCGAACCGCAATTGTGCTGTTGTGTTTGTCGAGGATGCCCTTCGATACCCACAATCCGAGCCCGGTTCCAGCCTCACCCTTGGTGGTCGCGAAGGGGTGAAAAAGGCGATCGCGCATTTCACGGTCCATGCCGGAACCGTTGTCGGCGACGGTGATGGCCACACCCGCGCGGCCTGCAGCATCCTGCGAAGGCCGAACGCTAACCACAAGCCGGCCGAAGCGTGGAAGCGCATCGAGCGCATTGCCAATCAAGTTGGTGATCACCTGCCGAAATTCTCCGGGATGGTAGAGCACCGGCTGAGCTGGGCGATAGCGGCGCTCCAGATTGATGTTCCGCATCTTGATTTCCGTTTCATAAAAGAACAGGACCGATTCGATCTGCTCTTCAAGAGAACACCAGGACGGCGCCGTGTGCTGCCGATAGAACTTGAGGCTGCGCGCGGCGATATGGGAAAGGCGCCGCAACTCCTTGTCGGCTTCCTCAAGCAATTCCCGTGAATTACTCGTTACGTTGCTGTCCATTCTGGCCAGATAGAGCAGATTGGTCACGGCTTCAAGCGGATTGTTGATCTCATGAGCAATGCTTGCGGCCAGCCGGCCTGCTGCCGCCAGCTGTTCTGACTTTCTCAGCGCTTCTTCCGTTTTCCGCGACTCGGTGATATCCCGTGCGTACATGATGATGCCTTGATCGGGCAGCGGATAGACTTGGTAATGAAACCAATTGGAAAAAGGCTCATAGTAGTATTCAAATTCTACGGAGACCTGTTGCTCCATCGCCCGCCGGAAGCTTGATTCCACTATGGTGCCCCTGAGCTCCGGAACCAGATCCCAAAGACACTCTCCGAGAAGATCCTTTCCCAGGCGCTGTGCGATAAGAGTACCGGCGGCGTTAACGTAAGTGAAACAGTAATTGCGGTCGAAGGTGTAGAAGATGTCAGGAATGTGCTCCAGGGCCTCCCATGCAAACCGTTTTGCCCTGGAGATTTCAAGGTTGAGCGCGGCTTGCTGCTCGACGGCCTCTTTACGTAACCTTGCCAGCTTCAACTGGGCATCGACGCGGGCCAACAGTTCCCTGGCGCTGAACGGCTTGGTCAAATAGTCGTCCGCCCCCGCGTCAATGCCGTCGATGCGCGCATCTTCACCGGCACGCGCCGAGAGCATGATGACGGGGACACTTCGAGTGGCCGGATTCTGCCGTAAGGCGGCGAGCAGTGCGAATCCATCCATCTCCGGCATCATTACGTCGGTCAGAACCAGGTCTGGAACCAGCTGTTCCGCTTCGGCAAGCGCTTCTTTCCCGGTTGTCGCCTGTACGAGCTGGAACCGTCCTGCCAGCAAGCCGGAAACATACTCCCGCATGTCGGCATTGTCGTCTGCCAACAGAATTACGGGCTTGCGCTCGGTGGGATTGGCGGTTTTCCGCGGCTCATCTCCGGCAGCGGTGCGAGCAATCTCGTTTTTCAGCTTATCCCCGCTGCCAAGCCAGCCCATCGCTTCCTGCACGTAGGCAACCGCCGAACCTTGAAGCGAAGACTCCGCTGCGCCGTTGTTGACCACGCGGCCGCGAGACAGGTGCTCTTGTCCGAACGGAACGGTAAGGTTAAACTCGCTTCCCACATCGATCGCGCTTCTTACCTGGATTGAACCACCGTGCATCTCCACCAGTTCCTGCACCAGGGCGAGGCCAATGCCGCTGCCCTCGTGGCTGCGCCGGCGCGCGCCATCGATGCGCGAGAAACGCTGAAAGAGCCTGGGCAGATCGCTTTCCGAAATGCCTGTTCCGGTGTCGCTCACTGAAACCTGAACGTGAGGCCCCGCGGGTCGCACAGTGACGCGGATCTCTCCGTGAAAAGTGGATTTGAGCGCGTTGGAGATGAGATTGAGAATGATCTTCTCCCACATCTCCCGGTCCACATAGACAGGTTCCGGCAGCGGCGGGCAATCGACGATGAGTTTCAATCCGGCGCGCTCAATTGCGGAGCGGAAGACGCTGGCAAGCTGAGCTGTGAACAGGGAGAGGTCGGTGGGCTCAAACGTCGCGCGCGACTTTCCCACTTCAATGCGAACAAAGTCCAACAGCCCATTGACGAGCTTCAGCAGTCGGAGTGCGTTGCGGTGGAGCATTTCCAGATGCTGCGGAGATGGCGGCTCCTGGCTCATGAGCGCATCTTCAATGGGACCAAGAATGAGGGTGAGCGGAGTGCGCAACTCGTGACTCACGTTGGAAAAGAATGCGGTTTTGGCTCGGTCCAGCTCAGAGAGTTCTTCGGCGCGTTTCCTTTCCTGCTCATAAGCGCTGGCGTTGTTGATGCTGGCGGCGATCTGCCCGGTGATCAGATCGAGAAATCCCTCGTAGAAGCCATCGAACTGCCGGTAAGGATTGAGAGCCGTTATAAAAACGCCCACCGGCTTCTCCTGTCCTTGCCGTGCAATCGGAACCAGCCTTGCGCGGGCCGGCGGCCTGTCCCAGCATCCCGGCGGAAGGTCAGGAAAAAGTTCAACGAGATTGTCGACCGTGAAACCGCGACCTGTACTTGAAATCTCTTGGATGGGCCATGCAGCGGGAGATTCGTCCGGGTCGATGATCAGGGAAGCAGCAGGGTGACCTGCGTCGAAGCCTGTTCTGGAGACAAGTTTGAGGCGGGTGCCATTCTCTTCGAACATATAGGTGAGCGTGCAAGGCATATCCTTCTGATGTGCCAGGCCATGCTCGATTGCGGCGAACACATCCTGCATGGAAATGGCGCCTGCCAGTGACTCCGCCAGCGTGCCCAGAGCGGCGAGTTGCCGTTCGCCAATCACGCGCACCGTATCTTCCATTACGACGCAAAGCATCCCCACGATCCGGCCGTCCGAATCCGAGAGCGGACTATAGGAGAAAGTGTGGTAAGTCTCTTCGGGATATCCGCTCCGTTCGAGGATCAACAGGAGGGTCTCATCCCATGAAGCCTCGCCGGTCCTCATCACCTGCTGGATCAGCGGGCCGATGTCTTTCCAGATTTCGTGCCACACTTCGGCCGCGGGCTTGCCCAGCGCCCATGGGTGTTTCTTACCCAAAGTCGTGCGGCGATATGCGTCGTTGTAGAGGAATGTGAGCTCCGGGCCCCAGGCCATCCACATAGGAAAGCGCGAAGTGAGAAGAATTCGAACCACGGCCTTCAGGCTGTCGGGCCATGTGGCTGCGGGCCCCAGAGGAGTCTTAGACCAGTCGAAGCGTTCGACGAGCCCGGGCATCTCGTGCGGAGCGGTCGGCTCAAGATCGGTTGTGTTAGAGCGATCGCCCGGGCCTATCTCTTGCTTCATCGAACTTTCTCCCAAGAACCACGAACCCGTAGGGCATTGGAGTCAGCATTTCGCAAGCGAGGAGAGCCGACCTCCCGCGCCGGGATCAATGCAAGTCTTTGTTTATCGCGAAAGGCGGGGGATACGACTAGATTTCAGATGCGTGAGAACTCGCAAGCGTTGCCTACGGCTTTTTGCTTAACTTGACCCTTCGCCCACTGCATTGCCCATTAGCCGCTCCACCTCATCGTGCAGGCGGGCGGTGATCGCCGCCTCGCTCTCTTCAGGACCGAAACTGATGGCCTCGCCCACATGGACTTCGATCGAACCTGACCGGAACCAGCTGCGCTGGTGCGTCTTCAGCTCGCCCAGGCCGCGCATGGCCACCGGCAAGACGGGCACATAGCTCTGCTTGGTCAGCAAACCAATACCCGATCGAAACTTGGCCACCTGTCCATCGGGGGAGAGCGTTCCCTCTGGGAAGACCAACACGTTGTAACCGTGATCAAGGAGTTTGCCCACGTGAGCAAAGCTCCGTTGGAAGTCGCGCTGGCGCGGCAGCGGAAACACATTGAAGAGCGCGGTAACCAGATAGTAGGCGGGCGGCCCGAAGATATAGAAGCCTTTGTTTCCCGGCTTCCAGGGATTGCGCCAATGCAGGAAGTCATCGAGCATTTCGCCCAGCATTGCCGCGGCCATCCGCCGCCGATAAGGCCCGGGCAGCGCGTAGACGATCAGATCTCCGTCATAGGATGTGACGTGGTTGGAGACGATGAGCAGCGGCCCCTTCGGAAGCGGCTTCTCCGGGCCGAACACCCGCGGCTTGACCAGCAGCCACGTGCCGGGCCGCAGGGCAACTTCGACGAACGCTGCGCGAATCCACTGGAACGGTTTCCACCACGGCCACTCGGGATAAATGAAACGCGGCCGCTTCAATTCGCCCGGCGCGGCTGACACGCCTTGTGGCAAAGCTACAGTCGCTACGGCTTGTTGCGCTTTGTCTGACACTGGCGCGGCCTTCGGCGCTGCTGCATTTTCGCCCGGCGCGCCTTCCTGCTGATGACCCTCCGGTTCCGAAGCGACGGCCCGCACCGCAACCGCTTGGGCCGGTTGTGCTTCCTCTGCTGCCCCGCCTTCGACAACTCTTCGCAGATCTCCCAGCGTCTGCACCTCTTCAAGCAGGCTGCTGCCTGAAACAGTCCCCAGCCGCTCCTCGATAGCTGATGCCAGTTGCACACGTCCCAGGCTGTCTAGATGGAAATCCTCAGTCAGTCGCAGCTCGTCGCCCACGCCGGGGAGAGCTTCTCCGGTGATCTGCGTGATCAGCGTCAAGAGCCAGTCCGCGGACGGCCCGAATGCGTGATCGCTGTCCGTCGGCGCCTTGCCGCTGGAGGGCGTTGCGGCCGCAGCCTGCACGCGCGCGAGCCACTCCGAAACAGGCTTGCGCCTCACCTTACCCGTCGAAGTCCGCGGCAGATCGGGCTCCGGCCACAGAAGCCAGCGCGTGATGCGCTGAAACTCCGGCAGCTTGGCATTGGCGCGCTCGATCGCTGCCTGTCCGCAGTTTCCCGCTCCACGACACGCGATCACCGCGCACGGCTCCGGCCCAGTCGGAGTGTCCATCGCGACCACCGCGCATGCCGCAATGTCCGGTTGTTCCTCGATCGCCGCTTCAATGTCTTCCGGGTGGATGTTGACGCCCGATGCGGTAACGATCACTTCGCTCTTCCGGCCCAGGAATTTGAGCTCGCCACTTTCCTGCCGCTCCGCAATGTCGCCCGTCGCTAACCATTCGTCCTCGCGCGGTTTCAAGGCTCCGTTTTCCCATGTGGCTCCGGAAATGACCGCCCCGCGAACCAGCACCTCGCCATCGGGCCCGAGCTTCACTTCGCTCCCCTCGACCGGCTTTCCGATCGTTCCCTCCGCCACATGAAAAGGATGATTCAGCGTGATCATGGCTGTCGTCTCGGTCATGCCATAGCCCTGCACGAGCACGAAGCCGAGCGCGTTCCAGAACTGCTCCAACGGGCCTGGCAGCGCGCCGCCGCCGCAAACAAATACCAGAAACTTCAGCCCGAATTCGCGATGCACCTTGCGGAAGCGCCACCAGCGATGCCACCCGGCCGGCTTCATCAGCGTCTCTGCCACGCGTTCGGCGAGTCCGTCGTGTGTTGCTTCCAAATGCGCCTTGAGCACGGCCAGAACGCGCGGCACTGCCGCGACCACCGAAATTCGCTCGTCGTGGATCTGCTCGATGAGCCGCGGCGCTGCGAGTCTGCTCTCGAAATGCACCTCGGCCTTAAGAAGCGGAGGGACCCAAATGCCCAGGGCTTGGCCAAAGACGTGACTGAGCGGCAGCGTATGCAGGATGCGAAGCGGATGAACCAGCCGCTCGTAAGGCATGTAGGGCCTGGCGCCGTCTTCGATTGGAACCATGCTGGCCAGCACGTTGCCATGAGTCAGAACGATTCCTTTGGGGTCGCCCGTGGTGCCGGACGTGAAAAGAATCTGCAGCGGGGTCTGATTCGTGAGGCCGGAGATCGCGCCCATCTCCTCGGCCGGGACCTCGCTTTGCCAATCTTCGAAGGCAAGTTTGGGAAAGGTCGAGCTGTCGCGCGCTGCGGCAAGTTTGGCCAAAAGCACCGCGTCGCCGATAACCAGCTTCGGTTTCACGTCCGCTGCGACACGCGCCACGAATTCAGCGGTCCCAAATGCATCGAGCGGCACGGCGAGCACGCCGCGCAGCACGCAACCGTGCAGGGTCGCGAGCCATTCGGCGCTGTTTTCCCCCCAGATAAGGACGCGATCGCCCTCGACGATGCTCCGTGCGGCAAGCAGCGCGGCAAAGCGCCCGGCAAGCCGCGCCAGTTCGCCATACGTCGTTACCCGCCGGCGGTTGCCCTGGTAGCGCACGACGGCAATGTCGCGGTCCAGGCGGCGAAAGTCATCGATGATTGTGGCCAGATGATCGCGCATAGGGGTGATAGCTACAGCATTTTCGGATTTGATCCTCAGGGACAGCTGCTGGCCATGTGGCGTCTTCTTAAAGAAAAAGTCCCCCTGCACGACCCAAACACGGCAACAAATGAATCGAGAATGCTTTCGTTCATCGTAGCAGCGGCACGTTGGCTGACCGGGAAATGAAGCTTACACTTCCGGCCTCGGACGGGATGATCCATTATGAAAAATCCAGCACATCGCATTGCTTGCCTATGCTTGGCGCTCAGTGGACTCTTTGGAACGGCGGGCAGCATGGGGCAACGCCCCCGACCCTCGCGCCGCCCTCTCCGGGTTGGATGCAGAGGGCCTCGTGACTGCCGCATTCATTCTCGCGTTCAGCTGGCGCCACCAAGAAAGTCAGACCGGGTACCAGGGTCTTGACCGGCAATCCATTGCGGCGAGGGCGTTGCGGCAAAAGCGAGCGATAACGTTATCACAGGAAGGCTCTTGCTCACACGCGGCGGCGGGCTCAAAGTAAGAAGCTGAAAATTATGCCAGCAGCCCGAAATGGAGTCAACGCCTATTTTCTGAGCCTCGTACCAAATATTTCCTTAAAGATTTCCGGATTGAAAACGCAGGTTGTGATACAAATGGTAACAATCTCATCCGTATGGAAACGCTCTCATCGGCCGAGGTTCCCGGTGCTTGTGGTGTCCGATTTCCTTGAGAGCCGTGTTCTTGCGTTCGATGTCGGCGGCAGCCACGTTGCCGCGGCCGTCTGTTGTGCCCCCGGTTTCAGCCTCGGCTCGGTCGCCAGTGCGCCTCACGCATCCGTGTCCACTTCCGGCGCTTTCCTTGATCTCCTGCATAACCTGGGAATGAAAGCCAACATTGGCCAAGAAGGCGTTATCGGGGCGATGCTTGCCGTGCCCGGACCTTTCGATCTTCAAGCAGGCGTGAGCCTGATGCGCCACAAACTGCCCTATCTCTATGGAGTCGACCTGCGCCAGGGGCTTGCCCAGCGATTCGGCTTCAAGCCCGCCCAGGTACGCTTCCTCAATGACGCCGATGCGTATCTGCTAGGCGAAATTGGCGCGGGAGCGGCTCGCGGCTTTGGCCGCGCCGTTGGGCTCACCCTGGGAACTGGAATCGGTTCGGCGTTTGCAGTTGACGGTCATCTCGTAACCGAAGGGCCCGGGGTGCCAAGCAGCGGCGAAATCTGGAATCTGCCCTACCGGGGCGGAATCGTGGAGGACTTCATCTCGTCGCGGGCCATCGTGGGAAACTACGAGCGCTCCACAGGCAAGAAGCGTGAAGTTGTGGACCTGGCTGCCGCCGCTCAGTCTGACCAGGCCGCGCAACTGGCCTTTACCGAATTCGGCCAGCATCTTGGGGTAGTCACTCGCACGCTGCTCGCCGAGTTTCACGCGGCCGTAATCGTATTGGGCGGCGGAATCTCCCGATCTGCCAATCTTTTCTTGCCAGCTGTGCGGGCCGAGATCGGCGATTCCACGACCGAATTGCGCGTCTCAGAGCTCAAGGACAAAGCCGCGCTCGTCGGCTGTGGCGTGGCTGCCTTCCGCACGCAGAACAGCTCGCCCGATCCCGGCAAATCCACGCCAGTCCAGAATGCCGCACTCTAAAGCGATCTCCTCGCTTCGCACTATTGCACAAAAGTCACGATGCTCTGCGCAGGCAAGGTGTAGCTGAACTGCCCGCCGGAAACCGTGACTGCGGTCTGTGCCGCCAACCCTGCCGCCGAAGTGCTCTGGTACGGCGTCAGCGAAGTGACGCCGCTGCCGTTTGTGAGCGCGAACGAAAGGCTTTCCGACGTTGTATTTGAGTTGATCACTACGATCACGTAGTGCGATGGCGAGCTGTTCATGTATGCCGAAACGTAAACGCCGGAGACGGGAGTCGCCGTCGCCGAAACGCGGACGTAGCCAGGCTGAATGAACTTCGAGTATTGGCCCATCACGTAGCCCATCGGCTGTACAGCCCCGGCGTTGTCGACCAAACCGCAGGTGCCGGCGTTGGTAGCGCAACTTCCGGTGGCGGCACCGAAAACTCCCCACCAGACATAGGCATTGTATTGGCCGGTGACCATTGAGCTATGGATCGATTCGCCATAGGTCGTTAAGGCTTGAGCCCAGGTTAATGCCGTTGTGCTCAAGGGTCCGAACTCGGTCATCCAAAGTTCTTTCGGGCTGTCCGCTGAAGGAATGGAGTATGGTGCCGGCTGAACCCCATAGAGGTGGCCGCCAATGATGCTGATGAGGCCTTGC
>Ga0265313_10004862_pt1 | contig 10093 bp, 8 predicted proteins | sample 4123metaG_FD_203122 | JGI IMG/M metagenome (GOLD analysis project Ga0265313, IMG submission 203122) | Rhizosphere microbial communities from Carex aquatilis grown in University of Washington, Seatle, WA, United States - 4-1-23 metaG | ecosystem: Host-associated > Plants > Roots > Rhizosphere >...
TCCACCAGCGTTCCCGGGACATTGATGAACGTGCCGCGCTGATTCGGCTGACGGGAGTTCACCAGCACACGCACGTTCTTCGGAAGATTCACCGCCATGGACGATGTAATGCTCAGCTCGATCGCGGACGTGCCATTTTCGGCGGCAAAGGCATTGGGATCGACTCGCACCGTGATCACGGCGGGAGTTGTCCCCGAGCTGGGTGAAACGCTCACCGCGGAATTGGAAGACGTGATAGTGAATGGAACATGGGCGCCTCCCGGATCGGCGAGGCCGAACGTCTGGGTAGCCAGAGTCCGGTCGCAGAAGTTTCCGCTGAAGACCAGATCCTCGGTCGAAGCCGACAAACGTGGCGACGCATTCAAATTGCCCACCGGCAGAACAAGCACCCCGGAAGCGGAGGAGGCGTACATGGTTTGGCGATCGCTTGAGAGGACCGCACGCCCGGCCAGGTTTTCCGGCAGCTCGAGGCTCTCAATCAGGGTCAGGTTATCCGCGGCGCGCACGGTAAGCACGGGCGGATCGGTCAGATTCTGTTGCACCTGGGAATAGACCACGCCAGCCACGGAGTCGACGGCGTGGCCGCCCACGTTCAATGTACCCAGGGGGCTCGGGAATTCCGCGAATTGGCGGCCCTGCCGGTCGGTCAAGATCCAGCCCATGGCTGCGAAACTTCCGTCCTGAGCGACGCTGACGGCCCGCGGCCCCAGCGGCGGTGTCGAGCCATAACCCGAGCTGCTGAGGGTTTGCGTCGGAACGTTGTAACGGAAGATCAGCGTGTCTCCGAAGCCGTAGATCCAGTTCCCGTCGGCGGACGCTCCCACCGAAGCCGCCACGATGTTCTGCGGAAAGCTCTGGGGCGGTTGCGGTATGGTCTTGACCACCTGGTCCGCAATCGAAATCAGCACCTGTGTGGTGCCGAAGGAGGGATCGAAGATGAGGAAATTCTGAGTGGTCACAATCAGGGCGCGATTGTCGGAGCCGAACGCCAATCCCAGCGGCGGCTGCGGCAGCGTAAACGTCTGCTTCGCATAGTTGTTGCGCAGGTCGATCAGCGTGAGACCGTTGGCGGGCGAGCCTGGGGAGGCGATGTTTCCGTAATGCGCCACCAGCAGCCAGTGTCCGTCCGGAGACATCGAAATCGAATACGGCTGCGGCATCACATTGAGCGCAGTCTGGATGGTCTTGGTCGCCAGCGACATCACTTCGATGCGATTGGCCGTGAAGTCGGCGACGTAAAGTACGCCCCGCGGCTCATCGAGCGCGACGTCGGCAGCTTGGCCTCCGATCGACACTACTTTCCCGAAGGTTCCCGCGATGGCCGAATGGCTCAGCAGAAACGCGCTCAACGCCGCCAGCAAACAAAGCTTTCGAAGCATACTGATTCCATCCTCCAGAGAAAATCAACTTCTTTCCGGACTTGCCGCGCCCCACTCGAGGTGAGTGATGAGCGCGGCGTGCCGGCCTTGCACTACTCTTGTGCCGTTCCCGGACCACCTGGGCCACCAGCCGCCCGGGTGTTCTACGTTGCTCCCGCGCGGGGCTCCGCCAATCCAGCACGCCAATCCAGCACGCCTAGGCCTTGCCACCGCTCCAACTCGCGCTCTTAGGCGCGTTACTCGGCACTTTTCTTGCGGCGAAGCACGATGATCCCTAAAAACAGGACCGCCAAAACAGCGCAAACTACTCGAACTGTGGAAGCATCCAACATCGGTCTTTCTCCTTTCCTGACATGAATTAATTCGACCTCGCGAGCCAGTACCTTTAGGCGAGTACTACATATTCGTCATCGTGGGTATCAGTTCCCGGACAATCTTCATGGCCACGGGCCCTATGGTCACCACGAACAGCGACGGCAAAATACAAAAGAAAATCGGGAAAATCAGCTTGACGCCTAGCTTGGCGGCCTTCTCCTCGGCGATCTGACGGGCTTGGATCCGCATGAAATCGGCGTGAGCTCGAAGGCTTTGAGCGACGCCTGTTCCAAAACGGTCCGCCTGGATAAGCACGGCCACCAGCTTTTTGAGGTCGTCCACTCCGGTGCGCTCGGCCAGGTTCCGCAAGGCCTCCACGCGCCGTTTGCCAGCTTTCAGCTCCAGGTTCACAAAGCCGAATTCCTCACTGATCTCCGGATGGGCGTGCTCCAACTCCTTGGAAACCTGTAAGATCGCCTGATCCAGACCCAATCCGCTTTCGACGCAGACCACCAGCAGATCCAGCGCGTTCGGCAGACCGCGGGCGATCTGATGCTGACGCTTGCCCGCCAGCCGGCGCACATATTCGTTGGGTCCGAAGAAGCCCACCGCTGCGGCCGCCAAGACCACCGCGATCCGGTTGCCGGGATCCGTTGATACCCCCGACATAACCGTTAGGACTAGGATGGGGAAGATGATTCCTGTAGCTACCTTGGCTCCATAGAGAACCTTGAGAGCGCCTTCTTTGCGGATGCCGGCGCGGATGAGCCGGCGCTGCATCACGGTCACGTCCTTAGGGGACTGGGGAACGAAGTTGCCGAGGCGTTTGATGATCTCATGGAACGCCAGGCTGGGATGTTCGGGCTGTTGATCACTGGGCCCCACCACGCCCACCACGCGCTCCATAGCCTCTTTCGGCCGGATATACAGCTTCATGCCGACAGCGGACGCCGTCGCGACCATTGCTAGAAAGAGTAGAACAGCGATTAGAAACATGGTTAGACCTCGATATTCACGATTTTTCTCATGACCAGGTACCCGACGATTTGCAGGAAGACAGCGGCGCCCATCATCATGTTGCCGATTTCGTCCGTGAAGAAGAACTTCACGTAATCGGGATTGGTGTAGAACATCAAAATCGCCACGGCAATCGGGATACAGCTCAGGGACGTCGCAGTCATCCGTCCGTGCGCGCTAACCGCCCGGATACGCCCGCGCAGTTTGAAGCGCTCGCGGATGACGTATGCCAGCTTGTCAAGAATTTCGGCCAGGTTGCCGCCGGTGCGCTTCTGCAGCAGCACCGCGGACACAAAGAAGTGCACGTCGAGCGAGGGGACGCGTTTGGCTAAACCCTGCAACGCTACCTCGATGGGAAGTCCCAGATTGTGTTCCTCGAAGGTGCGGCGGAATTCGCCGGACACGGGCTCCGCGAACTCGCGATAGATCATTTCAAGCGACACGGAAAAGGCATGCCCGGCGCGCATGGAGCGCGAGATGAACTCCAGCGTCTCCGGGAATATGGCTTCGAATTTTCTCAAACGGCTCTTGCGCAGACGGAAGACGTACAGGAACGGCGCGGGGGCGATCGCCAGGCCGACCAGCAGGTCCAGCGCCATCGGGATCGGAAGAACCACCCAGCCGAACACGAATCCGGCGGCGAATGCCACGATGCTCAAGTGCACCAGGCGGGCAGGAGTCCAGCGCAAGCCGGCTTGCTCGAGCAACAACTGCATCCGGGGACCCAGCCGATACTTTTCCACCACCAATTGGGCAAATTTGTTGCCGCCCTGCTGCGTATGAATGATGGACTGCTCGCCGCTTTTGGTATCTTTGGCCTTGTTCGCTCGGGCTTTCCCGATGCCGGTCAGACGCTGCTTGATCTTGTCGGCGTCCGAGCTCTTGAAATACTTGGTGACCAGGAACCAGGCCGCCATGGCGACCGCCCAGATCACAATTGCGACAGTCAGGAATCCCATGACGTCAGACCTCCACCACTTCGTCGAACAGATCCGGCCGCAAGCGAATGCCGGCGCTCAAGAGCTTTTCGTAGAATTTCGGGCGGATGCCGGTGGCCGCGAAACGTCCCAACACTTTTCCGTCCGGATCCAGGCCACGCTTGTCGAACACGAACAAATCCTGCAGGGTGACCACGTCGCCTTCCATGCCGGTGACCTCGGTAACGGAAATCACGCGGCGCGAACCGTCGCTCATGCGCGACGCCTGGACCAGCACGTTCACGGCGCTGGCGATCTGCTGCCGGATCGAAACCATCTGCATATTCGAGTTGGCCAGCGAAACCATGACCTCCAGGCGGCTGACCGCGTCGCGCGGAGAGTTGGCGTGTACGGTGGTCAGCGAGCCGTCGTGACCGGTGTTCATGGCCTGCAACATGTCCAAAGCTTCCTCGCCGCGGACTTCGCCGACGACAATACGGTCGGGACGCATACGCAAGCTGTTCACCAGCAATTCCCGCTGGCGCACGGCGCCCGTGCCCTCGAGGTTGGCCGGCCGGGTTTCCAGACGCGCCACGTGCGGCTGCTTCAACTGCAACTCGGCCGCGTCTTCGATGGTGACGATGCGCTCTTTGGCGTTGATGAAGCAGGACAGCGCGTTTAGCAGCGTGGTTTTACCGGAGCCGGTTCCACCCGCGATGATGATATTCAGGCGCGCCTTGACCGCGGCTTCGAGCAGCTCCATCATGCCGGGCGAAAGCGCCTTGCGGTCCACCAGATCCGGCGGCATCAGCTTGTCGGTCGAAAAGCGGCGGATGGAGAGCAGCGGGCCATCCACGGCCAGCGGCGGGATGATGGCGTTGACGCGCGATCCGTCGCTCAGGCGGGCGTCCACCATGGGCGTCGATTCGTCGATGCGGCGGCCCACCTGGCTGACGATCTTGTCGATGATCCGCAGCAGGTGCTGGTCGTCGCGGAAGGTGACGTTGGTCAACTCCAGCAAGCCCTTCTTCTCGATATAGACCTGGCGGAAGGTGTTCACCAGGATGTCGGAGATGCCCGGGTCCTGCAGCAGCGGCTCCAGCGGGCCGAGGCCGAATACTTCATCCAATACCTCATCGCTGATCTGCTGCTTTTCGAGCGAGCTGAGCAGGGTCGGCTCCGCGTCGATCAGCTGAATCACCGCTTGCCGCACTTCGGCCCGCACGCGTTGGTTGTCGATGCTCGCCAGCGCTTCCAGGTTGATCTTGTCCACCAGCTTGCGGTGCAGGGTGAACTTGAGCTCCTGGTACTCGGGCTTCAGATTGGCCTTCTGGCGGCCTGCGTTTTTCAGCAGCCTCTGTTCCCAGGAGATCTGCTGGTTGTTCTTGTTTCCGGATTCTAAGGACGTGAACATAAGGATTCTAAAACCTGAAATTCTTCATGACTTCATACCTGCGACAGCGCGGGCTTCAGGTCGCGCACGCCCGGGGACGCCTGTTTTCCGGTCGCCCCGCACAGCCGTAGCGCGACACTCTCAATGGCGCGGCCCAAATCATTCTCGGCGCCCAGCGGCTGGCCCAGCGTCACCACGCGGTGGAGGGCAAAGTAGTCGTTCGGAAGGCTGGCGTGTACGCTGCAGCCGAACAGTTTTTCCATGTCTCCGATCCCGATCTCTTCGCGCCGGTCCAGGCGGTTCAGCAGAACGTGGAAGCGCTCCTGCGGAAAGCCCAAATGGTTAAGCATGGTCAGTGCCTTGCGCGCCAAATGCAAACTCGGGAGGTCCGCCGTGGAAACCAAAAATGCCCGTTCGCATTCCGCGGTCGCCATCAAGCTGGTGGGACTGAAGACCGTGGGAAGATCCAGAACCACCCAGTCATAGATGTTGCGAGCCTGTTCCACCAGCATCCGCAAGCGCGCGCCGTCCACCGGGTCCGCATAGGGGACGGCCGGCGCGGGCAGAATATCCACACCGCCGTAATTGACCGCCAGCGAATTCCACAAGGCCGCATCCAAATGTTCCACGTGTTGCAGCGCATCCACCAGGGAGTAGTTGTGGCTCAGCTTCAGATAAAACCCGATGGTGCCGCCGGTCAGGTCGCAATCGGCGAGAAGAATTTTCTTTCCGGTCAGCCGGTGCAGCGAAAACGCCGTTTGCGTGGCTACCGTGGAAGCTCCCGAGCCTGGTTTGCAGCTGCTGAAGGCCACCGCATGACCAGCTTCGGTGCGCTGCACGCTCTCGGGCACCACCAGCCGGCGCAGCCGCGAGATCGCGTCCCTTTGCGTCGACAGATCGAAGGGAGCGTACAGAAACTCCACCGCGCCTGCCCGTAAGCATTGCAGGATCATCTGGGAGTCGTTGTTCGAGTGCAGACCCACCACCTGCACCGTGGGGTTCAGCGCGGCGATATAACGCACCAGATCGACCGCGGTCACGGGGTCCGAACCGAGGTCCAGCAGCACCACCTGCGGCTTGAGCTGCCTGGCCCGGATCTCCAGCGTCTGATGGGGCGGGTAACTCTTGAGGTCCGCCAGAATCTGAAAGCCGCGAGTCTGCGGAATCGTCTCCAGGAACTTGCGTGCGAGTTCGCGGTCAGGCGCGATCAACAGCGCGGTGATTTCCGGACCGTTTTGTAGTAACTGGCTCACCAGAACAGCTCCCGATTCCCATCCCCGGCGGATTTCACTTGGTCTACTCGTGCGTCTACTTCTTGCCCGCGGACTTGCTGGGCGGCACGTCCTTGGGATCGATCCTCTTCAAGAACTCATTTGGAAAGTACGGCTGCGGTTTCGGATCGTTGGGACCGAGTGCTTCGGTTACTTCCGGAGTCACCAGCATGACCAGCTCGGTGTTGTTCTTGTTCTCGATCTTGCTCTTGAAAAGCGAGCCGAGGATCGGAATGCTGCTGATGATGGGCAGCTTGGTCAACGCGCTGGTTTCCCGGTTATCCATCAGTCCGGCCACCACGAAGGTCTGGCCTTCGGCGAGCTCCACGTTGGTTTCGGCGCGCCGGGTGGAGAGCGCGGGAATCAGGAATCCCTGCAGCGTCACCGCATTGGCAAAATCTATCGTTGACACTTCCTGGCGCAAAGCCAGCTTGATGGTCTTGTTGGCGGTCATCTGGGGAGTAAACAGCAAGCGGATCCCGAACTCCTTGAACTGGATAGTGACCGCTCCGGCGGCTCCAACGCCCTGCAGGATGGGCACGGGGAATTCGCCGCCCACCAGGAAATTGGCTTCCTTGCCATTGGTGGTGACCAGGTTCGGCTCAGCGAGAATCTGCAGCACGTTGTTCTGCTCCAGATCCTTGATGAACGCGCCGATGTTCAAGTCCGGGCGAAACGCGAAAATGTTGAGGGCATCCGTGATGGTTAGGGTTGTGGGAGCGCCGCCGACTCCTGGCACGACGGATCCCGAGTTGAACTGTCCGGTGCTTACGGCCCCCAGGGTGTTCAGCGCTCCGGTGGAGAGGATGTTCACGCCGAATTGCTGGGCTCTCGAGCGATCCAACTCGGCGAACTTGACCCGCAGCAGGATCTGCTTTTCAATCGGGCTGGCGACAAACAGATTGTTCACTACGGTTTTGGCGAAGGTTGCCGAGAGCGCGACCGCCCGGTCCGCAACGTCTTTATTCGATACCGTGCCGTTTAACGAAATCGAATCGCGCGAGCTGCGGACGTCGATTTTCTCGTCGGGAAAGGTGTCCTGCAGGATGCGGCGGAGCGGTTCCAGGTTGAGTTCCACCGTCACGTTGTAAAACATGCGCTGATCGGATTTGCTCCAGACCACCATGGTGGCCGAGCCCAGACCCTTGCCGGACATGAGAATTTCCCGGGTGGTCACCGGGCTGGCATCCACAACCTCCGGATTGCTGGTGGAGATCTGGCGGATATCGCCCGGATAATCGATCACGATGCTCTTGCCGACGGTGATCCGCAAGTCCTCGGCGCTTTGCGTCCGGCCGATACCCGTGGCCAGCACCAGCAGCGCCGCCGTAATTGCGACCTTGGCAACGGCATTATCAAACACGCGATTGGAAGTCATAGTCGTTTCCTTCGGTTGCATGGATGTGGCGCTCTCAGTTGCCTCTCGGGATCACTTCCACGGTCTTGGTATTCCCCCGGATGACCACGATCTGGTCCGGCGGAGGAGGCAGGGGAGGTGCGATCGGCACCGCGACGGGCGACGCCACCAGCACCACCGGTTTGCGGGGGGCCGCGGCGCGCTTGACCGGCTCGGGAGCCGCAGGCTTGCGGGGCGATCCGTACAACTCGGCGACGTAGCGTCCTTCCGGCTTGTCGACACCTTCATCGCTGGAATTGCGCAGGATCAACTGAAGCCGGCCCTCGCCGTTGGCCAAGGTGAGCGTCTCAGCGTCTCCCGGCGTCACCAACAAGGTCACCGTGGAGACCGATACCGGCGTGCCGCGCGCATCCGACTGCATGGCTTGTCCGGCGGAAAGAACTAAAACGTTTTGCAGCACCGTCGCGGTCATCGTGCTGTCGCCCGACGGCGGACGGCCTGTGACCAGCACGTCCACGCGCAGGCCGGGCAGGACGAATCCCGCGGCGCCAGCGACGTCGTTCACGCGAACAGTGACCGCACGCATGCCCACCGGAATGGTGGGCGCCAGACCCAATCCGCTTCCCTTGACCGCCAGGCGGCCTTCCAGCAGCGGCTCATCCAGCAGAATGTTGGAGACCACCGGCCGGTCCAGAACATCCTCTACTTTCGAGAACGCTCCTTTGGGGAACGACTCCATGGAGACCTTAGTCAATTTCACGTCGGCGGGCTTTACCATTACGCCGACGCCCAAGGGACGCGTGGCAACCACCACGTCCTTCATGTCGCTCGGCTCGTTTTTCTTGGGGCCGCTCCCACGCGAGGTCATCTGGTAGAAAACGCTTGACACCACCAGCGCGAATACCAGACTGACGCCCAATACCGTCAGAAACCTGCGATCCATACTTGTTCTCCTCTATCCCTCTGACCGCTAACGCCCAGCCCTCTAACCGCTAACGCTCGGCCCGCTTGCCCGCTAAACTCTTGCCGCCAGCGATAACCAGACTCCCAGCGCAATCGCGGGAGCGTACGGAATCGAATCCTGGCCTGCATCTTGCTTCGGAGTTGCACCCAACGCGCGCCGCAAGGCACGCACGCTCAAAACTCCTACGGCGATCACGCCGCCCACACCCGCGGTCCACAACGCGGCGGCAATCAGTTGATGAAAGCCGAGCAATGCTCCGAAACCCGCCATCAGTTTCACGTCGCCCCCGCCCATGCCGCCCAGCAGATAAAAAATCAGGAAGACGGCAAAACCAGCCACCGTCCCGATTCCCGCATATAACAATCCGCTCAATCCGCTTTGTCCGATTTGCCAGCCGAATCCGGCGGCCAAGGCGGACAGGGGAATCCAATTGGCGATCTGCCGGCGCGCGAGATCATCGATCATCGCCGCCAGCCCCACCAGAACTGCGATCCACACTTGCGCGTTCATCGGATCCCTCGAAAGCTGCCGGAATGTTCCGGCGCCTCCCGCACTTGACTCTTCACGACGACGACCGGGCTGGCCGGAGCCGGCGCGGGCATCTTTCTGCGCTTCAAATTCGGACGCTCCAGCATCATCGGCGCGAGAAATCCGGATTGCAGCGCGAACTCCGCCAGGTCTCTCCCCGACGGAAGCCGCCAGCTCATCGGATCCATCCATTCCATCGGGATCCGGGGAATTCGCGTAGAGCGAAGACGACGATCGATACCGGTTCCACGCTCGCCCGCACCCTTCTCCACCATTTCCGCTGTTAGCTCCTACCTGGATACTCATTCGGCGGGGTCGGGGCTTTTCATTAGCCTCAGCCTGCTAAAGGGCCTATGGTGCTTAGAACCTTGGTTCCGCAGCCTACTGGGCTACCGGGGGTACTCAGGAGGAGCTTCGAACTAAGAGGATTCGCTTACCGTCGTCCTCAAGTACCCGCCAGTCCGGAGCGAGTTTCAGAATCTGGCTCAGGGCCGAATCGACCGGCAGCAGCGCCAGGTTGAAGCGGTACTTATCCATCAACAGCCGCCAGTCCCAAGCGCCGGCCGTGAGACGAAGGTAATCGTTGCCGACCTCAGGTCCATAGAAATCGCTGCGGCCGTCCACGAACACCTTCTGCGCCGGGTTGACGTAGATCAGATAGTCGGCCCACTGGTCCGTAGTCAGGACGCGGGACCGCAGAATGAGGTCGCTGTGGGCGCGCACGATCTTCACCGGAAAAACAAAGTCCGGAAAATCCTGGGGCCATTTGATGGCCGTGCTGGATGTGAGGGGAGGGCCGATCAGCACCAGCGCGGCCACTGCGACGGCCGGCCAAACGCTGGTCCGCCGGAATCCCTTGATTGCATCGGCCGCCATGAGATTCAGAATCCCCGGCAGCGAGCTCTTCTTGACGCGCGCGGTCCACGCGTTCCACCAGTCGCTCAACTGCGAA
>Ga0265313_10004863_pt1 | contig 10092 bp, 8 predicted proteins | sample 4123metaG_FD_203122 | JGI IMG/M metagenome (GOLD analysis project Ga0265313, IMG submission 203122) | Rhizosphere microbial communities from Carex aquatilis grown in University of Washington, Seatle, WA, United States - 4-1-23 metaG | ecosystem: Host-associated > Plants > Roots > Rhizosphere >...
TCCCTGCTGAATAAACGCACTTATCCCATACCTAACTGGCTTTGGTAATTGTCCACGCGGAGATGCCTTCCATGATATTCAAACAGCTGATTGGGTCGATTCTTCTCATAGCCGGGCTAACCCAGACTCCGCTTTTTGCGCAGCCCGAATTGCGCCAGCGGCCACGCTACTTGCTGCGGCCCGGAGATACGCTGCAACTCCAATACCGGCTTACGCCGGAGTTCAATCAGTCCGTCACCGTGCAACCGGACGGATATGTCAGCCTCAACATCGGTGGCGAAGTTCAGGTCGCCGGGCTCAATATGACCCAGGCCCACGACCTGATCGTCTCTAAAGAAAGCGCTCGACTCAATGATCCCGAACTCACCTTGATACTCGAAGAGTTTACCCGGCCCTATGTGGTCGTCGCCGGGGAAGTGACAAAGCCCGGCCAGATCGAGATTCGCGACCAGATGTCGGCAATTTCGGCCATTATGATGGCGGGCGGCTTCACCAACGGAGCCAAGTCGGGGCAGGTTATCGTCTTTCGTAAATTCAATGACACCCTCGCTGAAGTTAAGCAACTCAATCTAACTCGAGTAACAAAGACAGCACAACTCGAGCATGATATGGCGCTGCAGCCTGGTGACATTGTCTACGTCCCCCATGATCGAATAGCACGCCTCCAGCATTACATGCAATTAGCCAACCTTGGCTTCTATGCAAGCCCTACAGACTTTATGAAGTAGGTAGCCTCCGTCGTTTCCGTCGAATCGACCTGTCATCACCCCCAGGAGAGACAGACTTGCGCATCACGACTACATCCTCTTCGACCGCCTTCGCGCAGTCTGCCGCTACCAAGTTGCTGATTATTGGCATCAATGCGGCCACGGGTATCGTGTGTGCGCGCGCGCTCGCCCCATCCGGCCGCGGCGCGCTCAGCACGATGATCTTGTCGTATAGCTTCCTGTCATCGGCTTTAACGCTCGGATTGCCGAGCGCATTGACATATCGGCTCCGGAAGCAACCTGAGAGTGCTTCGGACTTGATGGGAACAGGGATTCTCTTGTGCTTCCTCATCAGCAGTCTCTCCGCTGCCGCCGGCTACTTCCTGCTGCCCTTCTGGATTCCTCAGTACTCCCCGACTGTCCTCTTCTACGCACGCCTATTTCTTCTGAATACCCCTATCGCTCTCTTTTTCGTTATCGGGCGCGCAGCCGTCGAGAGCCGCGGCGGATTCAAAGCCTCCAACCTATCCCTCATCGGCCCTCCGCTTGCAACCCTTGCAGGCCTTGTCCCCCTCAAATTCGCAGGTTGGCTCACGCCGGCAACAGCCGCATGGTGCTATGTGCTTCCAGGCATCCCAGTCTTCTTTTGGATGTTCTGGCATGTTCAACGCACCTTTGCCCCGCGCCTCCACTCCGTCCTGCAATCATCTCGCCTGCTCCTCTCCTACGGGATCCGGAGCTACGGAATCGATCTCTGCGGCACAATGTCTCTTTACGTCGATCAGGCCTTGGTGGTTCGACTACTCACGCCAGACATGATGGGCGTTTATGTCGTGGCCCTCAGTCTCTCACGCCTTCTGAACGCATTTCACACTTCAGTTGTCATGGTGCTCTTCCCTCGCGCGGTTGCCCGGCCCCCTCTCGAGATCGTTGCGATGACCGGTCGGGCTGTCCGCATTACGACCGCAATGACCGCTCTTTGCGGATTAGGCATCGTTCTCGCCGGACCGAAGCTGCTGGTACTGCTGTATGGCTCCGACTATCGCAGCGCAACAAGTATTCTGCGGATTCTCGTCCTTGAAGTCGTCTTGACGGGTGCGACGCAAGTGATGTCACAAGCGTTCATGGCGCTCGGCCGGCCCGGCGTAATAACAGCGCTGCAAGCAATCGGCCTCTCTCTCACAATTCCCCTCATGCTGATTTTGATTCCTCGCCTTGGCCTGATCGGGGCGGCGCTATCCCTGCTTATCTCAACATGCGCCCGCCTCACATTCGTTCTCGTGAGCTTTCCCCTTGTACTCAAACTGCCCGTGCCCGATTTATTAGTGCGGAGAGAGGACATCAAGCAAGTTACGCAGCAGATTGGCGAGTGGTTGTCGGTTCGCCGCGCTGCAGAAGCGACCAATGAAGTCTGACCGCCGTCGGAGAGATGAGCGTCGATGGTTGTGAATCGACAGCCGTAGTTCCAACGCAAGTACACACCCCCCTATGTACCGCGGAGCGTCTAATGTCAATTCGTCGTTCGATTCTTAACATACCCGCCAGTGTGGATGGTTCGATTGCCCTGGCTATCCTTGTTGCAGTTGTCTGTTACGTCAATCATCAATCAATTCTGCAGAGTGGCCTAGGTGGCTTTCTTGGCATTCGCATCACGCTCTTGAATGCAATCTTCTCGCTGGTTTTTGTTGTTCTTTGGCAAAAATCATTCCAGATGATTGGCCTTTATCGGTCTGATTTGCCCGCCGCAACGTCGGCCCTGCTCCGCCTTGCCGCAGCCTGCGCGTTAATGACTTTCTTTGTCGCAGCCTATTTGAAGTCGCGCATGGCACTTGAACCGATACGGGTCATCTCTGCCGATTTCTTCCTCTTGTCATTTTGCTATGAACTGAGCCGTGTGCTCCTCACCAATCCGCAAACCTGGCAGCCTCGCGAACCGGCACTTGTTGTTATCGTCGGCAGCGGTCCAAGGGCAAGCAAGGCTTGGCGCGAGCTACGTGTTGCTTTCCACGGTAGCAAGACACTCCTCGGGTTCTTCGACGATCGGGCTACCGACGAAATGGCGCCCGACATTGCAAGCCGCTACCTGGGCCCTCTCAGCGATCTATCGGACTACTTGCTCAAGAACGTTGTCGACGAATTGATCGTGGCTGCGCCGCTGCGTTCCTGCTATGACATGACCCAGCGCGCCGTGTCGATCGCCGAAGCAGCCGGAGTTCGAGTCTCCTACTTGAATGAGATCTTCGATCTGTCTCTCAGTTCAAAGCGGCGGCGGCGTGCGTCTCGGTTCATCGAGCTCGTCCCCTCAGATCACGCGAGTCTGACAGCGGAGAAAGTCAAGCGGCTCGTTGACCTGGTTGGCGCTTCGATCGGGCTGCTGATTACCTCTCCCATCTTTCTCATCGTCGCAATCGCTATCAAGGCAACCAGTCGCGGACCGGTCTTCTTTGTTCAGGAACGGTATGGCTACCGGCGTCGTCGCTTCCCCATGTACAAATTCCGCAGCATGGTTCAGGATGCGCCGCAATTGATGGCGAAGCTTGAAGCGCAGAACGAGGCAAATGGACCCATCTTCAAGATGGCGAACGATCCCCGCATTACCCCGCTGGGCCGGTTTCTGCGCAAGACCTCACTTGATGAGCTGCCGCAACTCTTGAACGTCATCAAGGGTGACATGTCTCTCGTCGGACCCAGGCCCATGAGCGTGCGCGATGTTTCCCTCTTCAATGAGGCGCAACTCATGCGCCGTTTCAGCGTCCGGCCCGGAATTACCGGCAGTTGGCAAGTCTCAGCGCGCGCCTCACTCGACTTCGATCAATGGGTGGTGCTCGACTGTTCGTACATCGAAAACTGGTCGCTCGCGCTCGATCTGAGCATTCTCGCCCGCACAATTCCCGCCGTTCTCAAACGATCGGGAGTTTAGGTACAGCGACAGGAGAATTTATGCACACTGCCATTGTTCACGATTACTTCACGCAATTGGGAGGCGCCGAGATTGTCGCGCAGGAACTGGTGCGTATGATCCCGTCGGCGGATTTGTTCTCGACCGTCGCACTTCCCCAATGCATGCCGGCAGGCCTCAAGGATGTCCCCGTTACAACATCATGGATGCAGCACCTGCCGCGCATGAAGGATTTCTACCGCCTTTATTTTTTGCTCTATCCCTACGGAGTCAGTTCTCTCGACTTATCGAAATACGACCTCGTAATCTCAAGTTCGTCGGGCTATGCCAAAGGCGTCCGCACCCACCGTGACGCAGTCCACGTTTGCTACTGCCACACTCCGATGCGCTGGGCCTGGAGCTTCGACAGTTATTCAGCCCGTGAATCGATGGGTTCGTTCAAGCGCGCAGTTTTTCCCCATCTGATCCGCTTCCTGCGCGAATGGGACACCGGCGCGTCGCGGCAACCCGACCATTTCGTGGCCAACTCGAAAACGGTCGCTGCGCGCATCCAGCGCGCCTATGGCCGAACCGCCGAAGTCATCCATCCACCTATCAACCTCAACCGCTTCAGGCCGTGTGATAAGCAGGAAGACTATTACCTCGTTCTTTCACGACTCGTGTCGTATAAGGGCATCGACCTGGCCGTCCAGGCATGCACAGATCTAAATCGGAGACTGGTTGTAATCGGAGATGGCCCCGATCGCAGCCGCCTTGCCTCGCTCGCCGGACCGAGTGTCAGATTTCTCGGCAGGCTCTCCGACACTGAGGTGGAGCATTATGCGTCCCGCTGCCGCGCCCTTCTCTTCCCGGGCGAGGAAGACTTTGGCATGGCGCCTCTCGAAATCGCCGCTGCCGGCCGCCCCACTATCGCCTATCGGGCCGGTGGTGCAGTCGAAACCATCCTTGAGGATGTGACCGGCGTTTTCTTTGATCGCCAAACCTCGGCCGATCTCGCGGCCGCCATCCGGCGATTCGAGTCGATGACCTGGAGCAGCAACGTTCTTTCCGCCCATGCCAGCAAGTTCGGCATCGACGTTTTCCAGGACTCGTTCCGACGCTTCCTGAGCCGCGTCGGGTGCCGGACACTGGAACAAGAAGCTATCACCGGCACTGCGCGAGCCGCAGATCCGTCGCTTCCGGTTTCGATTGGCGGCGTTGAAGGAAGACTACCGGCATGAGCACAATTGCCAGTCTGGCGCCAGGTCCCGCGAGTAGCGCGTTCAGACCCGCGGCCATCATGCGAGAGACGCAGTCGGCCTCTGCAGTATGGGTCGTTTCGATCGGGAGCGCTCTTGCGCTTGTCGCGTTGTTCCTCGCACATCAAGGCACGTTGCTGCGCGCAGCCGTGCCCATGGTTGCAGCTGCAGTGGCGCTCACACTCTATCTGCGTCGCCCCGTCGCCTACTTTCACTTCACCCTGTGGACGTGGTTTCTCACGCCGCTGCTTCGCCGCATCATTGATTGGCGTTTCGGATTTCAAGACCAGAATCTCGTGTTGCTCGCACCGTTCCTGGTAACTGCCGTTGCCGCCATCACGGTAGTCCGTGAATTTCGCCAGGCACCGCGTTCCCAACTCGCTCCTTATCTTCTCTGCTGTGCAGGCATCTTCTACGGATTCTCGGTCGGCCTCATCCGGTGGTTCCTGCATAACTCAGAGGCTGAATCCGTCGGTTCCATCGTCTACGGACTCTTTTTATGGCTGGCGCCACTCCTCTTCGGCATGCACTTATGTCTCCGCTGGCAGAGTTATGAGGCGCATAGGTCGGCCATCCTTGCCAGTTTCAAGTGGGGAGTATTGCTGCTCGGGGCGTATGGCATCTATCAGTACGTAGCGCCTCCAGCGTGGGATACCGCCTGGCTCGAAGGTCTTCCCGGCGGATGGGAAACTCAATCCTTTGGCAGACCATTCCCGTATGAAATTCGCGTCTGGAGCACCCTGAACTCACCCGGAACTTTTTCGGCAATGATGTTCCCCGGACTCGTCTTGCTCCTGGTGACAAAAACGCGCATCAAGCCCTTGATTGCCGCGGCGGGCTCCGGCGCATTCTTGCTTTCCCTTGTACGAACCGGCTGGCTCGCGTGGGTTCTGGCAATCTTGTTGCTGGCAGTCTCGCAGCGGTCTGCGGTCATCCGTCGTGTTTCTCTCATCATTCTGCTTCTGCCCGTGGCTCTCATACCGATTCTTCTCGTTCCCAAATTCCAGGAAACGATTGAGGACCGTTTGGTGACAATGACCGACCTCAATCATGACGCCAGCATGAATGATCGCAAGATGCTGTACAAGCGGGTTACGTCGGAATTGTTGAGTGATCCCTCGGGAGTGGGACTTCTGAACGGCAATGCCTTCAGCGTCGATGACATGCCTCTCGATAGCGGTTTCATCCAGACAGCTCTCCTGCTGGGCTTTGCCGGAACTGCCTTCTACATGGGCGGCATTGTGGTCTGCATCGCTGGCATGGTGCGACGCCGCCCTTTGCGTGCGGGCCCCGCCGACGAGTTTGCCGGCGCATTCGGCGTCATTTTTCTTGTCACTCTTGTAGAGCTTGTCGGAAGCAATGTCTTCATCAACTTCTTCGGCTTCACGTTGTGGATATTCTATGGGCTTTGGTCAGCTGGCAAGGTGTATGCAGAACAGGCCGACCCTCTGCCGCACCGCACGTCCTTTGCACCGCATTCCAAGGTCGTCAACACTGCTCGCGCACTGCCAGGTGAAATATGCGACGAACTCTGAACATCTTCATCCTTCATCCGTCGGATATGCTGACCGACTGCCGCCCGCACGGCGATGGGCTCATGGCAGATTCCTTTATCCGCAACCTCGCGTCCCAGGGACATCGGCTTCATGTGGCCGTGAGCGAACGTGACTTGAAGGAACCGTACGACAGCAATGTGACTCTCTACAGAATCGATACTGGGCGAAAGGCCACTGGCTTGGCGGCGCGCATCCGTTTCGCACGCGGTTCTTATGCGACGTTCAAGCGCCTCGCACGTCAGGGCCTCGTTGACGTTGTGCATCAGCTGAATCCCGTCGTCACCGGCCTGAGTCTTCCTTTCTGGAATTGCCCCTGCCCCCTCGTCCTTGGACCTTATGTTCCCGATTGGCCGTTGATTCTCTACAACGGGCAACTCGCGTCCCCCCGCTTCCTTGATCGAATGAAGATTCGTCTCAAACGCGAGATCTGGCAGGCCCAGCATCGGATCGCCGACGCGATCATCGTTTCTACTCCGGCAGCGCTCAGCAAGGTTCGCGATCGATCTCGCTACCAAAGCAAGATCCACGTCATTCCGTACGGAGTCGACGCGGAGGCGTTCACCCCGTCGCCCCTGCCGCAGGAGAAAGTGATCTTGTTTGCCGGCTCTCTGGCGCAGCACAAGGGCGTGTTTGTGTTGCTTGAGGCATTTCGCCGGGTTCTTCGCACGTTTCCCGACTGCACGCTTCTACTCGCGGGTGACGGACCGGAAGCTGAACGGGCACAGCGTGTCGTGGCCACTTTCGACAATCCGGCAAGCGTCAGATTTTTGGGGCGGGTTTCGCGTGAAGGTCTGCCGGCCGTAATGCAAGCATGCTCGGTGTTTTGCATACCCTCCTTCGGTGAGGCATTCGGGTTGGTCGCTCTCGAAGCCATGGCGTCCGGCCGTCCTGTGGTGGGAACAGACGCCTCGGGGCTCGGCTATCTGATCGAGGATCTAGGTGGACGCAAGGCTCCCGTGGGCGATGTCGATAAGCTGGCCCAAAACCTCACCGCAATTCTTGGCGACCCGGATCTCGCTCGCTCCATGGGCGAACACAATCGCCGCACTGCCGAACATCGGTACACATGGCCGCATGTTATCGAGCAGCTGGAAGAGGTCTACGCCGTTGCGTTGGCCCAGCGTGAAGATGCACGGCAGAACTTAACCGTCCGCTCAGTGCCTTCGATAGCGGACAAGTCGTAGCTAGGCTCACAGTCGACGCCAACCCGAGAACGAACCTGTGAAGGAGCGAGAATGACGATGAAACAGAAGATTCCGTCGCTCGATGGACTGCGGGCAGTCTCGATCGTTCTGGTGATCGCGTCGCACATCGTATGTGCCCGCGGATTTCCCCACGCCGATCGGTTTGCGGCCAGTTCTATCCCATATTTCGTGGGAAACCTCGGAGTGCGGATCTTCTTCATCATCTCCGGCTTTCTCATCACGACCTTACTTCTTCAAGAAGAAGCTTCGACGGGAACGGTGAGCATCCGTGCGTTCTTGCGGAGGCGAGTCTTCCGGATCGCGCCCGTCTTCTTTATGTACATCGGAGTCGTTGCGGCTCTTTGCGCCGCCGGGGTTCTCGTCGTGCCTTGGCAGTCCTTCGTCACCGCAGGAACCTTCACGGCGGACTTCATTCGTCCCCAATGGTACTTTGGCCACTTCTGGTCGCTCTCTGTCGAAGAGCAGTTCTACCTTCTTTGGCCTTTTGTCGTCGGCAAGCTTCCCCGCATCTGGCGCTGGCGCGTCGCAACCGGGGTCTTTGCGGCAGGAGCAGTGACAGGATCGCTCTTTTTCGCGTTTGGTCTTGAGCAGCCTGCTGAAGCTTTGTCGAGCTTTACCACGATCGCCGCCGGCTGTCTGCTCGCGCTGGCCCGAGTTAGTCCAACGTATCAGCGCTGGCAGAGTTCGACCCTCAAGCCCCTTGCGCTATCGGCATGTGCGCTGCTCGGAGCCGCCGCCTTCTTCTGTCCACGCCCCGTTCGATTTGGAATCCTCGCAATTTCGGTGAGTGCACTCATCACCCTTGGCGTCGACTACGTAACTCGACAAAGGAGCTGGGTATCGGGCTTTTTGAATTGGAGCCCGGTCGCTTCTATCGGAACCCTCAGCTATTCCCTCTATATCTGGCAAGAACTCTTCATGCGGGTTCGCGATTTGGAACATGGCCCTCCCTTCCCGATCAACCTTGCGTTCGCATGTGCGGCCGCAGTCTTCTCTTATTACGTGATTGAACGGCCCATGATTCGGCTCGGGCGCATCGGTGCAAGCCGCACGCACAAGACAGAGACCTCCGTCCCGATTGCCGCCGAACCCTCAATGAGCCATAGCCCACTGCTCCTGCAATCGTCTCCGATTTCAACGGAAACACCATGACCCCGCCATCGATTCTTGTCCGGCGGAAATTGATTACGTCAGGAAGGCCGTTACCAATGCAAAGTATCTCGGCGTCAGCTTCTCGGGAGATCAACATACGTCCCAAGCCACGGCTCGATTATTTGGACTCAATTCGAGCGCTTGCTGCGCTGGGCGTTGCGTATTTGCACTCTTCGCTTGGTCTTGCAGCACTCGCGCATGGCTCGGAGGCCCGGGCAGTCCAGCTACTCACGCACTTCGTCGATACGGGAAAGATCGGCGTCATCGCCTTCTTTTTGGTCAGCGGCTTCGTCATCCCAATGAGCCTCAAGTCAGGACCCACGTCAAAAGTTCATTCAGTGCGAGACTTCGTCATCGGCCGCTTCTTCAGGCTGTACCCGGCCTATTGGCTCTCGATGGCGCTCGCATTCATCCTGCTCTTCCATTGGTCTCTTGCCGAGTGTTCTTTGAAGCGGCTTCTTCTCAACGTCACGATGTTTCAGGGATTCTTCGGCGGCGTCTCCATCAATATGATCGGGCTTTACTGGACTCTGCAGATCGAATGGATGTTCTATATCCTCTGCATCCTGTTGTTCCTCACCGGCTGGATATCCAAGCCAAAGAACATCCTCATTGCATATTCGGTCTTTCTCTTCAGCGCCTGCGCCCTCGCGGGTCTCCGTTATGCGACCCATCGAGCGTATCCGGTCGCCGCACCGCTGGGCCTCTCCGTTATGCTTCTGGGAACCCTGTGGCGCATGGAGCGCATCGACGGCCTCATGGAAGCGCGGCGCCATGTGCGCATCGCGCTCTCTGCATTCATTCTCGTCATTCCTTTCATCTCCCTGCTGGCCTACAACTTTAACGAAGGATTCGATGAGACCTGGTATCGGTACACGCTCTGCTATTGGATCGCGATTGGAAGCTTCTTCCTGCTGACGACCCGCCTGCGTATCACTTGGAAACCCCTGGTGTTGGTCGGCAGGGCGAGCTTCAGTCTTTATCTCTTTAGCGACTTTGTTCGCCTCGGCATGGAGCGGCTGATTCCCTACCAGCGCATTGCCAATATATCTCTCCATCTCTGGCTCTCGATCGAGATGATCGTCTCCTGCGCTGTGTCGTTCTTGATTTATACGTATCTCGAATCTCCGTGTCTTTCTCTCGGAAAGCAACTCATCCGTTGGCTTCGCCGGCCGATTCCTGCCGCTCCCAAGAGTAGCGTTGAATTCGCCTTCGAGCCAGTCAACGATTGAAGCGCAGGCTCACTTCAACCGAAGCACCAGCATGCGCTCGGAAACGGTCAACGGAATGCTCCGGCCAGGCCTCACCTTGGTTACGCGGATTGAGCCGTCCGCG
>Ga0265313_10004864_pt1 | contig 10091 bp, 8 predicted proteins | sample 4123metaG_FD_203122 | JGI IMG/M metagenome (GOLD analysis project Ga0265313, IMG submission 203122) | Rhizosphere microbial communities from Carex aquatilis grown in University of Washington, Seatle, WA, United States - 4-1-23 metaG | ecosystem: Host-associated > Plants > Roots > Rhizosphere >...
CGTGCCCTTGGCCGAGTTCACGGTCATGGTGCGGGCGTGGTAGTCGAACGAGATGACATCGCAACCGACGATGCACACCTTGCCCATTTGACGGGCGACAAGGGCGGCGTGCGAGGTCATACCACCGAAGGCGGTGATGAAGCCGAGCGACGCGTTCATGCCGCGAATATCCTCGGGCGAGGTCTCGTGACGGCAGAGGATGACGGTCTTGCCCTGAGCAGCCCAGGTCTCGGCGTCATCGGCGAAGAAGACGATCTGTCCCGTGGCAGCCCCGGGACCAGCCGGCAGGCCTTTCGCGAGCAGACGGCCTTCCTTGACCGCGGCGGCCTTGGCAGCGCCATCGAACACGGGACGAAGCAGTTGATTGAGCGCTTCGGGCTCGACGCGGCGGAGCGCCTCGTCCTTGCCGATCAGCTTCTCGTCCACCATCTCGACCGCGATGCGCACGCCAGCGAAACCGGTGCGCTTGCCGTTGCGACACTGAAGCATGAACAGCTTCTTGTTCTCGACGGTGAACTCGATGTCCTGCATGTCCTTGTAGTGCTTCTCGAGCTTCTTGCGAATCTCGTAGAGCTGCTTGTAGGCAACCGGGAAATCCTTTTCGAGGTCGGCGATCTTTTGCGGCGTACGAATACCGGCGACCACGTCTTCGCCCTGGGCGTTGACGAGGAACTCACCGTAGAAGAGGTTCTCGCCGGTCGACGGGTTGCGCGTGAAGCACACGCCGGTGGCCGAGTCTTCGCCTTTGTTGCCGAAGACCATGGCCTGCACGTTGACGGCCGTGCCCCAGTCGGAAGGAATGTTGTTCAGCTTGCGGTAGACCTTGGCGCGGTCGTTTTCCCAAGAGCGGAACACGGCCTTGATGGCGCCGGCCAGCTGGTCGAGCGGGTTCGTCGGGAAGTCCACGCCCTTGTGCTCTTTGATGGCGGCCTTGAACTCGGCCACCAGCTCCTTGAGCGCGGAGGCCGGCAATTCCGAGTCGACCTTGACGCCGATGGCCTTCTTCTTGGCGCTAAGAATGACCTCGAACGGGTCGTGATCTTCTTTGCGCTCGGGCTTCATTTCCAGCACGACGTCGCCGTACATGGCGACGAAGCGGCGATAGGAATCGTAGGCGAAGCGCTCGTTGCCGGAGGCGTGCGCCAAGCCGGCCGCGGTCTCGTCGTTGAGGCCGAGGTTCAGAATCGTGTCCATCATGCCCGGCATCGAGGCACGCGCGCCCGAGCGGACCGAAACCAGAAGCGGGTTCGACGGGTCGCCAAACTTCTTGTCGAGGAGCTTCTCCATCTTGGCGACGGCGACCTTCACCTCGGCGTCGAGATCTTTCGGCAGCTTGCCGCCGGCGGCGTTGAACTCAGTGCAAACTTCTGTGGTGATGGTGAAACCAGGAGGCACCGGCACGCCGATGTTGGTCATCTCGGCGAGGTTTGCACCCTTGCCGCCGAGCAGATTCTTCATGTCCTTGTTTCCCTCGGCCTTACCGCCGCCGAAGAAATAGACGCGCTTGATGCGCTTTCCGGCTGCTTGCGGTTTGGCTTTGGCTTTCGCCTTGGCTTGAGGCTTGGCCTTCACTACCTTGGCCTTGACTACCTTGGAGGCTCGCGCTTTGGTCGGTTTCATGGCTTTGCTTCCAGTCTTCTTCTTGGTTGGCATCGGTGGGCGTTTCTAGCAGGGAGAGCCAGGGATTGAAAGCCCCGAAGCCTCTCCGCATTCATTTGGTTTTTTCTCAGGCCAGACGTGTTGCGAAGGTGTTTCCAAGCTCGGTCGCCTTCACCCGGTCCTGGGCCATACTGTCGCGATCGCGCACGGTAACCGTCTGGTCGTCGAGACTCTGGAAATCGACGGTGATGCACCAGGGAGTGCCGATCTCGTCTTGGCGACGGTAGAGCTTGCCGATGGCGCCGGTGTCGTCGTAGACCGCGCGAATTCCGCTCTTTTGCAGATCGCGCTTGAGGCCGCGGGCCATCTCGACGAGACGAGCATCGTTGCGCTTGAGCGGAAACACCGCGACGGTCACGGGCGCGAGCCGCGGATGCAAATGCAGAACCGTGCGGGTGTGCTCCTCGGCGATCTTCTCCCCTACCCCGCGCACCTTCTTCATCACTTCGATGGTCGCCGCCTCCGAGTCCTCCATGAGACCGATTAGCTGGGGCAAGGTGCCCGGCAGTCCAGCCGCGATGCTTTCCGCCGACGAAACCAGGCGCTGTTTCACATCGGCCGCCATGCCTTCGCGACGGCCCACCGAGCGGGCGAAGCTTTCGACCAACTCGCGCAGCCTGGCCGTTTCCTCGGCTGGCGGCTCCTTGACCAGAGCGTCCTCGTAGGCGTCGCACAGAAACGCCAGCGTCGCGCGATCGGCACCCGCGGACGGTTCGATGACATACGGAACGAGGTGCTTCTTCTGCTCTTGATCGAAATACTTCAGTTCGCCGACCGCGTCGGGATTCTCGGGGGAGCGGCTGTGCGATTTCAGATCGAAGTCGGTGCGATTGGCGATCCCTTCGAGCTCGCTCCAGCCCATGGGGAAGCGATACTCGAGATCCACGCAGCGCTTGGCGTAGTGAGCGAGTTCGTGCTTCTCCTGCTCGCGCACCCGCAAGTTGTCGGGATTCATTCCAAGACCGAGGTACCAGTTCTTGCGCTCGGCGATCCACATCTCGTGCGCGGCTTCGTCCTCGCCGGGACGGACGAAGTACTCGATTTCCATCTGCTCGAATTCACGCGTGCGGAAGGTAAAGTTGCCGGGCGTGATCTCGTTGCGAAACGCCTTGCCGATTTGGGCGATGCCGAACGGCAGCTTCCTGCGCATGGTATCGAGCACGTTGCCGAAGTTGACGAAGATGCCCTGGGCGGTTTCGGGCCGCATGTAGACCAGGCCCGAGTCGTCGCCCAAATCAACGGGCCCGACGCTGGTTTTGAACATCAGATTGAACGGTCGGGCCTGCGTGAGATCCTTGGAGCCGCACTTCGGACAACTGAGCTCCTTGGCGTCGATGGCGGCGTTGATCTCGGCGATGCCCTTCGGATCGCGGCCCTTTTGTGCCGCGAACACGTGATCCGCACGCGGCCGCGTCTTGCACGCGCGGCAGTCCATCATGGGATCCGAGAACGTCGCCTCGTGGCCCGAGTATTTCCACACCAGGCGATTCATCAGGATGGCGGCGTCGAGACCTTCCATGTCCTCCCGCTCGTGCACGACTCTCTTCCACCACGCGCGCTTCACGTTGTTTTTCAGCTCGACGCCGAGCGGGCCGTAGTCCCACGTGCTGCTGAGGCCGCCGTAGACCGACGACGACGGGAAAACGAAGCCGCGACGCTTGCACAAACTGACGATCGTCTCGAGAGAGCTGGCTGGCATGATGAGGCGGCAATCTAGCCCGCAATATTCTTCACGTCTACGTCAGAGGCGAGCGGAACCGCCTGACAATCCACCGGCGGCTTGGGGATGCGTTGCCGGTCAACGTGAATTCGACATTGCGCCGGACATCTTTTCGATAAAATCCAGCGAGCGAAGCGGTCCATGGACGTGCTCGCGAATCAGCGCGAGGACTGCCCGACGGCAATTCGTGCCGACGTCGCGATCGAGCACGAGCGCGTCGGCGTCGGCCAGCGACGTGTGCGACAGGTGTTCGAGCTCGCCACGAACTTGTCCGCTGATGAGGTCGCCCCTCGGTCCGCAGGTGCGGCAGACGGCGCCGCCACGTGCGGGGTACCAGCGAACGTCCTGCCCGCCGAGGTCGCTACGCCCGCAGACAACGCAACGGTCGAGCGATGGCCCGATGCCAAGGCGGCGCAAAAGCCCAAGCTCGAACACGCGCAAACGTTCGGCCGTCGCAATGCCGGCGCCAAGCCGAGTGAGGAACTCGTCGAGCCAGGCAAAGACGGCCTTTTCCGGTTCGCGGGCCGGACACAAGCGGTCGCACAGCTCGATGGCATAGGCGGCATGCGCGGCTTTCGCCACGTCCAGCCCGAGTGCACTGCGGTCGTCGCGCGCCTCGAACGACTCGAGGACCATCAAATCGGCGCCGGAGCGGTCACGCAAATGCGCCTCGCCCGTGGCCGCCATGCCGAGGCCGCCCGAAAAACGGCGCGAGCTCTTTCGCGCGCTGCGAGCTAACGCCGAGACGCGGCCGCATTCCGTGGACAGTAAAGTGACGACCAAGTCCGCTTCCGCGAAGGGCACGCGGCGTAGGACGATCGCAGGAGTAACGACAAGCTGCCTCACGGACGAGGCGTCTATCGTGTCAGGTATCGCGAGCCGATGCCAGCAGCGTCGAAGGCGCTTGTTTCAGGCTGAGGCCTTCGCCCGATTGCGGTTGCTGGCGCAAGAACAGCGAGAGCGTAATCGTCGCAATGAGCAGGACGATGATGACGAACACCGCCAAGCCGATGCCGTGGCGAGGTGACTGAGAGTCGTCCTCGGCGGCCGGCAAATCAGCGGGGACGGCCCTCGGAGGCGTAGGCAAAGGGCGCCTGGCTACCATCACTGGCATCACGGGCGGCTCGGCGGCACGACGGCGCTCGGAGAGGACTTGGTCGAGCAGTCCGAGCGGCTCGTTGCTGGAGATGCCGAGGGTCTTGGCGTACGAACGGATGAAGCCGCGCACGAAGACGTCGGGGGGCAAATCATCAAGGTTGCCAGCCTCCATCACCTTCAGCGACGACACCGACAGCTTCGTGGCCTGGGAAAGTTCCGCGAGAGTCACTTGGCGCTTCTCGCGCTCCGTCTTGAGGAATGTGCCGAAGTTCATTGTTTCCATTCGCAAGAGCCTTCCTCACTGGATCATCTGTGCGTAGCGCTTGCATTCTTCTGCTACGCAGCTTCGCGGGGACATATCTGCGCAGACGCGGAACATTTCGCGCGCCTTGAGTGAATCTTTGCGTCGGTCTTGGACGAGTCCATCCAGGAGAAACGCCTCTTGGATGGGGCAACGCTTGCTGTCGGCCACCAACGGAGCGAGAACCTCGGCGGCTTGGTCAAATTCGCCCCGCTCGACGTGCACCTTGGCCAATCGGTAGCGCCCCACGCAGAAGGACGGGGCGCGCGCCACGGATTCGTAAAGTTCTTTCCAGGCGTTCTGCAGATCCTTCTTGTGAAAATAGGCCCAACCCAGGTTCGCGCGAGCATACACCGGCGAATCGTAGGTCGGATCCTTGAGCGCTTTCTCGGCAGCGGCGATTGCTTCGTCCCACTCGCGCAGCAGAAGCGCGACGGCAGCAAGGCTATTCCAAGCTTCCGCAAAATTCGGCCGTAGCTCGACGGCCTTGTGAAAATCGGCGCGGGCGTCCCGCAACTTTTGGTCCTGCTCGCTCCGCACCGACTGTTCGTCGGCTCCCTTGAGACAAGAAACCGTCTCGGCCTGCGCACCGTAGTCGTAGGCTTGCTTGAGCGCGATGAGGCCTAGCATGTTGTGCGCCTCGGCGTTCTGCGAGTCGGCCTCCAGGGCCTTCTGCAACTCTTCGATGGCGGCCTCCTCGCGATGATTCTGGAAATATCCGACGGCGAGCTGGTATCGCACCTGCGACTGGTCAGGATCCCGCTTGGCACGCGTGGCGCACCCGGGAGCTGTCAGCACCGCGATGCAAGTACCCATAGTGAGCAGAAGTCCTTTCAAGCCGTTGATGGTTTCTTTGCCTTTTCCAAGCATTCTCGATAGGTTAGCCCACGAGACGCGGCCGGACGCTAGCAGGACTAAAGCCGGCAAGTCAATCCGAAAGTGGGAGCTAAGCTGGGGTACATTTGTCGACTCGCCGCGCAGGCAGACTGCTCCGGCCGGGACGACAGCTGCCATTGTGACACCATCGCCCACCCGTTTGCTAGACCCCTTTTGCGTCTGCGCCCCAGATGTACTTGTGCAGTTGCAAGTTCAGGCGGACCGGAAGTCGGTCGCGGACGACCCAGGAAATCAGCGTCTTGGCGTCGAGGCGGCCGTGCACCGGAGAAAACAAGACTTCCGTACTGCCTGCGAGACCTAAGCCCGCAATCTTCTCGACGGACCACTGGTAATCGACCTCGTCGGCGATGACGAACTTCACGGCATCGCATGGGCGAAGCCCCTCGAAGGCTTTCCAGTTCATGCGTTGGCTCTCGCCCGAGGACGGAGTCTTTGCATCCAAGATGCGGAACACCTCGACGGGCAATTGGTCGACGGCGTGGGCACCGGAAGTTTCGATGGCGACGCGCCGGCCGCCGTCGAGGAGCCGCCTGGCAAGCACGGCGATGTCGGGCTGAAGCATAGGCTCGCCTCCGGTGAGCAGAACGAACGGTTGTCCCAGGCGCTCGACTTCGGCGACGATTTGGTCGAGGGTCATGTCGCGGCCGCCGTGAAAGGCGTAGGTGGTGTCGCAGTAGCTGCAACGCAAATCGCAGCCCGTCGTGCGGACCAGGGTGCAGGGAAGGCCGGCGTATTGGGATTCGCCGTGAATGCTCGCGTAGATCTCGGAAATGCGCATGGTCGTGAGCACGCGACTATGATTCGCGCCAGCTCGTGCGTCCATGGTATTTCCAAACGATGCTGGAGCATCGCGGACCCGATCTTCAAGTTGTACTTCAACGCTTGGGCCTCGACTTTCACGTCGTCCATCACGCGGCCCGCGGAGACGCCCGACTGAGCGCCATTCTGATGCACGGGTTCTCGGCGCACGTCGGGCTCTATTCGCACGTTGCCGCCGCGCTTGCCGATCAGGGAATCGCCGTTACGCAATTCGATGGCCGCGGCCATGGCAAGTCCGGTGGCCGGCGCGGCCACGTGGACGACTTCGGTGATTACCTCGACGACTTGGCCATGGTCATCGAATGGGCGCGCAGGAGGAATCCAACACTGCCGTGGGCGTTGGTCGGGCACAGCCTGGGCGGCGCCATTGGGCTCTCGTACGTACTTGACCCAAAGCGTGTGGACAAGCCGACGCGGCTTGTGCTGGCCGCGCCCTGGCTCAAGCTGAAGATGGCGGTGCCCGCGCCGAAGCGACTTGCTGCCAACGTCGTCGCGAAGGTGTATCCGACGCTGAGCATGGCCAACGGTCTTTTGGCCGCAAACATCTCCCGCAATCCCGAAGTGCTCGCCGGATTCGACAGAGATCCCCTGGTGCACCACGTTGCCAGCGCCGGCTGGTTCATGACCACCCTGCGCGCGCAAGCCCACATCCGCACGCACGCAGCCGAGCTGAAGGTGCCGACGCTCATCCTGCTTGCCGGTGAGGACCGAATCGTGGCCAACGAGGCCAGCGAGACGTTTGCGCGCGACGCGGGCAACATCGTCGAAGTCCGGCGCTATCCGGGCCTCTTTCACGAGCTCTATCTCGAGCCAGAGGCGGAGGCCGTCGTGACGGACATCCGCAGTTGGCTACTTTCCGACGGCACAAAAGCAAACGCGGCCTGATCAAGCGACCAGACCGCGTTTGATAGAGGCTTGTTTGCCTCGCTGCTTTACTTCTTCGAGGTCAAACCCGCGAGCTTCTCGCGCATGACATCGCCGAGCGTCGCCGTCGGACCGCCGGCGCTGAAGCCCTGGGCATCGGCGACTTCCTCGGCACGGGCGGCGCCGCGGAACGAGAGGCCGATCTTGCGCTCGGCACCGTCGACCGAGATGATCTCGGCCTTCAGCACGTCGCCGATCTTGACGAACTGCTTGGGGTCTTCCACGCGCTCGTCGGAGAACTCGCTGACGTGGATGAGTCCCTCGATGCCGCGCTCGATCTCGACGAAAGCGCCGAAGTCGAGCACCTTAAGGACCTTGCACTCGACGATCTTGCCCGCCGGGTAGTCGTACGGGATGCGATCCCATGGATCGGGTACCAGCTGCTTGATACCGAGCGACACCTTGGGCTTTTCGCCATCGAACTCGATGTTGAGCACGACCGCCTCGACCTCGTCACCCTTCTGGTAGAGCTCGGACGGGTGCTTCACCCGCTGAGTCCAAGATAGGTCGGAGACGTGCACCAAGCCGTCGATGCCCTCTTCGATTTCCACGAAGATACCGAAGTCGGCGATGTTGCGGACGATGCCCTTGACGACCGTTCCGGGCGGATACTTCTCTTTGAGAGACGCGAACGGGTTCGGCTCGAGCTGCTTCATGCCGAGGCTGATCCGATTCTGCGTCGGATCGATGTCGAGCACCACGGCCTCGACGGTGTCGCCGATGGCCAGCATCTTCGACGGGTGCTTCACCCGGCGGGTCCACGACATCTCGGAGATGTGGATGAGTCCCTCGATGCCCTGCTCGATCTCGATGAAGGCGCCGTAGTCCTTGAGCGATACGACCTTGCCGCGCACCACGGTTCCGGGCGGGTACTTCACCTGGGCGTGGGTCCACGGATCTTCCATCATCTGCTTGAGGCCAAGCGACACTCGCTCGGTCTCGGTGTTGAACTTCAGCACCTTCACGCGAACGTGATCGCCGACCTGGAAGAGCTCCGACGGATGGGTCACACGGCCCCACGACATATCCGTGATGTGCAGCAGGCCGTCGATACCGCCGAGGTCGATGAACGCACCGTACTCGGTGAGATTCTTGACGATACCCTCGACGATCTGGCCTTCCTTGAGCTTGTCGAGCGTCTGCTCCTTGAGCGCCGCCCTCTCCTTCTCGAGGAGTACACGACGAGAAAGCACGATGTTACCGCGCTTCTTGTTGAACTTGATGACCTTGAAGCGGTGGCTCTTGCCGAGCAGGTTGTCGAGGTTGCGCACGGGGCGAAGATCGACCTGCGAACCGGGCAAGAAGGCCTTCACGCCGCCACGGATGGTAACCGAGAGGCCGCCTTTCACACGCGTGCTGATGACGCCTTCGATGAGCTCGTCGCGTTCGCACGCAGCCGAAATCTCGTCCCAAACTTTGAGACGGTCCGCCTTCTCTTTGGAGACGATGCAAAGACCGTTTTCGTCCTCGCGGCTCTCCAGGAAGACATCGATGATGTCTCCGACCTTGATGGTCATCTGTCCATCGACGATGAATTCCGAGGCAGCGATGGTGCCCTCAGACTTGTAGCCAATGTCGACAACGACATTGTCCTTCGTGATGGCAATGACTTTGCCTTTGACGATTTCGCCTTCTTTCACCTCGTCGTGCTTGAGCGACTCTTCGAAGAGGGCAGCAAAACTATCATCACTATTCGAGGTGGTATCGGAAGACGACGGCACAGCTACCATGAGTATCCTTTGGACTAACAACGCGGCCTCAAGGCCGGCTGGTCCGGTTCGCGACGGCGCCCCTCGTGCGACCCGGCAACGGTTGTTGCATCGCCAATCCCGACCATCGAAATTAGCGAAGGGCGGCGAAAACTACCGCTGCAGTACCCGCATGTCAACGAAGGAAGGGCCAAACGGAACTTAATGGCGCGTCAAGGCGCGGGGCCGCGTGGGGAGCCGCCGAGCTTCGCTCGGCGCGGACCATCACGGGGGCTTTGCCTAATAATTCGGAAATGGCGCGGTGATCTCGGGAATCGCTGGGCAGGCTTGGGAATTATTGGGCAGCGAGTTTGGGTCAGGGACGTCCAAGCCTTGCGTCCGTGACGACATCACCGGGGAGTGATGGTTGCTGCGCGATATAGGTTCTGGTGACCACGTCTATGATCTCGTTAGCGGCCCCATCAGAAAAATGAGTTCGGCCGCTTCCGAGATGAAAATACATGGATTGGCGGACGGCCTTGCGCGCTTCAACTCGCGCTGCCTGCTTTGTTGGATCGCGTTCGTCTACGGACAGCGCCGCCAAGACCTTGCAACCGTCCAGTAACTCAGCCCAGATTTGCGTTGATTCCATGAATCCACCTCACTTCAACGTTGCTGTTCTAGCGTGATCGACCAGGAATCTCCTGCCTATGCAATCGAATGGTTGCCTAGGCAGTGGGATTCCATGGCTTCTTACTTACTGTCGTATTTTGCTCGCACCTCTGCGGCGTCGACCGTCAATCCGCTAGGTTCTTCAAACTTCTGGATTCCAAGTTCGAGAAGAGGGACGATCGCGGCAGGGAGAGTCTTCTCCTCCATATCCGTGATGTTTGTGGCCTGAAGTCCAAAGCGCACAAAAATTCCCCAGTGCCCTTCCTTGATGTCCTTTTGTTCTTTCACAAAGAGTTCTGCAACCTCTTTGAAT
>Ga0265313_10004867_pt1 | contig 10080 bp, 6 predicted proteins | sample 4123metaG_FD_203122 | JGI IMG/M metagenome (GOLD analysis project Ga0265313, IMG submission 203122) | Rhizosphere microbial communities from Carex aquatilis grown in University of Washington, Seatle, WA, United States - 4-1-23 metaG | ecosystem: Host-associated > Plants > Roots > Rhizosphere >...
TGCTCGGCGGACAGTGCGCTCAACGTCTTGCGCAAGATCTCGCCTTTGTCCTTCTTCTCCAGCGCCCGTTGCGGATCGTCGGCAGTGTCGACGATCGCTTCGGCCGTGGCGTCATCCAGTTCCTGCTCCGGCTTGCGACGGAGCGCCGACAGCGCCTTGAAGCGCGCGATCGACAGCAGCCAGGTCGAGACCGCCGAACGTCCCTCGAATTTTCCGGCTTGCCGCCAGACGTCGAGGAACACCTCGCTGATCAAATCCTCCGCCGTCGCCTCGTTACGCACGAAACGCAGCACGAACCGGTAAACGCGCACATGGTGCCGCGCGAACAGCACCTGCATGGCCAACCGGTCACCGCCGGCGATCCTGCCGATCAGAACTTCGTCAGAAGTGGTCTGCATCGGCCGGCTCGGTCATGGATTGGTCGCCCGCTGCGGCGAGAAGGTTCAATACGGACCTCGTCATCTACCGGCGCGCCGGGCTCGACCATGCTGGCCGCTAAAGTGCGCCTGTCGGCGGCCCGAGGGCAAGCGGAGCCGGCGGCGTCATCGGATCAACGTTAAAAATATCGTAGTCTTATCAATGCATTACGCAGAAACGTCGAGTCGCAGGAGATTATTGTAGCGACCGATGAACCTATGCCGGGGCGCGCGCGACCTATTGCCAGGATGCGATTGGCGCATCCACCAAATAGGAGAGACCACCATGTTCCGCTCGCTCACCATCGCTCTGACTGCCACCGCCGCGCTCGCTGCCGCCGCTCTCGCCCCGACCTCCGCCTCCGCCTGGGGCTGGCATCCGCATCATCACTGGGGCCACGGCTTCGGCATCGGCATCTACGCCCCGGTCTATGCGACCCCCGTCGTGTCCGAATGCTACTTCGTGAAGCGCGTCATCGACACCCCGTACGGCCCCCGCGTTCGCCGCGTTCAGGTCTGCGACTGATCGAGATCATGCTTCCTCGGTGAACCCCGGCTTCGACTGAAGCCGGGGTTTCGCTTTCTGGCGGCGCGAAGACTGCAGAGCTCTAGTGCAGCCGCAGGATCGTAAGGTGTGCCGAGACCGGGTCGGTGCCGCCGGCCGACGGCGTGATCGTCAATGCCGAAAAGCTGGACGAATTGACGACGGTAAGAACGTCGGCGGCCGATGCCGTCACAATGGTCATGCCAATGATTTGCGACGTGCCGGTTGCCCGTCCGACCACTGTCGCCGGTACGACAACTCCATTCAGGGCAACGGCCAACTGGCCCGGTTCGTCCGTGCTGACCTGAAACGTCACCATATAGGTGCCTGCCGACGAAAGGGTGAAGGTGTTCGCACCCGTTCGGATAATATCAGAGCCCGACGTTGGCCCGTCTTGCGGAAACTCGACCGCGGCTCCGGTCGCAACCGTCGCCGGATTGTCGCCAGGCATCAAGGCAAAGAAGTCGGCGTAAGCCAGAACCGTTCCCGCAGGTCCTTGCGGCCCGGTCGCGCCGTTGGTTCCGTTGGTGCCGTTGGTCCCCGGTGGTCCTGCCGCACCCGCAGCGCCGGTGTCGCCCTTTGCACCCTGTGGGCCCGTCGCCCCGGTGTCGCCTTTCACGCCTTTCGGACCTTTCTCACCCGGCGCGCCCGCCGGCCCGGTGTCGCCTTTGGCGACATATTTTTCCCAAAAGCTCGGGCTGCTGCTCGGCGGCCTATTGGTATTTCTGCGCGTCGCGACCCAGGCCGAGCCGAGCGAGGTCACGACATCGTTCGCCATGTAAGTGGTCGCGGCGTCCCAGGTGCCGAGCGGATTGAGGCCGCGCGGCCCGCAATCGGCGACCACGGCCTGTCTCGGCGCCGCCGTGGAACCGACCTTCCCCACGGCCACGATGCAATCGGGCGGCAGATAGATCAGATTGAAAGTGAATGCCTTGGCGCTATCGGAGGTCGCCGTGAACCGGTCGTCGAGCATAACCGCGGTGTTGGGCGCCGATGTCGTGCCGGTGACGACCAGATTGCCGCCGCTAATCCTGGCGTCGGTAATCTTGACTTCCGCCGCTGCGGCGGCCGGCGAATTTGCGGCGTCTGTTGAGGCAAGCACAAACAAAAAGAGGCTTGCGACCAGCAACCCCCGGAGTGAATCCGTCCGAACGATAAAAGCCATCCCGAGCCCCTTATTGACGGGCTTTTCGTTACCCGCCTAATCCCAAATTTCGCCCCACCGCGGACCATAGCAGACGGTCGCGGCGCCGGTGGGAAATACACGGTCCGCGCGATGTTTCGGTGGGCGATTGTCATGGTCCGGTAGTTTACTCGCGCGCCGGATTGAGTTCTGCTAGCGGTCCTGCATGCGAGACGGCTGCCCGCAATATGTCACCCGGTCCCGGAGCATCCCATGAAGGTGCTGCGCGCCGTGGTGCGATTTTGCCAGGATACGATCGGCTGGAACCGGATCGGATTCCTGCTCAGTGCCACGATCATCGCGGTGGCGGCCTATGTGCTCTACCATATGCTGCGCGATATCGACGTCGATGAGGTCGTGCATGCGCTGCATAAGACGAATATGCGCGACTTTGCCTTTGCCGCACTGTTCGTCGCCGCCGGCTATGTCACATTGACCTTGTACGACCGGTTTGCGCTGCGTGCGATCGGCCGCAACGACATTCCCTACCGCATCGCCGCCTTCGCCGGCTTCACCAGCTATTCGGTCGGCCACAATATCGGCGCGACGGTCTTCACCGGCGGCGCGGTGCGATACCGGATTTATTCCGCCTGGGGCCTCAACGCTGTCGAGGTAGCGAAAATCTGCTTCATTGCCGGGCTGACATTCTGGCTCGGCAATGCGGCAGTGCTTGGGCTTGGCATCGCTTACGCGCCGGGCGCCGCGTCGCAGATCGATCAGTTGCCGGCGCTCGCCAACCGGATCATCGGCTTCGGAATGCTCGGCGTGCTGGCCTGCTACATCGGCTGGGTGTGGAGCGCGCCGCGCCTGCTCGGCCGCGGCGGCTGGGAAGTGCATTTGCCGAGCGGTCCGCTGACGCTGCTGCAGATCGGCATCGGCATTCTCGATCTCAGTTGCTGCGCGCTTGCCATGTACATGCTGATGCCGGCCGAGCCCAATATCGGCTTCGTCACGCTGGCGGTGATTTTCGTCACCGCGACACTGCTCGGCTTCGCCAGCCACGCCCCCGGCGGCATCGGCGTGTTCGACGCCACCATGCTGGTCGCGCTCTGGCAATTCGACAAGGAGCAGCTTTTGGCCGGATTGCTGCTGTTCCGCCTGCTTTATTATATCTGCCCGTTCGTCATCGCGTTGACGCTGCTCGGCATCCGCGAGGCGGTGATCAATCTGCGCCGGCCCGGCACGCTGCCGCCGCCACGCACGGTCGAGACCACGGCGCCGATCAAATCCGAAATCGAAACCCGCACCCACAAGCCCCGCTAGGCCGAGGCGTTCCGGGTCGGAAGCTCGTCAGGGCGCGCTCAGCAGCAGCGTGCTGACGCTATAGGCCGGCAGCGTGTAATTGAACTTGCCGCCAGCCACCGCAAAATTGCCGTTCGCGGCCGGCGTCGCTGAAGCCGACGTCAGCGTGTAGGCGGCGCCATTGGTCATCGGCTTGTGCTTGACCGTGAAGGCGCCGGTGATGGCGTGGTCTGTTTTGTTGATGGCGACGATCACCATGCGCGTGGCGTCGGTTGAATCGAGGCTGGCATAGACCGAGGTGTCGGGCACCGACGAGGTCGCGGCCTTCACCGAAATGTCGCCGAAGCTGCCGTTGTTGCCGTCGAAATCGCGATACATCTTGAACGCGCCGGCGACGTAGGTTTCGCCACCGCGTAGCGGCCACTGCATCGCCGCGAACACACCGTACTTGCCGAAAATGCCGAGCACGTCGGCCTGCGCGATGCCGCCGGAAATATCGTGTCCGCCGCCATAGTCGTATTCGGTGAAGGCCAGCTTGGTGTTGGGGTAGTTATGGGCAATCTTGTCGAGCATGAGCGGGATCAGCGTGATCGGCTTGTCGCCGAGCCAGTCGTGGGTGATCCAGCTATTCTCGATATAGGTCGAATCCCACAGCGAGCGCGGCGCCTGGATCCGCGCCTCCACCACCGCTGGCGAGGTATTGGTGCCGGTAATCGGCGTGCCGTTGTGGTAGTCGCCGACGCGGACCTCCGGGTACCAGTGCAGATCGAGCACATCGAGCAGCCGTATGCCCGCGGCTGTACTCTTTGATTTCATCTTCTTGAGATAGAACGACAGGAAGTCGCGGTCGCCGGCGTCGGGCGCGCCTTGCAGCCGCACATAGCCGTACCAGCCGTAGCTCACCGGCCCGAAGGTCAGGGCATCGGGCGCGACCGCCTTGATCGCCTTGGTGAAGGCGGTGGTCTTCGAAATCATCTCGGCATAGGTCGGTGCGTCCGGATGCACTTCGGCCTGCGTCTCGGCCCAGAGGTCCGGCTCATTGTCGAGCGAGAACCAGATCGGCCGCATTGGGTCGGTCTGGCCATAGGGGTAGTTGGTCGTCACCCAATTCACGAATTCGTCCTGATAGACGAACTTGTCGTTGCGGTCGGGCGTCAGCGTGAAAGCCGATCCCTTTGCCGCGCGCTCCTGGTGGAAACGCTTCTTGAGATAGTTCGGCCCGCTGTCGCGAACGTCGCCGTCGCCCTTTTTGTCGGCGGCGACATAGCCCTGGATCGGGACGGTCAGCAGCAGGCCAGCCTTGTTTGCCGAGGCGTTTTTGGCCAGTGGAATGATGGCGCCACCTGGCTTATTGCCGCCGGGGAAAAAGTCGTCGTTCTGATAGAGGTAATCACTGCCGGCGTTCGAGGCGTTGTTTTCCCAGTTATAGGCGGTCCAGCGATTGCCGCCGCCGCGCCGGGCCGTGAGATTTGGGAACTTGGCGCCGCCGATCGTGTCGTTGATGCCGTAGATGAAGCGCGAGATCGGCGTCACCGCCGCGGTGGCGTCGACGGTGAACTTCACCGTTTCGGCATGGGCCGATGCGGCGGCGAGAACCGCGGCGGCTGCGATCAGGCTCGAAGATTTGACGGGTGAAATCACCATCAATATTTAGCCCAAAATTGTGAGAAGCGAAACCGGAAATGGTTTCGCGTCAGCGGCCGCCGAAATCCTCGACCACCGCGATCAAGGCGCCGGGGCCGACTTTCACCGTGCCGGCAAAGGGATGGTCGATTGCGACGATGGTGAGCAGGCCGGCGAAGATCAGCAGCGTCAGCGCCCCGGTCATCAGGGTCTGTGCCAGCAGATTCTCGGTACCGAAGAACAATGTGAAGCAGACGGTCAGGACCGCGCCGCCGACCAGCACCGCCCACAGCACATCCGGCACGATGCCGTTCGCCGTCACCAGCCGGCCGCGGCGGCCCTGGCTCACCTGGTCGATCTGCCGCAACAGCTCGCCGAGCACGATTGCTTCGCCCGGTTCCGGCGTGTGGAACCGCAGCGCGGCATCGTAAAGCGCATTCATTGCCCCGGCACCCGCCGGGCTGGACTTGCCGCGCTCCATCGCCGGCCAATCCTGCGTGATCGCGGCGTTGAGGTAATCGGTCATCGCCTTGCGAACGGCGCCGCCATGCGTCTCGTCGAGCCCACGCGACAGCCGATAGACCGTCGCCGCCGAGCTGGCCTCCAGCGCGACATCCTTGTCGGCGTCGTTAAATTTCTCCCAGACCACGACCACGGCGAAAGCGAGCAGTACCGCGTAGAGCACGCCAATAGTCGCGAATTTGAAACCGGCGACCTCGTTATTGGTGCGCAGCCGGCTCAGGCGGATATAGCGCCGCACCACGACCGGCCCCGCCATGGCCAACAGCGTCGTCGGCACCAGCAGCACGAAAGCCGACAGCCAGACGGAATGGGTGGCGAGGAAATCCATGGCGCGCAATTCGATGTGCGGTGGTTGGACGCGCTCACACTATAGGAATCCGGGACCCTGCCCAATCGGGTGCCGGCTTTCGCCGTCAACCGGGTGCCGGCGAGGCCTGGGCCCGCCTTGCCCTGTGAATAACTAGGAAAAGGCCGCGGAATTCGGGCATTGCGCTGACAAATACCGGCCGCCCCAATATCAGCAGCATTGCGCGCCTATGATCGAAGCCGGCGATTCGGTACCCCACAGGCCATGCGCTTTACGCCTCAATTTCTCGAAGAACTGAAAGCCCGGCTTCCGGTCTCGGAAGTCGTCGGCAAGCGCGTCAAGCTCACGCGCTCCGGCCGCGAGTTCAAGGGCCTGTCGCCGTTCAATAAGGAGAAGACGCCGTCGTTTTTCGTCAACGACCAGAAGCAGGCCTGGTTCGATTTCTCCTCCGGCAAGAACGGCAGCATCTTCGATTTCGTCATGCTGACCGACGGCGTCGGCTTCCCCGAAGCGGTCGAGCGGCTGGCGCAAATGGCCGGCATGCCGCTGCCGAAAGTGTCGCGCGAGGACGAGGCGCGCGATCAGCGCCGCAAGTCGCTGTACGACGTGATGGAGCTCGCGGCGAAATTCTTCGCCGACACTCTGGCCGGGCGCGGCGGCGCCAAGGCGCGCGGTTATCTCGCCGATCGCGGCCTCGATTCCACGGTGCAGCTCAAATTCCGGCTCGGCTACGCGCCGAACGAGCGTTACGCGCTGAAGGAATATCTCGGCAGCCAGGGCATCCCGGTGCCCGACATGGTGGAGGCCGGCCTGCTGATTGCCGGCGACGATATCGCCGTGCCGTTTGATCGCTTCCGCGAGCGCGTGATGTTTCCGATCACCGATAGCCGCGGCCGCGTCATCGCCTTCGGCGGCCGCGCGCTGGAGAAGGACGCACCGGCGAAATATCTCAACTCGCCGGAGACGCCGCTCTTCCACAAGGGCGCGACGCTTTACAACATCGCCGCCGCGCGGCAGGCGGCCCATGACGGCGCCAAGAATAGCGTCGCGCTGGTCGTGGTCGAGGGCTATGTCGACGTCATCGCCATGGTGCGCGCCGGCTATGCCGCGACCGTGGCGCCGCTTGGCACCGCGCTGACCGAGGAGCAACTGGCGTTGATCTGGAAAATGGCCGATGAGCCGGTGCTGTGCTTCGACGGCGACGGCGCCGGCCTGCGCGCCGCCTATCGCGCCGCCGATCTCGCTTTGCCGCGATTGAAGCCCGGCAAGAGCCTGCGCTTCGCGCTGTTGCCAGGCGGCCAGGATCCCGACGACCTGTTCCGCGCCGGCGGCCGCGAGGCGATTGCCGAGGTGATCGCGGCGGCGCGGCCGCTCGGGCAGATGCTGTGGGCGCGCGAAACGGAGAACGGCAGCTTCGACACGCCGGAGCGCCGCGCCGCGCTGGAGGCGCGGCTCAATGAGCTGACGACCTCGATCGCCGAGGAGAGCGTGCGGCGCTATTACCGGCAGGACTTCAATGACCGGATGCGGGCGTTCTTCGCGCCGCCACCGCGCAATGCCGGGCAGACCAATTATCCGCCGCGCAATGCCGGGCCGCGCCGCGGCGGCGAGGGCGGCCGCTGGCCGTCCGGGCCGCGTGTGGTGTCGGGCGGGCGGGCGTCACCTTATGCGCTGGTCAGCCAGCAGATGGCGGCGAGCCCGCTTTACCTCGGCCACCGCACCTCGATCCCCCGGCGCGAGGCGCTGATCCTGCAGGCGGTGCTCAACCACCCTTGGCTGCTGCACGACCACCTCGAGGAACTCAGCCACCTGGAGTTCCGCCACGCCGAGGCCGAGCGGCTCAAAAGTGCCATTATTGACTTCTTTGCTCATGACGGCTCGCCGGACCCCCAAGCCCTGCGCGACGAGCTTGCCCGCCGCGGTTTCGCCGAGACCATGGAGAAGAATGCCCGCTCGATCACCACCCCGGACGTCTGGGGGGCCCGGCCGGATGCCGCGCCATCCGATGTTCTGGTGACCTGGCAACAGCTTGTCGCCTTGCATCGGCAGTGGCATTCACTAACTAAGGAGCTCAAAGAAGCCGAGCAGGCCTTGGGCGCCGACGGCACCGAAGCCAGTTATTTGCGGCTGCGGGACGTCAAGGCCCGGCTATCCCAGGTGGAGGGGACCGAAGCGCTTATCGAAGGCTTCGGAGCGTCGTCCGGGCGGCCGGCCCGGAGCTTGTAGGCTTTGAGAATCGCGCCGGGAAAGCGGATAATGGGTCGATATTCACGGCCTTATAGGGTTAATCGGAGCTTAAGCGGGTTCCGCCGACACTAAAGACAATGATTCGGGCTGCCAGAGAGGCGGCCCTTTTCGGCATTGCCGGGACGCCGGCACACGCTAAAAGGTGCCGCGTTACCGGCACCGGTAACCTGCGCCGGCTGGCCGGCGCGCAGTTGTGACGACCGTCAACGGCGCCCTGCGGCGCGGCGGCAAGGGAATGAGAGAGCGCATGGCCAGCAAGGCGACCGCAACCAAATCGGCACCGAAGGCAGCGGCCGGCAAGACCCCGGCCGGCAAGCTCGTCGCCGCCGCCAAGAGCAAGGCGCAGGGCAAGGACGAGACCCCCGAGAAGGACGGCGAGGCCGCGCCCGATGCGCCGCTGCCGCTGCTCGACCTGTCCGATGCCGCGGTCAAGAAGATGATCAAGGCCGCCAAGAAGCGCGGCTACATCACCTACGAGCAGCTCAACGCCGTGATGCCGTCGGAGGAGGTCACCACCGACCAGATCGAAGACACTCTGTCGATGCTCTCGGAGATGGGCATCAACGTGGTCGAGAACGAGGACCACGCCGAGGACGAGAGCGAAGAGAAGGCGACCGACGAGGTCGCCGACGATGACGACGACGAGCCCGGCAACGAGCTGGTCGAGGCCAAGTCGAAGTCGCTCGCCACCGCCGAGAAGAAAGAGCCGTCCGAGCGCACCGACGATCCGGTGCGGATGTATCTGCGCGAGATGGGCTCGGTCGAGCTGCTGTCGCGCGAGGGCGAGATCGCCATCGCCAAGCGCATCGAGGCCGGCCGCGAGGCGATGATCGCGGGCCTCTGCGAATCCCCGCTGACCTTCCAGGCCATCATCATCTGGCGCGACGAGTTGAGCGAGGGAAAAGTCTTCCTGCGCGACATCATCGATCTCGAAGCCACCTATGCCGGCCCCGACGCCAAGAATTTGCAGCCGCCTCAGCTCGATCCGGTGACCGGCCTGCCGGTGCCGCAGCCGCAGAACAACGGCATGGGCGGTGGCATGGGCGGCGCGCCGAATGGCGGCGCTCAGGCCGGCGGCATGGGCCAGCCGAATCTTCGCGTCGTGCCGCAGCAGGCGCAGCCCGCGCAAGCGGCGCCGCCGCCCTACAAGGCCGCGCCGTCGACCGCGCCCGGCACCCCGGGCGTTGCCGGCGACGAGGAGCCGAAGGATCCGGCCGAGGCCGCCGCCACCGACGATTACGACGAAGACGACATGGAGAATTCGCTGTCGCTCGCCGCGATCGAGGCCGAGCTGAAGCCGAAAGTGGTCGAGAGCTTCGACAAGATCGCCGACACCTTCAAGCGGCTGCGGCGCCTCCAGGAGCAGGACATCCAGTTCCAGCTGCGCAGCCAGTCGCTGTCGCCGGCGCAGGAGCGCAAATACAAGAAGCTCAAGGACGAGATCATCGCCGAGGTCAAGCAGCTGCGCCTCAACCAGCAGCGCATCGATTCGCTGGTCGACCAGCTCTACGACATCAACAAGAAGCTGGTGTCGAACGAGGGCCGGCTGATGCGGCTCGCCGAGAGCTACGGCACCGCGCGCGAGGACTTCCTCAAGCAGTACATGGGCAACGAGCTCGACCCGCGCTGGCTCAACCGCGTCTCCAAGCTGTCGGCCAAAGGCTGGAAAGGCTTCGTCGCCAAGGAGAAGGACCGCATCAAGGAGATCCGCGCCCAGGTCCACGAGCTCGCCAACCAGACCGGCGTCGAGATCGGCGAATTCCGCAAGATCGTGCACGGCGTGCAGAAGGGCGAGCGCGAGGCGCGCCAGGCCAAGAAGGAAATGGTCGAGGCCAATCTGCGCCTCGTCATCTCGATCGCCAAGAAATACACCAATCGCGGCCTGCAGTTCCTCGATCTGATCCAGGAAGGCAATATCGGCCTGATGAAGGCGGTCGATAAGTTCGAATACCGCCGCGGCTACAAGTTCTCGACCTACGCCACCTGGTGGATCCGC
>Ga0265313_10004868_pt1 | contig 10078 bp, 10 predicted proteins | sample 4123metaG_FD_203122 | JGI IMG/M metagenome (GOLD analysis project Ga0265313, IMG submission 203122) | Rhizosphere microbial communities from Carex aquatilis grown in University of Washington, Seatle, WA, United States - 4-1-23 metaG | ecosystem: Host-associated > Plants > Roots > Rhizosphere >...
GGGTCTCGCGATACCGGAGCTGCTAACCCTCTGCGCAAGCGGACCGCGAGCGGAGAGGGGGAGTGTGGCGTGCGCCCGCTTGGTGGTGGCGACGGCGCCATGGCCAAGTCAACGGTCGGCAGCATCGCCGCAATGCGAGCGAGCGCACTGTCGATGTCGTGCAGGACCTGTTCGTTTTCCAATCGCAGCACGCCCTCGCCGTGGTCCTGCTCTCGGCCGTCGGTTTGACCCTCGAGCAGGAATTGATCGCGTTGTACATCCAGGTCCACCCGACCGCGGTGTGACGAGCCGTCTCCGCGGCCGGGCAAGTTGCTCGAACGCATCAGAGGATCGGCGAGGGCCGTCTCGGCAAGAGGTGCCGCAAAGCGCGAGCGCGACCAGGTCTTGGTATCGCGAGACCAGCGACACCCCTCTCCGCTTGCGGAGAGGGGCCGGGGGTGAGGTCTTCCGCAGGTGCCGCAAAGCGCAGAGCGCGAGCAGGTCTTAGTACCCGAGACCAGCGACACTCCTCTCCGCAAGCGGTCCGCAAGCGGAGACGGGGCCGGGGGGTTTAAAATATCTGGACCGAACCGGTTCACAACACGATGTGACGAATGCTTAGACCCCGGTACTCCACCGGAATCAGCCGCGTATGCTCGAGCCATCGATACAGAAGCGAAGGCCGCAGCGGGACGTAGAACGCTTTCCGATCGTGCGTTTCGCGTCGCATCGACTCGAGCGCGGCCTCGGCCTCCGGAGTCGCGACGACCTCCCGCCGAACGAAAATGCCGCTCGCGTGGCCTTGTGAAGCGGGGTCTTCCTCTTTGTCGTAGGTGTGGATCGGCACGTAGTCGCGATCGAATCGCGGATCGCGCTCGAGCGCCACGCGCGAGAACTTGCCGTACGTGTGAATGAAGGTCGGACGCACGTCGGCCAAAATGTGGTCGCGCGCGCCTTCCGGGTCGCGGACGCCGAGGCGCGCGATCGACGCGTCGCAAAGTCCCGCGAGGTCGTACACGCGGAGGTGCGACCAGAGGAGCATGCCGCCGATGTCGGGAAGAAGGACCGAGCCGTTCGCGACGTGGAGGGCCGCCGCGTACCGGTCGAAACGCTCCGCGTACGCGGAGCGGACGAAGTAAAGGCTGATATTCGTATCGCGCGCGAAAGTCAGCGCTCGCCCCGCATAGGCGGGAACGGATATGCACAAGAGCGATCCCAGAACGGTCGCGACGGCCAGTGCCTTGCGCCGGACGGCCGCGAGGTCGACCGCGAGGTCGACGAGGACGAACACCGCCGCGTCGTACAAAGGGAAAAACGCGGTGCCGAAGCGCGTTTCTCGCATCCAGTCGGCGGGCATCAGCATGTAGTCGACGAGCGCAAGCGCGGTGCAGACGAGCAGCGCCTTCAGAGGAGCACGGATACCTCCATGCTTCGCAAGCGCCCATACGGCAAGCGACGCGCCCGCGAACACGACGTTGGCGATAGGCGCGGGAAACGCCGCTTCGAGGAGCGCGTCCAACTTGTCGATGCCGAGCCGCGTGAAGAGAAGAAAGTCGATCGCGTCGGCTAGGTGCGGTCCACCCTTGGCGACCGCCGTGTTCGGCACGAGGTGATGGAAAATCGCGATTCGCGCGGCGAGAAAGGCACCGAAGAGGAACGCAAATGTCGCCCCGTAGGCGAGGAGGGGTCGCTTCGATCGCGCGCCAGTCGCGAAGGCAGCGGCCGGGGTCGCGATCGCGAAGAGAACGCCGTCCGGACGGGTCATCGCGGCGACGGCCGCGGCGGCCCCGCAGATCGCGAAGGTGCGGGTGGAAGGGGGCGATTCGATCGCTCGGACGATGCCGTACGCCAGGGTGACGACGATCCACGCGTACGTCGCGTTTTCGAGACCGGAGCTGCACCAGATGACGACGGCGGGGTTCAGCGCGCAGGCGACCACCGCGCAAATACCGACGAGGCGCGGGTGAACGGCGACGCGATCGATCAGGGCGAGGAGCGTCGCGTAGGTGGCCGCGACGAATGCGCCCGAGACGATCTTCGGTGCGAGCGGTAGGGCGAAGGCGCCCGACCGACTGAGCGCCGCGAGCAGCGCGACCCAGACCGGATTCGAATACCCTTCGACCGGGGCGACGCCCGGTTGCGAGACCAGGCCGTGCCCCTGCGCGAGATTGATGGCGTATGCGAACGAAATTCCGGAATCGTCGACGAGCCAGTCGCGAAGGAGAATGGCTTGTACCGCGAAGAGGGCGAGTCCGAGCGCGACGATGACGAGTCGCTCGAGGAGCCGGAGCGAGCGCGCGTGTGTCGCCATATCACATATCGGAGGCGTCCGGGCCCTGCGCGCCGGGAAGCGCGCCCACGGGGGACTGCCCGGAGTCGACGCCGGGCGCCGGCTGGTCGGCCACGCTGGGGCCCGCGTCGCTCAGCGCCGTGACGAGGATGCACCGGCGGCTGACGGGCTCGCACCAGGTCAGGTCGCCGCCCGCGCAGTTGGGAATGGCGCACAGGAAGCAACCCTGGCTCTGCTCGCCGACGGTCAGCACGGTTTGTTCGGCTTCGGCGCGGTGATGCGGGTTTACCGCAAAGTCGCACGCGAGGACGCCTGTGCAGTCTTTGGGGTTCCCGAGGACTTTGATGCACGGCTCGGCGTCGCCGGGGTCGCACGCGTCCCAGGTTTCCTTGAGGGCGTAGTTGTCGCTTCGCAGCTTCGCGCACGAAGCGCTCTCGCCGCACCCGGTCAAGGGCACCCCGGTGCCGAGCGATGCGGCGGCAATGATTCCGACGATGCCTATACGAACGCCGCGGCGGGCCACAGGTAGTAAACTCATGGTGCTTCCCACTTTCGATGGATTTCAGCCAGTCACCGGACGCTCGTCTCAATGAACACGGCCGGCCTTTGCGTGGAGGACGCGCGCTGCTTCTTTGAAGGTTGGGTCATCGGGATGGGCGGAGGCGAGGGCCTCGTAGTCCCCCGCCGCATCCTCGAAAGAGCCCGCGGCGACCGCTTCAAGTGCTTCGCGCTCGGGCGTCCGCTGGCCGGCTTTCGCGAAGACGAACGCCGGGGGGGCCTTGAGCGCGGACGCGAGAGACGACGGCGCTGCGCTTGAAGGGATGACCGCGAGCGCAACCTCCGAATTCGAGCGCACAGCGCGCGCATCGGCCTTCGCCGCACCGGCTTCGCTCGGACTGCGGTCCAAAGGCGCGACGGGCCCCGGCGTCGCGCTCTTGGTTTGCGCGGAGGGAATGCCGGCGGGGCGAACGCGCTTCGTGGGTTCGTCGCGAAGCATGAACAGCGTGGCCAGGACGGCGACCGGCATGAGCGCCAGGGTGATCTTCTTCACCGGAGACGCCGCCTTCCACATGGCTTTCGCCGAGTCGCCCCGCGCGGGTTCGGAGACCGCTTCCTCTTGGCCGGGGGACTCGGGCGGCGGCGGCGCGGCTGGCTCGACGGGAGCCACCTGTGTGGCGGCGGCCGCGACCGGGGACGGGGGTCGCTGCTGCATCAGCACCGTAGAGCCGAAGTCCTTGCGCGCCGGCGCCGCCGCCCCTCCCAGCCCTGCGGCGCGCTGGGCGGCTTGGAGCAGCGCACCTCCGTCGGAGACCGTGCTCGGAACCGGATCAGGGTGCGCGAGGACACCGCTCGGAGCGGCGCTCCGAATCATCAGGCAAGCTGCACCGAAGCGAATTTCCGACGGGATCGGCGCGGCCACCCACGTCCCCCCCACACGACTCCCAGCGAGGAGTACGGGCAAGCTCGGCGACGCGGCCACGACATGAATCCGCTGCCCGTCGAAACCGATGAAGAGATGCACCGGGGCCACCCCCTCGCCGGCGACGACCCATTGGCCTGCCCCTCCGACGGAGAACGGTTGCGTGGCAATGCCCGCCGCAAGGACGAACGACGGCGGCTCGGCCTTCGCTCCGACGATGCGTACTTCGACGGCCTGACCCTCAGTGCTGGCCATGCGGCTTCGTCCCCGGCACCTGACCTTGACGGCGCCTCATGAGTTCGATCACGGGATCGGGAAGATTCACGCCATGCTCGTGGAGCTGGGGAAGGCAGGCCGGGACGACGCCTGTCGGGACCAGATCGCTGAGGATGCGTCCGTTCGGATCGAAGCCGCGGTACTCGCGCACGAAAAGGTCCTGTACCGAGTAGCGCTGACTGGCCAGGTCGAATCCGGTCACTTCGGTGATGTGCGTGACTTTTCGGGAGCCGTCTTGCAGGCGCGATACTTGGAGAACGAGCTGCACGCCGGAACCGATTTGCTGTCGCATCGCCTGAAGCGGCATGACGATGTCGCTCATCATGCACATCGTCTCGAGACGCGTGAGCGTGTCGCGCGGGTGAGTCGCGTGAAGCGTTCCCATGCAGCCGCCGTGGCCGCTCGTCATCGCCTGGACGATGTCGAGCGCTTCCCCGCCGCGGATTTCGCCGACGACGACCCGATCGGGACGCATCCGGAGGGTCGCCCGGAAAAGATCGCGGATGGTAACGGCCCCTTTGCCCTTGGGGTCGGGCGGCCGCGCCTCGAGCTGGACCACGTGGGGCTTCTGGAACTGCACTTCGCGCGAGTCTTCGATGACGACGACGCGCTCGCCCTCGGGAATGAAGCCCGACAGGGCGTTGAGCATCGACGTCTTACCGCTCCCGGTACCGCCCGCGATCATGATGTTGAGCTTCGAGATGACCATTGCCTGGAGCGACGCGGCCGCGACTCCGGTGAGCGATCCGAACTGAACGAGTCGCTCGACCGTGAGCGTCTCCTTGAAGAACCGGCGAATCGAGACGTGAGGGCCTTCCGGAGCGACGGGCGGAATCACCGCTTGCACGCGCGAGCCGTCGGGCAGGCGCCCCTCGAGGATGGGATGAGCGTCGTCCACGTACTTGCCGACGTACTGCGACAAGTTTCGGAGTCCCGCGAGCAAGGCCTCGCGACTCGCGAACTTCGCCGGCACCCGTTCCAGCAAACCCTTGCGCTCGATGTAGATCTGGTCAGGCCCGTTGATCATGATTTCGCTCACCGACGCGTCGTCGAGGTACGCGCGAATCGGATCGAAAAACTGGAGGAGGGTCTCCTCGAAGACGTTCTTCGGGATCATGGAACGCTCTTGAGCAGCGACGCGCGGGCCGCTTCCGCATACGGGCCGTCGGGGTCGAGCCGGATGTATTCGCGCAGTTGGTGGTCTGCGTCGAGCATCGCGTCGCCCTGCTCTCGCAGCACGGTCGCGAGCGCGTAGTGGGCGTCGGCGAGGTCCGGGCGCTCCTCGACGACTCGTTCGAGCGTCGATCGTGAGGCGGGAGCGTCGCCGAGCGCGATGTACACGGTCCCGAGCGCGTATCGGAGCTCCGTGTCGCCGGGGTGCTTGCGCAGATAGTCCTCCCCGTAGCTCGCGGCAGCGGGAAAGCGCCCGTCGGCGACGCACACGACGAAGAGGCGCTTCGTGAGCCCCCGCGCGTCTCCGCCCGCCCGGAGCGCGGCGACGAAGTATTGTTCCGCTCGGGTGAAGTCGCCTGCCATGGCGGCGGACTCCCCCCGGCCTTGCAAATGCGCCGGAGTCGTTTCCGAGCGAATGACCTCCATGTCGGCGCTCGCCTTTCGCTGGGCGGATTGCGCGCACCCGGCGGAGGCGGCGAGGAGGGAGAGCGCGAAGAACACGGCACCGGAAGACTTCATTTCGAGCTACCCGCCTTTTGTTTGATCACCTGATCGGCGTGCGCCAGCCAGTTCACCCAAGCGCCCTGCTTGCCGTCCGTGAGCGATCGGAGGGCCCTCACGTCCTGTCGGGCGAGGTCGTAATCGCCGATGGCCATCAGATGCTCGAGACGGATGCGGCGCGCACGAAAATCCTGAACGATAGACGCGCGCAGCTGCTCGGCGTCCCTCTGCGACTCGCTCGCGCGGGCGGCGTCGCCGGCCTGTCGGAAACAGGCCGCCGCGGTTTCGTAGAGCGACACGGCCTGAGCCCCCTCCTTGACGACGAACGGACTGCGCTCCCGTTTGCCCTCCGCGATGTCGTGCTTGTCGACAGCGATCGCTCGGGCTTGATCGCGCGCGGCTTGCGGGCACGCCGCCGACGGCGCACCGAACAAGTCCGGGGCCTGCACGGGGGCCTGCGCCAGGTGCGGTTCATCCCCGCTCATGAGCACATAGGCGGCGGCTGCGAGCCCGACGAGCGCGAGGAGCTTGGTCCGCGGGCTGATTTGCTCCTTCTTCTTCCGAGCGAGGATCGGGGCACCCTCGAAGCCGAAGTCTCCAAGAGAAATGAAGACGCGCGTCGTGCCGAGCTGGAGCGGAGTGTCCGGCCCGATGGGCATCGTCGTGAACGGCAATCCGTTGACGGTCGCGGGCGGGTCGAACGCCTTGGTCTGGACGCGGACGGTTTCCCCGACCACCTCGACGGCCACGTGCTCGTTGGCCGCCTGGTCCAACGGCAAGCGCACGTCGCAATGAGCGCCGTGCCCGATGAGCGCGCGCTCGCCCTCGACGTTCGCGATCTCTTTGCGACCGTCGGCATATCGGATCTCGAATCGGATGAGACTCACTGTGGGACCTCGGGGTTCACATTCCCTGTCGGATCTTCAAGACCATCGGCGCGACGATGAGCAGGAGAATGGCGATGAACACGAGCATCAGCGGGCCGACCATCGCGACTCCCGCTTTCGAGGCGGCTTCCTCGGCGCGGACGCTGCGCCGCTGTCGCGAGACTTCGGCCTGGATCCGCAGCACGTGGGCGACGGGGTTGCCGCGCATTTCCGCCTGGACGACGGCGCCCACGAACTCTTCGACGGAGTCGGAAGGAACACGCGCGGCAAACTCTTCGAGCGCCTGTCGGCGCGTTCGCCCGAGGTGAAGCCCGCGCATCATCAAGGTGAACTCCTCGACGATCGGGTCGCTCGGTGCGCCCGATTTCTCCACGACTTGCCGAACGGCTGCAGGAAAATCGAGTCCCGCTCCCATGCCGAGCGCCAAGAGATCGATGGCATACGGAAGGCGACGATTGATTTCCTTGAAGCGCTCGGTGCTCGCGCTCGACATCGTGAGCGACGGAGCAACCGCCCCGAAGAGTGCGGTGCCGATCGTCAGGACGTGGCCGATGCCCGTGTAAACGCCGGCCGCCCAACCGCACGCCAAACCGGCGCCGGCGCCGAGGACGCTCAGCCCGACGAATTCCTCGGGCAGGAGACCCATGTAGTCGCCGGCGATCATGATTTGATGGTCGAGCTGGGCTCGGTACGCCGGCGACATCAGGCCGCCCACGCGCATTCCGATCCATCGGACCACCGGCTCCACGGCTCGCCACGTATCGTTCGTGTCCAGCGCTCGCTGGCGCTTGAGGCCGCGCAGACCGAGGCGCCGCCCATCGCTCACCGGCGCAGCGGCCGCGGCGTACACGAGGCTGAACACCGATACGGCGACTGCCGAGCAAAGCGCCCATTCCAGAACGACGAGCCGTCCGAAGATCATATGTCCACCGCAAGCACCTTGCGTGCGACGAGGAGCGACGAGATCCAGAAGGTCATCGCGACGGCGATGATCGCGTAGCCCACGAAGCTCTCCTGGAGGACGTCGAAATAGCCCGGAGTGACCCAGTTGAACGCGCCGCAAATGGCAAACGGAAAGACCGCCAGCACCCAGAGCTGGGCCCGACCTTCGCTCGTCTTCGTTTTGACCACGCCCTCCAGGCGGTTCATCTCTCGAATGGTCGCCGCCGTTGTCTCCAGAACGACCGGCAGGTTGCCGCCCACTTGCAGGCCGACCAGAACCGAGCTCAAAGCGGAGTCGACGAGCCGGCTTCCGATGCGCGCCGACATGTTCAAGAGCGATTGATCGAGCGTGTTTCCGACGCGCATCTCGGCGACCACGCGCTCGATCTCTTCACGGGTCGGGTCGTGCAGAATCGGGACGATGGCCTGCAGCGCCGCGGACGGGCTCGGAACGGTCTTCATCGAGTTGGCGAGGGCCAGCACGAATCCGTCGACTTGGAGCTCGAGCTGCGCGACCCGTCTCCTGCGCTCGCGCGCGAGGTAGACCGCGGGCCCGACGATCGCGAGGCCGACGAACGCGTACCAGTAGGGAACGTCGACGACCACCAACTGCACCGCCAGGACGGTCGCGACGACGCCCGCCTGCCATCTCACGATCGTCTTGCCCGAACCGGGACGGAAGAGCAGCCGCAACGTCCTGTCGAGATAGGCGACGTAGCGCCCCGCGATGCGCAACGCGGGTGTCTCGGTGAATCCCAGGCAATACACGACGGAAATAATTCCGATCGCGGCGAGCGTCAGCCCTCCGAGCTTCAACGCGCCTACGACGCTGATGTGCAGCTTCACAGGTACGGCTCCCCGGGTTTGACGAGTCCGAGCACGATGAAGTCGTTCAGGAACGAAGGAAGAAAGCCGGTCGATCGGAAGTCGCCGACCACATTTCCCTTGGGCCCCGTCCCGGTCCGCGCAAACTGGAAGATTGGAACGATCTCGACCTCCCCGTCGTCGTCGATACCGGTGACCTCGGCGATGGCCGTGACTTTGCGGCTCCCGTCGGACAAGCGCGATTGCTGGACGAGCAGGTGAATGCTTCCGGCGATCTGTTCGCGAATGGCGCGGATGGGCAGATCGAGACCGGCCATGAGCACGAGCGTCTCGAGACGCGACAGGGCCTCTCGCGGGCTGTTCGCGTGCGTGGTCGTGAGCGAGCCGTCGTGGCCGGTGTTCATCGCTTGCAACATGTCGAGCGCCTCGCCCCCGCGGCATTCGCCGACGACGATGCGATCGGGGCGCATCCGGAGCGCATTTTTGACGAGATCGCGAATGGTGTACTCGCCCTTGCCCTCCATGTTCGCCGGGCGTGTCTCGAGCGAGACGACGTGCGGCTGCCGCAGCTGGAGCTCGGCGGCGTCTTCGATGGTGACGACTCGCTCGTCGGACGGAATCGCTCCCGAGAGCACGTTGAGCAGCGTCGTCTTGCCACTCCCTGTGCCCCCCGCGATGACGATGTTCTTCTTGGCGATGACGCTCCGCGTGAGAAAGGCGCCCATCTGCGCGGTGAGCGCCCCGAAAGAAACGAGCTTCTCGAGGGTGAGCGGGGAACGCGCGAATTTTCGGATCGTGATCGCCGACCCGCGGAGAGCCAAGGGTCGGATGACGGCGTTGACGCGAGAGCCGTCCTTCAGACGGGCGTCGACCAGAGGGGACGACTCGTCGATTCGGCGTCCGAGGGGCGTGACTATCCGTTCGATGACCGCTCGAACGCGCTCGTCGTCCGTGAAGCGCGCGTCGGCCTGGAAGAGCCTGCCGCCCTGTTCGATGTAAATCGTATTCGGGTCGACGACCATGATCTCGTTGACGGTCGGATCGCTCAAGAAGCGCTCGAGCGGTCCGAGACCCAGCGCTTCGTCGGCCAGCTCACCCACCAGGGCGTCTCGGTTGATCGCCTCCGGAATGCGCTCGTCGAGATTCCGAACGATGCGCCGCAGGGCGCTCAGCACCTTCGGCCGAAGCGACGGGTCCTCCATCTTCGATGGCTCGACGGTCGCGAGATCGAGGTGGTCGATGAGGAGCTTGTGGATCTCGCGGCGCAGCGCGGCGTTTTCTCGCCTCGCCTGCTCGGTGGCGTGCTCCTGAGCACGGTTCTCCGGCGCGGCGGCGGGCTTCTCGGGAGCTCGGGGCACCTGAGGTCGCGCGGGGGCCGCGGGCCGCGCGGCCTGTTTGAGCACGGCGGGGCGAGCCTTTTCGTTCGAGTCGATCTCCGCCGGAGAAACGCCGTCGGCCCGCGGCGGCGCGGACCCGAGTGGGGTCAGCCGAACGACGTACTCGCCGAGGATGATCGCAGCCCCGTGGGCCATGTCGGCCGTGGCGCTCTTGACGAATACGTCGCCGACGAGCGTACCGTTGGTGGACGAGTCGGTGACCTGCATGCGAGGGCCGTTCAAGTCGACGCTCACGTGGTTGCGCGACACTTTGGCGCTCTCGAGAGGGAGACTGCAGCTGGCCGCGCGGCCGATCGTGAAAATGCCGTGGGCCGCGTCGACGACGCGACGCTCCTTGCGATCGGGACATTCGAGGTCAACCTGAACGAGCATGTCCGCGGCTCCGCTC
>Ga0265313_10004872_pt1 | contig 10071 bp, 7 predicted proteins | sample 4123metaG_FD_203122 | JGI IMG/M metagenome (GOLD analysis project Ga0265313, IMG submission 203122) | Rhizosphere microbial communities from Carex aquatilis grown in University of Washington, Seatle, WA, United States - 4-1-23 metaG | ecosystem: Host-associated > Plants > Roots > Rhizosphere >...
AATAAACGAGAGCTTTCTGCCTGACGCTCGATTCGAAAAAACAACCGGCACAATGCGCTCGCCTCAAGCAACAGAGTCAACCACTGCGGCCTCAGGCGAACGCACGGCGCGGCCGCGAATCAAGTTTGTCTATTTGGACAGGGCTCGAAAAACATGGCAGCGGGAAGCAATTTGCCCGGTTTGTCCCGGATGCATCTTGCCTCCCGCGCCAGTTTCGGACAAGCAAAGGGCAACTGAGGTTTGTCTCAGCCGCGCCCTACTTGGTAATCGTGAAGCGATCCAGCTCTTCGCCCTGGGCGGTGAGCTGGCGGGCCACGAGTTTTGTCCCATAGAAGTCGATGACCGTAATCGAGTGCCTTCCTGGCTTCGCGACCGCGGTCTGCGGCAGCCACTTCACTTCCTCAGGCATGGCCTCGGTATGAAGCGGCGCGCCACCAGCTCCTGTGACCAGGTAGATGACGCCCTTGGGACGAGTGTTCGTCTCACCGTCGAACTCCTTGTCCAGCGTCAACTCGCCGTCGTACCGGGAGGGCTTGCGCAGATCCTTTGGATCAGCGGCAGCAGGTTCACTGGAGGCGGTTTTCGGCTTGAGGGTGAAGGTAAGCGGATAAGTGCGTTCGTACGTATGAACGTGACCGGTGAAGACGATGTCCACACCGCACTTCTGGATGATATCCGCAACCAGCCTCATGCGCAGCCCATCCTGGTGCTTGCGGCTGGAGTGAAAGGCCGAGTGGTGGAAAGTGACAAACTTCCACGTCTTCGTGCTGGCCATCAGGTCCTTCTCCAACCAATCACGCATGACCGGATCGGTCCAGTCCGTGTAGAAATTGGAGTCGAGAACCACCCAGTGCGCGTCACCATGGTCGAACGAGAAGTTCAACATGCTGGGAATACGCTGGCCGGCCGCTGCGAAGACAGCGTCTTTGCGCGACTGCGGTCCCAGCAAGTCCTTGCCGTAGGCATTGACTGCAGCCTGGGGAATCGGCGCATTGTGCGGCTGAGCCCAGTACACGAAATACGCGAAGTGGTCGGCGAACTCGTTGAAGTCAGGGACAGCTTCGGTTTCCGGGCGACCGACACAGTGGTTGCCGGGCACGGCCACCGTGAGAATCGAGCGCAGAATTGGCGCGCCCAGAGCATCGGCAGCTTCGTCGGAATTGTATGCCGGCAAGAATTTGTCGAAGTACTCGGTAATGCGCCCGTCGTCGTATGCAATATCACCGACCAGGACCAGCATGTTGGGCTTTTCCTGGAAGATGCGATTGGCGACGCGGCGCTCATCGACACCCCATTTGGCGATGTCGCCAGTGACGACGACGCGAGTCTTCTCACCCGGTCCAGTCGGTGCCTGAGCGGCGGCAGCAAATACCTGATTGCTCCGGTAATTGATGCGATAGGCAAAGCGTTCTCCCGGCTCAATCCCGGTCACCGGCACACGGAAGACCGAGTGCACGGGAACAGCGGGTTGCGCGTCGGGCAGCTTGACCGGATAGGTCACGGTCGGCGTGAAGTCGAACGTGCCGGTGCGGTCTCCGTAGACACGCACTTTGTAATCGGCGGCATTGCCGGCACCGCCAAAAACGATTTCGAACGGCGCTGCGCCGTCACCCAATTGGATGGACGGCTTGACGACGAACGGCGAAAAGTTGCCGACAGGGTCACGAGCCTCTGCACGAAGCCGCGCGGAGCCCCGCCGTATAATCGCGATACAAGCCGCCATGGCAAGCGCCACGGCGACAATAGCAAGTAGATTTATCATAGGAGTCTCCATTGGCCGGACATCAAAACGTTTGATGCGGCTATTCATTTGGTTGCGCTGAACCAGCAGGAACGCGGCACATTGACTGCACCGACTCCATGCTGGCGACAACCCGGAACGCCCCGCACCGGCGTAGCGCACCAAATGCGGTGCACTACACCGGTCGGAGCAGGCGAGATTTAAGCACCGTGGACGTCATGTCCTTCAGCGGGCTGATTGAGAGGGGGAGAGCCCTGGGGACGCTGAACGGCGAGCCGAAAGACAGCCCGGTTTTTGATCTCCAGAATGGTGAACTTGTAGCCCTGCAGCTCGACAGATTCACCCCCATCAGGCTGACGATCGAGCGCTTCAATGACAAGACCCGCCACCGTCACACAGTGCGTTTCGCAGCTGAGCGTGGCGCCGAAGAACTTGTTGAACTCAAACAAAGTCAGATCGCCTGGCACATGCCAGGTTTCCTCATCCATTTGCTCGATGCCGGCTCCCGGCGTATCGTACTCGTCCCAGATTTCACCGACCAACTGTTCCAGCAGGTCTTCCAGACAGACGATACCGACCGTGGCACCGAACTCGTCAATGACCACAGCCATCTGCAATTTGCGCTCCTTCATCTGCTCGAGCAAAGTGCTGGCAAGCATCGTATCGGGCACAAAGTAGGCTTTGCGCACATACTCGGCAAGCCGGAACAGACGAGGCGGCTTGGTGGCGCCGGAGAGATCCCGGACCGCCGGCGGTGTACCAGGCAGAGCCTGGCTAACTTCCGCATTACCAGCACCCATGGCCGCGGCTGCCGCACCAGCTGCTGTGGCATCTCCTGCTTGAGCGCGCACTTTCAGATGCGCGTAGAACAGGTCGTGCAAATCGCGAGTGTTGAGAATGCCTATGACGTTATCACGCGTGGTGCGGTAGACCGGCAGTTTGCTGTGTTTGGTGCGAGAGGCCACAGCCATCATGTCGAGAAGACTCATTTTCTCCTCGAGACAGTCCATGCGCGTTCTAGGCACCATTACTTCCTTCAAGGTCACCGCTTTCAATTCAAGAGCGCGCTTGAGGAAGTCTGATTCTTGCTTTCCGAGTGTGCCGGCTTTGACACTCTCTTCAAACAAAATCTGGAATTCACCCGGCGTGGGCAGCCGGTTTTCGTCGTGACTGGCTTTGCCCATACCGAAGGGCTTGAGAATGAGCCAGGTCAGCCCATTCATGACCCATACCAAAGGTGCCGTCACCAGACAGAACAGGTGAAACGGTCCAGCCAGGAAAAATGCCAGTCGCTCAGGAACTTTCAGGGCGATGGTTTTCGGCACCTGTTCCCCAACGACGACATGCAACGTGCTGAGCACGACAAACGATAGGAAGATCCCGATACCGGCCGGCAGCTGCGCTTCGGCAACTCCCGGTATCACGGACATCACGGATTTGATCAGGGGCAGGATGGAATTATCTCCCAACCAACCCAAAGCCAGACTCGCCAGCGTAATTCCAAGTTGTGCACCGGCGATGGTTTTATCCCTCTTCAGTTGCATCTCTTGAACACGCTTAGCCCCTGCATGTCCCTTTTGAACAAGCTCTTCCAGACGACTCTTGCGAATCGCAATGATGGCGAATTCAAACGCCACGAAGAGCCCATTCATGATCAGGAACACGAACAGGAGACCGAACCCGAGCATTAACGGGCCGAATGACATATGGCTACCTCCAATAGAACCGCCTGAAGCTGTGCCAAACCGTGACCTGAAAACGCGATCGTTCTCAATCAGTCAGGCCGGCACTGCTTCAACAAGCGGAAACACCTGGAATGCACGACGTGCACTCCGCTAGATTTGAAAGTTCATCGACAGCGCCAGAGCGCGTTCATCCCCAAAAGACAGCTCAAAAGAGAGTTTGTCCTTCAGGTATAGCGCGCGTGGGTGTCGGAAGCTTTAGATGCGTTTGGTTTTTTACCAAGCGACGTTTTGTAGGAGAAATTAGTGGGATCGAATCTAGAAGAGTCGTACAGTTTGGTTCAATCTGCTCCTCTTGTCTGGCTCTAATACCTGACTAAGATCATGAGGATAACTTCTTCAAAGTTCACTTAGTTGGCTTATCTTGACAATATATTCAATCTCTCTTGTTATACTCTGCAAGTCATGAAAACCAATCTAGTATTCTCTCCGCGCTATAAAACCCCGCTTTCTGAATTTGGTTTTGATAAACCATTCGCGCTAGATCGCGGAGAGTTGGTTCTCAAGAGGCTCAGTGAGGACATTGGCGCACCTCTGCCATATCTGGTGCCGGAACCAATTACCGACGAACAGGTCCTGCTCGTCCATACTCCCGAATATGTGGAAACACTGAAAGATCCAAAAACTTGGATCGAGCTTTTCGAATTTCGCCAAAGCGAATACTTCCCCGAACGCGCTGTGAGACCGCTTCCTACTATCCTGGAAGATTTCAAATTGAAAAGCGGCGGCACTCTCAAAGCCTGCGAGCTCAGCTTGGAAACAGGACTGGCAGCCAATCTAGGCGGCGGTTATCATCATGCGTTTCCGGATCAGGGCAGGGGTTATTGCCCAATAAACGACATTGCCATAGCAATCAGGCACCTGCAAAAGACGGGAAAAATCAAAAAGGCCTTGATTGTAGATCTTGATTTCCACCAAGGTGACGGTACCGCTATTGCTTTTAAAAACGACGACAGTGTTTTCACATTCTCCGTTCATTCAGAAGAAGGCTGGCCGGAGGTCAAGCAGCAAAGCGACCTCGACATACCGATAAAAGAAATCGAAAAAGACCAGTATCTTTCCAAAACCGAAGCCGGATTAAAATTTTCGCTCTCCAACTTTGCACCGGATATGGTGATTTATGTGGGCGGAAGCGACCCATACGAGAAGGATGTATTGCCCGGTACAAGCTTCTTTCGACTGCCTCTGTCCGTCATGAAAGCACGCGATGAATTGGTAATCGATACATTTGCCGACAAGGGAATTTCTCTGGCAACGGTCTTTGCCGGTGGTTACGGACCTGACGTTTGGGAGGTACACTATTTAGCAACCCGCCGGTTACTAGAAAGAAGTGGCTTGAATTTTGGCAAAACCTTTTCCTGCTGTTAGCGCAGCTACTGCTCGCCGACGCGCCGTTTCCGATGGCGCCATCTATCCCGTCGCCTCCCCAATCGTTAAATGGGCGGGCGGCAAAACCCAATTGATCAAACATTACACGCCGCTGTTTCCGGCTGAATTCAATCGCTATTTTGAGCCATTTCTAGGCGGCGGTGCTGTTTTCTTTCATATGGTGGCAAAAAACCCCAATTTGCGTGCTGTTTTATCCGACTCCAATGTCGAACTGATCAATTGCTATAACATGGTAAAAAATGACCTGGGCTCTGTGATCAGGCTTCTCAAAAAACACCGAAACGACAAGCACCACTTCTACGCTGTGCGGGCCCTGGACGTCAGCCAGCTTTCACCGGCAGAACGCGCCGCCAGACTGATTTTTCTGAATAAAACCTGCTTCAACGGCTTGTACAGAGTCAACCGAAAAGGGCAGTTCAATGTGCCATTTGGGCGATACACCAATCCCAAAATTTGCGATGAAGTGAATTTGCGCGCGGCCGAGAGAGCTTTGTGCAACACCAAGATAGTCACAGCCAATTTCGAAGCAGTAGCAGCTCAGGCCAAGCAAGGCGACTTTGTCTACTTAGATCCGCCCTATCAGCCGCTCAACGCCACCTCAAATTTTACAAGTTACACTCGCAACTCATTTGGCGTCAGCGATCAAGAACGGCTGGCCAATCTGTTTAAAAAGCTCACTGATAAAGGCTGTTATGCCATGCTCAGCAATTCGGATACACCGTTGATTCGCGAACTCTACTCAGAGTTTCGCATCGAAACAGTCTATGCAAATCGAGCCATCAACAGCAAAGGCGACAAAAGAGGAAGAGTAGCTGAGGTGTCCATTATCAACTACTCATCGAATGCAGACTAGTGCGGCGCGATCGAGATGCACACCGCCCGTAGTATCAATTGTTTCTTGCGACTTTCTCGGTTTTCTGGTGACGCTTTAGTGTCTTGCGCCAATGCCTGACGGTGCAAACCAAGACTGCCGCTTCTAACTCCAGCCCTCAACTGCGCCTGCATTGTGAAAACGAATTCACAAAAAACCAGTCTGGATGGGCTGTTTCATCTATTGTGACGGCGACCTTCGATTAAGGGCGTCTAAACCGCAGACGGATCAGCGTTACTCCAGTCCTGCCAATTTCCCTCTCGGAGTCAACCCAGCGCAAGCTGTACGAACCAGATGGGATGCAGATCTTGTAAAGAGCTATTGCATGCAAAATAAGTTGCACTTAGGAAAGCCTCTAGAGGCGCATCAGTTGTCAGATTGAGCGATTTACTTATATCTTTACATCACTGTACAGAGGCTTTGAATAAGCTCTTACCAAGTGTAGGTTTCAGATCTCTAACCCCATACCCATAACCCTACACAAACCAAAACCCAGGCATTTTTCCGCACGCACGCAACACATCGTCTATCGCAACCGCGAATGGAGCGTTGCCGACTACTGAAGAACTGCGCAACAGATCACCAATGATCACGAAAGGTCTGCCTGGTGGGGTTCAGGATTCTGACGCGAAGTTCTTATGCAGCCACTCTATGTGACTGTGACGCAAAACGTGGCGGACGCCAGGTGAAAACTCGGTGCCCGCCTATTGCAACTCTAGACTCACGGGAGTCTCTCATGAAATCAATACTGACTATTGCCGCTCTCACTGTCCTTTTGGGCGGTGTAGCAGTGGCAACCTTGCAGGGTGCGAACAATGGCGACCTGACCCAGGGAGCCTTTCCGAACCGCGTCCCGCATTCCGTCGCGCTGCCCACAGGCAGCCAGGGTATCGATCAGCGGGTGACAGAACTTTCTGCCGACCTGCTTCTCCCCAAAGACGCCGACATCGACTTCAAAAACGGCGAAACGGGGCAGGACTTGTACCGGGACAACGGTACGATGCAGCATCGCGAGGTCTACTACAAGCAGCTTCCGGGAAAGCCCAAGCAGCTCAAGTGGCAGGCTTCCATCGGACTTGACGGTGTCACCTACATGGACGACACCGCTTTCTGGCCGGACGGTTCACGACAGCGCGTCGGCAATCGTCAGGCCGACGGCTCCTACCTGATTCTCACCTATTTCGCCGGCGGTCAAACCGAGCAGTCGCGCTCCATAATCGGTGCCGACGGCAAGGGTCTTTTCCAGCGCATCGTTCGAGACAACGGCAAGCTTGCTTATCTCGGGCAGAAGACCAAAGACGGTATCGAGGAAACGACGTACTCTGAAGACGGTCACAAGCTCAAGTACTCGATGCGCAACTTCTCCACGAAGCGCAAGACGGAGTTCTACCCCAATTCCGACGATCCCAAGTCGGACATCATCGAGGACTCGTTCAACTACACGACGATCTCCTATGCTCCGGGCGGCAAGATCATCGAGAAGTATCTCGTCCAGAACTCGTCATTGACCGTTTTCCACTATGAGAACGGTGTGCCGAAGTACATGCAGTACTGGCTGCGCACCAACACGGCAGAAGCCGTGAAAGGCGCGCCTAGCGTCTGGCAGCTCTACTCCATCGCCGTCATCGACGACCAGGAAAAGGAGCACTGGAAGCTCTGGTTCAAGACGGGTGATAAGGTGACTACGCTCGTCCCCAGCTTCACCTACGAATCGCTCGACGGTCTGCCCACCGAGAAGTCTCACTCCGTCAAGGTCTCGTATTACACCGATGCGGGCTGCTTGCGCGAGGAGATCTGGCAGGACGCTCAATTCGGCAAGGAAGTGAAGAAAATCATGTACCCGCAGGACAGAGGCTGCAGCACCATTCCTCTGCCTGCCGACATGTTGAAGCCGATGCCGGCCGATGCACCGGTCAAGAAGATTCCGGCGCCGGAGCCGCACGAGCCGTAAGGTTCTTGGAACCATGAGGTTCGACGAACAGCGAGGTTCTACGGAACCGTGAAGTTCGACGAACAGCGAGGTTTTTGAACCGTACTTCGACGAAACGGTATGCACCGGAATGGCACCAGGTTTTTACCGGCAGTGCCGTTCCGGTGCAATCAAGTTTTTTCTGTGAACTCGACCAATCCCGGCGAGTTCTATCAAACCCGGTGAGCAATCACCAAAACCAAGTTCGAGTTTCATCCCAAAAGGAGAAAGCACAATGGCCATCAACCTCAGCAAGTCCGGCGATTCGCACAAGGTCAGCCTCAAGAAGGACGCTGCCCAGAACATCAAAGTCAACCTCAAGTGGGCAGCGGCAGCGGCCAAGAAGTCCGGCGGATTCCTCGGCGGATTCTTCGGCGGCGGCAGCAGCGATGCGCAGCAACAGGACCTCGATCTGGGCTGCATGTACGAGCTGGTCGACGGCAGCAAGGGCGTCGTTCAGGCGCTCGGCAACCTCTTCGGCTCGCGCACCCAGGACCCCTTCATCCAGCTCGACAAGGATGACCGCAGCGGCGAATCGGCCGACGGCGAGAACCTCGAGATCCTGCGCCCCGACCGCATCAAGCGCGTCGTTCTCTTCGCCTACTTCTACGAAGGTTCGTCCGACTTCGCCGCGCTCAACACGCGCGTGACGATGCAGGTGAACGGCGGCGAGACCGTGACGCTCGACCTGAACAACTCCAAGAGCGGCAAGACCTTCTGCGCCCTGGCGCAGGTCTCCGTCAAGGACGGTCAGATCTCGCTCACCAAGGAAGAGCAGTATTTCGCCGGCCACCGCGACTGCGACGCCCACTACGGCTTCGGCTTCAACTGGACGACCGGCCGCAAGTAATCGGACCAGTGCGCGGTCACAACTAGACCGCGGAGCACTAAACCGACATTCATGCGCGTAGATCGCAGGTGCGCACGTGTGCATCTGCGGTCCGCGCGCAGTTCCTGCGGCAGCACCCTGGCTGCCGCAGTCAGAGTTAATAACAAGGAGGACACCCTATGAAACTGAGGCTCGTGCTGATGAGCGATACACATCATCACCCGCTCTCGAAGTGGGTGATCCCGGATGGAGACGTCTTTATCCACAGCGGAGACATGATGCGCGGCAAGAAGCTGAAGGCAATCACAGCCTTCAACAGCCAGTTGCAGAAGCTTCCGCACAAACACAAACTGGTTGTCCCCGGCAATCACGACTGGCCTTTCGAGCGCCAGCGTGCAGAGGCGATAGCCGAACTGACGGCAGCGACGTACCTTGAAGACAGGGAAATCGTCATCGACGGCGTCAAATTCTACGGCAGCCCCTGGCAGCCGGAGTATCGGAACTGGGCATTCAACCTGCCTCGCGGCTCGCTCGAGCTGAAGGCAAAGTGGACTGCCATTCCCGCAGACGTCGATGTGCTGATCACGCACACGCCACCAAACACGGTGCGCGACATGGTCTGGCCGCGGGGCGAACAGGTCGGTTGCGCACAGCTGCGTTGGCGCATGGAAGAGATCTCGCCGATCCTCCATGTGTTCGGGCACGTGCACAGCGGGCGCGGTGACGAGATGGTCAATTCCACTCTCTGCATCAACGCCGCCAGCACGGACGAAGGCTACAAGGTGGTGCCCACCGTCATCGTTGTCGACATCGACACCGAGACCCGCACCGCCACAATCGTTCAGCAATGAGCAGCTGCATCCGCGACTGAAAACAGGCTGAAATGATTGGGAAGCGGTCGACTCTATCGGGGTTTAAAACCCTGATGGTTTCGACCGTTTCTTTAGTGCCCAACTCTGCTATATCTTCTAGTATTATTAAGGCAAAAATTGGGACGCAATCTGGAGTGGGGCGGAAGTCCAATACGCCTAGCCAATAATGGTTTTCGGGTTTTGCGAGTGGGTCAAAAATCGAATCTGGCAGCTTGTTAGATTTTCTGGATTTTGTCTGACAAAATTTTCTGTGAGACTTGATCGAGAAAATCTAACAAAAAGCCAGAATTGATTTTTGTGCCCCCGGACACCGGCGCTGACAGCCCAGCCGCTCAGTCCTGGCAAGCAAATGTCTTGTTAGACACTTTCAAAACCAAACCTGAAAACATGAAAAATACATACGCACTTGCCAAGACATTAGTCAAATATGGCGAGTGAGGATAGGATAGAAGCTCAACGCGCTCCCTTTTTCTTATCCTTTTGTGGGCAGAGACAAGCGAAGTTGCCAGAGAGTTTTTCAAGTGCACGCGCGCGATTCAAAACGCAGCTGCGTTTCACAAGATAGTGCTAAAAGCAGCTGTCTCTGGGGCATTGGCTGGAACAGTAGCGTTTTTTTGTTACAGGCTTTGTTTTCGATGGTGGCGGGACAGTTTTTACG
>Ga0265313_10004875_pt1 | contig 10067 bp, 7 predicted proteins | sample 4123metaG_FD_203122 | JGI IMG/M metagenome (GOLD analysis project Ga0265313, IMG submission 203122) | Rhizosphere microbial communities from Carex aquatilis grown in University of Washington, Seatle, WA, United States - 4-1-23 metaG | ecosystem: Host-associated > Plants > Roots > Rhizosphere >...
ATTGAAAGGAGCAAAAATACCGAATAAAAATATTGTTAGGTATGTCAGGGTTATTGTTTTTTTAAATATACTTGTTTTCATTTTTTAAAATTGCACGCTGATTTGTTTGCTTAAGCTTTGGAAAAGAGTGTTGACGTTGTTTATGGCGAGGTTTATTATGGCGTTTCCAGACTGTCCGGCTTCCGGTTTGACGGATAATACATTCTTCGGGTTTGGCGTTTGTATCGCGTCCCCGTTTAAGGACCAATCAAAAGTGAGGTCGGATGAACTTATATCTTTGGGTGAAAAGAAATAAGGTTCCGCGGTAATAGTTTTGCCGCTTGAATCTATTTTAAACCCATCAGTTAAAGCCTCATCCCATTTCACGCCGAGCAATGGGTCGTTTTCATAAAAAAGTATCTTAGGAGTTGTCGTAGTTAAAGTTATACTACCAGATGCATTAGCGCCTCCGGAGATATCGGAAACTTTTACTTCAACCGTGTTTTCTTTATCCAGATAACTGTTTTGGAAGATAAAATAATTCTTGCCCCAGCCGGAAGCGTCAGGCTGAGTATTTCCGTCCAATGTCCAAATGTAAGACAAGTTGCTCGGGTCCACTTTTCCGTTTTCATTTGTCAGGTTCGGCATTGCCACCACTTCGAATGTCCCCTGGCTCGGAGCCAACGCCTTGCCTTTGTAAAAAGGCGGCGTATAAGAATCATAACCTTCGAAAATCAAATCCACGTCCGTTGGTGTTATGGTCAGAGTTTTTGATATGCTTTGCCCGTCAATCGTATCTATTGTCACAGACAAAGTGGTGGGGAGCCCCAGACTTCCGGTTTTAAAATTAAAAGATTTTTTTCCGATTCCTACGCTTGTTTGCTGGTCGTTTGTTGACCAAGATATATTGGCTTTGTCTAAATCAGTGACGTGACTGCTTAACGTAGCGCTCACGTTTTGATTCGGGCTGGGGTATACAGGGGTTACACTAAGCACAATATCCGCGTCACGCACCTGAGCATGAGCATAAGACCCCATAAAAGCGATTACAAATATTAAAATTAAATATTTCTTTGGCATTTTCTTAATTATATATCAACTGGCAACCAGAACCTAGAATCTAACCTTTGCCCTCCGTCTCCGTTCTCTCCAAATCCTCTTTTGCTTTCTTGATGGACAATATTTGAGACGGGTCGGAAGTGATAATCTGGTCTTCCGTGTAAGAAGAAATGACCTTGATTGCCACGTGTTTCAGTCCGGCGAAAAAGATGCCTTCCCCCACCCCGGATTCCAGAAGTAAGTATTTTTCTTCGTCGGTAAGATTGAAAGTTTTTTGCAGGACGTCAATTGTGGTTGGTGACTGTTTTAATAAAAGCTGGATGGAAGAGTTGGTAACAATAGGCACGCCATAAGGAGATTTCATAAAGTCTGCCGCATCCTGGGTAATGGTGGAAAGTCCCAGATAATATTTTCTGCCTCTCTTGGCTATGGAATATAGGAATGACGCGGTATCCTCTGATTTCATCATCCACCAGGCCTCGTCCACGACAAGTAGGCGTTTTTTCAGGTTTTTTCTTATAGTTATCCAGATGTAGTGCATTACTATATACATCGCCACCGGTTTTAATTCGTCCTCCATATCACGGACGGAAAACACCACGAATTTTTTATTTATGTCCACATTTGACGGCCTGTTTAGGAAAGTAGACCAGGAACCTTTGGTATATTTAACCAATCTTTGCATCACTGAATCGCTCCCCTCCATTCCTCCCAAGACCATTTCAAAATCCGAGAGAAGCGGCGGTTCAATATTTGAAAAATCGGATTCCGGAGTGATGTCTTTCATCGCGTAAGTTTCCGAGATGGCTCGGTCCACCATTGAATCTTCCTCGGGAGTTAACCCTCCCAGCATCAGTCTGAAAAGCCCAACCAGATTTATGATGTTTGAACGCAGGACGTCTTCGGATGATTCATCTTCCCGTGGTATTGGCAGGTCGAAAGGATTGATATGGTGGTCCGAAGAGAGAGAAATATTGAAATATCTTCCCCCCACGGCTTCAGCCAGATATTCATATTCCCGTTCCGGGTCTATCACTATGATATCTACATCAAACATAAGAGACCTCAGGATTTCCAATTTAGTGGCGTAACTTTTACCCGAACCGGACTTGGCGAATGTCACGGAATTGTAATTTTCCAGCGAGAATCTGTCGAAAATCACCAAGCTGGAATTGTGCCTGTTCACGCCGTAAAGTATTCCCCTGTCGGAAGTCAGGTCAAAAGAAATAAAAGGAAAAACGCTAGAAAGCGGTTCGGAATTCAGTTTTTGATGGATATCGAGCAGGTCATTCCCGAGCGGCATAACGCTTTTGAAACCTTCTTCCTGCTGGAAAAGGGCCGGCTTGATGTATATCAACTTTGATTCAAGAATTGATTTTATCTCGTTCTCAACTTTATAAAGTTCCAATTCATTGTCGGCATAGATTGTAATATAAATACTGACATCAAACATTTTCTGTTGGGCCTGAATCAAATTATCGCGGAGTCCTTCCAAATCCTGATAGGCAGTATCAAGCATCGGGTCGCGCACCATTCCTTTTCCTTCGCGCACATTTATCTGGCTTTGAACCTCGGCTACCTTTTTTTGGAATTGTCGCAATGCGAGCGATGTGTCTATGGGATGGATAAAAATCGAGACGTCAAAAACTTTGTCCAGATTGATTATCGGGGAGAACCAATTGTCGGAGAGAAATCTTGGATAAGATATTATGAAAAAAGTGCGGGCGATTTTGTCTCCCAGGTTTATAGACTTTGACTCAATTTTTAAAGCCGACGGCGCGATGATATCTTCCAGTTCCAGTTTGGCTGATTCGTATATTTCTTCCGGCAATACCGCCAAAACCGAAGCATTCACTTGTTTCGCTTTGTCTTCTTTATTTTTTTTGAATAATTTATCAAGAATTCCCATAATATTATACATTGGCGCTCGGCGTAATAGCGCCGGGCTCCAGTTTTATCTTGCCTTCCAGTTCTCCCGGATTGAAAACTTTATAAAATACTTCCACGACCTCTTCCGTTCCCAGTTGGGCTGATTTTATACCACAGCGGGAGAGCCCTTGCTGGATTACGCTCACCCTCTCTTCAAGTTGCGACCTTTTTTCTTCAAAATCCAGCTGATTTTTTAGCTCTTCCTCCTTTTTATTTTTCCTTGAAAACAAATTTGTCAGCGCTCCGCTTTTGGGGCCTATACTTATGTGCGTGTAAGGCACCACCACAAAAAAGTTTTTCGTCATTATGCTTACCGTTTCGGTGAAGTTTCTGATAAATTCTATGTATTCTTTTGTCTGCAGTTTGAGTAACGGCTCGTTTTGTACCTTCATTCTGTCTTCTAGAAGCGCAAGATAAGGTCTGATATCCAATTTTCTGGATTGAATTGATATTTGCACGGAGAAATCTAAAGTGTTTAAAAAATTCTGGAATTGAAGTATGGTGGCCTGCTGTTCATCGCTTGATTTTAAGGACAAATTGACTGAATTAGCAAGCACAATAGCCCGGAGCCCTCCGTCTTTCAAAACGACAATACCATCACGGACTTCCTTGATTGGCACGAACTCTTGAGTTGCTTTTGCGTTTATTGCCATAAAAATTATGAATTGCCGTCGCTCTTTTTTAAATCAAGCACATCCAAACTCCAAGCCAAATCCCGAAGCTTGCTTCCGGATAGCCTTACCCCGTTTTGATTCATTGTTTCCTCTTTTAACAAAGCCACCGCTTTATTTTCTTCTTGTTGTTTGGCATCCACCCTAATCTTATGTCTTTTCCAAATATAAAGTTTGCTTTGCAAAGTGTATTTTATTCCGGCCTCAATCATATTCAGAAAAGGCTTGCCGTTTGGACGGTAAAAAGTGAGGGCCGCCGACAGTCCGGCTATGGCTAGTATTGGTATAGCCCCCAAGACGAGCCCCAAAAGTTTGAATATTATGTAGCACAAACCGGCTCCGCCTACCAAGTAAACAAACTCCCTAAAGGTAAATGGGCCGAAAATTTTGTCTTCTATTTCCAAAAATTGTGGGACCTTAAACTGCATAAATTACGAATTATCAATTACGAATTATAAATTAGACCTATTACTACATTATAAAGCATTAATTATAAATTACGAACCCTCTTTTATTGTTTTCTGAATTTTACCTATTATTTTTAATATTTCTTCACAATCGTTGAAAGCGGTGGAAAGTTCTTCTTGGGTCATATATTTTGACTCTCTTAAAAGGGAAAGCCAATATTTTGTTTCTCGTGCCTCTTTGTAAGCTACAGATAATTTTGAAATAAAATCTTTTTTCGATTGACCTCCTAATGCTTCTTCTATGTTTGCGCCGACTGATGTTCCACTCCTCAAGAGTTGTTTGGATAAAATATACTCCTTTTTTGTTCCAACTAAGTATTTATATAATTCAATAATTTTTATTGCGAACGTGTAACTTTTTTGTTGTATAATGTTTTCTTTCAATTTTTTTAATTCGTAATTCGTAATTGACAATTGCTAATTATTCAATAGGCATTCTGTATGGGTCTATTCTGGGCATTGTCTTTTCTTCTCCGGTGTTTTTAGTCATATTGGCAAGGGTATGTTCCGTTTCAACCGTGGGGATTTTAAAAACCCCGGAAAGTTTCTGGGATAATATTGAAGGTACCTCTTTCTCTAACCCCTCCTGCCTCCCCTTATCAAGGGAGGTTCCCTTTTTTTCTCCCCCTGACAAGGGGGATACAGGGGGTTTTTGCTCTATGTTTCCCGCGGGAAGTTCTTTTTCGGCAAATAAATCAATTTTGTTTTCTGAAAACCCCTCCTTCCTCCCCTTATCAAGGGAGGTCCTCATTTCTTCTCCCCCTGACAAGGGGGATATAGGGGGTTCTTGTTTTATTTCTTCTACTTTTTTTATTCCAATATTTTTTACAAGCTCCTCGCGGATTTTTTTGAATACTTTTTCGTTAATGTCGTTAACAATTTCCGTGATTTTTTCTCCTGGGAGTTCTAAATTTTTTAGAGATTCCTCAAATTTATTTGGAAGTGTTATACCTAACATAACATTTATTACGGCCTCCCCCAGTATTCCTATCTGATAAACAGTAAGATTATATTTTTGACCAATTTCGTAAATTTTTGTTTGATAATCAGATTTTTCAATGGCATCTTTTGTTTCTTCCGTAAGTTTTGAAAAACGGTCATCTAATTTTGTATTTACTTCTTCGTCATTTTCATTACCTTCTTCTGGTACCTCGTCATTTTTTTTGAATGCCTCCATTAATTCTGGGCGTATGTTATTTAGAATGCTATCGTTTATACTTACCAACATTTCATCCATAGAGTATTTTGGCAAATTTATTTCTTGAGTAAGGATTTTTTCATAATCGTTCAAGTCAATAATACCCAGAAGAACAAGGGTTGTTTCGGTACCGAGTGTTTCTATTTGTTTATCGTTCAATTTATATTTCGTACTAATTCCTTTTAGAATTTCTAGCCATTGCATGCTGGAAAACACATCTTGTGCCTTTGATGGTAATTTTGCATAATGTTCAGCTATTTTTTGTTGTATTTGTGTCTGGTCCATAATTTTATGTTTTAATGATGGCCACCCCCTCCTTTATGTTCTTCCTTTTTCTCTTCTCCCACATGAGACAAATCAACATTTATTTTAGCTCCTTTTAATGCTTCAGTTATTGTGTGTCCTAAGTCTTTAATAAATCCTCCTTGTCCTTCTCCATAATTTACATTAAGTGTACTTTTTAATCCACTTCGTAAGCCCATAGCCAGCGCACCAGTTAATCCAGCTGCAATCTTAGAAAAACCGGTACTTTGTTCTTTGGCTATAACCTTGGAAAGATTTCTAGCATCATAACTTCCAGTAACTGTAGATTGGGCAATATTACTAACAACACCTTGTTTTACCCTGGCTTCTTGAATAATAGTTTGATCGGCATGTGTTGTACCACTTGCAACCCGTGGGTTTACATCTGCATCTATGGCTCTCTGCTCATCTGGTGATAAGTTTGCCCATGTTCTATTTCCCCAACCCCTAGCTCTTCTTTCACGGTCTCTTTCCATATTTGTTCTAGCAAGTCTTCTTTGCTCTCCGTTCAACTCATCCCATTTTTTACCAGGAGCAACAACACCTGCCGCTGTATCAAGGTCATGCCTTGCATGCGCTGCGTGTTCAATGTTATGTTGGTCTTGATTTAGTCTTTTTCCAACCCAAGTTTGTGCGGCTTGTAATCCAATTGCCTGTTGTATATTTCCTTTTAATTTATCCTTTTGTTCTCTTCTTATTTCTCTACTTGCATGTGTTCTTTCTACTATAGTTGAATTAGGGTTATTTAGTGTTGCTTGGTGTAATGCTATTCTAGCATCAGCTCCTTGCATTCTATTTGCTGCTGTATCTCCGGTTGATGCTCCCTTCATAAATGCCCCAACAGTTCCTCTTCCTATTGCAGCAACCCCTAAAGCTGTCCCACCAAGCGCAAGTCCTCCAATTACTGCTCCCGCTTTAGTTATACCAGCCCCAAGTTCACCGGAGTATTCTACTGCTAGTTTCTTAGCTTCCCTTAAAAGAATAAATATAATGGCAAAAGGAATTACCACGCTCATTATTTTTTGCAAAGGGTCGGTACTATCGGTATAGGTAAGATTTTTACCAAAATCGAGAAATAATATTATTATGTACAAAAAGAATATAAATAAAGGAGCGAGCAGGGCATTTTCTATAAGACCACTCCACCATTTCTTATGACCGAACCCTGGTATATCAAAGGGTACGGTGTAAGACACAAAGGCAATGGGCGAGAATATCATAGATATCCAAAGTGAAACCACTCTAGCCACAAATAATAGGGCCACCGAAAAGAATATATAGGCTGTATAAAGAGTAATGGCTAAAAGTACAATAGTTGTAAAAATGAACATACTTACACCACCATTGGCATTATAAGCAGTTTTACCTATAATAAGTTGCGGATTATATCCCCTAACCAGTCCGACTGAGATAGATTTTTCTCCTCCGGAGCCAGCCAATGAATCTTGCACAGTTCCGTCTGCGTTTTGCGTTTTTGAAGTTATGTTATTGTAAAATACTTTTGCCAGAATATTTGAACCGTCGATAACTAACTCTGTGGTAAATAAACTGAAATTTATGACTAAAGCCACTATGATAACCGCGCTAATTAATTTTTTATTGTCTGTGACATTCAGCCCCAATATTGTCTTAATTGCCACATAAAGAAGGGCAATTATAAAGAATATATTTGCGATGTCTCGTACCGCGCCCCAGGCTAGTTTCACAAAATCATTGCCGTATGAAGAACTATTGGTGGCATAATAAACAAAGAAATCTAGAAACTTTCCACCGAGTTCAGCTACCAATGCAGACCCTTGCCAGATTACATAAAGAATTGATGCTAGACAGCCTCCTAAATTTCCAGAGGCTAGCCCAAAGCCGATACCACAGCTTAAACTATAATTATTTTCAGTTTCTACTTTTGGTAAGAGTGTTTTACCTGGTGTGGCCGGAGCTGGATTTGAACTCGAGTATGGCGTAAATACTAATTTTGATATCCCGTATGGCAATGGATTTAGTTCACATTCGCTTTTAGTAACATTGTCCTGACGTTCTGTCCCTAAAATTCCAATAGTGTGTGTGATTGTACAAAAACCTGTTACATCTTCCGCCCTAGCTTCACTCACTTCCACTCCCACAGCCAGTTGTTGTTTATCATTTATTTTTATACCGGCTGAAACAGGCGCCATAAAGATGGCTAGCACAATCACCGATATTAGAATTTTTGATAAATATTTTTTCATTTATTTTGTGAAATAATACTCATAACCCGCGGCGTTTTTAAACACAGTCGTCACATTCCTGATATCCACGATTTTATTATTATAGTACTCATACACGGTCAACTTGCTTCCGATAAGTTCCAATTGGTAAGCCGCCACATCCGGCTGGCTGACGCGTATCTCTTTTCCGGTAGGGCTGACATAGCCGAATGCCTTCGCGAATTGGTCTGCCAAATTCGCGGCGAAAGTTTGCAAGTCCGTTCCTGCTTGATAGCCATACATCGTAGCAAATGCCGTATCTCCCACTATTTGTCTGGCAAATACTGTTTCAATACCTTCATGATAATGCACGACATCATCTACAGGCGGAGTAGCCGTTTGTCCCAAAGTAAATGGCGTTGTGTTATTTGTATTTATTATCCCATTATTGTTTCCCGGAGTAGAAGTATTTGGATTATATGGGTAATTAGAGTTACCAGCACAATTAGTACAAACCCCACCATCACTACTGCTATTAGTAACATAAACATACGCACTGCCACTGTTTGTTCCGTTAACTCCAGTGCAAGTTATAGAATATGATGTGCTGTTTCCCAGTGTACCTGTGCTAAATGAGCCCGATGTTCCTGCACTTACCCCATTTTCTGCACAAGATGTTGTATTAGTTGATGTCCAGCTTATCGTGGATGTTCCTCCTGATGAGACTGACGAAGGACTAGCCGTGACGGTGACAATGGGGAAAAGAGTGCTTCCTCCTAAAGTGCCAATGGTAGTCACATACACATACACGTTGCCGCTTATCGTTCCATTAGCACCGGTACAAAGTACGGAATATGATTGGCTGTTTGAGAGTGGTCCTGTGCTGAAGTGGCCTGTTGGGCCATGATCGGTTGATTGATAACTAGGCACACTTGCGTTGCAACTTGTAACATTAGTTGATGTCCAACTGATAGTGGATGTTCCTCCTGATGAGACTGACGAAGGACTAGCCGTGACGGTGACAATGGGGAAAAGAGTGCTACTGTTAGGATTAACACAATTACCTGAAGCATCTGGGACTTCCGGGAATGTGCAAGTAACACCTCCTTCCCCGTTATTATCACTTGAACTGGTTGTAAAATTTAAAGTAGAGCCGGTAAATATTTTGGAATCATCCGCCATAGCCATAAATACATAATTTGTGGATGGTTTTAATCCGGTAAGAGTAAAGTTTATATTTCCATTCAGGTTGCTGGAATTGCCAATCAAATGGGCTTGTTCACCGACTTTTTGCCAAGAAGGGCATGTTCCACCTTTTGATAGGATATAACTGCATGATTCTGATATATTTTCTTCATATCTAAAATAAGTTGTGACATCTTTCACAGAACTGTAGGAACCGTTTAAAACAACAGACGTTGAAGTTATATTTGTAACATTTTTTGTTTGTATCGTAGTATCAAGAGGACTGGTACGGAAACTTTTTACTGTGCTAGTTCCTCCGTAAGCTATGCTTTCTCCATTTGAAATTATGGCGCAATAATAATATGTCGTGTCCGGAATCAGGTTGGTTATACGCTGGTAGAAAGATGCCGAGCTTGCGGTTCCCAGATTTATATCTTTTGTTGATAACATATTCGTGCCGTAAATGTCATTGCAAAAAATCGGCGATATAGCTGCCTGTGAATACCTGAAATATGCGGTCATCTTTGATGTCAGGGCGGAGGCATCGCCCTCACTGCTGCATACTTCGCCAGTCGTTGTACTATAGCCTGCCGATGAAGTGCATCCCGACAGAAGGTTTTGATTTATGCCTCCTTCTCCTCGCAGAACTGCGGAAGTTTGAGTGATGCCATCGGCGTCATCGGTGCCTACATAAATCGGGGTGGTGCAACTATTGCTCGTCGGGTTATAAACTTTTCCATTCAAGCAGGAAAAAGGAGAAGCTGTGCTGAAACACAAATGGGTAAAAATATTGCGAGTCTCTCCCAAGTTCGGACAAGCGCTGGCAGGCGAGTAATAAATATCCACGATACCATCACTGCCGTAACAACTTGACTTGTAACCACAACCGCTTCCATTGTCGTAACGATAGCCATTGTCATCATGAAGAGCCCCTGCGCCGCCGCGACTACTTTGAGCCGTTATACTACTATCATTTTGGAAACCGAAACCAGTACTGAATTCCCCGCCGTTTCCTCCCATCCTTGTGTTTGGGTCACCGTGAAAGCCTCCTCCGGGAGCTCCCCCACCTCCATAACCTCCTTGATTAGGGATG
>Ga0265313_10004876_pt1 | contig 10066 bp, 14 predicted proteins | sample 4123metaG_FD_203122 | JGI IMG/M metagenome (GOLD analysis project Ga0265313, IMG submission 203122) | Rhizosphere microbial communities from Carex aquatilis grown in University of Washington, Seatle, WA, United States - 4-1-23 metaG | ecosystem: Host-associated > Plants > Roots > Rhizosphere >...
CCCGGATCCGCTTCAGGCCTTGGAGTCAGATACTAAGGCGGCCTGGGCGGCTTCCAAGGCCAGACAAATAATCATCAACCAGATCGTCCGGAAGTTTCGGGATTCCTCTGCCAGCTGACTGCCACCGTCCGGCGAATGCCACCGTCAAGTTCAGGCAATGCGCTTCAACACACCAATGACTCTTCCAACCACAGACAGCTTCTCGCTCTTAAGCGTCCCGATTGTCTCCGCCGGCCATACCGGGTTTAGTCCGCTGACCTCGAGTTCTCCATCTAACCGCGACCGAACAAACCTCACGATGAAGCGATTACCTACTTTCAGGACATAAGTGCCGTCGGATACCAAGTGCGGTTGAAGTCGATCCACGATGACGAGGGTACCTTTTGGCATTTCGGGCGCCATCGCGTCGTCCGCTAACAGCAGCGTTGCAAGCGAACTGATACGATGGTCGGGAATCCCCAGCCGATCTAGCAGCGACCGATGAACGCGCAGGTTCCACGTATCCTCACGCTGGTGGGCCCCTTTCCTACTCGCATCCGGCACGCCGGCGTGCGGAATCAATATGACATCCGTCTGCCTGCCACTCGTCGGCACCTTCTGATCGACTTCCTCGTCCCCAATGAGGAGCCATGTGACATCGACGCCCAGTCGGGCGTAGCCGGCTAGGGCCGCGCCGCCGGGCACCGCCCTGCCCTGTTCGTAGTCCTGAACTGATCGCCACCCCACTTTGAGCTTTTCAGCAAGCTCCCTCTGGGTCAGTCCCAGTTCCTCTCTGGCTTCGATCAGCCGCTGAGCGAGCTCCGTCGCATGAACGGACACGCCACGACCGCGTCGACGGCTCTGTGTGGCCATCATGCTCACCAATCTTGACAAAGAACAGTAAATCGTGTATAAAGCAACATATGAAACCTTTAACGCGTTCTATATCACGAATTACTGTTCGCGATCAAGAACCCAAATCCTCGTTTCATAATGGCGCCTGGCATCCCGCTGATATCAAGGCGGCGCTCGAGAAGCGCGGCATCTCGCTAGCGAAGCTGTCGCGCGACAACGGATATCATCCGACCGCGGCAGGTCGAGCACTCCGCACGTCCTGGCCCGAGCTCGAACGGATTATCGCCGGCGCTTTGGAGATCAACCCGCGAGAGATTTGGCCGGACCGGTATACGCCCGACGGTCTGCCGATCAAATACGTGACCCCGCGCCGGCAGCGACGGGAGGAAGTATCCAGGCGAACAGATTGAAGGCCGGCTGGCGCCTGTCGCTCAGCGCTTCACCTCACACCCTTCAAGGACATTTCCATGGCCAAGCAGACCTACAAAGCTCGCGTCCGCCTTCCCAACGGTCAATCCCAGGAAGTCACGGTGCAGGCTGACAGCCAAAGCAATGCGAAGGCGATGCTCGAGGCGCAGTATGGAAAACAGAACATCCTCACCGTGATGTCGCTCGCTCGCTAGCGGCCGCTCGGCACCTTGAGGCCACTTCCATAGCGACCGATACCGCACTTGAACCGCGCCGGCGGGTCAGAGTTGCCCTCCGGGCTGCGCCCATTGGGTTCATTCGTTCAGCCGGAGGTCGGTAGGTGATTGCCGTAACCAGCTATTGGACTGCTAGGGAGATCGCCATTGATTTAGATCCCGCAGCGATAATCTCGTTGATGGATCCACAGACAAGCGGCTATTCCATCCCGGCTGGCCTGTCACTGTGCGAGCACATCAAGCTCGATTTGCATGATGTGGTCGCGGAACAAACGGCTTTGTCTGGCCGATATGTCTCACCGAGTCCTGAGCATGTCGGACGGATCATTGAGTTCGCTCGGCGCTGGGACCGACGCGGCAATCTCCTGATTCATTGCATGGCCGGAGTCAGCCGATCTACTGCTGCTGCCATGCTTATCCTCGCCGCGACCTCGCCCGGACTGGAGATCCCGATTGCACGGCTGATCCGCGACCGCGCGCCTTGGGCCGATCCGAACCTACGGATCGTTGAACTCGGCGACCAACTGCTCGGCCGTCGAGGCGCCCTTGTACGAGCGCTAAGCGCCATGGGTCCGTCCGACATGCGGAGTGCACCGTCGCCGATCCTGCTACCCAATGAGTTTGGATCCCCGTCCGCTGGCTGAGATGTTCAAGCCAAGAACGAAGTATCTCTGCGGTCGGCTCCGCCAGACCCGCTGGGCCGATCACCGTGTCATATCTGATTTAATCGCGATCGAAGACCACTACGCCGGCGTCCGACGCGGTGGATTGCATCTCCTGTGGGTCCAGAACCACCTGGTCCGCCACTATGTTTTAGAATCGATCATCATCAAACACGAGCTGCGAACCGGCGTCACCCTGACCGAGATACAGGCACGACAGTTGCTCGATTTGGAACTCGAAAGACAAGCCCGGTTCGATCACGCCAGACAGGCAGAAGAACGCGCTCGTGCAGTTGAATGCGAGCACCACAAGTTTGCGAACTGGCTTAAGGCCGGCGGCATGCCTTAGCATAGACTCTCGTAGCGACTGGGCCAATGCGTCTGGTAGGCAATGAACGGCGTGGGCCGCAAACGACGACCTCGATCGCATCGGTGTATAAAGCTGCTTGGACCCACCTACGTCACTACCAGCTGTCGCCGCCTTCATCTACGCCAATGGCGTCGACGGGCCGCGTTTTGGCAACACCTGTCTACTCTTACTGTGTCATAAACTCCCGACCTGTGGTTTGAGTAGCGATTCACGGCCACAGGATGTTGTGCGATGGGGGCAAGCGAATCACGGTTTCGGAAGTTTGTCGAGCGGCTGGCGGAAACGGTGGGGCATGCCGATCGGGAGGGGCCGCTGGAGGCGTATTGCATGGGGCTGATGCTGCCCGGGGATCGCAAGAGCGTGGAGCCGATGGCGGCACGGATCGAGCCGCGTCGGGTGGGAGCGCTACATCAGGCGATGCATCACCTTGTTGCCAATGCACCGTGGAGCGATGACGCGCTGCTGGCGGCGGTCCGCGACTGGGCGTTGCCGGCCATCGAGGCTGGGGGGCCGATCCGAGCCTGGATCGTCGATGACACGGGGTTTCCGAAGAAGGGCAAGCACTCGGTCGGCGTGGGGCGGCAGTATTGCGGGCAGCTTGGCAAGCAGGACAATTGCCAGGTGGCGGTGAGCCTGTCCGTGGCCAACGAGGCGGCGAGCTTGCCGATTGCGTTCCGGCTCTATCTGCCGCAGGGGTGGGCCGACGACAGGCAGCGCCGGCAGAAGGCCGGGGTGCCGGACGAGATCGTCTTCCGGACCAAGCCGCAGATTGCGCTGGCGCAAATCGAGGCTGCTCTGCTTGCCGGCGTGGCTCACGGCACGGTGCTTGCGGATGCCGCCTACGGCAACGATGCGGACTTCCGCGACCGGATCACGGACTGGAGCCTGTCCTATGTGGTCGGCATTCAGTCCTCGACCACGGTCTGGCCGCCGGGGTTCAAGCCGCTGCCACCCAAACCTTATGGCGGCATCGGACGGCCGCCCAAGCTGATGCGGCGCGATGACAGGCATCAGCCGGTCACGGTCAAGGCGCTGGCCCTGTCGCTGCCGCGTTCGCGCTATCGCTCGGTGGCCTGGCGGGAGGGCAGCGCGGGCCTGTTGCGGTCCCGGTTTGCGGCGGTGCGCGTTCGCCCCGCCCATCGCGATACTTGGCGCGCCACGCCGCGGCCCGAAGAGTGGCTGCTCATCGAATGGCCGGCCGGCGAGGCGGAGCCGGCCAAGTACTTCCTTTCCACGTTACCGGCTTCCACGCCACTCAAGGAAATGGTCGCCTTGGCCAAGCTGCGCTGGCGGATCGAGCGCGACTACCAGGATCTCAAGCAGGAGGTCGGGCTCGGCCACTACGAGGGGCGCGGCTGGCGCGGGTTCCACCACCACGCGGCCCTCTCCATCGCCGCATACGGATTCCTGGTCTCCGAGCGGAGTCCGATTCCCCCCTCGGGCTCGCGCTGGTACCCAAAGCCCCCGCGCCGGCCGAAGAGCTTCCGACCGCGCGGCTCGCCTGACAAGGCCGGAGCGCCATGCGCCCAACTCGATCGCCACACGACGCTGGCAAATCGCAGTGCTCCTGGCGGAAATGCTTCCGCGCTGCCCATGTTGCCTGCGATCCTCGCCTCGCTCGAGCGGCGCCACGCATCAGCTTTTATGACACAGTAAGACTAGCAGGCTGCGGAAAAACCCTCGCGTCTGGGAATGTGACGTGATTCTCTGATCTGGCGGAAGCTGGATCGGAGGAGCGGGAGTTGCGCGGTTCGGATGAGAAGTCAGATGCGCTTTTCAGCTATGTGAGCTGCGAGGCGCGCGTTCCGGAGGACCATCCGCTTCGAGCGATTCGGATGATTGTGGACGAGGCTTTGGAGGTCTTGTCGCCGGCTTTCGAGCGGCTCTATTCGAAGGTACGCAGCCATGGTCTCCCGTGTAAACGCCAAGCAGACTTGGCTACGACCGCCCATTCCGTTGCCAATACGGCATATCTGATCCTACGGCGATTCGCCCTCAGTGAATCAGCGGCGTAAGTTCTCACGGTGCGCGCATTCCCCTGCCGTAGACTAGCCGCACACGACACTTACAGGAACGCGCTCAGAACGCCACCGACCATTACCGGCGCCCGGTTCATGCGTTGCGTAGGTCGATTCGGAAGAACGATGCCGGCGGTGGATCGGTCACGCCTCCAAGCCAGCCTGTGACGATGGCGTAACCGGCCAGTACATCTAAGCGGCCACGGGCGGGTCCGGCCGGGTAGTCGGTCAGTTTGAAAATTCGAGATTGATCCCGGTCAATTACCTTCGGAAGGCATCCGCCCCATATTAGGCGGGTGACGCGTGTCAAATGCCCCTGCGGGACTGTCTACCATCGAACCGAGGAGCGGATGCAGTCGCCCGGTCACGGGAGGCATACCTGCGTCATATGTGACAGACTGCTTGAGGCATGGGATGGCCGTGTCATGCCGTCCTTCCGATTGGCGAAGCTACCGGATATCCCGAACCGCGACTGAACGCCTTGAGCGCTCCCGCGATCCCATCGCCCTGGCGAAACTCATTGGAGATGTAGCCACAGGGTAGGCGGTCAATGCTGCCGAGGATACGCGCTCAGGTACGCGGCCCGCTGCGCCAAGGATTCTTGCGGCATAGCGGGCGGCGCGGGTGCTGGAAACCTGATTGCGGAGTCCCGCGAAGAGGCCGGTGCCGGAAATGTCAAACGGGCCGATTCGGTAATTCCAGGGTCAACCCGAGCCCTAACGTCGGCGCGAAGGTTTCCTGCTTTTCCGGATCTTTCGGGTTTCAATTCGGAGTGCCTTTTGCATCTCCTCGAAATCCTCCAGGACCAGAGCGGCCTTCGCAAAAAGCAAAGGTCGCCGAGCCGGGCGGAGCCGGCTTGCAGCAAACTGCACACAATCCTCAAGGCGCTCGAAATCGACGCTGCCCGTCGTTACCAGCGCGCCGATGAGTGCCGTAAGCGCGATGACCTGTATATTTAGCTCTTCCATAGACTTGGCAAGTTGTTGGAATTCCTTCTGGCTGACGTCGAGCATGGCATTTTCTCAAATCGCGTCGTTGAGCGTACCCATACAGTATGTGGGGAAATGGAGTTGTTCAAGGTTGCGTACATCCCGAGGGCATGGTCACGCCGCTCAACGGCCGGATATCCGAGCCCAGCCTGGAATTCCGGTCGATGCCCTACCCCAGCCGCAGTATCGCTCGCCGCACGGCCGTTGCAGTCCACCGGCCTCATCGACTGGCGCCAATATCCATCGCATTCAGCTTGCCGGCCATGGCGTTCAGCGAAAGGCCTTCGGCTGACAGCCGGCGCAAGACATCGGCTACCAGTTTCAACCGCTCGGCTGCCTTCCTTTTCCACCCATTCATGTGCACTTCTGCACGCACCAGACTGTGATTGTCGATACGGTGTGATTCTCCTGCGGCGAGGGCGGCTTGTGCCTCAATTTCGAATTCGACCAAGTCAGACGGGCACTCGACGATGAGCCCAACAGCCAAGAGCTCCTCCAAAGGATGTCGAGGCCAGCGCCGCGGTAGAGAACGGACTGCGCGAAGGAAACGAAGTGGGTCCCGCCCACGGTAAAGCCGTCTCCTTTCAAGGGCGGGCTGCCCGTCCTTGGCTACATAGGTTCTCAGCCAAGGCGCATCAAATAGACCGCGTCCCCATCCGTCGATCGACCGCAAACCAATTGTCAAGGAGGCTACCATGACACCGCCAATCGGAACGGAACATCGGACAATCGTCGATACCCACCGGCACCCGTGGGGACAAAAAATGCAAGCCAGGATGGCCGAGCGAGGCCTGCTCGACCCGAAACAAGGATTCCCGCAGACCAACGCTCAGGACTTGATGGCCTATCGCGAGGTTTTCGATCTGGACTACGCCATGCCTATCCAGCGCGAGGGCGGCATCACCCTCAGCCTCATGACCAATGGCGGTGAGGTGCCCTGGATTGCGCAGGATCTGCTGCAAGTCAGCACGGTCGAGGGCCTCAAGTACTTGAACGACGAATACGTGGATATCATGAACCGCTATCCCGGCGAATTCGTACCGACGGCCAACGCACACGCGCTCGAAGAGGCCTGTCGGCCCGATGTTGAGGAGATGATCCGCCAGGGCGGCGCCAAGGCAATTTCAGTGGCGTCCAGCTACGGCGACGGCGCGGATCGCGTCTTCCTCGACAGCCCCAAGGCGGAATGGCTGTGGGAGTTTGCGGAAGCGAATGGCATCGTCGTGCACATCCATCCGCCGATGCAGTCGATCGGGCACGAGGCGCTGATGCAATACCGCCTCAACGAGGCGGTTGGCCGACCCTTCGACTCGACCGTTAACGGCGCCCGAATGATCGCCTCCGGCGTGTTCGATCGCCACCCGAAGCTGCAGGTGCTGATCGTCCACATGGGCGGCGGTCTCGCGTCGATTGTTGGACGCCTCGAATTCAATTGGCACCTCAACTACAACGGGATCAAGAACCCGCCGCCCGGCAGGCCCTATACGAACAAGCGGTCGCCATTCGACTATTTCAGGACCAACATCCTAGTCGATACCATGGGGTTCAACGCAATTGGGGTACGCGCCGCGATTGAGCTGTGCGGTGTGGACCGAGTGGTGTTCGGCTCCGATTTCGGTCCAGTGCCATACGGGATCAAAGAGCAGGTGCAGAGCGTCGAAGAGGTGCTTCCGAATCCGGCCGAGCGGGAACTGGTGTTTTGGAAGACAAGCAACAAAATATTCCGCCTGGGACTGGTCGATACCGATCTAATCATCCCCGCTGTTCGACCGGCGGCAGCCTAGGAGAGCCCAAACGACGCCAGGGCCTATGCTACGGCTCGAAGGGCGGCCTTCACCCGCTGAACGGTGCTGACGCCAACGCCGCGCCGTCGTGCCGTGCTGACCATGCCCGTGCCGGCTTTGAGGGTGGCTCGGATCCGCCGCTCGATTTCCGGACCTGCCCTCGGGCGGCCGAGCTGCCGGCCCTGCGCCCTGGCCCTCGCCAGCCCTGCCATGACCCGTTCCCGGATCATGGCCCGCTCGAACTCGGCGAAGACGCCCATCATGCCGAACAGCGCCTTGCCGGCGGGAGTAGTGGTGTCGATCCCCTGTTGGTGAAGATACAGGTCAACCCGTTTGCCATGGATTTCCCGAGGAAAGTTACGAGGTCCCTTAAGGATCGGCCGATGCTGTCAACCGACCATGTGGCCACAACGTCGAACTCGCGGCGACCGATTGCGGCCATCATTGCGTCCAATCCCGGCCGGCCCTCGCGTCCCTTTGCGCCGCTTAAGCCAGCATCCTCAAACACCGTGACGACCTGCCAGCGATGCCGCTTTGCCGCCGCTACTAACTCTCGGCGCTGGTTCTCCGTTGTCTGGCCGTTCGTTGTCGAAACTCGCAGGTACAGAGCGACGCGCTTGCGGTCTGACTTCGCCTTGCTGGTCATGTGCTGCCTTGGCTCGCTGGGAACAGTCGGCCGGAGCCTACATCCCTTAGATACTGAAAACGGCCGATATTCGTATGCCCGGAATCTCGGGCGCGACACCGCGGAAATGCTGGGCTGGCGTTGGGTGTTTTCCGAGGGGCTTTCGGTATGGCGCCCGAACCTGCCCAGAATTACCGGGCGCGCGTCTTTGCGAGTCGGACAATGCCGGCACCTGCCGCGAGCTGACCGGATGCCCTGCGCCGGCACCCGAATGCCGGCGTGAACCTGGACGCCTGGAACGTCGCCAGCCCGGAAATACCCGCCGAGACGGCGCCGTACCAGCCGACGCGCGAGGCCCTCTAGCCCGATCCGCCGATCCCGGCGCCGCTGCCATTCTCCGCCACGGGCGCCGGGGCAACTGTCACTCCTGCCACGGGTCAAGGCCGCCGCACGCTTGGCGCCATCTGCCAGCACTTGGCGGACCACTCGCCGCGCTCTAGGCTGAATCGACATTCATCTCATCCAGATTGAGGCTGCGGCGAGGTGAATGAAGGCGAGGAAGTAGATTGCCCTGCGGTCGTATCGGGTGGCGAGGCGTCGGAAGTGCTTGAGCTTGTTGAAGCATCGTTCGATGCGGTTGCGCAGGCGGTAGATGACGCGGTCATGAGGGATGTGATGCTTGCGGGTGGGGTTGGTAGGGATGACGGCGGTTGCACCCATGGCGGCGATCGTGTCGCGCAATGCTCGGCTGTCGTAGGCGGTGTCGGCGATGACATGCTGGGCACGGCGCCCTTCAAGGAGTGCGGGGGCCTGGGTGATGTCGCCGACCTGGCCCGGAGTGAGGATGAAGCGCAGCGGCCGGCCGAGGCTGTCGGCGAGCATGTGGATTTTGGTGGTCAGTCCACCTCGGGAACGCCCCAGCGCCTGGTTCTGGTCCCCCCTTTTCCGGTTGCGGCCTGCTGGTGGGCACGGATCAGAGTGGTGTCGAGCATCAGATATTCGTTCTTCGGATCGTCGAGCAGGGCTTTGAACAGCCGGTCCCAGACGCCGGCCTTGGCCCAGCGCGTGAAGCGCTTATGGACGCTCTTCCACTTGCCGTATCGCGCCGGCAGGTCGTGCCAGTGGGCACCCGAGCGTAGGACCCACAGCACGCCGTCGACGAACAGGCGGTTGTCGGCGGCCGTGCGGCCGGGATCGCCGGCCTTGCCGGGAAGGAACGCTGCGACGCGCTCCCATTGTGCATTCGTCAGCTCGTATCGCTTTACCATCACGGGGGCTCCAGATCGACGAATCTGGAACCCCATGAATCACACATTCAGGACAATAGGAATCCTGAATGTCGATTGGACCTAGGGCGACGTCGAGGACGAGGCCGGGCCTGGGTCCCGGCGCAAGTCGGTGCTGGTCCGTCAGCTTCCGCCGAGCTTGGGGAGCTGGAAGGCCGTCGCCCCGCGCACCGGGCCGCTGTCCCCGTCCTGGAGAATGACGGCGCCGGCATCGAAGGCATTGGCCTGCGGACCCAGCCCCAGGGTCAGCTCGGTCGCCTGGCCGTCCCACTGGCCGATCTTGCGCCACGCGCGCACGATGTTGAATTCCGTCAGGGTCTGTCCCGAGTTCTCCCCGCGCCCGACCGGCGTTACATGGGAATGGTCGAACAATGCCAGGTAGACGCTCGCGGGCGCCGATGGCGCATCGCCGGAGGGTATCGCCACCTTGAGCGCCCCCGTCGCGTCGCGCAGGACCGTCAGCTTCAGTTTCGCACGCGGCCGTTCGGCCTCGATCGCCGATCGGACGGCCGCCTCGTCCGAACCGACAGCATCCCTCGCGCCGTCGATCACGAGCTGCGGGGTATAGGCGTTGACGCCCAGGGTCCGGCCATAGGCGTATTGCCTTGCCGTCGCGTATTTGGCGCTGAACGGATCCTGCCAGCCGAGATAGTTCCAATAGTCGATGTGAAAGGCGAGCGGCAGGAGGTCATGCTCTTTGGCCAGCTCACCCAGCAGCGCGTCGGCCGGCGGGCAGGAATTGCATCCCTCGGAGGTGAACAGCTCGAGCACCACGGGGGCATCGGCGACCAGCGTCGGCACCGGCTGATCGGCCACGGCCTGTGCTTGAAAGCCGAACGCCAGGATTGCGGCAA
>Ga0265313_10004877_pt1 | contig 10066 bp, 4 predicted proteins | sample 4123metaG_FD_203122 | JGI IMG/M metagenome (GOLD analysis project Ga0265313, IMG submission 203122) | Rhizosphere microbial communities from Carex aquatilis grown in University of Washington, Seatle, WA, United States - 4-1-23 metaG | ecosystem: Host-associated > Plants > Roots > Rhizosphere >...
CCGGTGATGTAGCGGGCGAGGTTGTGCGCGTGCGTGCCGATGTCGCCCATGCAGTTCGAGACGCCGGCGACGGACGGGTCCATGCGCCAGTTCGAGATGGCGCCGTCGGATTTTTGTTCGAGCGCGGTGATCGCGTAGCCCTGAGGATATTCGGCGACGATTTTCAGGATTTGGCCGAGTTTGCCGGCGCGGACCCACTCGCGCGCCTCCTTCACCATCGGGTAGCCGGTGTAATTGTGGGTGAGCGCGAAAACCTTGCCGGACTTTTTGACGATGTCGCGGAGTTGCAGGCCTTCCTGACGGGTGAAACAGAGCGGCTTGTCGCAGACGACGTGGAAGCCGGCTTCGAGAAACGTCTTCGCGACGGCGAAGTGCGTGTTGTTGCGCGTGACGATCGAGACGAAGTCGATGCGCTGGTCGGCGGGCAGCGCGGCTTCGGCGCGCGCCATTTCCTCGAACGTCGAATAGACGCGCGCGGGATCGAGGAAGAAATCGGCGCCGGAGTTTTTCGATTTTTCGGGATCGGCGGAGAAACAGCCGGCGACGAGGTCGATCTCGCCATCGAGCCGCGCGGCCATGCGATGGACGGAGCCGATGAACGCGCCGCGGCCGCCGCCGACCATGCCCATGCGGAGTTTGCGGGGGAGTTTCATGGGAGCGAAGCGAGCGATCAGAGCGCGACAGGCCGGCCGGTGGCGGCGGATTTGTAGGCGCCGTCGATGATCTTCATGAGCGAGAGCGCCTGGTCGGGCGTGTTCAGCGGTTTTTCGGTGCCTTCGAGGGTGCGGACGAAATTCATCGCGGAGCGCACACGGCCCATCGTCTCGTCGGGCGGGACGAGGATGGTGCGGTTGACCGAGCGGCCGTGCTCCTGCACGTAGAGTTCGCAGGCGTCGGTCGCGGTGGCGTCGATGCCGTCGGTCGCGAAAAGGCGCTGCACGAGGCCGCCGGCCTTCGCGCCCTGAAAAACGACGGAGACCTCCTCGCGCTTGTTCATCTCGGCCCACGACACCTGGAACGACAGCGCCTGACCGGTTTTGAAAGTGACGAAGCCGTGCGCGGCGGTCTCGACGTCGGTCACGCCTTTCGCGACGTCGGGGATGCCCCACGGGCCCTTGAAATTTTTGTCGGTGATGTGGTCGTCGAACGTCCGCGCGAGCACGTGTGCCGGCTCGGGGTAGCCCATGAAGTGCAGGCCGAGGTCGATCATGTGGAGCAGGTCGATGAGCGGGCCGCCGCCGGAGATCGCCTTGGTCGTGAACCAGCCGCCGAAACCGGGGATGCCGGAGCGGCGTATCCATTTTGCCTGACAAGTGTTGATCGGGCCGACGGTGCCGTCGGCGATGTAGTTCATGATCGCGAAGCTCTCGGGGCGCGCGCGGTTGTTGAAATTGAACATGAGCGTGCGCCGCGCTTTTGCGGCGGCGGTTTGCAACTGCGCCATCTCGCGGGCATTGAGCGCGGGCGGTTTTTCACAGAAGACGTGCTTGCCGGCCCTCAGCGCCTGGAGCGCGAGCGGCGCGTGAAATTTGTTCGGCACGATCACCGACACGGCGTCGAGTTCGGGGATCGCGCGCAGCATTTCGGCGGCGTCGCCGAAGACGCGGCCGATGCCGTGTTTGGTGGCGGATTTTTCCGCGGCGGATTTGTTCACGTCGGCGAGGGCGACGATGTCCGCGCCCGCCTGCCGGAAGCCGGTGGCGTGATAGCCGGCCATGCCGCCGGCGCCGATGATGCCGATTTTGATGCTCATGGGAGAAGATGGATCCCCGAATCGCGCGAACGCGGGCGGATTTTTTATTGGTTCTTTTTGTCGAAGGCGGCGTCGAAGGCGACGGTGCTGCGGGCGAAGTCGAGCTGGCGGAGAAACGCGGCGGACTCGGCGGCGCCGTGTTCGCGGTCCATGCGGATGTCCTCCCACTCGACGGAGAGCGGGCCGCGATAGCCGACGTCGTTCAGCGCGACGATGATTTCCTCGAAGTTGATGTCGCCACGGCCGACGGAGCGGAAATCCCAGTAGCGGCGCGTATCGCCGAACGTCGTGTGGCCGCCGAAGACGCCGGCCTCGCCGGTGCCGTGGCCCCACCAGACGTCCTTCATGTGCGCGTGAAATATCCGGTCGCCGAATGTGCGGATGAATTTCACGTAATCGACGCCCTGGTAGCCGAGGTGCGACGGGTCGTAATTGAAGCCGAAACGCGGATGGTGGCCGACGGCGGCGAGGGCGCGGTGCGCGCTGGCGATGTCGAAGGCGATCTCGGTGGGGTGAACCTCGAGGCCGAAGTTGACGTTGTTTTTTTCAAACACGTCGAGGATCGGGCGGAAGCGTTTGCCGAAGTCGGCGAAGCCGGCGTTCCAATACTCCTGCGAGGTCGGCGGGAAAGCATAGAGCGAATGCCAGATCGAGGAGCCGGTGAAGCCGTTGACGACCGCAGGAAAATCGCTCGCGCCGCCGCCGGGCTTCGCATCGAAGAACGCACGCGCGGCTTTCGCGGTGAGCGCAAGTTTTTTCGCGGCACGCCGGCGGACGCCTTCGGGCTCGCCGTCGCCCCAGACGTCGGGCGGAAGGATGGATTGGTGGCGCGCGTCGATGTGGTCGCAGATGGCCTGGCCGACGAGATGGTTCGAGATCGCGAGACACGTCAGGCCGTGGTCGGCGAGGAGCTGCCATTTTTCGGCGACGTATTTTTTCGACGAGGCGGCGGCATCGACATCGAAGTGGTCGCCCCAGCAGGCGAGCTCGAGGCCGTCGTAGCCGAGTTTTTTCGCGAGGGGCGCGAGTTTTTCGAGCGGGAGATCGGCCCACTGGCCGGTGAAGAGCGTGACGGTTCTGGGCATGAGCGAGCGGGGTTGATTGCCGAACGCGCAGCACGACGCGCCGGAGGGCAATTTGTTTCGCAGCCGTGGCACCGCGCGCAAGCCCGGAATCGGACTCGATCCGGTAATTCGAGGCGGGGCCAATTGGCTTGCCGCGTGCTGGCATTGGTGGCAGACATCGGTCGTCCCGTTTCCATGCCCCCGCGTTCCTCACACATCGTGCGATGCGTGCTGGTGGTCTGCGTTGCAGCCACGCTGGCGGCGCTGGCGCAAGCGCAGATCGTGACGAGCCTGCTCACGATCCCGTTGAGCAGTGACTTCGACCTTGGCTTGCCGCCGATCGTCGCGACACCCGGCAGCATCATCTTCGACGGTGGCACGGTCGAAATAACGGCCAGTTTCACGCTCAACTCGAACCGTGGCATCAGCGTCACGGCGAATGGTGGCACGATTCAAACGGATCCGGGCACGACGCTTTCCTTCGGTGGCGACGTGGACGGCGCCGGCCGGCTGACGAAGAGCGGCACCGGGACGTTGATCTACACGGGCTCGGACAGCCACACGGGCGGCACGACGATCGCCGCGGGCACGTTGCAGCTCGGCAACGGCGGCAGCGGCGGCTCGATCTCCGACACCGGCGGCATCATCGACAACGGCACGCTGGTCTTCGACAGCTCGGATTTCGTCACCTACGGCGGGCAGATTTCCGGCTCGGGCTCGGTCGTTTATCAAGCTCCGCTTACGCTCACGCTTACCGGTGCCAACACGTATTCCGGCGGCACGACGATCAGCAACGGCGGCCGGATCACGGCATTGAACACGTCGGGCTCCGCCACCGGATCGGGGACGATCAACCTCAGCGGCGAAGGGAGCGAGTTGTTCGTGGGCAACGGCGGCACCGCCGGCGCGGTTTCGGGCGACATCATGCTGGGCTCGGGCTTCGGGGATGTTACCTTCAACCGCTCGGACGATTTCAGTTACAGCGGCGTGATCTCCGGTGGGAGCGGCTTTAGCGTTTCGAAGGAAGGCGCCGGCAAACTCACGCTGCTCGGACAGAGCACCTACAGCGGCACGACGTATGTGCTCGGCGGCACGCTGTCCGTCGGCGTGACGAACGCACTGCCCGTTGCGTCGCAGATCGTCGTTTTCAACGACTCCGGCAATCCCGGGGTTCCCACCGTGCTTGAGCTCGCGGCCGACCAGACGATCTCGGTGATCACGATGGACGATACGGCCGAGGTGTCGGTCGACGCGAACAAGACGCTCACGTTCGACACCGATGGTTCGCAGGCGATCTCCGGCATCCTTGCCGGCGCCGGCGCGTTGAAGAAGACGGGCACGGGCGATCTTTTTCTCGACGGCGCGAACACGTATTCCGGCGGCACGACGATCGACGGCGGCAGGCTCTTCGTCGACGGCGACAGCCGGCTGGGCACGGCGCCGGCCATCCCGACGCCCGGCAGCCTGACATTCGACGACGGCACACTGACGACAACGGCGAGCTTCACGCTCAACGCCAACCGCGGCATCGCGCTGAACTCGGGCGGCGGCACGTTCGAGACCTACAGCGACGCGACGCTTTCCTATGGAGGCATCATCGCGGGCGCAGGTGCGCTGACGAAGACTGGTGACGGCGCGCTCGCGCTCTCCGGTGCCAACACGTATTCCGGCGGCACGACGATCAATGCCGGCACGTTGTCCGCCGCGAATTCCACCGGGTCGGCCACAGGGCCGGGCGACGTGACAGTGAATTTCGGCACGTTCTCGATCGGATCGTTCGGCACCAGCGGATCGATTGCGGGCAACGTCATCCTCAACGATGCGTTCAACGCTTATCTCCAGTTTGCCCGCAGCGATCCCTTCACTTACGCCGGCGTGATTTCCGGCAGCGGCACGGTTTATAACGCCGGCACCGGCACGGTCACGCTTAACGGCACCAACACTTTCAGCGGCGCTTTGCTCGTCCAGAGCGGTGTCGTGGCGGACGGCAAGGCCGGCGCGTATTCGCCGAATAGCGTGGTCGATCCAAAGAACGGCGCGGAACTGCAGGTGAATTTCGACGAGACAGTGGCCGGTCTGGCGGGCAATGGGATTCCGAGTCTCGATGGTCTTGTGACGATCAGCGACGGAGCGACGCTCACGATCGCAGACGGCGGCTATTATTATGCGTTCGCCGGCGTGATCGCCGGCGGCGGTGCGCTCGTGAAATCCGGCACGGGCGGGATCACCCTGACCGGCGCGAACACTTATGCCGGCGGCACGACGATCGACGGCGGCACGATTATAGTCGGGAACGCGAGCGGCTCCGCGACGGGCTCCAGCCAGGTGACGATCAATAGTGGCACCCTGCAGATCGGGCTGCTCTCTGGTGTTACGACGACTGGCGCGATCGCTGGCGATGTCGTCCTGAACGATGGCGACAACGCGATCCTCCAGTTCGTCCGCACCGACGATTATACTTATGCCGGTGCCATTTCCGGCGTCGGTCGCGTCGCCAAGAACTCGGCCGGCACGCTCACGCTCTCGGGCGCCAACACATTTTCGGGCAGCGTTTATGTGGATCAGGGCACGCTGGCCGATGGCGCGGCGGGAGCATTTTCGCCCAACAGCTTGATCGAATTGAACTCCTCTCTCGCCGCGGGACTCGCGGTTAATTACAACGAGACCGTTCCCGGCGTCGAGGATTCCTTCGGGAGCGACGCCACCATCACGATTGCAGACCACGCAACGCTCACCCTCGCGCTTCCCGCGGAAAAATTTCTGGCAATCGGGGGCGTGATCAGCGGCGCGGGTTCGCTGGCGAAGAGCGGGCTTGGCACTCAGGAACTCAGCGGCGCCAACACCTACAGTGGTGGCACGACGATCAACGCCGGCACGCTCCTTGTAACCAACACCACCGGTTCCGGCACCGGCAGCGGCACGGTGACGATCAACGGAGGGGAACTCGACGTCGGCTTCGGCGGCGCCAGCGGCGCGGTCTCCGGCGATATCGTCAACAACGCCCTCGTGGCCTTCAACCGTTACGACGATTCCACCTATGCCGGCGCGATTTCGGGCTCGGGTGTCGTCACAAAGCAAGGCGCCGGCTTCCTGACGTTGACCGGGACCAACACCTACAGCGGCGGCACCACCATCAGCAGCGGCTACTTTCAACTCGGCAACGGCGGCACGACCGGATCGATCGTAGGCAATGTGACGCTCGCGGGCTACGATGGCGCCGGTGGCGGCGAATTGCGATTCAACCACTCGGACGATGTCACGTTTGTCGGCGTCATCTCCGGGACTGGCCGGGTGAGCACGTTCGGCTCGGGCAGTGTCACGCTCGCCGGCGCGAACACTTACAGCGGCGGAACGTATGTGGCCGGCGGAACGTTGCAGGACGGCGCGGCGGGGACGTTTTCGCCGAACAGCATAATTTTCGTCGATCAGTGCGCCAGCCTTGGCGTGGGATTTGACGAGACGATCGGCGGATTGAACGACTACGCTCCGAACAAGGGTGGTCCGGTGACGCTCGCCAATGGCACGACGCTGACGATCCAGGCGAATTTCGCCAGCGCGGCTTTCAGCGGCACGATCGGCGGCGGCGGCGCGATCGAGAAGACGGGGTTTGCTTCGCAGGAACTCGATGGTGCCAACACCTACACGGGCGGCACGACCGTTTCCGAGGGTTCACTGGTGCTGAATAATTCCAGTGGTTCGGCAACGGGCACGGGTTCAGTCACGGTTGAAGCCAACGGCACGCTGGCGGTCGGCACCGGCGGCACGAGCGGAATCTTGTCCAGCGACGTCGCGAACGGCGGCTTCGTCAACTTCAATCGGTCGGACGACGTCAACTACGGCGGCGTCATCTCTGGAATCGGCGAGGTGAGCCAACAGGGGACGGGAAAACTGACGTTGAGCGGCGCCAACACCTACAGCGGCATCACGGTGATCGATAGCGGCAAGCTCGCGGACGGCGCGACCGGCGCCTATTCGCCGAACAGCTTCTTTGTAGTCGAGAATGAGGGTGCCGCGCTGGAGGTGAATTTTAACGAAACGGTGGACGGCCTTGGCGGCGCTGGAACGGTCTGCATCGCGAATCAAAAAAATCTCACGATCTCATCCAGCTCCGATTTCAGTTTCTTCGACGGCACGATCAGCGGTGGAGGCGGGTTGGTCAAATCCGGCACCGGCGGCCTCGAACTCAGCGGGGCCAACACTTACAGCGGAGGCACCGTCATCAACGGCGGCACGGTCATCGCCGCCAACACCAGTGGTTCGGCGACGGGGTCGGGCTCCGTGACGATCAACAGCGGCGTGTTGGAAATCGGCGATTTCAGCACGAGCGGCGCGATCGCCGGAAACATCATCCTCAACGACAGCGAGAACGCTGCTCTCTACTTTGAGCAGGCCGCCGGTTGCTACACCTACGCCGGCATCATTTCCGGCACTGGCACGGTGTTCAAGTTCGATGCCGGCACCCTCAAGCTTACCGGCGCGAACACTTACACCGGGACCACCTTCGTGGATGATGGCACGCTGGCGGATGGCGCGGCGCACGCATTCTCGCCCAACAGTATCGTATCTTTGGAGCCATCCGACCAAGCGACGCTGGAGGTAAATTTCGACGAAACGATCGCCGGCCTGCAATCATTCGAGGCCAACAGCCTGGTCACTTTGGCGGAGAACGCGACGCTGACGGTGGCGAATGCCTCTTCCGACTACTTTGGCGCTCCGATCTCCGGCGCCGGTGCACTCGCCAAGACGGCGGCCGGCTCGCTGACGCTGGCGGGAGCGAACACCTACGCCGGCGGCACGACGATTTCCGGCGGTGCGCTCGTGGCCGCCAACCTGAATCTCACCGATTCGGCGACTGGCACGGGCAACATCAAGATCAACGCGACCGGCACGCTGAAGATCGGCGACGGCGGCGCGGATGGCAGCGTATCGGGCAATATCACGGACGACGGTTCGCTCGCGTTCAACCGCAGCGACAGCATTCTTGTCTATGCCGGCACAATTTCCGGCGCGGGTAATGTGGCGAACCTCGGTATCGGCACGATCACCCTGACCGGTGCGAACACTTACGGTGGCGGCACGACCATCCAGAACGGCCGCATCATCGTCGCGAACACGACCGGCTCCGCGCTCGGCTCGGGCGACGTCACCGTCTCGGGGAACGGCGCGCTCGAAATCGGCGGCGGCGTCGCGGCGGGGACTATCGCCGGCAATGTGAATCTCAATTCGACCGGTGCCTCGATCTACTTCAGCCGTCCGGATAATTTCACGTTCAACAACGCGATCTCCGGCGGCGGATACATGATAAAAGACGGCGCGGGCAAGCTCACGCTGGCGGGGGCGAACACCTACGGTGGCGAGCCCGGCCCGTTCTCCGATGCGACCATCGTGCTCAACGGCACGCTAGCCGACGCGACCGCCGGCACGTTTTCTCCCAACAGCTGGCTTAATGTGCAGGATGAGGCGGCGGTGCAGGTGCACTACGACGAAACGACCGCGGGGCTGACCGGTGCGGTCGGCACGACGGTGACGATCGCCAGCGGCGCCACGCTGACGGTCAACTATCCGCTCGACGTTTTTGCCGGCACGATCAGTGGGCAAGGATCATTTCAAGTCATCGGCTTGGGCTTCGAGCGGCTGCAAGGCGCGAATATCTACAGCGGCGGCACGACCGTGACCGGAACACTGATCGCAGCCAATACGACCGGCTCGGCGACGGGCACCGGCACGGTTACGGTCAACTCCGGCGGTGTGCTCGGCGGCCGCGGCACGATCACCGGGCCGCTGGTCTTGAACAATGGTGCGACCGTTGCGCCCGGATTGGAGGCCGCCTTTTCCTCGACGACCATGGGTGAAACGAGCCCGACACCGCCCGGCATGCTGCACGTCGGGGACACGACGTTCGGCGGCGGAGCGGCGTTCAACTTCCGCATCGACAGCGCCACCGGTCCGGCCGGCGAGTCGATGGATCTGCTGGCGATCAGCGGCGCGCTTACGATCGGTGCGGATTCCGGAAATCCGTTCGTGGTCCGGCTCAATTCGCTCACGTTTGCCGACACCGCGGGCCCGCTGCTGAATTTCGACTCGGCGCAGCCCTACAGCTGGATGTTCGTGAGCACGACCGGAGGAGTCAGCGGTTTCAGCGCGGCGGCTTTCAGCGTCAACACGGACGGATTCATGAACAGCTTCGAGGGCAGCTTTGGCGTGAGTCTGAGCGGCAACAATTTGTTTTTGCAGTATTCGCCGGCGGCCGTGCCGGAGCCGGCGACATGGATGTTGATGATGGCGGGCCTCGGGGTGTTGATTCTTTGCGCGCGGCGAAGGGTGAAAGCGGGCGCGGGGTAGAGGCGGCGCTCTTCGGAGGCGCGCAGCTTGAAGGGAAGATCGCCTGAACGGTGTTACTCCGGGCAGCCATTACCATCATGAATGCACGATCGATCCTCCTTCTCTTTGCCAGCTTGGCTTTGCCGGTGAGTGCCTTCGCATTTGGGCCGCCTCCGGACTACGTTCCCATGAAGATCAACCAGACGGTGACCACGGTTTTCCCGGCGGCCGCGTCGGATCTGGGCATCGACCAAGGTGTGGTGCAAGTTACCGTGGCGGTCGATCGCGAGGGCAATCTGGCCGATTACGTGTTGACCGACTACACCCATCAGGTGTTTGCGGACGCCACGGTGAAAGCTTTGAAGCGGTGGACGTATGAGCCGGCCTACATCCACGGGAGGGCGAACGGCGCTACAGTCGACCTGACGTTTAGCTTCGAGCGGCAGGGGATCGTGGTCGTGGACATGACGGTGCTCAAGTTTGTCGAACAGATGAACTATCGCCTGCATCCCCAAGCCTACGAGTTCCACGCCTGCACGCTCCAGCAACTGGATCGGATTCCCACCCCGACCAAGGTTGTCAGGCCGATCTATCCGATCGAGACCGCAAAAAAACAGCAGGGGACCATCGTGGTGACAGTGACCTTCTACATCGACGACCAAGGCACGGTGCGGCTGCCGGCGGTAAGCCGGGAGACGGGCGAGGCAAATCCATTGCTGGCCGCCGCGGCGGTGGACGCGGTATCGCAGTGGCACTTCGAGCCGCCGATGTCGAAAGGCCGGCCGGTGCTCGTGGCGGCGCGTCAGGATTTCAACTTCAAGCCGACGCTATAAAAATTACGGAAGTGTGTGCTTAGCTCAAATTGACGTAAACTTGCGGGTGCTGCGCGACGGTCGCTGTTCTTACTGATGAGTAAACGGGTTTGAAG
>Ga0265313_10004878_pt1 | contig 10063 bp, 9 predicted proteins | sample 4123metaG_FD_203122 | JGI IMG/M metagenome (GOLD analysis project Ga0265313, IMG submission 203122) | Rhizosphere microbial communities from Carex aquatilis grown in University of Washington, Seatle, WA, United States - 4-1-23 metaG | ecosystem: Host-associated > Plants > Roots > Rhizosphere >...
CGTTAAGATCAAGATGCCAAGTTTATTCACTTTAAGTGCGGGACGTCCTTCTCGTTTTCGTTGCAGATGTACTCGGCGATTTCTTCACCGGGAGCCAGATCCCAAACATCGCGGATCTTCCAAGGCTTCCTGAACGCGCCCGGATCCTCGATGGTGATTTCTTTTTCCAGATGTCCCAAGTCGGGCCGCCGGATGCGCTGCGTGACGTGCAGCATTTCCGTATGCGGGAAAACTCGCAGCCAACTCCGATCGTTGAACCCGACCGTATCGACCACCAGCGTGTCGCCTTCCCAGCGGCCCACCGAGTGCCCCATCCAGCTTGGATCGAGATTCTTCGGATGCGCGCGCCCGTCGAGAAAAATCTGGACGATGCCGGGGACGTTGCCTTCCCACAGAATCGCGATCACCGCGGGCGTCTGAATGATCTTGTAGATGAATGGCGAGACCAGCAGGTTGTCGCCCGGCAGGCAGGACTCTCCGGGATTTCCGGCGCCGCCTCGCGCGCGACGCTGCTTGGTTATTTCCTCGGCCCATGGCAGCAAGTCAGGAGCATCAACGTCTGGAGCGTTCCCAATCCAGACCGCGGAGAAATCCGGCTTTCCGTCGCGCCCTCGCGGCGCAGGCCCAGACCCAGATCCAGACCCAGGTGCAGACGATGAGCCGTTCGCCTTTTCGCGGATCACGAGCGAGAAGTCGTCTCCGGGAGTACCCAGATTTCCGCCCCAGACCAGCCGGATGTCGAGCTTCGCCGTTTGCGCCGCCTGAATCACCACGCCTTTCTGCTCGTACTTGGGAAATGTGAACCCAATCGGCGGAACTGTGATGTCGTACGATCCGGCCGGCAGTTTGCCGAGCCGAAAGCTGCCGTTGGCGGCCGCAACTGTCTTGTAGACCACGCCGGTCGTAACGTTCTTGGCCTGAACGGGAGCAGTAGGAACTCCTTTGCCGTCCGGATCGGTCACCGTGCCCGAGAGAATGCCGGTTTGCGCAGAAGCCAGGCCCGAAAGAACTATCGAAATGGCAAGCAAACGCATATTCATTAGTTCTACCACCCTGGATCATGAACGATGAGTTCACGTGCGGGGGCCGGCGGTCAAGTCCCCCACTACGGGCCAAGAGAATAGGATTGTTCTTGACGAGAGATCCAACCCTTTGCGCGCACTAAATGGGCCGGAGGGTAAAATGAAAAGAATTTGGACGTTTTCTGTTTTGGTGGCGGCGCTTGCGGCCATGGCCAGCGGCGACATCATCGTGACGCTGAACTCAGCACCTGTGGCGGACCTGTCGAACTTCGACTGGACGTACACGGCGACACTCAAGAGCGGGTCGAGCCTTATGGATGGTGACTTCTTTACCATCGAGGATATTGGCGGCGGATTCGGTCCCGGCGTGCCTGTAGCAAACCCGGTGATCATCCCCGGCAGCGACTGGAGTTCGTCCATCCAGTTGATTGGGATCAATGGATTCAACCAGGCGCCCCCCGACCTCGGGACGCTTTATAATCTGACGTTTACCTACACCGGTTCCACGCCGGTGGTTGCGGCCACAGATACGATCTTGGGCGGCGGGGCCGGAGCCTTCGGATATATCTCGTCGGTGGGCATTCCTGTGATGAGTGAATTCTCGGCGACTTCGCATGCCACGATTGGTGGCGACCCCCAAGGCAATACTTCCAGCCTGGCTGTCGCGGATCCGCCCGTTCCCGAGCCGGCTACGATGTTCCTATCAGGCGCCGGTCTGATCGCGCTGGGCTTGCTGCGGCGGCGTCGGACGAGAGTTTAGCTCGTCCCTGCAGAGTCTGGAAAAGGAGAGGGTTGGCTTGTCCGCAAGCTGCCCTCTCCTATCATTGGCTCAAGCCTTTTAGCGTGGCGAGATACGCCACTACATCCGCCACTTCCTGCGAGCTGAGGCGATCCTTATAAGAAGGCATCAGGCCCTTGGTCAGAACGGTGGATTCCTTCAAGTCCGCCTTCATATACGAATGCAGCTTACCCTGTGGATCGATGAATTGGACCGTGAAGTTGTCGTGATTGAGCAGCCGGCCCGTGACGCTCTTGCCGTCTTTGGTCACCACGCGGACCAGGCGATTCGCAGGTGCAACATCGGCATCCGGATCGATGATCGACGTCTCTAGCGCCGTGAGATTGAGGGTCGGCTCAGGCGCCGGAGTGCCCTGTTTACCGCCGCGGCCGCCTCCGCGCGGCACGCCGATATTGCTCAAGTCCGGGCCCAGCCGCGAGCCAACCCCGTTGATCCGGTGGCAGCTCCCGCAATCGCCTTTGCCCTCGTAGATCGCTTTGCCGCGCGCCGGGTCGCCTGCCGGGCTCTGTGCGACCAGGAGAAAGCCTGCCGCCATTAAAACCACCAGCATTCCGTATTTCAAAAGCCCGTCTCCCTCGATACAGCATCGGCCTTGGATGAGCCGGTGTCAAGCCGAACCGTAGGGGTCTGAAAATCTGCCGCACGCCCCTTATTTTGAGGCTGCGGCGCGCAACCCAACTGTCGGCAGATACTCGCCATGCGGCTCCCGATGCCACCATGCACCCGTCCTACGGCGTTCGTCCCAGGTTGAAAACTTATAGTCGTAGGTCACCGCGCGAACGTAGCGCGGCGGATGATCCGGAAACGGATTCTTCGCGAGCAGCGCGGTCACTTCGGGCGATCCTTCCAGCAACCGCTCGGCGAACGATACAAACCAGGGATTTGTCTGGTAATCGCCCAGCGCGGCGAACCACATCTGCCAGTCGAGCCTGGGCTGATACGGCGCGGCCCAGCGCGGTGCGCGATTCACGTCACCCGGCTTGTAAGGGAATTCGTACGCCTGCCACTGCTGGCCGTCGTCCGATCCTTCGACCACAATCTCCAGCCTCTCCGTCGTCATCACTGCGAACAGTCCATAGGAATTGACCACCTGAAAGGGCGACGTATAGCGAGCCAGCAGCTCGACCGGCTCAGGCAGTTGCGAGGTGACATTCTCAATGATCCGCACGAAGCCAAGCGGCAGGATCAGCAGCGTCAGCGCGGCTGCAGCCAGACGGCCCACTCGCCCGGTTCGCGCCGGCTCCGTCATCAGCCACTCGCGAACACGTTTGACAGGCGTCCACACTAACCCGCGCAGCGCCTGATCGTCGAACAGAAACACTGTGATCGCCGCCGATAGCAGATTGAAAAACGTATAATTTCCGGTCGCGAAGATCAGGGCTTGCAAACCAAGCAGCAAGCCCGCGCCAAAGAAGCGGATCCGCCTTGGCATGAATATCAGGAACGGCGCGCCGAGCTCGATCGCCAGCACCATAAAAGTAGACGCATGCTGGAACCCGCGCGGCAGCTTATCGGCGTACCACGCGACGACGGTCGGCAGGGGCTGCGTCCAGTAATGGAAATCGAGCGCGCTCAGGTTGCGCCATGTCGGGTCATGGCTTGCTAACTTCACAAAGCCGGACAGAAAATACAAGCGGAACGCGAGCCAGCGATACAGCCATGCGATCGTCTTTCGCGTGGTTCTGGTGTGGCCGAAGAAAATCGCCAGGAACCCCGCTTCCAGCAGAAGAGCATCCCACTGGAAGGAAAGGAACTCCTGGCCGGCCAGACTGAACGACAGATACAGCACGTACAACAGCACCAGCGCCAGGCGTTCCAGACGACCGATGAACAGTATCGCGCCCAGCCCCACGCCCATCCATGCCGCGCCCACCAGAACCTTGTCGGACGAGTTCCACCAGAACACGCTCGGCGCCGCCCAGAAGCGCATCCAGCCGAGACTGGTGCCCACGCGGTCGAGGAAATCGTGCGCCGGAGAGATGCCGTGCTCGCCCAGCAGCCCGGTTACCTGCACCGCCAGCGATGCGAAGGCAACCACGTAGATCGCGGCCAGCAATCGCAGGAACAGCCATTGCGTGAGCGCGAACCGCGCGGGCTCGATGCGCTTCCCGAAGGTCAGGCGCGTGAGCCAGTAGAAGAAGCTCCGGCGCCTTGCGATGAACCGGTATGCGGCTTCCGAAGACGCCGCAACCCAGCGGGACGATTCGTAGATCCTCTCGCGGCCCAGGGTTTCAAAGACCGCGCGCGCGCCGCTGGCGACCGAGCCGTCTGCGCGGACCAATTGGACCGCTTCGGCGAATGCCTTCGGGGGAATTTGCGCAAAGCTATCCCCAACCTCCTGCGAAGGGGCGAAATCGATCCGCCCGGCCGTCAGCAGCTTCCAATAGTCGATCCAGATGCGGCAGAAGCCGCACCGGCCGTCGTAAATAAGAAGTGGCTGCAAGCCACCTCATTCTACTAAGCCGTCGTCTCAGCTATGGAAATTGTCTAAGACCCACATCGTAGCCATACCGATCAGCAACAAGCCGGAAAGGACGCCCAGCCAGACGGCGAACTTATTCACATGGGAAATCCGCGCTTGCAAGACCTGTTGCTCGCGTGCCATGTGCTCTCCGCCGGATGCAAGAAATAGCTGATCTTCTTCCCGCATTCCGATTAGCGCACGGTAGATTAGCAGTCCGACCAGAACCACGGTTACGGACGCCCAAGTAATCGTTAGAACGTTCAACATAGAACCTCCCCAAACTGGACACTACATTTAATCGATCCGCGGCAGGAAAGCAAGGCCCCCTTAGATCCCAGAGTCGGGGGCAAATCCCCAGAGTCCGGGGCAGGGTTTGCGCCAGAAGGCAGGGTTGACTTGCGTCGGTTTGTTGCGCTATTCTTACGGTTTGTTCATCTTCTGGTAATTCGCCTGCGATCAGGGTCCCCCCGGCCGATAATTCTCGTCCGCGCGCAGCCGGTGGCAGCGGTATCGAAACTTAAAAATGGGAGAGCGATGAAGCAGCATTATTTCGTGGTCGTCCTGGCTCACTCGCTGCATGGACGCCTGCGCCGCATTCACATTCCGCACCAGGCCCTGTATGTCCTTCTAGGGCTTGCACTTTTCGGTTCGTTCTCGTTGTTCGGGATGGTCTCCAGCTACCTGCGGATGACCTGGAAAGTAGCCAATTACAATACCTTACGTACGGAAGTGGATACGCTTCGTCACCAGTACAAAGCTCTGCAGCGGGAAAACGACCAGAAGGACGCCCAGCTCGCCGAGTTGCAGTTACTGGCCAGCGAAGTGACTCTGGCGCTCGGACTCAAGAGATCTGTGGATAGCTCGAGCGATTTTGAGGACGAGGGCCTGTTGGTACCCACCTTCCACGAATCTATCGACGAGTACAATTTCCTCAAGTCCGCTAGCTTCTCCCGCATCGAACGCAGTTATCCCCGAGCATGGCAAAAGAACACCATACCTGCGATCTGGCCCGTCAACGGCAGAATTATGAGCCACTTCGGCGACCGGCAGGATCCGTTTTCAGGTGAAGGCGCGTTTCATACTGGCCTCGATATCTCCGTCCCGCAAGGAACTTCGGTCCGTGCGACCGCGGACGGAGTCGTGGAACACGCCGAGTGGGTCTCGGGCGGCTACGGGAAGCTGGTCGTGATCGATCATGGCAATGGGATCCAGACTTGGTACGCGCATCTGTCCGGCTTCGAGGTCGTCCCTGGTCAAGAGATCCGGCGCGGCGAAATCCTCGGATATTCAGGTGCAACCGGGCGCGTCACTGCTCCCCATCTGCATTTTGAAGTACGCCGCCAGGGCAATGCGGTGGACCCGTATCCCTATCTGGCTAAGTCGACGCTGGTCGAACCCGCGCCTCCGGATCTCCCGTTCTAAAGCTACTATCAAGAAGTGTACTCGCGGCGGTTCTTTCTCGCTGCAATCCCCGGGGTTTGTTACGCCGCCACGACTACTGGCAAGGGCAGCGTACTCCCGTCCGTTGTTTACCGTTACGCCGATCCCAGCACCGAATTCCCGGTCTTCCGCCTCACCGATCCTGAGCACACCAGCGCTTTGCCGCCGCACTATGCGCGAGCCGTTTCCCGCAAGGGAAACTTCCTGCTTTATTCATCTGACGCTTCCGGCGGCATGCAGGCGTACCGGCTGGATCTCAAGACCGGCCTGGCGCGTCTTCTGACCGACGCGGAGAACTTCAAACCCGCCTGCTTCACGCTGCTCGCCGATGAGCGAAGCTTCTGCTACGCCGATGGCGGCCGCCTCTATCTGAGCAGTCTGACGTCGCTCCGGCCGCGCCAGGTGTATCAGGCGCAGGAGGGGTTTCAGCCCACCGGCCTGAGCATAACCGACGATGGGCTTTCGGCCGCTTTGGTGGAGCAAAAGGGCTCACATTATCGCCTGCAGTGGATCCGCATGCTGGACGGCATGGCCACCACGTTGGCCGAGGTCGATGAGGAGTTAACCGATCCCACGCCGCGCCCGCGCCGCGCGTCCGTGCTCTATCGCCGGGCCGGGGGCGTGTGGCTGGCTAACACGATCGGCACACAGAACGCCGGCAAGCAGAACTATCGCTTGAAGCTGGCCGATGGGCAGGCTCTTTCCGCGACGTGGAGTTCCGATGGCCGAACCGTTTTATACCTCAACGTTCCGCCCGATCCCCACAAGCTGCGCAATATCCGCGAGTTCACCCCGGACACCAACGACGATAAGGCGATCTCCAACACCACCCAGTACGCCTGCTTCGAGCGGAATGCCGACGGCAGCGTATTCGTGGGCGCCAGCGCCAGCAAAGCGTCCCCGCACGTGCTGTTGCTGGTGCGCGCGGTGAGCCGCGAATTGACGCTGTGCGAACACCGCGCCAGCAATCCTGTGATGGTCTCGCCGATTTTCTCGCCCAACAGCCAGAACGTCTTCTTCACCAGCGACCAGCACGGCAAACCTGCGATCTACCGCATCGCGGTGGACAAACTGGTGGCGGCGACGGAAGACCCGCCAGCCGCCTCTGAACGCGATCGAAAATAGCCTAGAACGTCAGGCCGAGCATAAAATCGCCCTGGTTCTTGTTGGTGTTGAGCAGATCGGCGATGGGATCGCGGAAATTCTCCGTGCCCCAGCGCGTGTAGCGAAACTCCGGCGTCAACCGCAGCCAGCCGATCTTGAATTCGACGCCCGCGCCGAACGTCGCTCCGATATCGAAGTCTTTGTGGAACTCTGGCACGGAGCTCACATTCACGTCGACTGCAGAAGCCGTGCTGCGGATTTGATCGATCCCCGAGACGTGCCGGAAATTGGCCCCGAAATCGATAAACGGGCGTACCGGCCCTGGAAGGACCGCCCATTTCCCGAGCACCGGAAATTCCCAGGAATTGGCGGTCGTGCTTGTGAACGTCGGACTGCCGGGACCGCCGAACTGGTTGTAGTCGAACCCCAGCCGCTTGTAGAGTGCGTCCACCTCCACGGCGAATCTCAAGGGCAGATTGAACTGCACTGTGCCACCCACCAGATAGCGATGAGTGTTGGATGCATAGGCAGCTTGGTTCCCTTGCGCTGTATCAAAGGCGTCCGTAATCGGGACGCCAGCCTTCACTCCGAAGGACACCGGTTGAGCGACCGCACTGATTGCGGCTGCTGCAAACACCAAGAGCGTTATTTTCATGCTCCGAGATAAGCAACTCGCCTGCCAAAAGAAGCTGGCTATTTGTTTATCGAAGCTTAGCGTCGGAGGGTCGGCAAAAAATGCGCGCTAGCTGATCAGCTTCGCGATCAAGTATGCAGCACCTGCCGCCAGGCCGCCGATAGCCGTCGTACGCAGCGAGCTGCGGAGCTTAGGCGCGCCCGTAAAGTGCCCCTTCACATACCCGAAAACAGCCAGCGCGACCAGCGTGGCGATTACCGAGTAGAGCAGGGCAGTGTGCGAATCCAGCGTGACCATGTAGGGCGCTAGCGGTATCAATCCCCCGACGATATAGGAGGCCGCGATGGTCACCGCGCTGGTCACGGCTCGCCGCGGATCGGGCTCTTCCAGGCCCAGTTCGAATCGCATCATCCAATCCACCCAGACCTTCGGCCGCGCTTCGAACGCCGCCAGGATCGGCGTAGTCTGTTCGTGCGTCAGCCCGTACGATTCCAGAATTTCGATCACCTCGTGCCGCTCGTCGTCGGTCCTCTCGACGATCTCCATCTCCTCGCGCCGGCGTTCGCTCTCGTAATGCTCGGCGTCGCCTTTGGCCGCCAGGTAGCCTCCCAGGCCCATAGCGATCGAGCCCGCCGCAATTTCCGCCAGCCCGGCCACGATGATCAGCCTCGACGCGGCCACAGCTCCGGTGAGGCCCGCGGCCAGCGCGAACGGCACCGTGAGGCCGTCGGCCATTCCGATGACTACATCGCGTACCACATGCGACGACTCGAAGTGTTTCTCAACGTGCTCGGTTTGTGGCATGTGTCTGAGGCGTTATTTATTGAGCCGCGTTCATCGCAACTTTCAAATATCTGCCAGTATAAGATTCCGCGACCTCCGCGATCTCCTCTGGTGTTCCCTCAGCCACGATCCGCCCGCCGCCGTCGCCGCCCTCCGGCCCGAGATCGATCACCCAGTCCGCTCTCTGGATCACTTCCAGGTTGTGCTCGATGATCAGTATGCTCGCGCCCGTCCGAAGTAGCCGCTCAAAGGCATCCAGAAGCTTGGCGATATCGTCAAAGTGCAAGCCTGTTGTTGGTTCGTCGAAGATATATAACGTCCCCGCGCTGGTAGCTTGCGAGAGGTGCGCGGCGAGCTTCACGCGCTGGGCTTCACCGCCGGAAAGCGTCGTCGCCGATTGCCCCAAACGCAAATAACCAAGACCGACATCCGCCAGTACTTCCAGCTTCTGCGCCAGGCGTGGTGTCGCCGAAAAGAACGAGATCGCTTCCTTCACCGTCAGTCCCAGCACCTCGTGAATGTTCAGCCCGTGATACAGAACCTCCAGAACGCCCGGCTTGAACCGAGTGCCCTTGCAGTCGTCGCAGATCAGCTCGACGTCCGCCAGAAACTGCATCTCAACAGTCACCGTTCCATCGCCCTGGCAAGTTTCGCAGCGCCCTCCCGGAATGTTGAACGAAAAATGCCCGGCCGTGTATCCTCGCCGATCGGCTTCCGTAGTCGACGCAAAGAGCTCGCGGATCACGTCGAATGCCTTGATGTAGGTGACCGGATTCGACCGCGGCGTCCGGCCGATAGGCGACTGGTCCACCAGAATCACCTGCTTCAACAACTCAGCCTTCTCCACCTTGCGGCAGGTGAGTTTTTCCGGCGGCACGCCCCAGTCTTCGGGCGACGTGCCTGTTAGCAGCGCCGATTTCCCCTCTTCGTGAGTGAGACGTTTTTCCAACGTTTGATAGATCACGTCATGCACCAGCGTCGATTTGCCCGACCCGGAAACACCCGTGATCGCGACCATCACATTGAGCGGAATCCCCACGTCGATGCCCTTGAGGTTGTGCGCCTGGCATCCTAAAAATCGCACCACCCGTTTGGGGCTCGGCGTTCGGCGGCCAGTGATATAGGAGGTCTGCAAATCGCCGCGCAGATACTTGGCCGTGAGCGAAGTGCCCTCTGCAAGGAGCTTTTTATAGTCGCCTTCGAAGACGATGTTGCCGCCGTTCTCGCCCGCCCCTGGTCCGAGATCGACAATATGATCCGCCGAGCGCATCACGTCCGGATCGTGCTCCACCACCAGAATCGTGTTGCCGATGTCGCGCAGCTCTTCGAGAATGCCCACCAGCCTGGCCGTATCGCGGCTATGCAGGCCGATGGAAGGCTCGTCAAGAACGTAGCACGCGCCCACCAGCCGCGAACCGAGGCACGTCGCAAGCTGGATGCGCTGGGCTTCGCCTCCCGAAAGCGTGGCGGAAAGTCTATCGAGGGTCAAGTATTCGAGTCCCACGTCGTTCAGGAACTTCAGCCGCTGCCGGATTTCAATCAGGATCTTGTCGGCGATAGCCATCTCCTCCGGTGCAAGCTGGAGCGAGAGGAAGAACTCCTGGGCCTGCGCGATATTCATCCGCGTGACCTCGGCCATATTCTTTTCCCCAACCCGAATCCACAACGCTTCGGCCCTCAAGCGCGACCCGCCGCAATCGGGACACAGTGTATAGCCTCGATACCGGCTCAAAAACACGCGCACATGGACTTTGTACTTTTTCTTTTCGACTTCTTTGAAAAAGTCGCGAATGTGCTGGTGGACGATAGCCATCTCG
>Ga0265313_10004879_pt1 | contig 10062 bp, 10 predicted proteins | sample 4123metaG_FD_203122 | JGI IMG/M metagenome (GOLD analysis project Ga0265313, IMG submission 203122) | Rhizosphere microbial communities from Carex aquatilis grown in University of Washington, Seatle, WA, United States - 4-1-23 metaG | ecosystem: Host-associated > Plants > Roots > Rhizosphere >...
CTTTGCCGTGGTTGTCCCGGGTGGGACGGAGCACAATATCATCAACACCGGCAGCGTTTCACTAAAGCTCTACACGCTCTATGCGCCCCCGAATCATCGGGACGGCGTCGTCCACCATACCCGCGCGGAGGCGGAGGCGGACAACGAGCACTTTGACGGCAAAACGACGAAATAGGGGCCGGCAAGGTCCGAGCGGCCTCGCTCCGTGCACCCGCGGCGCGGCCTGGCTCGCGGCAACGATAGCTTGTCGCGACGGCCAGCGCAGTTCTTCAATAGCTTGCTCGGTATTCGCTGTAACTTTCGGGGGTTACGTGGTGTAAACAAGGCAGCAACCCGCCCCTTCCCGAGTGAACGAGCCGATTACCGAATCTCCACCGACCGCCCCGCAGGGGAGGCCGGCCGACGGCTGCGTCATAGAGACGGTCGGCTTGTGCAAGAGTTTTGGCGGCCAAAAGGCGTTGGACGACGTGAATGTCCGGGTGCCGCGCGGCACGATCGGGCTCCTCGGGCCAAACGGTGCGGGCAAGACCACGTTCATTAAGTGCCTCCTGAGCCTTGAGCTTCCGAGTTCGGGTGTGGCGAGGCTTCTCGGACGCGACATTCGCGCCGGCAGCCGGGCCTCGCGCGAGAAGGTCGGATACAGCCCCGAGCAGGACTGCCATATTCCGGGCATGGCGGGCTGCGAATACGTGACGTACTGCGGCCAGCTTTCGGGAATGCCGTTCCGCAGCGCGCGGCAGCGCGCGCATGAGATTCTCGACCTGGTGGGCATGGGCCAGGAAAGGTATCGGCGCGTCGAAACCTATTCGACGGGCATGAAACAGCGCGTGAAGCTGGCGCAGGCCCTCGTCCATGATCCGGAACTGGTCTTCCTGGATGAGCCTACGAACGGCCTGGACCCTGCTGGCCGCGAGCACGTCCTGCGGCTGATCGGCTCTCTGTGGCGGGATTTCGGGATAAGTGTCGTCATGTCGTCGCATCTGCTGCGCGACATCGAGCGCGTGTGCGACCGGGTCATCATCATCGGCAAGGGCCGGGTTCTCGAGCACGACCGTGTCGAGGCCCTGAAGAACAGGCACCGCAGGATGATCGAGATCTCCCCGGCTGCCGAGACGGACCGCTATTCGGCCGTTCTCGAGGCGCAAGGGCTCGAGGTGACCCGGCTTCCGAACGGACGTCTGCGGGTCGAATCCGGGTCGGATTCGATCGAGTGGGTCCTCAAGCTGATGCAGGCCAATGGACTGCCTCCCGCTGAGATCGTTTCCAACCCCGATGCCCTGAATGAGCTCTTCATAAAGGCGATCTCCGATGCAAATGGAGGCTGAGCTCACGTTGAGCCGGTGGAACGGCAAGCCGGGCGGGATAGGCTACCGCCGCTGGGTGATCCTGTCCGCGGGGCTGCGGGACCTGCTTGGTACCCGGTTCTTCCGGGTAATCCTGATCCTCGCCTGGGTTGCCGGGATCGTGACGGCCGCGGTCGGATTCCTCTTCACGCAGACCGTGTCGGACGGCGGGTGGCTGGAATCGGCGGCGGCGCACCTTGGACCGCGCATCCATGCCATAGCAACCGCGCTCGACGCCTTTGTCCTGCTTTATCCGGACGTGTGCATCCGGGGCCTGTTCACTCTTCTCTTCTGGCTGCATTCGTTCGTGGGCGTGGGGCTCAGCATGATCGCCCTGACGGTCATGGTGCCGCGGCTTGTCACGCGCGACAGGGCGGGCCGCGCCCTCACAGTCTATCTGTCGAGGCCCCTGACCGCCACCGACTACCTGCTCGGAAAGCTGGGGACGATTGCCGGCGTGCTGGCGCTCCTGTGGACCGGGCCTCTCCTGTTCGGTTGGTTGCTTAGCGTTCTTTTTGCGCCCGATCGCAGCTTTTTCCTGTATTCGCTGGTTCCGCTTTTGCGGGCGCTGTCGTTCAACGCGATAGGACTTGTGGCGCTGGCGACGATCGCGCTTGGTGTTTCGGCGGTGAGCCGCTCTTCGCGGACAACCGTCATTCTCTGGCTTGGGCTGTGGGTTGTGGCCGGGGGAATTGCCAAACCGCCGGGCACGCCCGACTGGATTCGGCGGGCCAGCTTCAGCCAGGATCTCTCCCAGGTGCGCGAGGCCGTGTTCAAGGTGGATGAGGCGCTGAAGGAGGCGGGCACGGAACTGCCGTTTCTCGATCGCTCTGTCGCCATGGATTTTGTCCAGGTCGGCAAGAAGGCCGAGGCGACCGACCTGCCCGGAGCCCTCGCTGGGCTCGGGGCCTTCGTCGCGCTGGCTTCCATCGTCTTCTTCCGGGGGCTCCGTTCCGAATGAACCCGATCGTCCAGGCAGAGAACCTCAGCCGATTCTACGGGATCATCCTGGGGTTGAACAATGTCAGCTTTGCCGTGCGTCCGGGGATAACAGGAGTCGTCGGGCAGAATGGCGCGGGCAAGACGACGCTTTTTCGGCTCCTGACCGGCCAGATCCGGCCCAGTTCGGGCACGCTGCGCATTTTCGGCGAGGACCCGTGGAACAATCCGGCCGTAAAGGCCCGGATCGGCTACTGCCCGGAAACCGAGGAGATCCCGGGGTTGCTGCGACCGCTGGAATGGCTCGAGGGGCTCGGGATGATCTCGGGATTCGGGGCGGCCGAATCGAGGGCGCGGGCGGCGGCGACACTGGGACGAGTCAAGCTTGCGCCGGAACACTGGAAGAAGCCGCTCGGCGCGTTTTCGAAAGGCATGCGCCAGCGGGTCAAGCTTGCCCAATGCCTCCTGCACGAACCGGAACTGGTGATCCTGGATGAGCCTATGAACGGATTGGATCCGGTCGGCCGCGAGGATTTTGCGAACGTGCTTCGGGACCTGGCCGCCGGGGGCCGAAGCGTCGTGATTTCGAGCCATATCCTTCACGATCTCGAGGCCCTGTGCGGGGAGTTTCTGCTGCTGAAGTGGGGGAGGATCCCGCGCGCGGCGAACGAGGCGCTTTCGCAGGAGTCGCGCGCGCGCTGGCCCGATGCGACCGTTTTCCGGTGCGAATCGCCCGAAAAGCTCGCGCGCTACCTGTTCGATCAGGGGCTGGTCCGCGGTTGCGAAATTGCCGGGGACACCGGAATGCTCCAGGTCCGCTGGAGCGACCCCGGGCGGTTCTTCGGGGGCTTTCAAAGGCTTCTTCTGGAAAGCCGGGTGCCGATCTTCGAGGTCCGAAATGCCTTCGGCGGCCTCGAGAAGGCGGTCGAAACTCCGCCGATACTATGAGCGCGCCCGGAAACTCACCCGATTCGGCCCGCCCTTCGCCAGGCTTGTTCCGCGCCTGGGGCGGAGTCTGGCGCCTGACCTCAGGCCGATTCCTGAATCTGCGCCACGCGGCGACCCTCGCTGGAATGACCGCCCTTCTCGTCCTGCTTGCGTTCGTCAATTCGCGCAAACTGGCGCCTCTCACGGCGGGTCACTACATCGGATGGATTTGCAGTTTCTACCTTTGCTTTGTGATACCGATCTTCGTTCTCATCTCGGGCGGCGGAGCGATCCGAGACGACATGCGACCGGGCGCGGCCGATTACCTTTTCACCCGCCCGGTGCGCCGCCCGGCTTACCTCGCCTTGAGGTATCTCGCCCACATGGCCTGCACGCAGGCGGACTATCTTGTCGCATTTGCGGCCCTTGTGGGATTCGGCGTGTTTCGCGCGGTGCCGGGCATGCTCTCCATGGCGCCCTTGCTGCTTCTGGGACAGGCGGCGGCGATCGCAGCCTACGAGGCGCTCGGAATGCTGTTTGGGGTTCTGACCACGCGGTACGTGATTGTCGGCCTCGGGTACATTGCGATCGTCGAATTCGGGGTCGGCAACATACCGACCCAGGTCAACCGGATCGCCATCGCCCGCCAGGTGAAGAATATGGTTCCGTTCTATTCGGCCCACGCCAGCGGCCAGTCCGTCGATTGGGCGGCGGTGAGTTCGACCGTGGGCGTTCTGGCCGCGGCCTGCGTCGTCCTCGTCGCAATCGCGGGGGCGGTCTTTTCCTGCCGGGAGATGGCAGGCGGACAATCGAGGGAAGACTTGTAACCTTGTGGACTCATCCTGTGTAGACATGGGCAGGACGGCCTGAAGATTGTGCAAATCGCGTTTCCCGGACGGCCGCCGATCGAATCAACCCAATATGACCGTGAACAAAAATCTCCTTTCCGTCGCCCTTTTGCTCGTTTTCCAACCCTGGACCGGCTCCGCCCGCGCCGGATTCGATCCGGCGACTGTCGGCGCCGACTCGCAGTGGGTGATCTACGCGGACATGAATGCATTGCGCGCAAGCTCCTTGGGAAAGGAGCTGATCGCGCAGGCCGAAAAGGCGCAGGCCGAAGCGACGGGCCTCACGATACACATCGACGTGCCAAAGCTCCTTGCGACCGTCGGAACGGTCACCGCCTACGGATCCAATTTCGACAAGAGGCCGGACAGGGTCGATGGAACGCTGGTTGTCCGGGGAACGGCCGACATGCGGAAGATCGCCGAGGGGCTCCTGGCGGGGGCGACCGTTTCATCGCCCGAGATCGTGACCGAGCTGAAGACCCTGCCCTTTGAGGCCTACGCGATTTCAGCGGGGCCGGCGGCCGCGGCGAAGGGCGCTCCGGAACGGTCCGGCCAGCGGGTCGTGATCGCATTTCCACCCGAGGCGGTGGTTCTCGTCAGCAAGTCGGAGGCGCAGCTGCTCAAGGCCCGCGAGGTCCTTCTCGGCCGCTCGCCGTCGCTCGCGCAAAACTCCTCCTCGCCCCTCAGGGACCTGGCCGGCAGTTCCGACGGGGCCTTTCTCCTGGCGTCGGCGGTCATCCCGTCCGCCGACAAGGCCCTCGAGGACGACGGTCCCCGGACCCGGATTCTGCAGATGGCGAGGTCCGGTTCGCTGGCGGTCGGCGAGCTAGGCGACAAGACCTTCGCGCACCTGAAGCTCGTCACGAGTTCGCCGGAGATGACCGACAAGCTCGCCAAGATTCTCGACGGCATGGCGGCGATGATGTCGCTCACCGAGTCGAACGACCGCGCCCTGAACGATTTCCTGAGGTCGAACAAGGTCTCCCGCGAAGACAACACCGTGGCTCTGAACCTGTCCTATTCGAGCGCCCGCCTGGTCGAGATGATCCGCAACGTGGTGCAGGAACAGCGGGGCGGAACAGCGACCGCGCAGGCGAGGGGTGCCGTCCTGGCGGTGAGGGTCAACGGAAAGCAGGTGGCGAACTGGCCGGTCGCCTCCTCGCCCGACAAGGGCGATGGCGCGAAGGCGGGCTGGGCCTGGTTCGCGATCGACCGGGTGCACCTGGCGAACGGCACGTCGGTCACGCTGACCGGCAGGCGTAACGGCGGAGACGACGCGCAATTCGACCGGGTCGAGGTCACTCCAGCGGAGGGTCCCGGCGCGGCGCTTGTCTTCCGGCCGCAGCACATGCGGCTTTCGGGCTACCGCCTGGTCAAGGGGGACGGAGACGAAGCCGGGAGGCGAATCGAGGCCCGGGGTCCGGTGGCCACCGCGCAGTTCGACTTTCCGGGCAGCGATGGGGATTACAAGGTGCGGGTCCATTACCTTTCCGAGCCGCAGGGAAAGGCGACTTTCACCCTGAGCATCAAGGACTCGGACGCGGCGCCCGACGACACGGCGTCGCATGACAATCCCGGCGTTCCAGAGACCCGCTGAGGAAATGGCCGCCGCCGCCGGGGGGTGCGAATCGGACGAGGCGGCCCTGGTCCGCGAAGCCGTTGCGGGCGATGGGCCGTCATTCGACCGGATCGTCCGCATCCACAGTCCAAGGGTTTTTCGCTTCCTTTGCCAGATGACCCGGCAGCGGCAGGATGCCGAGGACCTTACCCAGCAGACCTTCATCAAGGCGTTTCACAACCTGGGGCGGTACGACGCCCGCAGGCCGATCATCAACTGGCTGCTGACAATCGCGAGGAACTGCGCCCTGAATCACTTCAGATCGGCGAAGAAATGGGTGGAAATCCCGGAGGAGACCGCGAGCGACGCGCTCTCGCCGTCGGGCATGGCCGAGCAGAATGAGCAGACCGCCAGTCTCTGGGAGCGTGCGCGCACGTTTCTTTCGCAAGGCCAGTTCGAGGTGTTGTGGCTCAGGTTTGCCGAGGGACTCTCGACGCGGGAGACGGCCGAGCTGATGGGATTGACCCAGACACACGTGAAAGTCCTCATTTTTCGAGCCCGACAGAAACTTATAAAAGGAGAAATGCCATCATGAATGCTTCGAAAGAAAAGCGGCCGCGGCTCACCTGCCGCCTTGTCCGCGCCTGGGCCGCGATTCGGGAACGGGAGGCGGGGGCGGCGGACAGCTCGTTTGAGGCAGGCCTGCCGCCTGCCGCGTGCAGACATGTTGCAGCCTGCGCGGACTGCCGGCGTTTCTTCGTTGAATCCCGGAGCCTGGAGCAGGCGTTGCGGCGCGAGGCCGCAATGGGGCGGCCGCCCGTGCCCGAGGGGCTTGCCCGCCGGGTTTCGCTCGCCGTCGCGGGGTCGGAGCCGCCGCGTGCCCGCGCGTTTCCGGGCCTGGCGATCGCGGCCTGCGGAGCCGCCGCTGTCGCCCTCGCAGTCTTTGTCTTCGACCGAAATTCCCCCGCCGTGGCGCCCGACTCCCGCGCCGGCGCCGACTCCGCCGAGGTGACGCGTCTGGCGGCCGAGGTCGCCACGCTCCCGGGAGCCCTCTGGGAATCCGCGAAGCCGTCGGCCACCGCCGTATGGACGGAGGAACCGCTCCGGCGCGAGGCGGATGCCGTCTATTCGGATGCGCGAAGCGCGGTGGGATTCCTGGAGGCCAACTTTATTCCGGATTCCGGCGGCCGCACGGGCGCCCGTCCCTCGTCGTAAGGGCCAGGATCCTGGCGATTACTCTGTTTTTGGCACCGCTCTGATGCGCCGCTGGCGGTGGAGCTCCTTGTCGGAATATAAGGCGGCATCGGCGATCGCTGTAAGCTCCTCCATGCTCGTGGGTCCGTTCCGGTCAAAGGGCGCGATGCCCACGCTCGTCTCCAGCTCGAACTCCGAGCCGACGCTGTTGCGCTCCGAAAGCACGATCTCAAGGGCTTTGACCGCCTCGCTGGCGGCATTGGGCGCGCGTTCGATCCCCATGGCCACGAATTCGTCGCCGCCGAGCCGCACGAGGAGGGCATCCTTTGGAAAGGTACTGCGCAGGTTCGAGGCAAACTCGACCAGGGCATCGTCGCCCGCCTGGTGGCCCAGGTCGTCGTTGATCTGCTTGAAGCGGTCGAGGTCGAAAAAGCAAAGGTACCCGCGGACGCCGGGCTGCTGCGCCCGCTGCAGAATGTCCTGATGCAGCGCATTGAATCCGCGCCGGTTGTACAGCCCGGTCAGTTCGTCGAGGACGGCCAGCTGCCGGATCGTTCGCTGCAGCCGGTGCCGCTCCATTCCGTATACGATGGCGCGGTCGAGCATCAGGAAGTTGAAGTCGCCCTTCACCAGGAAATCCTGGGCGCCGAGCTTGATCGCCTTGAAGCCGATCTCGTAGTCCGAGGTTGCCGTGAGGACGATGATTGGGATGTCCAGGCACTCCGCCAGCATCGCCTTCAGGGTGTCCATCGCGCTGCTGTCGGGGAGATTCAGGTCGAGGAGCACAATGTCGAAATCCGCGGCCCGCAGCCTCTCGAGCCCCTCCGCCAGGGTGCTGCGGTGCACGAGCGAGTACTTGTGCATCGAGGCCTTCCTGAGCATCTGCGCGGTGACGCGGGCGACCAGCTGTTCGTCCTCGATCAGAAGAACACTGGTTGAAAGCGGAGTCATGGTTTGGACGGGAGGCTGACGGTTTGCGCCGGAGCCGGTGGATCCCCGACGTTACAGGGGGCCGGGAGAAATACGAGTTCGGTGTGGGCCGAAGTTTGGCATGCCCGTCGAAAAGCGAGCCGGCTCACTGTTGCGCCAGATAGATGTATACCGTGGTCAGGCCGGCTCGGTCCGGGGCGGCATAGGCCACCTTTCCGGCATCGTCCCCGACCGCGTTGGTCGCGGCCGAAAGGCTGTCCCCGTCTATCGCGACGCTGAGCGCCTTGGCCTGGGTGCAGGTGACGTTGGGAATGACAGCGGAGATCAGGGTCACACCGGATGGCAGGTTGGATTCGCCGTCGAGCCGGTAATTGCCGCCGGCGGCGGCCGACGGGACGCTTGCGTTGGAGGCCACGCAGATGATCCGGGCCTGGCTGTCCTGGCTCGCCCCGCCAGCCGCCGCCCATACGCTGTTCGCGTAGGTCCAGGTGGCGCCCATGATCGGGGGCGTCGGTGGTTGGGCGCCAATTCTGACCGTGAAACGCTGGTCGAGGTACCCCGCGCACATAAGCAAATCGTCGATCCGCGAGTTCGCGCTGGTCACGGGAAGCTTGCCATACCTTCCGGCAAATTCCGTTACGGCATTGCGGGCGCGTCCGATCATGTCCGCTGTTGCGCTGATCTTGGAGGATTCGAGAGCGCTCAAGACCCTTGGCGTAATAACAGCTGCGAGGACGGCAATGATCGCAAGCAAGCCGATCATTTCAATCAGGCTGAAGCCGGAATGAGAATGCCCGTGAGAGCCGGCGGTCGGGTGCTTGTTCATCTTCTTCAATGGATCGTTGGCTTGGGGTGAGGGAATGCCCGGTGAAGTTAATCGGATTAATCGTGCAGCACTTGAACTGCATGGCAGCGGTAAAGCGGCTGCCGGACGTGCCATTGAAGGGTGTTACGATGCTCGAGGCCGCAGTGCGCGGCAGTATCAAGCAAAGGGCGGCGAATCTGCCGGCTGCGACAGTCGTTTTGCCGCAGTTGCAACGGATTTTGCAGTACCGAAACACCGCCCTCGACGATGTCTGCGAGCTGCTCAAACGGGATATGTCGCTAATCGCAAGAATCTTGCAACTCAGCAACAGACCGTACTTTGCGCCTGGAATGCCGATTGACTCCCTCTAGGAGGCGGTGGGATTCTTCGGCTACGACAAGATTTACGGAATCGCGGGTTTGGTGGTCGGCATGCAACTGGCGCAAACCGCGATCCCCACGCCGTGACCCGGTAGTCAGCCGGGTCACGATTGAAGAACAGGCTAATTCTCTCCGCGACCGCCGATTCCCTTGGTCGTCGACGGGAGCTGTTTTGTCTCCAGCTTGGGACGGAGGGCTCGGGTGGCCTTTCCGGCCAGCCACATTTCCGAATTGCCGAGGGCATGCAGCTCCTTGCCGAGGGCCTGTTGGTAGTTGGGAGCGCCGCAGGCCGAAAGGACCCGGGCGCACTCCTTGCCGGTGGCTACCCGCTTGTAAAGATCCCTGAAAACCGGCAGGACCGCCTTCTTGAACCTGGGTTTCCAGTCGAGGGCCCCGCGCTGGGCCGTGGCGGAGCAGTTCGAATACATCCAGTCCATGCCTTTCTCCCCGACCAGGCGGATCAGGCTTTCGGTCAGTTCCTCGACGGTCTCGTTGAACGCTTCGCTGGGGGAATGGCCGTGCTTGCGCAAGACCTCGTACTGGGCCTCCATCACCCCGGCCAGGGCGCCCATGAGCACGCCGCGCTCACCGGTCAGATCGCTGAAAACCTCCTGCTGGAACGTAGTGGGGAACAGGTAACCCGAGCCGATCGCGATGCCGACGGCAATGCAGCGCTCGCGTGCCCGGCCGGTGTAATCCTGCGCGACGGCGAAACTGGAGTTGATGCCGGCGCCCGAAAGGAAATTGCGGCGCACGGATGTGCCCGAGCCCTTGGGAGCGACCATGATCACATCGACGTTCCGCGGCGGGACGACGCCCGTCTGCTTTTTGTAGGCGATCGAGAATCCGTGGGAGAAGTAGAGGGCCTTGCCGGGCTTCAGGCATTTCTTGATCAACGGCCAGATCGAGCGCTGCGCTGCGTCGGAAACGAGCATCTGAATGATGGTCCCGCGCTGGGCGGCCTCCTCCATGTCGAACAGGGTCTTGCCGGGCACCCAGCCGTCCCTGACCGCGCGGTCCCAGTCCCGTTCGAATTTCCTGGACTGGCCGATGATGACCTTGAAGCCATTGTCCTTCATATTCAGCGCCTGGGCGGGGCCTTGAACGCCGTATCCGATAACCGCGATGGTTTCCTTCT
>Ga0265313_10004883_pt1 | contig 10056 bp, 9 predicted proteins | sample 4123metaG_FD_203122 | JGI IMG/M metagenome (GOLD analysis project Ga0265313, IMG submission 203122) | Rhizosphere microbial communities from Carex aquatilis grown in University of Washington, Seatle, WA, United States - 4-1-23 metaG | ecosystem: Host-associated > Plants > Roots > Rhizosphere >...
CCCAGGGGGTTCCAACGTTGCTTCACCATCTCTCGCCGCAGCACGATCGCGTCATTCAGGCGACAGACCAGCAGCAGCAGCTCGGCGTTCGTGGCCTTCGCCTTGGACACCTCGACCGTCAGGTCCTTGGCGGCGGGATCGTAGGCGATGGTGTCGAGGAGCTTGAAGGGCAGCGACAGCTTGGGCAGCAGCGCTTCGACCCCCTTCGCCATCGACTGGCCGAACGTGTCGTTGACGTGCATGAAGACGGCGGTCTTCGGCTCGAGCTTGGCCTCGCGGAAGATGTCCCCCAGCAAGACCAGGCCGTTGCGGCCGATCTCGGGGGCGGGGGGGAAGTTGCGGAACACGAACTTGTAGCCTTGCTCCGTGATCTGCGGTGCGGCGGCGATGTTGACGATGTGGGGGACCCCCCGCTGCTCGGCCACCTGCGCGATGGCGGCCGTGTGTCCGGAGTCGAACGCGCCGATCAGCACGTGGGCCCCTTGCTCGATCAGGCGCTCCGCGCGGCTGCGCGCGGTGTCGACGTTCGATTCCGTGTCCGCGTTCATGAGCTCGACCTCGACGTCGAGCCTCTGGCGGAGCAGCTCGGGAGCGACGTCCGCCCCCCGCTGGCACGACTGGCCGATGAACGCCTGCAGCCCCGAGCGCGGGAGAAGGACGCCCACCTTCAGCTTCGATGCCTGCGCGCGCGGCCGGCGCGGCAGCGCCCACGTCGCCAGCGTGCCGGCCGTGGCGAGCGTGAATGTTCTTCTGGTCACGGATCCCATAGCTGCACCCCCACCACGATCATGTTGCCCGTGCTGGCCCCAGGCGCGCCGGCCGGCGGGGCGGAAGAAGGAGACGCGTAGACCACGTCGTAGTGGCGGTAGTTCACCACGACGTGCGCGTACCAGGCCATCACGCTGTACGTCAGCTGCGCGTCATATACGCGGGTCGGATCCAGGCTGGCGCCCGTGGCCGTGACCTGCTTCGCCTCCGCCTGCTGGAACCTGAACGAGGGGCGGAGCCGACCGATCCCCGCCAGGACCGGCGAGTTGTACGCGATCGCGCCGACCGCCGACCACTTCCAGGGCTGGTAGGTCCCGTGAAAGTTGTAGTAGGCGCCCTCGACGGAGACGGCGCCCAGGTCGCCCAGGCGCTTCTCGACGATGACGTCGGCGTTGAGCTCGCGATAGTCGTCCACGGAAGGGGGCGGCGGGGTCATCCCCGTCGTGGCTGCCGGGACCGTCATGACCGAGCCGTTCTTCTGGTACTGGCCCCCGACGCCGAACGACACCAGATCCCGCTCTCCGTAGTAGGTGGTGCGGTGGAACCAGCCCGGCTCGGCGGAGAGCAGGCTGACCTGGACCCGTCCGCTGTAGAGTGGAGAGAGCGTCGGATCCTGCATCTGGTAAGCGCCCAAGTAGTACTTGACGTGACCTGCGAGCGGCGCGCCCCACACCACGGTGCCGAAGTCTCGCCCGGAGGGGCCCGCCTTGGGAACCGCCGGCGGCGTGCCGACGAAGAAGCCGGGATAGAACCACTCGTCCAGCCCCCAGGGGCCGCTCGGCGCGTAACGATCGGCCATGACCAGCAGGCGCCCCGCGTAGATCTGGAATTCCGGAAGGGGGGTGAATCCAGCGATCGCGTCCAGCAGGGAGATGGGCGCGGTGCTCGTCTGGCCAGCCGTGCCGCCGTAGTCATTGGTGGTGATGGCGAGTAGCCACTTCCACATGCTGTTGATCTGGCCACCCGCGTAGAGGTCGGCGTAGATCGTCTGGGCGACGTCGTTCAGCGACTTCGGGTCCGTGGTGCTCTGAAAGCGAAGGCCCGTGCGCAGGCGCCCGCCATAGTCGATGTTCGGCATCGCCGGGGGAGGGGCAGGTGGCACCGGCCCCTTGGGAACCGCGCCCATCGGAATCGGCTCGGAAGCGGGCGGCGGGGGCGCGGCGGCCGGCGCGGGCTCGGCGCGCGTAGGCGGCGCTTCGGGGGCCGCGGGGGGCGGCCCCTCTCCCGATTGCGACGCGGAGGGCGAGGCCGACTCCGCGGGCGGGGTCTGACCGTAGCCCACGCGGGGAAAGAGGGACACCAGCGAACAGACGAGGAAACAGCCACTCCAGAACACGACACGATGGGTCTGCGGTAGCTCGTGCATTCGGTCCCTCCGCCTCAGTGCTGGCGCATGCCGGCGCTCATCGCGCCTCGTGTCTTGCGTTCGGCGTTCGAAAGGCATGCCACCAGGAGCTTCGAACGACGTTGGCCACGTTTCAGGGAACCTGATAACACGATTTCGGGCTGGCAAAGACAAAAAATCGCGGACCGGGTGGTCCCGGAAGGCGCTGCGCCGCGCTACCTCGCCGCACGGGTTCGGTGCGGGGCGGTCCCGCGGCGCTGGTCCGGCAAGGTGGACGGCGAGGTCGCGCCGAGACGATCCGCACGCGCTCGCTTTCATGTAACATGTAAGGGTGCCTGATAATGGCGAGCGAGCGATCGGCCCAGGGCGGCTGGCGCATGCCGGGCCCGCGACGGGGACGTCGCTGTCTGCCATCTCGTCGATGGCGACGAAGGCCGTGCTCGCCGAGTTGACCAGCGCGTTCCAGGCGCGGACCGGCCAGCCGGTCGCGTTCGACGCTGCGGGCGGCGTGGACGTCGTCCGGCGCGTGCGGTCCGGCGAGCTGTTCGACGTCGTGGCGCTGGCGCGCGACGCGATCGAGGCGTTGATCGCGATCGGTCAGCTGGTGGGCCGCCCGGTGGACCTCGCGCAGTCCGGCGTCGCCGTGGCGGTGCGCAGCGGCGCACCTCGCCCGGACATCAGCAGCGAGGACGCCGTCCGCCGGGCCGTGCTGGCCGCTCGCACCATCGGTACGTCGACGGGGCCGAGCGGACTGGCCCTGGCCCGGCTGTTCGAGCGGTGGGGCGTCGCGGCCGAGCTCCGCGATCGGATCGTCACGCCGCCGCCCGGCACGCCCGTCGGCGCGCTGGTGGCGAGCGGTCACGTCGAGCTCGGCTTCCAGCAGCTGTCGGAGCTGACGCGGCTGGAGGGGATCGACGTGGTGGGGCCCTTGCCACCGCCCGTCCAGATCGTCACCACGTTCTCGGCAGCAGTCGGCGCGGGCGCGCGTCAGCCCGAGGCCGCCAGGGCGCTCATCGCCTTCCTCGCTTCGCCGGCCGCCGGGGAGGCGAAGCGCCGCCACGGCATGGCTCCGGCGGAGCGCGCGCCGGAAGGGGGCGCCCCGTGACCGCGGCGAGCCGAACCCAGGTCGCCGTCGTGGGGGCCGGCCCCTCCGGTTTGCTGCTGGGACAGCTCCTGGCGCGCGCCGGCATCGACGCCGTTCTGGTCGAGCGCCAGACGGGCGAACGCGTGCTTGGACGCATCCGCGCCGGCGTGCTCGAGCAGGTCTGTGTCGATCTCCTGGACGAGGCGGGCGTCGGCGCGCGCCTGCACCGCGAGGGGCTCGTGCACGGCGGTTTCGAGATCCTGTGGCGCGGACACCGCCACCGCATCGACATGCGCCGGCTGACCGGCGGCAGCAGCGTCACGGTCTACGGCCAGACCGAGCTGACCCGCGACCTGATGGAAGCGCGGCGCCTGGCCGGTCTGCCCACCGTGTATCAGGCCGCCCAGGTCGCGGTGCGCGATCTCGAGGGCCCTCACCCTCGGGTCACCTATCAGAAGGATGGCCAGAGCCACGAGCTCAGGTGCGACTTCATCGCCGGCTGCGACGGGTTTCATGGCGTCTGCCGCGCCAGCGTGCCCCGCGAGGCCATCACCGAGTACGAGAACGTCTATCCCTTCGGCTGGCTGGGGTTGCTCGCCGACACGCCGCCGCTGTCGCACGAGCTGATCTACGTCAACAGCCCGCGCGGGTTCGCCCTCTGCTCGATGCGCAGTCACACCCGCAGCCGCTACTACGTCCAGGTGCCGCTGACCGAGAGGGTCGAGAGCTGGTCCGACGACGACTTCTGGCGCGAGCTGAGACTGCGCCTCGATGACGCGGGCCGCGCCGCTCTGATCACGGGTCCGGCGCTGGAGAAGAGCATCGCGCCGCTGCGCAGCTTCGTGGCCGAGCCGCTGCGCTTCGGGCGTCTGTTCCTGGCGGGGGACGCCGGGCACATCGTGCCGCCCACCGGCGCCAAAGGACTGAACCTCGCCGCCACCGACGTGAAGGTCCTGGCCAGCGCGCTGATCGAACACTACCGGGACGGGAAGGACGCCGGGCTCGACGCCTACTCGGAGCGGTGCCTGCGCCGCGTCTGGCGGGCAGAGCGGTTCTCCTGGTGGTTCACCTCGCTCACCCATCGCCTCCCCGACGGTGGGCCCATCAGCGGAAAGCTGCAGGACGCGGAGCTCGACTATCTCTTTCACTCGGAGCACGCCGCGCGCACGGTCGCCGAAAACTACGTCGGGCTACCCCTCGACTTCGGGGAGGGCTCGCCCGAACCCAGGGCTCGGCCTGGGAGGGACGCATGATCATCGATGTCCACGGCCACTACACCACGGCCCCCCCGGCGCTGGAGGCATGGCGCCAGCAGCAGATCGCCGGCATCACGAATCCGGCGTCGAGACCGAGGGCATCGGACCTGCGCATCACGGATGACGACCTCCGCCAGACCATCGAGGCGAACCAGCTGAAGCAGATGAGGGCGCGCGGTTCTGATCTGACCATCTTCAGCCCGCGGGCCAGCTTCATGGCTCACCACATCGGCGACTTCCAGGTCTCGTCGGCGTGGGCGGCGATCTGCAACGAGCTCTGCGCGCGCGTGTCCAGCCTGTTCCCCGACCACTTCGTCCCCGCCGCGATGCTGCCCCAGAGCCCGGGCGTGGACCCGGCGACCTGCATCCCCGAGCTCGACAGGTGCGTCGAGCAGTACGGAGCGGTGGCCATCAACCTGAATCCCGACCCGTCTGGCGGGCACTGGACGTCGCCGCCGCTGACCGACCGGCACTGGTACCCCATCTACGAACGGATGGTCGCCCACGACATCCCGGCCATGATCCATGTCAGCACCAGCTGCAACCCCGCCTTCCACACCACCGGGGCGCACTACATCAACGCCGACACCACGGCCTTCATGCAGCTGATCCAGGGGGATCTGTTCAAGGACTTCCCCACCCTTCGCCTCGTCATCCCGCACGGGGGCGGCGCCGCTCCCTACCACTGGGGCCGGTACCGGGGCCTCGCGCAGGAGCTGAAGAAGCCATCGCTGGCGGAGCACCTCATGCGCAACGTCTTCTTCGACACCTGCGTGTACCACCAGCCCGGGATCGACCTGCTGACCCGCGTGGTACCGATCGAGAACATCCTGTTCGCCAGCGAGATGATCGGCGCGGTGCGCGGCATCGACCCCGAGAGCGGACATCACTACGACGACACCCGGCGCTACGTCGAGGCGTCGACGCAGCTCGTGCCCGCGCAGAAGAAGCTGATCTTCGAGGACAACGCCCGCCGTGTCTATCCGCGCCTGGGCGCGGCGCTCGCGCGACGAGGCAAGTGAAAGGCAGGACCATGTACGAGATTGGCGTCGTCTATCGCAACATCGAGCGCACGGACCCGAAGGTCGCCACCGACCTGGGCGCCTTCGGGTGCGCGACCGTGCACGAGGCCATGGGGCGGGTCGGCCTGATGCAGCCCGAAATTCGCCCCATCTACGCCGGGGCGCCGGTGTCCGGAACGGCGGTGACCGTGCTGCTTCAGCCGGGCGACAACTGGATGCTCCACGTGGCGGCCGAGCAGCTTCGCCCCGGCGACGTGGTGGTCGCGGGCGTCACGGCGGCGTGCCGTGACGGATTCTTCGGGGACCTGCTGGCGACGTCCTTCAAGGCCCGCGGCGCGCGGGCCCTGATCATCGACGGCGGTTGCCGCGACGTCACGGCGCTGCGAGAGATGACGTTCCCCGTCTGGAGCCGGGCGGTGAGCGCGCGGGGCACGGTCAAGGCCACGCTCGGCTCGGTCAACATCCCGATCGTGTGCGCGGGCGCGCTGGTGCACCCGGGGGACGTCATCGTGGCGGACGACGACGGCGTGGTCTGCGTGCCGCGCGCGCTGGCCGCCCGGACCCTGGCGGCCGCCGCCAAGCGCACGGCCAACGAACAGCAAAAGCGCGCCCGGCTGGCCGCCGGCGAGCTGGGCCTCGACATGTACGCGATGCGCGAGCCACTGGCCGCCGCCGGCCTCAGGTACATCGACTGATGAACCTCGCGCTGATTGGCTATGGCGAGGTGGGGCGGATCCTGGCGGAGGATCTGCGGGCGGCGGGCCACGCCGTGCGCGCGTTCGACGTCAAGTTGCAGTCCCACGCCGCCCCTGCGCTGCGGGCCCACGCCCGCGCGCACGGCGTGGCGCTGGCTGATTCGCACGCGAACGCCGTGCGGCAGGCGGAGCTGGTCGTCTCGGCCGTCACGGCCAGCCAGACGGTGGCGGCGGCGCAGGCCTGCGCGGCCGGCTTGCTCGAGGGCAGCTTCTTTCTGGATCTCAACTCGGCCTCGCCGGGCGCGAAGATCGAGGCCGCCGAACACGTCGATCGCGGCGGTGGCCACTACGTCGAGGGTGCGGTCATGACGGCGGTGCCCCCGCATCGGATCGAGGTGCCGCTGCTGGTGGGCGGTCCCCACGCCGGAGCGGTCATGCCCTTGCTGCAGGATCTCGGCTTCTCGGCAAAGGTGGCGAGCGGTCGGCTCGGCGTCGCCAGCGCCACGAAGATGTGCCGGAGCGTGATGATCAAGGGCCTCGAGGCGATGGTGCTCGAGAGCTTCACCGCCGCGCGGCACTACGGCGTGGAGGAGGAGCTGCTCGCGTCGCTGCGAGAGACCTTCCCGGGCCTCGACTGGGAGAAGCAGGCCAGCTACTTCTTCCAGCGCGTCATCGAACACGGCCGGCGCCGCGCCGAGGAGCTGCGCGAGGCCGCGGTCACCGTGCGCGCGGCGGGCCTCGCGTCCTGGAGCGCCTCCGCCACCGCCGAGCGCCAGGCCTGGGTTTCGGCGCTGGCGGACGAGGGCGTCTTCGGGCCGCGGGGTGTCCCGACGTTCGCGCGCAGCCCGGACTGGCGCATCGAGGCGGATCGGATCCTGGAGCACGGCCGTGTTTCGGAGGAGGGCTGAGCCGGTGTCGCGCTTCGAGAAGACGCCGGGTTGGCTCGACTGGGAGTCCCGCCCGAGCACCCCACGATTCCGGCTGCCGGCTGGTTCGGTGGACGCGCACTGCCACGTCTTCGGGCCCGGCGCGGAGTTTCCTTACGCGCCGGAGCGCAAGTACACGCCTTGCGACGCGAGCAAGGCGCAGCTGTTCGCGCTGCGGGATCACCTGGGCGTCTCGCGCAACGTGATCGTGCAAGCCACCTGCCACGGGGCCGACAACCGCGCCATGGTCGACGCCTGCCGCGCCGCCGCTGGCCGGGCGCGCGGGGTGGCCACCGTCCGCCGGGACGTGAGCGACCACGACCTCTCGGAGCTACGAGCCGCCGGCGTTCGGGCGGTGCGGTTCAACTTCCTGCGCCGCCTGGTCGACTTCACACCCCGCGACGAGCTCGCGGAGATCGCCCGGCGGATCCAGCCCCTGGGCTGGCACGTCGTCGTGTACTTCGAGGCGCGCGACCTGCCCGAGCTCCTCGACTTCTTCACCGAGCTCCCCACCATCGTGGTCGTCGATCACCTGGGCCGCCCGGACGTCACCCGACCCGTCGACGGTCCCGAATTCGGGCTGTTCCTCGACCTGATGCGCCGGCACGAGAACATCTGGACCAAGGTGAGCTGCCCCGAGCGCCTCTCGGTGGGCGGCCCCCCGGCGGTGGGCGGTCAGCGCGACGCCTATCGCGACGTCGTGCCGTTCGCCCGCCGCGTCGTCGAGAGCTTCCCCGACCGCGTCCTGTGGGGGACCGACTGGCCGCACCCGAACCTGAAGGATCACGTGCCCGACGACGGGCTGCTGGTCGACTTCATCCCCCACATCGCCCCGACGCCCGCGCAGCAGCAGAAGCTGCTGGTGAGCAACCCGATGCGCCTGTACTGGCCGGAGGAGCTGTGATGCCGCTCGATAAGCCCTACCTCGACATTCCAGGCACGACCATCTTCGACGCCGCGCAATCGCGGAAGGGGTACTGGTTGAATCAATTCTGCATGAGCTTGATGCGGGCGGAGCAGCGCGCCCGCTTCAAGGCGGACGAGCGGGCCTACCTCGACGAGTGGCCGCTGACCGAGGCGCAGAAGCAGGCCGTGCTGGACCGCGATCTGAACAGGGCCATCGCCGCGGGAGGGAACATCTACTTCCTGGCCAAGATCGGCGCGACGGACGGCAAGAGCTTCCTGCAGATGGCCGCGAGCATGACCGGCATGAGCGAGGCGGAGTATCGCGACATGATGCTGAGGGGCGGCCGCTCGATCGAGGGCAACCGCGCCCTGGGCGAGGACGGAGACGCCCAGCCGCACCGGCAGCCGCAGGGCCGCGGCACACCGGGCCAGGAGCCCTGAGATGGCGCGCATCACCGCCTCCGTCTACACCAGCCACGTGCCGCTCATCGGCGTCGCGATGGACCTGGGCAAGACCGAGGAGCCCTACTGGCGGCCGCTGTTCGCCGGCTATCAACCGTCCCGGCGCTGGTTCGCGGACCACACCCCTGACGTCGTCGTGCTGGTCTACAACGACCACGCCAGCGCCTTCAGCCTGGACATCATCCCGACCTTCGCGATCGGCACCGCGGCGGCGTTCCAGCCCGCCGACGAAGGGTGGGGGCGGCGCCCCGTTCCCGAGGTCGCCGGTCACCCTGATCTCGCCGCACACATCGCCCACAGCGTGATCCAGGACGACTTCGATCTCACCATCGTCAACAGGATGGACGTCGACCACGGCCTGACCGTGCCGCTCAGCCTCATGTGTGGTCCAGCGCGGTCCTGGCCCTGTGCCGTCATTCCTTTCCTGGTCAACGTCCTCCAGTATCCGGTGCCTTCTGGCCCGCGCTGCTTCCGGCTCGGGCAGGCCATCCGCAGGGCGGTCGAACGCTACGACGAGCCCCTGAACGTGCAGATCTGGGGCACCGGCGGCATGAGCCACCAGTTGCAAGGTCCGCGCGCCGGGCTCATCAACCGGGAATGGGACAACCGTTTTCTCGATCGCTTGATCGACGAGCCGGCCGAGCTGGCGTCGACGCCGCACGTCGAGTACGTCCGCGAAGCGGGGAGCGAGGGCATCGAGCTGGTCATGTGGTTGATCGCGCGCGGCGCGATGGCCGACGCGAACGGCGGCGCCAGACCCACGGTCGCGCACCGCTTCTATCACGTGCCCGCGAGCAACACGGCCGTGGGGCACCTCATCCTGGAGGAACGAACACCATGACGATGAACGTCGCCCTCGCCGGGGCCGGGGCCTTCGGTCTCAAGCACCTCGACGCGATCAAGGCCATCGACGACGTGAAGGTGATTTCACTGATGAGCCGCGACCGGGCCAAGACCGAGGAGGTCGCCCGCCAGTACGGCATTCCCCACGTCACCACCGACCTGGGAGAGTCGCTGAGGCTGAACGAGATCGACGCGGTCATCCTGTGCACGCCCACGCCGCTGCACGCGTCGCAGGCGCTGGCCTGCCTGGCGGCCGGCAAGCACGTTCAGGTCGAGATCCCGCTCTGCGATCGGCTCGCGGACGGGCGGGCGGTCCTGGAGACGGCCCGGGTGAGCAGCAAGGTCGCCATGTGCGGGCATACCCGGCGGTTCAATCCCAGCCATCAGTGGGTGCGCCAGCGCATCGTGGCAGGCGAATTCAACCTCCAGCACATGAACGTGCAGACGTACTTCTTCCGGCGCACGAACATGAACGCGCTCGGCCAGCCGCGCAGCTGGACGGATCACCTGCTGTGGCACCACGCGGCGCACACGGTGGACCTGTTCGCGTACCAGGCCAGAAGCCCCATCGTGAAGGCCAACGCCATCCAGGGGCCCATCCATCCCACCCTGGGGATCGCGATGGACATGAGCATCCAGCTCGCGGCAGAGAACGGCGCGATCTGCACGCTGAGTCTGTCATTCAACAACGACGGCCCGCTGGGCACGTTCTTCCGCTACATCGGCGACAGCGGGACCTACGTCGCGCG
>Ga0265313_10004886_pt1 | contig 10053 bp, 11 predicted proteins | sample 4123metaG_FD_203122 | JGI IMG/M metagenome (GOLD analysis project Ga0265313, IMG submission 203122) | Rhizosphere microbial communities from Carex aquatilis grown in University of Washington, Seatle, WA, United States - 4-1-23 metaG | ecosystem: Host-associated > Plants > Roots > Rhizosphere >...
CATAGAGTTCCCGTTACCTGGCGTTACCTGAGCGTTCCAGCCGTTACGCCAAAAGTGGGGAGGAAAGTGGGGAGGGTGGATCGCGCGAGTGGGGAGGGTTAGGGGGCAAGCCGCGGCGGCTGTTCCGACGCACGCCGGCACATCCACAGCGGGGTCTCGCCACGCTCACCGAGGGAGGCCAGTGGCGAGCCGTGCACCGCGCTAGCAGGGCAAGATGCGGTTTCCAGTCCCCACGCTATCTTCTTGAGATGGAGCCAAATCGAGCATCCGGAAAGCGACGGATTCGACCTGGGCTCGAGCCCCTGGTGCGCCAGCTCTCGGAGTTGCCGGCCGTCGAACGCCGCGAGGTGTTGGCGGCCGCTGAAGAGACTGCGACGCGCCGTTCCGTCCTCGCGTGGAACTCGTGGGAATCTGCCCGTGGCGTCGTGAGCCTGGGCGGCAACGCGGTCGAAGACTGCGATCGACTCTACGATGACCCGTGAGGTGACTCTCGACGCAAACGTCATCGTCGCGCACCTGGATGAAGCGGACGCCCTCTCGCAGAAAGCGCACGCGCTCGCTCGACGACTCCGCGAACAAGGTGCTGAGCTCGTCCTTCTCGACGTGCTGGTCGGCGAGGCGGTCTCGGTCCTCTGCCGTCGCGCCCGAGAAAGGCGAAGCGTTCAACCGGATCTCTCGGCAGCGCTGACGATTGTTCGTGGGTGGGCAGCCGCCGGATCCATACGCTGGATTGCAGGGCAGGCGGGGCGACTGGTCGTGTCGGTTCTTGACGTCATCCAAGAGACTGCGGGCCGTCTCAACTTCAATGACGCGTTACTCGTTGTCCTTCAGCGCGACGGTCTTGTCGAAGAGGTCGCGTCATTCGACCGAGGCTTTGACTTGGTCCACGATTTCCGGCGAATCGAGTGAGCGACGCCTGAGACCTCGGCGACCGAGCGGTGGGCCGGGACACGCGTTGGGACCCTCGAAAGCAACGGCCGTACGCTGTCGACCCAAGGCCCCGCCGATCGCCACCAGCACCCCGTCGTCTCGAGCCTTTCACAGCACTTGCATAGGGACGCCGCCGTCGGGCGGAAGGAGGTCGAGTAGCCGCTGCCGTAGTCCGGGCGCCGCCACAAGAATGCTCCGGGCCCCCGCGTGCCAAGGTTGTCCAAGCACATTGGTCACGCTCGCTCCCGCTTCGCGGGCAACAAGGCTCGCACCGAGCAGGTTCCCGTCGTCGAGACCGTACTGCCAAAACGCGTCGATGCGCCCGCTTGCGACCTCAGCTACCTGCCACGACGTAGGTCCGAAATTCCTCACCGCGCCCGCCGTGGCTAGTACGGCGCTGAGCGAGCGCCCCGCGCGTTCGACGTCACCCGGGTCCTTCGCTACGAACGGCGGCTGACTCGTCGCTATCAGGGCGACAGGGAGCTCTGTCTTCTGTGATGGCCTCACCGCCAAGCCATTGCGCGCTGCTCCCCCTCCGGCGACCGCCGTGTAAGTTTCGCTTTGAACGGTGCTGTGCAGGACGGCGATGACGGGAACGCCTTCGCGTACGAGCGCGATGTTCACGCACCAGTGCGGCAACCCCTGCAGATATTGGACTGCCCCGTCGATCGCGTCGACGACCCACGCTTCTCCGGCATCTGGGACTCGACCCTTCAGCTCCTCGACCCACCTGGCCGCCGGACGTAGCGCACCCAACCTCTCGTGCAGAAGGGCCTGCAACGGCCCATCGAGCCCTTCGAACACGGCTCGCAGCTCCAACAGCGTTCGGAAGCTTGCGGGACGCGGTAGACTCAAGACACGTTCGCCGGTCTCGCGCGCGAGGGTCGTCATTTTTTTCAGAATCTCTTGGTCGCGCATTCTCGAGCTCCTCCCTAGACGGAAGCAAACACCGCCATCTGAGCGATGTTCACTTCGTCAGATGACCGGGTGGCAAGGAGCGTTGCGAGGCCAACGTTCGAATTTGAACACCGCTCACATCGAAGGTTGCGGCGTGGTCTACGCCTCACGGCGAGCGACCATCCGAGACTTATCGCGATGCGTCTACTGCCCTGGAGCGAAGACCCGCGAGGACCGTCAAGGTAAGCTCGTCAGTACGGCGCAGGATCTCCCGCTCAGGGCTTTTGCGCATCGGCCCAATCGCCGCGAGCGAAGCGAGACCATGTATCGCGGGCCAAACCACCAATGCAGCGTGCGGCCGTGCGCCGGGTGGAAGGAGGTTCTGCGCAATCGCGTCTTCGAGAAGGTCCTCGAGAAGGGCGTACGGTCGTCGGTTGCTTGTCACGTTCGGCGACGCGCGGCCGGGGCCGAAAGCGATCTCGAAATGTGCTGGCTCGTCGCAGGCCCATCTCACGTAGGCGCGTCCAAGAGCTACCAAACGTCCTAGCGCGTCCGTCTTCGGCACGCGGGCGATGCGCCGCTCAACCGCGATGGCGAGGCGATCCAGCGCCCGCACGGCGAGAGCGTCGACGAGCGCGTCCCGATCCGCGAAATGATGGTACGCCGCGCTCGGAGCGACGCCGACGTCGGCCGCAACTTGGCGGAGGCTCAGTCCTGCAAATCCCTGCTTTGCGAGTTGCGCGTCCGCCGCCTTGAGCAATGCGTTGACGAGATCTCCGTGATGGTAGCTCGAAGATGCCACTCTTCCGAGCTTGACGTCACTTGGGTCGTTCAGCAAGCTGTGACTGAGCAACGTTCAGATGCGCGGCAGGGCGCCGCCGCGCTGGTCCCTCCGTGCGCGTTGATGCTGTGGCACGCCGCTCGTGTCGAAATCGGCCGACGTTCCAACATTGACGATGCCAAGCCTTGCTGCGTTGTACGTGCCGAAGAACTTCACCGTCTACCCGCTAATCGTGCTGGCGCCCTTGTTGCCGCGAGAGCGCCCGGTCGGGCGCTGTGTGGCAAGACGCCAACGCAGGCGTACACTTGTGACGCCTGTTGGTGCCGACGATGCGCGCAGCGGAATCCACGCGGAACGAGGCCCAATGTGGGTGGTGCGGTCGCGCTGGAGGCCGTACCCGAGCCGGTCCGCGGCAGACCGGCTGACGTCCACACGAAGCCCGGGAGGTATCCGGGATATGTTGTTTGGTTTGGTTGCCCCCAAAAGTCTGGGGACTCGTTGGCCATCCTCTGGGGGCTTGGAACCGTCCCTCTGCCTGAGCTTGAGTCTGAGGGAGAAGAGTACTAGCGCGTCGCCAACGCGGCCCTCCGAGTGGCAGGCGTTCGCTCGGCCTATGGCACGGCCGGGAACGGGCCTTGCTTTGCCATGCCGAAAAGGACGATTGCCCTACTGCTCGACGACTTTCGAGACGTCGACGCCGCTATTCGCAACCTTGGAGCGTGGCTCGCACGAGGGCGCTACGTGGGCCATGTCGTACTCGAGCTCTGGCCGAGGCCGCGCCCAGGACAACACAAGCGACCACTTTGAGAGCGTCGTGGCAACCGATGACGCCCGCGCCGACCGCACGCCCGCGCACGCCGTCGGCGCTCGCCTTTGAGCTGCAAGAAAGCGCGTCACCCGCGACCCGATCTAGAGGCCGACAGGAGCTGCTCAGCCCCTGCCGGTCGCCTTTCGCCAGGTCGGCCGCTCGCTGATCTTGTTCCACCACGACATGACGCCTGGGAACTTCGCGAAGATGTCCTTCGCGGGCGTTGCCATGGCGTACTCGAGGTAAGGCATGAAGCCGATGTCGGCGAGCGTGAAGTCCGGGCCGGCGAGGAACGGGGTCTTCGCGAGCTGGGCTTCCATTACGCGGCACGTCGTCTCGAGGGCCTTCCCGGCGGCCTCCAGAACGGCGGGCTCCTGCGGGCGCTTGAAGACGTACTCGGCGACGAACTTCATCGCGTTCGCGCTGAACTCGGATATCTCGATACTGATCCACTGCTCCATCTTGGCGCGCCCCTTGGCGTCGGACGGGGCGAGCTTTCCGCCCGCCCTCTCATTCAGATAGCGGGCCATGGCGCGCGACTCAAACATCTCGAAGCCGTCGTCGTCGAGCGAGGGGACCCGACCGAAGGGCTGGCGGCGGACGTGCGGCTCCAGCTTGTGCTCCCCTTTCGAGAAGTCCACGACGGTCATCTCGAACGGCGTGTTTGTCTCTGCGAGGGTCATGAGAACCTTGCGGGTACAGGTGCTCATCGGGTTTCCGTAGATCTTCAGCATTGCGATGTTCTCCTTCTCTTCGCGCGCCGCGGCGGCTCACAATGATCGCAATGGCCCGCGGGGGTTGTTGGATGCGTGTTCGGCCGAGAGCGTTGTCCCTGGAGCGCCGGTCGCGCCCACCGAGCGTAAGGGCCACGGAAAGAACGCCGTCTCGTGCGTCTCCGCCGCGATCGGCTCTGGCGCGCCACATAGGATTCGAACCTCTGACCTACGGCCCGGCTCGCGATCCATGCGATGTGAATGTGCCGCGTTTTCAGCTCGATCAGGAATAGCGCTCGGTCGCGAAGCACCCGGTTCTCCGCCCGCACGTACTCGAACGCTTCACCTTGCTGACGACCCAGCCAGCCCGCAACGAGGAAAATCATGAACTGAAGCGGGGCCGACCTCACGGTCGCCCAATCCTCGCTGCGCCGCCTTCGAACGAGAACTCCCGACGTTTCGGCGAAATTCGACCCGATCCACTTTCGGGACCATACGATATCGCCGCACGAAGCTTGCGCCGGATTCGCCGGAAAATTGCCGCGAACGCAGTTGCATCGCTTCACCTCCAGGAGGTTCGACACCGGAGCACGGCGACGGATTTTCGGACATCACGGGCGCCGACGCCCGACGGCTCGAACGCTTAGCGCGCGCGCTTTCGACGCGCTCCTTGACGGTAGCCTCATCCGCGAAGACCTCGGCTTCAAGCCCAAGTTCCCCCGCTTCGCAGACGCGATCGCCGCAGGGGCATAAGCCCAGACGGCGCCGCCGGGTTGATGACCCGCGCGGCGCTGTCGTGCCCGAGAAGCCCGTACGGGCTAGGCGGCGCCGGCCTTCCTGCTCGCGGTGGTGGCCGCGCGCGTCGACGGCTCGGCGAGCTTCGTGGCGGCGCGGAGACTCAACCGCTTGTTGGAGCCCTTAACGAACTCCTCCAGCGCGGCACGGTCGGTCACCCGGTCGAGTGAAGCGATGAGCTTCTCGGAGCGCGCCCGCGTGACCGTCTTTGCAACCGTCGCGTTCGATGTCTGTGTAGCTTTTGCCATCTTCGTTTTTTCCATTCCTTGTCCGGCGGACGCCACCGGACGCCGATCACTGCGCGAACCGATCAGGGTACCACCGCCGTGATCGCGCCCCCGCTAAATGTTGGCGAGGATCGCTCCGTACTGGCTCCCATGCTGGACCGTGTCCGTCGAGAAACGCGGAATTAGGCGGCCCGGCGATAATCGTGGTGAAGGCCACCGAGCACACGGAGCGCGATCACGTCCCCGCCGAACGTCAGGGCTGGTAAGCCGCCGGGAATGCGCTGCCCGAGCCCTTGACGAGGCCGGGCGCCGTCGAAGAACTTCACGTACTCGCGTAGGACCCGCTCGAGACGGCGTTCGTCGAAGACGAGCACCCGATCCAGCACCTCGGTTCGCACGCTGCGCAAGAAGCGCTCCATCACGGCGTTCATGTTCGGCGCACGCACGGCAGTCTTGATGACGCGCATCCCGGATCCCCGCGCAACTCGGTCAAAGACCGCACCGAACTTGTCATCGCGGTCGCGGATGAAGAATTTCGGAGCCTCACCGTTCATCGTGGCGTTTCCGAGCTGCTGCGCGGTCCACTGTTGCGTCGGGCTACCGTCGTGGCCACGTGAATCACCCGGCGAGAGCCGAGATGCACGATGAAGAACGCGAACTCCGGTCGAAAAAGCACGTCGTACGTCTGCCCGAAGTCGCAGCACCAGGTCACATCGGCGTGATTGCGCAAGAATGTGGACCATCGTTTGCCACCCGCGCGCGTGGAGCCTCTCGCATGTACTTCTGGACGGTTCGCTTGCCCACGCGAATCCCAAGCTTGAGCAGCTCGCCCCGAATCCGCTCGGCTCCCCAGATCCTGTTCGCCGTGGCCACCGTGCGGATCAATGCGACGGTCTCGGCAGCCAGCCTGCGCTCGGTACCGGAAGACTTGCTCTTGCGGCGCCAGGTCCAGCGGAATCCATCCCGATGCCATCGCAGGATCGTTTCCGGCTGGACGGTGGCTACCACACGCTGCCATCCCGGCAACGTGGCCGCGCCCAGCATGAGCATGAACCTGTCGAGTGGCGTCAGTCTCGGTCGCGGCACCTTACGAGGTCCGGGAGACCACGATCCAGAAAGCACGACGGAGCCGCCGCAGGCGAGGCCGCGACGTGGATCGTCGAAGGATCGAAAGCTGCTGGCGCAGCGCGAGGTTTTCGAGGACCAGACTCGCGCGTGGACGCAAGGCCGCGAGCACGGCGCCCACGATTGCCTCGAGCAGATGACCACGCCCCCAACTTCGCTCTGTTTCGCATCGCCGTCACCGGCGAATCGCGTTGCCGGATCCGCTATCCTGGCGCAGGCTCGTCTTCACGATTTGTCGCGAGAATCAGTGTGTAACGGCTCTTTCTCCGCCACAGCCGAAAGATAGCAACTCGGCGCGCGCCGGCGATGGCTGGCCTGCTTCCGCCTCTTGCCGGCACGATCCAACGTCAGGACTCTATGGCAAAGCTCACGCGAAAGGTCGTACCGCCACTGCGCAAAATTTCGACGCTCCCGTCGAGCTGCCGGGCGAGGGTTGTCACGAGCTGAAGACCGAGACTCTGGGACTTTTCGAGGTCGAAGTCAGGCGACAGACCGATGCCGTTGTCTTTCACGCAGAGGCTCACCTTCCCTTCGCGCGCCGACAGCGAGACCTCGACGATTCCCTCGCGCCGATCGGGAAATGCATGCTTCAGCGCGTTCGTAATGAGCTCATTGACGAGCAGGCCGCAGGGGATGGCCTTGTCCACCGGGAGGGCAATAGGTTCGATTTGAACCGCCAACTGCACGACGCCCGGCGCGATGCCTGCCGATTGAAAGGCGTTGCCCGCGATGGTCCGGATGTAGTCGGAGAATGGAACACGACCGTAGTCTTTCGACTGATAGAGCTTCTCGTGAATCAGCGCGATCGCGAGCACGCGATTGCGGCACTCTTCGAGCGCGCCTCGGGCGGCTTGACTGTCCACTTTACGGAGCTGCATGTTGAGCAGACTGGCGATCACCTGGAGATTGTTCTTGACGCGGTGGTGCACTTCCTGGAGCAGGACCTCCTTCTCCTTGAGAGACGCTTGGAGCGCAGCCTCCCTCTCTTTCTTGGCAGTGATGTCGCGGGTCACCTTCGCAGCGGAAACGACCACGCCCTCCTGGTTTCGAACCGGTGAGGCCGTTATCGAGGCCGTGATGTCTCGGCCGTCTTTGGTTCGACGCAAGACCTCGAAATTCGTAACTCGGTCGCCCTGGGCGATACGCCCGAGAATCTCGGCGTGCTGGTCGACAGCGTCGGGAGGGCAGAGGATCGCAAAGGGGCTGCCCACCATTTCCGCGGCGGTGTACCCAAAAATGCGTTCGCCGGCTCGATTCCAGCTCGTGACGATGCCGTCGAGTGTCTCGCCGATGATGCAGTCGTCCGAAGCCTCGACAATGGCCGCCAGACGCGCTCTGGCCTCTTCCTGACTGCGCTCGGTAACGTCGCGAATCGTGCTGCAGACCAAGGTTCCGCCTTCGGTCTCGAGTGGGCTCAAGCTGATCTCGACGGGGAACTCGGTCCCATCTCGCCGTAAACCGAAGAGCACGAGACCCGAGCCCATGGTGCGCGTCTTGGGGTCCGCGAGGTAGCGGTCGCGGTGGGCCGGATGGGAATGACGGAATCGAGCGGGGACGAGAAGCTCGATGGACTTTTCGAGGAGCTCCTTCCGCGGGTATCCGAATAGCCTCTCGGTTTGCGCGTTGACGAGAACGATCTTTCCGTCCCTGTCTGAAATCACGACCGCGTCAGGCGCGGCCTCGAGGAAACCGCTGAATTGGGCCTGGGTTAGGCGCTCTTTTTCCTGGGCCGCTTTGCGCTCGGTGATGTCGCGAATTGTGCTGCAGACCAGGGTTCCGCCTTCGGTCTCGAGCGGGCTCAAGCTGATTTCGACCGGGAACTCGGTCCCATCTCGCCGCAAACCGAAGAGCACGAGACCCGAGCCCATGGTGCGCGTCTTGGGGTCTGCGAGGTAGCGGTTGCGGTGGGCCGGATGGGAATGACGGAATCGAGCGGGAACGAGAAGCTCGATGGACTTTTCGAGGAGCTCTTTTCGCGGGTATCCGAAGAGCCTTTCGGTTTGCGCGTTGACGAGAACGATCTTCCCTTCTCTGTCCGAAATCACGACCGCGTCGGGCGCGGCCTCGAGGAAACCGCTGAATTGGGCCTGGGCCAGGAGCTCCTTTTCCTGCGCCGCTTTGCGCTCGGTGACGTCGATGAACGTGGTGACGAGCCGAGGCTCTCGACGTATCACGACATCCTGAACCGACACTCTCACGTGGAGAAAGTTTGCGAATTTTCCTTTGATCCTCAATTCCAGATCCAGAACGTACCCCTGCGCCCGCACCAATGCGAAAATTCGCTCTCGGTCTCTCTCGGGGTACAGCTCGAGGTCGACGCTCGTGCGACCGATCATCTCTTCGGGGGCGTACCCCAGGAGATTGAGAGCCGTGGGATTCGCGTCGAGAATGATGCCTTCCGGCGAACTAATGAGTATGCCCAGCGACCGGAGGCGAAACAAAGCCCCGAAGCCGTCGTCGCTCACGTTGGGACCTTCCGTGCTCCCATGGATATTCATTGGCGCTCCCCCTTCTTCGTTGTGTCCCTGGGTATTCTACTTAATACCTTTCCAGTACCACATACCACATGTCCGTGTCGGTGGGTTAGCATCGGCGTCTTGAAATCGCTCGTCGCGATCGATTGCGCTGCGATAGCCTCAGCTGGAAAGGCATCTATCGGTCGTGACGGCGGTTTTCCGGTATGTGGGTTGGGAACTGCCTCGGAGCCGCTAAAGCCGGACAAAATTCAGACTTCCCGAGGAAGTCTTAAGCAAAGGCATGGGGGGTCTTGATGAACGCAGCAGCGACCATCCTCGTAGTCGAAGACGAGCAAATCATCGCCCAGGACATCCGTCAGACGCTGAACGACCTCGGGTACGCGGTCCCACGGACGGCCGCAACCGGCGCTCAGGCCTTTCAGTATGCCGAGACGCTGAGGCCGGAGCTCGTCTTGATGGATATAAAGCTCAAGGGCGAGACGGACGGAATTGCGACCGCCTTGGAAATTCGCCGCCGCCTCGGAATACCCATCGTCTACCTCACCTCCCACGCGGACGACGCGACACTTGCGCGGGCGGCGGAAACCCATCCGTACGGATACCTAGTCAAGCCGTTCAACGACCGTGACCTTCGTACGGCGATCGAAGTCGCCCTTCAGAAGCATGAGTTCGAGGAGCAGCTCCAGGCTCGCGAGCGCTGGTTCGCGACGACTCTCGACTCCATCGGGGACGCGGTGCTGGCGACGGACTCCGACGGCATCATCACGTTCATGAACCCGGTCGCGATGCGGGTGACTGGATGGACCCGCGACGAGGCGATCGGTCGAGAGGTCGACGATGTCATCTGCCTCACGAACGTGGACGGCCAGCCGATCGAGAATCCCGTGCATGCTGCGCTGCGCGATGGGCAGACCGTTTTGCTGCCGCCGAAGACAACGATGGTGCTCAAGACGGGAACGAAGCTCGTGGTCGACGACAGTGCCTCGCCGATCGTGGACGACAACGGAAGAGTTGTTGGTGGGGTCGTGGTCTTTCGCGACGTCACCGAGCGAGCGAAGCTCGAGCAACGTCTCGCTCAGAGCGAACGGCTTGCGAGCATCGGAACGATGGCGGCCGGGACGGGCCACGAGATCAACAATCCACTCACGTACGTGATCGCTAACGTCGGATTCGCACTGCGCGGGCTAAAGGAGACGATGAGGAGCCTCCGGGGCCTGAACGTCCCCGAGGAGGACAAGGCGCGCTTCGAGAACAGCCTCGTGCGCCTTCAGGAAGTCGTGGACGCGCTTCGCGATGCGGA
>Ga0265313_10004892_pt1 | contig 10049 bp, 9 predicted proteins | sample 4123metaG_FD_203122 | JGI IMG/M metagenome (GOLD analysis project Ga0265313, IMG submission 203122) | Rhizosphere microbial communities from Carex aquatilis grown in University of Washington, Seatle, WA, United States - 4-1-23 metaG | ecosystem: Host-associated > Plants > Roots > Rhizosphere >...
CGCCGTGGGCAGCATCGTCAGCGTGGAAACTTCGCGAGCGCAGAGCCTGCCGTTCGCGTTTCATCTGGGCGTGCAGATCGCCGACAATCTTCACCCCGTCGCCAATCCCGCGGTGGACATCGAAGGCAACATTTACGTCACCTACAGCGGACAGCGCGGACAGCAGGTCCCGGTCTCTCTGTATAAAATCACGCCCAACTACACGGTGAAGCCTTTCGTCACCGAGTTGATGAATCCCACAGGCCTTGCGCTGGATCGCGAAGGATACCTGTACGTTTCCTGCCGCAACGACGGCACTATCCATCGCGTTTCTCCCGACGGCCGCTCGCAGCAGTGGATCGAAGGCATGGGCACCGCGACCGGAATCGCATTCGATACAATCGGAAACCTATTCGTCGGCGACCGCAGCGGCACGATTTTCAAGATCAACCCTGCGCGCGAAATTTTCGTGTTCGCGACGCTCGAACCTTCCGTTTCGGCCTATCACCTGGCGTTCAGCCCCACCGGCGAATTATTCGTCACCGGGCCGACCACTTCGAGTTTCGACCGCGTCTTTCGCATCAACCAGAAAGGCGAGGCCAGCACTTTCTTTCGCGGACTCGGCAGGCCGCAGGGGCTGGCATTCGATCGCCGGGGAAATCTGTACGTCACTGCATCGTATGCAGGACGCCGCGGCATCGTGCGGATATCTCAGGATGGCGCAGCGGAATTGGTTCTCGGCGGCAGCGGCCTGGTAGGACTGGCGCTGTTGCCGGGAAATCGCGCAATCCTCGCCACCAACGGTGCTCTGTTCAGCCTCGATTGGGATGTCGAAGGACTGCCGCTGCCGCGCTAATCTACCCATGACACCTCACGAGATTCTGGAAAGTGGCCGAAAGATTCTGGACCCAGTCTTATTGCCCCACGGTTTTGCGTTCAAGGAATTGAAAGGTGGGCATAGCAGTGGCGGACCCTATTCAAGTGGCATGTACGGAAAAACGGGCCGACATGTGGAAATCCATTTTCGTTTTTCCCTGGGACTCGTGACTTACCATATGGGTGCCCTATCTATTAGCCATGAAGCGTATATGCATTCAATTCTAGGGGCACGCGGTGGAAACAAGTATCCCGGCTTCTCCGACGATCCACTGGAAGCCTTTCGCGATTTAGCATTCGATCTTAATACCTTTTGCTCTGATTTTCTGTCAGGTCCCGGCGACGAATTTGCTCAATATGCGAAAATCGCCGATCAGAACGAGCATCGATCAGGATTTTCAAGGATGGCAGATTTTGAAAGCTGAAATCATCGCAGTCGGATCGGAACTGCTCACGCCGGACAGGGTGGACACCAATTCCCTGTTCCTCACCGCGCGACTCAATCGCCTTGGAATCGAAGTCACGCGCAAGACGATAGCCAGCGATGAATTTTCCTCGCTGCGCGACGCGTTCGCAGGCGCGATGGATCGCGTCGAACTGATCGTCGCCAGCGGCGGCCTGGGTCCGACCGAGGACGATCGCACGCGAGAGGCTGTGGCCGACCTACTGGGTCGCAAGCTTTCACATGACCCTGTCGTGATGAGCATGATCGAAGCGCGCTTCCGCAAAATTGGCCGGGCGATGTCTGAAAAAAATGCCCGGCAGGCAATGGTGCCGGAGGGCGCGACAGTTCTTGCAAACGCGCGCGGCACCGCGCCGGGACTTTGGCTGGAAGCGCGCGGGCGGATCGTAGTTCTGCTCCCCGGTCCTCCGCATGAACTGAAAGGCATGTTCAGCGATCAGGTGGAATCGCGACTGGCCCGTCTCTCGACAGGCGTGCGCCTGATTGCGCGCGAACTGCGCGTGGCGGGAATGGGAGAGTCCGGCGTCGACCAGCGCATTGCGCCGATTTATACGCGACACAGCGATGTGCAGACGACGATCCTAGCCGCACCAGGTGAAATTCAGATTCACCTGCGAACCTGGACTACCGACTCTCCGGCAGCTGAGAAGCTTCTCCAGCAGATTCAGGAAAGCATCGTCCTCGCGCTGGGCGAAGCGGTCTTCACGACTGCGGGAGAATCCATGGAAGAGGTCGTGGCCCGTGAACTGACGATGCATCATGCGACGATTGCCACAGCGGAAAGCTGCACGGGCGGACTTCTCGCCGAGCGGCTCACGCGGATTTCCGGCAGCTCCGCGTATTTTCTAGGCGGCGTAGTTTCTTACAGCAATGCGCTAAAGTCCGCCTGGGTGGATGTCCCGGCAGAGATTATCGAATCGAAAGGCGCAGTTAGTTCGGAAGTTGCAATCGCGCTCGCCGACGGAATTCGCCGCCGCACCGGCGCCACGCTAGGCGTAGGAATCACGGGAATCGCCGGACCGAATGGCGGCACTCCCGAAAAGCCCGTGGGCACGGTCCATGTTGCCATCGCAGACGCCGACGGCAGCAAGGAACGCGGCACGAGCTATCCCGGCGAACGCGACCGCATCCGCTGGCAGGCCTCGCAAACCGCGCTCGATCTGGTGCGCCGGTATTTTCTATATGCGCCGCAGCCGAAGCCTGGCGCGAAGGGTTAATCAGGGTCGCCCCGTAGAGGCACGGCATTGCCGTGCCCCTACAGCAACGCGAAGATCCATCGGCTTTAATCGATCATGCGTTCGATCTGGGAAAAATTCTTGAGAAATGTAGGCTAACCGAGTGCGAGTATTCGTGGCCCTTACTGTGCCCGAATCCGTGCAGACGGCCATCGCCGGATTTGTCGCGAAATTGCGCCGTTCCACCGATACCGCGCGCTGGGCGCGACTGGAAGGCTTGCACGTAACCTTGAAATTCATCGGCGAAGTTCCCCCGGAAAAAATCGCAACGATCACGGCATCGTTCGCGCAAATTCCCTTTCACAATCCAATCGAAATCAATTTCCGAAACGTGGGATTTTTTCCAAATAAAAAACGCCCCATCGTGTTTTGGGCAGGGATCGAAGCCTGCCCGGAACTGGCTGCACTCGCCGAAGCCGTGGATGCATCGCTTGAACCGCTCGGCATAGCGCGCGAGCAAAAAACATTCGCCCCACACCTGACGCTCGCACGTTTTAAACCCATGCGCGGGACACCGAAATTGGACACGTTGCTAAATGCAATCGCTGCCGCCACGCCTTTTGAATTCGGCAGCGCCATTGCAAAAGAATTTCACCTCTATCAAAGCGTTCTGAAACCGGGCGGAGCAGAATATACTCGGCTGGCGACATTCGGCTGTGCCACAGGAGATCCGCGGTGAACGAGGCGATGCCGGCAAGCGATTTGGTTCTATTTCTATTGGTCCTGCTGGGATATTTGCTCGGCTCGATTCCGTTCGGCTATTTGCTGGTGCGGGGGAAGAGCGGGCGAGACATCCGCGGCATAGGCAGCGGCAACATCGGAGCCACCAACGTAGCGCGCACCAATGGCTGGGCCGTCGGCGTTGCCACCCTGCTGCTCGACGCTGCAAAAGGCTTCTTCGCCGTCCTGATCGCCGGACATTTCTCCGGCGGCAATATTCGAATCATGGTCTATGCGGGACTAGCCGCGATTCTGGGCCACGTATTTCCAATCTGGCTGAATTTTTCCGGCGGCAAGGGCGTGGCCACAGCGCTCGGAGTATTTCTAGCAATTTGCTGGACGGCCGTCGCCGGGGCGGTCGCGGTCTTCGCGCTGGTTATTCTTTTCTGGCGATATGTTTCGCTCGCATCGATTTCCGCTGCGGCGGCTCTTCCGCTGCTGCTGTATGTGCTCTACGCGCCAGGCCATGCTCCGCCGGTAGCCGTATCGGTGTGTACGCTGCTCGCCGCCGTTATAGTGATCGTGAAGCATCGCGAAAATATCGAGCGGCTTATGGACGGCACCGAGCCGCACTTTGAAATGGGTCGCAAAGATTCATGAAGAAAATTGCCATCATCGGCGGCGGCAGTTTTGGCACCGCGCTGGCCATTGCCCTGACGCGATCTTCGCGGCCTCACCAGCTCGCTTTGTGGGCGCACAGTCCGGACGTCGTGGAAGTCTTGCGGACAAAGCGCGTCAACGAAGTGTATTTGCCCGGCTTCAAATTGCCAGCGGAAATCGAAGTAACCGGTTCGCTTTCTGAAGCGCTCGCCGGCGCAGAGATTGTGCTGGGCGTAATGCCCTCAGCCCACGCGCGCGAATTGTATCGCGCGATGGTGCCGCATCTCGATCCCCGCACAGTATTTGTCAGCGCAACAAAAGGCTTCGAACCCGCAACCCACGCCCGCATCAGTGAAATCATCGCGGATGAAATTGCGACGAATCCGCCGCCCCGCATCGCCGTGCTTTCCGGCCCCAGCTTCGCCCTCGAAGTCGCCCGTGGCGATCCGACGGCAGTCGTTCTCGCATCGTCTGACGCACAGCTAGCTTCGGAAATCCAGGAAGATTTCTCCGGCCCAACATTCAGGCTGTACACCAACGACGACGTGATCGGCACGGAGATCGCCGGAGCGGTAAAGAACGTAATCGCCATCGCGGCAGGCGTGTGCACAGGCTTAGGCCTCGGCACCAATACAGTGGCCGCCCTGGTAACACGCGGCCTCGCGGAAATGACCAGGCTGGCAGTGGCGCTTGGTGGCAAACGGGACACCCTAGCAGGCCTGGCCGGAGTGGGAGACCTGATCCTGACTTCCACCGGGGCGCTCAGCCGCAACCGTGCTGTCGGTATCGAGCTTGGCAAAGGCCGTGAGTTAGGAGAAATCCTCGGAAAAACTCGAATGGTAGCGGAAGGTGTTGGCAGCGCGGCGGCGACTCTTGAGCTTGCCCGGCGCGCCGGTGTCGAAATGCCGATTACCGGGCAGGTCCTCGCGGTACTGACGGCAGAGCGGGCAACGCAGGACGCCATACGTGAATTAATGGACCGGCGATTAAGGCAGGAGTAGCTGCTAGGCATCCTATTTTCCAAGCTTTAGGAGGCGCAGCGATATATTACCCCGTAGCTGATCGGTAGCAAGTCCTATAGTCCGACCTTCAATCCACTCAATTCCAGCCGTAAAATCAGATATTAGGAATCGCCCAACAGTGAGCCAAGAACGCCTCAAGTCGGCCTTATTCCATCGCCCGCGCATCCTTTGGATCGTGCTGGGCGCAATGCTACTTGTCAGCGTGCTTCCTTTGGCCCTCTACCATCGGCAGGTGTTGCAGCTCAGCCAAGCGAAATTGACAGACACCGAAAGCGTCCAACAAACCGAAGTGACCCGCTCGGTAGGTGAAGAAATTCAGCTGTTCGACACCAATCTCTATCAACAACTGATCAGCGAGCGGCAGATTCTGGCCTTAACGGATTTGATTGACAGGGTGGACGATGCCCAGCGCGCTCCGCAATTGACGCGAGTGCTTGAAAATTTTGTCGCCAGCAATCCAAACATTCTGTACCTGACCGCAGTGGGCAAGAATGCGACGGGGACGGGGGCAGGAAATTTCCAGGCAAATCAGGACCCATTCGTAAGCAAAGCACTGCAGCGCGCGTTCACGACGTGCGCTCAGTCTCTCGTATTCCGCAGCGATCCGCTGGCAATTGGCCCCGAAAACAGGCCTGCGTTCGTTATGGCTGTCCCTCTGGAAGTAAACGATCAATTCTCAGGAATGTTGGCGGCGGTGGTGTCACTGGATGGAATTCTGCGGCGTCTTCAGGAAACCAGCGTGCGCGGTCGCGTGGTCTTCGTCGTCGATCACAACGGGCACATCGTAGCTCATCCAAACATGAGGCAATTCGTACCTGGCGCGGATGCGCGTAGCTCGGCGCTGGTCGCTCAAGTCGCTGGACTGCCGAAGGGCCTGCGCACGACGCAAACGCTGCGCAGGTTTACCTTGCAGGAGGATGGGCAAAAGTCCGAAATGGTCGGCACCTACAGCACGATTCCGGACCTCAACTGGGCCGTGGTCGCCCAGCGCGGTTTGGATAAGGCTCGCGAAGACGCGGGTGTTACGGAGTTGAATGCCCAAGCGCTCAAATTCGTGCTCGTGGTCACGTTCGCCGCGTTGATCCTCGGGTACCTGTTCGCCGTGGGGATTAGTACGCCGATCCGCGCTCTGGCGGCCTCCACGCGCGCCATCAGCCGCGGAGAATTCCACCAGCGCACTCCGGTACAAGGCGCGGCGGAAATCAGCGAATTGGCCGAAACATTCAACAGCATGGCCGGCGACATCGAAGAATTCGTTGAGCAACTGAAACAGGCCGCCGCGCAGAACCACGACCTGTTCCTCGGCTCCATCCGCATGCTCGCGGCAGCCATCGACGAAAAGGACCCCTACACCCGAGGTCACTCCGGACGAGTCGCGAAGTATTCCGTGATCGTAGGCCAGCAGCTCGGGCTTTCGGCGGAGGATCTGGACAAACTACGCATCTCCGCGTTGCTCCATGATGTCGGCAAGATCGGCGTGGACGATCAGGTTTTGAAAAAGCCGGGAAAACTCACTCCGGAAGAATTTGAAGTGATGAAGCAGCATCCCTCAAAGGGCGCGAACATCATGCGTCCGGTTGCGCAGTTGAAGGACATGCTGCCGGGAATCGAGTGGCATCACGAGCATATCGACGGCGGCGGTTATCCCCACGGCAAGCGCGGGGACGAGATCCCCATGATGGCTCGCATTATCGCCGTGGTGGATACTCTTGACGCCATGACGACGAACCGCCCATACCAATCGGCAATGGACCTGGAATTCGCAATGAATCGAATCTATTCGTTTGCTGGGACGAAATTCGATCCGGCAGTTGTGAACGCGCTCGACGCGGCGGTACGCGCCGGAAAAATTCACTTGCTTGCCGCTCTGGTCGAAGTTTAGTTCTTTCCCCTGTTGAACCTTAATTACCGCCACGTATTACCTCGTTTTCTTCTGCTAGAATGTGTGATTCGCCGCGCGAGGGCGCGATCCACCAATGTTCTCCATCTTCAGCAAGAAAAAAGAGGACGAACCAAAGCAGGCCGGCTCGCTGCTCGATCGCTTGAAGCAGTCCGTTTCGAAAACACGGACGCAAATCGCTGCCAAAGTCGAAGATCTAATCTCGGGCGAGAAAAAAATCGACCCCGAGCTGCTGACAAAGCTTGAAAATGCTTTGCTGGCCGCCGACATCGGCCCCCGGACGACCCATCAAATTTTGGAAGCGGTGCGGCAGAAACTCGACCGGCACGCCCTCAATAGCAGCGCGGATTTGAAAGGGGAATTGCGAAATCAACTGCTCCATGTTTTGCGTAAGTTGCCAGCGAACGGCTCCGCCGCGCAGGAAACCCGCCCGCACGTAATTTTTGTCGTCGGCGTGAACGGCACCGGAAAGACCACCACGATCGGCAAGCTCGCGCATCGCCTGCGGCAGGACGGCCGCAGCGTCGTTTTGGCCGCCGGTGACACTTTTCGCGCGGCGGCAATCGAGCAACTCGGCATTTGGGCCTCTCGAACCGGAGCCGAAATCGTCAAGACGAAATCCGGCGGCGACCCCGCGGCAGTGGTTTACGACGCGCTATCCTCCGCCCGCGGGAAGAATGCCGATGTTGTCATCGTGGACACCGCGGGACGTCTTCACAACAAATCGAACCTGATGTCCGAGCTCGACAAGATGAAGCGGACAGCGACAAAAGTCATCCCCGGCGCGCCTCATGAAGTCCTTCTGGTGATGGACGCGACAACGGGCCAGAATGGACTCGCGCAGGCACGCGAATTCACCGCGACCGCCGGAGTCACCGGAATCGTTCTAACAAAGTTAGACGGCACAGCCAAGGGCGGAATCGTAGTGGCAATCACGCGCGAACTGGGCCTGCCAGTGCAGTACGTTGGCACAGGCGAGTCCATGGAAGACCTGGTGCCCTTCGACGCCGAAACATTCGTAGAATCCCTGTTCGACTGAGGTAGCACAGACTTCAGTCTGTGCGGTTTTGGTTTGGATTTTGTCTTTGCCTTGGTACTGACACGGGCATAAAAGCGGACAGACTTAAGTCTGTCCTACTGACCGCCCACTGAAATATGAATAAGCCTTCAACACCCGATGCCGCCGACGCCATCTTCATGGACCGCGCCCTGGAACTTGCGGCACGCGGCCTGGCGCTCACCAGCCCCAACCCATTGGTCGGCGCCGTACTGGTCCGCGAAGGCAAAATAATCGCAGAAGGATTCCACACTTACGAGGGTAAGCGACACGCGGAAATCGTAGCGCTGGAAAATGCCGGAGAAGCGGGGCGAGGCGCCACGCTATACATCAATTTCGAGCCATGCTGCACCACGGGACGCACAGGACCATGCACGAATTCGTTGATCGCAGCGGGCGTCAAACGAGTAGTAGCAGCGATGGCCGATCCCAATCCCGACGTAGCCGGGCGTGGATTTACGCAACTTCGCGTAGCAGGCATTGAAGTCTCCGTTGGACTGCGCGAAGACCAATCGCGCCGCCTGAACGAAGCCTTTGTGCGCTGGATCGTCTCGAAGAAACCGCTGGTGACCCTGAAATCCGCCCTCACTCTCGACGGCCAGCTCGTGCTTCCCCGCTCCAAAGGTCGCGTGCCACGCGCTGAACGCTGGATCACTTCACCCGAATCCCGCGCCGAAGTCCAGCGAATGCGCCACGCCTCAGACGCACTGCTGACCGGCATTGGCACAGTCCTCGCCGACGATCCGCTGCTCACCGATCGCTCCGGCCTTCCGAGGCGGCGCAAGCTGCTGCGCGTGGTGGCGGATTCGCGCTTAAGAATTCCATTGCGATCAAAGCTGGTGCGCTCGGTAGACAACGATGTACTGATCTTCACGCGTGCGAAAGAAAATTCTCCGAAAGCGCGGGCGCTGCTGCGCGCAGGAATCGAAATCGTGCGTTTGCGCGGTCGCAGCGCCAAGCCCGATTTGAACGCCATCATCGAAGAGCTAGGCCGCCGCGAAATCCTGAGCGTATTGCTGGAAGCGGGTGCGACTCTAAATTCCGCCGCGCTCGCAGCAGGAATTGTGGATAAGATGCGTGTGTTCATCGCACCGAAGATCGCCGGATCTACGGGCACGAAGAACACGTCGAACGGATTTCAAGCTGCGCAACAGCTTCGTGACGTCACGATGACGCAGTTTGGCCCCGACTTCTCAATCGAAGGATATCTGCGCGATGTTTACCGGACTCGTTGAGCACGTCGGCACGATCGAATCGCTTGAACATAAGAATTCAAGCGCGCGTATTCGTGTAAACGCCGGGTCGCTTACGGCAGGGCTCGAGAAATCGGGCAGCATTGCGGTGAACGGCTGCTGCCTCACCGCCGTGGACATCTCCGGCGAAACATTCGCCGCAGATCTCTCCGGCGAAACGCTGCGCCGCACCAGCCTGGGCGAATTAAAACCCGGCGTTCGCGTGAATCTCGAACGTCCATTGACAGCCATAAAGGAACTCGGCGGCCATTTCATGCAAGGCCACGTGGACGGAGTAGGCCGCGTCGCGCGCATGGATTCCGAAGGCGCAAACTGGTGGTTCGACGTCCGCTTGCCCGATGAACTCGCGCGTTACGTAGCGATGAAAGGCTCGATCGCCCTCGACGGCATCAGCCTTACTGTCGCAGGCTGGCACAACGGCATAGTCGAAACCGCAATCATTCCCTTCACCTACGAACACACGAATCTTTCCTCGCTCAAAGTCGGCGACGCCGTGAACGTCGAATGCGACGTGCTCGCGAAGTACGTCGAACGCCTAATGGAAGCGCGGCAGGAAGCTCAAGTCTCTCGTTTGAGTGTTGCTCGCCTTGTTGAAGAAGGATTCTAGCTCTGAATTGAATCTCGCAGCGTCGCGTTCATGGCTTAACCTGTCCAAGTGAATCTACTGCCCGTACATCCTCGACCAATCCGACAACCAGTTGGGCGTCAAATAAGCCCATCTGACCAAATCCTTTAAAATTGGGCTTTTCGTCCGGAGATTTTCTTAGATGACCCTCATGTACTGCTTTGTAACCACTGTCGATTCGCCCTGTAAACGTCGCAGTTACACGAGAAACATCGCAGTCCGGAGAGATCGGTCTTTCTGGATCATCGAAGCACGGCGTCCTCACCTCTGCCTTTACTTTCAGGTAGTGCTCAAGTTTTTCGAAATTTGAATCACGAAG